>Ga0209345_10000548_pt1 | contig 47676 bp, 47 predicted proteins | sample Cruoilmetagenom7_FD_187294 | JGI IMG/M metagenome (GOLD analysis project Ga0209345, IMG submission 187294) | Oil polluted marine microbial communities from Coal Oil Point, Santa Barbara, California, USA - Sample 7 (SPAdes) (version 2) | ecosystem: Environmental > Aquatic > Marine > Oil seeps ... | reverse complement strand
ATACCAACCGTCACAAAACGCGGCGTGCCAAGCTGCAAGATAAGGTCACGGTTCTCTACGGCAGCTTCGATGCAATTCCTCAACCCGATGCCTCCTTCGACGTCGTCTGGTCGCAAGATGCGATCCTTCACGCGCCGGACAGAAACAAGGTCTTGGCCGAGGCCATCCGCGTTCTAAAACCGGGCGGCGAAATGATCTTCACCGACCCCATGCAGGCCGACGACGTACCCGAAGGCGTGCTCCAGCCGGTTTATGACCGCCTGAACCTGCCTAACCTGGGATCTATGAAATTTTACCACGATGCGGCAACTGCCGCGGGCTTCGAAGTCATCGACCAGATCGACCTGGTCCATAACCTCCGCGCGCACTACGACCACGTCCGCAAGGAGCTCGAAGCCAACTACGACCATGTAGCTGAGAGATCCTCAAAAGAGTATCTCGATAAAATGCTAGAAGGCCTCGCTAACTGGGTCAGTGCCGCCGACAAGGGCTACCTCGCCTGGGGTATCCAGAGGTTCCGCAAACCAGCTTAAAAACAAACCGCCCGAAATCGAATTTAATTTCGGGCGGTAAATTGTATGTTTTACTCCGGGGTAGAGCGTCAGCGTCTCATCAGCCTCCAAACGCTATTGCTTGCCGCACTTCCTCACCATCCGATAACCTGTCGAACCCGACATTGATATCCTCAAGCCCGATCGTCGCCGTGCGAATTTTCTGAACCGGCAACAACCCGCGCTTGTAAAGATTGATAAAGCGCGGGACATCTCTCTCTGGCACCGAAGACCCCATATAGCTGCCCTTGATCGCCCGCTCATCAGATACAAGCTGATAGGGCGAGAACGAAAACTCAGCCTTCGCGGGGGCCAGCCCGGCGCTGATCAACGTGCCACCACGCCGCGTCAGGGCATAGGCCATCTCCCAGGCCGGAATGGCACCTGCCACTTCGAACACAAATTCAAGCCCTCCATCCGTAAGATCGCGGATCTCTTCCAACGCGTTCGGATCGGTCGAATTGAACGTGTGGGTCGCACCAAGCTCTCGCGCCAGCGCCAGTTTTGAATCATTGATATCAACCGCAATGATCCTGTTCGCGCCACACACCACCCCCCCAAGCACGGCGTTTAACCCAACCCCGCCAAGCCCGACAACCGCCATGTCAGCACCAGGATAAACTTTCCCCGTGTTCACAACGGCACCTACACCCGTTATCACCGCACAGCCAAACAGCGATGCATCTTCGAGCGGCACATCTTTGTCGATTTTCACAACCGACCCGCGCGACACCACGGCATATTCAGCAAAACACGAAATGCCCGCCGCATGGTTGATCTCCTGGCCATTCAGCTTGAGCCGGCGATGCCCGCTGATCAACGTACCTTTGGCCTTCGCACCACTTGAGGACCCACACAGGTTCGGCCGACCGCCAACGCAGTCCGAGCAACCACCGCAACTCATCACAAACACCATCACGACATGATCGCTAGGTTTGAGATCTTTCACACCAGGCCCAACCTCGCGCACAATCCCCGATGCCTCATGCCCAGGCACGACCGGCATCGGGCGTGGCCGCGCGCCCGCAATCGTCGACAGATCCGAACGGCATAACCCGGCATATGCCATCTCAACCAACAGCTCGCCTTCTCCGGGGCCATCTATATCAAGGTCTTCAATAACCAGCGGCTTACTGATTGCATAAGGCTGCGGCAAACCTGCCTCGAACAGCACTGCTCCACGCATTTTCATTGTTGGGTTTCCCCTCCCTTGCCAGAACGTTTTCTGAGATCAACCAGAATTAAACGGGCTATAAACGCTTGTATAAAATAGTGCCCCGTATGCAACCAAGCACAGAAGTAATGTGATAGTTGCAATGAAGAGGCACCCGCATATTGCAAAATGACCCATCTCAGCCGTACCTATCCCATGACCGCCAACACTATTCCAAAATTCCTGATCTCACGCCTACCCTTCTTCTATGGCTGGGTCGTCCTTGGCTGCATCTGCGCGGCAGGCTTCGCGCGCCAAGGCTCGGCGGCTTCAACCCTATCGATCTTCGTCGACCCGATGACCACCGAGTTCGGCTGGTCACGCACGGCCATATCTGGTGCCGCCTCCCTCGGTGGCGTCCTCGCCGCTTTGCTGACCCCGTTTCTCGGAACGCAGTTGGATCGCCACGGCGCGCGAATGATGCTGTGCTTCGCAGTCCTCTCTACGGCTGTCGCCGTCATGCTGTTATCGCTCACCCAATCGTTGATTGTTTTCTATCTACTGTTCTGCTTTGCGCGAATGAATTTCGCCGGCCCTTTCGATCTTGGCATCTACGGCGCTCTCAACAACTGGTTCGTCGAAAAGCGCGGCATTGCCACCTCTATCACGACGTTAGCGCTGATGATCGGGTTAATATCGATGCCACTCATCGCCCAAACAGCCATTTCCCTGGATGGTTGGCGATTTGGTTGGCTGGCGGTTGGTACCACGGTCTTGATCGTCGGGTTTCTGCCCAACTGGTTATTGATGGTCCGCCGCCCGGAAGACGTGGCCCTTGTCCCCGATGCCCATCAACGCCCTCTCTCGCAGTCAGACGATGAAACCAAGCAGAAGATCGTATCACCCCAGCCTGAGCCGACCTTCACCCGCGCCCAAGCCCTCCGTACTCCCGCATTTTGGCTACTGTCTCTGTTCACGCTTCTTGTCTATCCGGTCCAAGCTGGCATCAGCTTGCACCAGGCTCCACACCTGATCGAAAGCGGCATCAACCCGATAATTGCAGCAACCATCCTGTCAATGTTCTCACTGATCTCAGCAATCACCGGCGTTATTTTCGGCCTTATCGCACGCCGTGCCCCGATCGGGCTCCTGCTGGCATTCTCTGGACTGTGCATGGGTGCCAGCGCACTCACCATGATTTCCATTAAAACGGCCGCGTCAGGATATTTATCCGCCGCCATCTTTGGCCTCGGCATAGGCGGCATCCTAACCCTGCTGCCAATAGCCTGGGCAGACTATTTCGGCCGCAAAAGTTATGGTGCGATCCGCGGCGTCGCGCTGTCAATTCAAGTCGTGGCGCAAGCCTCAGGCCCACTACTCTCAGGCGTCCTGCGCGATTGGACAGGTGACTACACATTGTCGCTTCAGTGTTTCGCGGGTCTTGGCTTCGCTGCAGCCCTCGGAGCACTGCTAACAACTCCACCAAAACCACCAGAGCATATTGATCTTTGATGGAATCACGTGAAAGAGCTTGAGCATGCTCTAAGCTTTTGTTTTAGAGACTGATTCACGCTTTAGGTCGAAGCAGAAGTGCTTCAATCTAAAACGATCAGGTTCCCTAGGCCCCGCTGGCCAGGACGACGTTAAGGAAAAGCTCAAACCCTCATAAGGCATCCAGCTTATTGCGAACGTTCAATTGCCGCCTTAAATTCTTCGAGAGCCCGCCGCGCAAAGGCCCGCATATTGTCGATCCGCCCGGCTTCTCCTGTCTGGTAGGTCATGACATAATCGACCGGACCAGAGATCGCGATGCATGTGTGCCCGGCCGGATCGCCATACCGATTGCCAGTCGGCCCAGCAGCCCCGGTCTCAGCCACCCCCCAGGTTGCCCCAGTGCGTTCCCGCATACGACTTGCGAGCAACACTGCATATGGCTCACTGGACGAGCGCACGCCTCGCATTTCAGCATCAGCGATCCCGGCAATTTTATCACGCGCAATCGGTGTGTAGACCACACCTCCCGCCACGAAATAAGCAGAAGCGCCAGCCACCGACAAAAGCGAAGCCGAAATCAATCCGCCGCCCGAAGATTCAGCCACACCCACTGTCTGCTTTTTTGCCTTCAGTAGGGCTCCAACCTCGCCCGCTAAACCAAGAAGCGATTCCATCATCAAATCCTGTCATCAAATTAGCTACACAAACCACCACAACCAAGTCACCACAACCAAGTCTGGGCATTTGCCACTCGTCAGAGTGGTTTCCATTTGGCTCTGACGCACTCTAGCCAATTTTGGACGATATCCCGCCATCCACCGGCAACAGCACAGCGGTGATGTAGCTGGCCTCATCGGAGGCTAAAAACAGCGCCGCATTCGCGACATCCCATGCGGTCCCCATCGCCTTCTTCAATGGCACCCGCGCATCACGTTCCTGCCGCACCACGTCAGGTGCAACATTGCGCTCCTGTGAACGCCGCACGATCGCCAAGGGTGTATCCATAAGCCCTGGCAAAATGGCGTTCGCCCGCACCCCGAATTCCGCATTCTCCATCGCAATATGATGCGTGAGCGTATTCACAGCCCCCTTGCTAGTCTTATATGTCACCGTCTCCGTAGAATTGAGCGAAGACACCGACGACACATTCAGGATTACCCCGCTCTGCTGCGAACGCATCACTGGCAGAACGTGCTTGCAGGTCATAAACATGCCCTTCAGGTTCATTGCCATCAGCTCGTCCCACATGTCCGCGTCCATATCGATGGTGTTGTTGTCTCCACGTGAACGCCCAACATTATTGTGCAGAATATCGATCCGCCCATACCGATCGACACACGTCGCGGCAATCGCCGCACATTGTGCCTCCTCGGTAATATCAGCCTCAAACGCCGAGGCATTTCCCCCTTCATCCTCAATCATTTGAACCGTTCCATCCGCCAGCGCCTGCTCGCGGTCAACAACCAGCACCTGCGCCCCTTCCTGTGCGAACCGCACGGCAGTCGCACGGCCGTTACCTATTGTCTCGCCGGGCTGCTGCCCGCCTCCAACCACTATCGCAACCTTGCCTTCCAGTCTCATGCGCTTCGCTCCTTGTATTATTTTGCCGAAGTCTAGGCCTATTCCCTTCCTCCGCCATCGCGTGACACTCATCGATCATCAGCCTGATCGCGCACCCCCGTGCAGTCATGATCCCACCCCTATAGGATAGTTCCAGGCTAAAAAGAGGCCCACAGCCTGTGGAGTATACTCGAAATGAAAGCTGCCCAACTCCAAACCTTCGACAAGCCAGAAAAAGCAGTCTCATGCGTCGAGCTGCCCGATCCCCCGGCCCCGGGTCCGAACCAAATCTCAGCCGACATCGAAGCCTTTCCGATAAATCCCGCCGACCTTCATCAGTGCCAAGGCACCTATGCCGTCCGCCCACCCCTTCCAGCCCTGATTGGCGCAGAATCCGTGGGGCGCATCACAGCAATTGGCAATAGCGTCCAAGGCTTGACCGTTGGTGATCGCATTATTTTCCTCAATCGTGAAAACTGGGTCGAAAAGCGAACGGTGGATGCCGAGGTAACCGTCCGCCTACCCGAGGCATTCCAAGGCGACATCTCCGACGATTTAATATGCCAAGCCGCAATGCTGAAGATAAACCCGGCCACGGCGCTGATGTTGCTGCTCGATTTCGAAACCCCGGAGCCAGGCGATTGGATCATCCACAATGCAGCCAATTCAAGCGTTGGCATCCATATCGTCGGCCTGGCCCAACGCAACGGCTGGAAAGCCATCAATGTTGTTCGCAGTGAAACCGCTGCAAAGGCTATGCGGGACGCAGGCGCACAAGTCGTCCTCCTCGACACTGACAACCTCCCTGATGAAGTCGCCAAAATCGCCACCAGCGGACGGGTTCGATTGGGCATTGATTCCATCGGTGGCGAAAGCTCCCGGCGTCTCGCCAACAGCCTCGACGACGATGCAACCTTTGTCACTTTTGGGCGCATTAGCGGCCAGCCAATGCAGCTCGACACACGAAAATTCATATACGAAGGCCTCACCGCGAAAGGTTTTTGGCTATCAAATGGCCTCGCCAAGAGGACACACCCGGATGTGGAAGCGTTTTACACCAGCCTTGCAACCGACATTCATACCGGCAAATTACACACCGCCATCGAGGCCACCTATCCGATCGCCGACATCAAGCAAGCCCTTGTACACGCTCAACAAAGCCAGAGATCCGGCAAAATTCTGGTCCGCCCACAAAGCACCTAGCAGGGCGCATGCACAGAGATAAGCTTTCCAACAACCCGAAATACCCAGAAATCCAACCGGGAGAAACTACCCATGAATGACGCCCACACACCCATTCTGGTCGGCAGCGGACAATTTACCCAACACGAGCCCGACCCGCTCAAAGCACTGTCCCCAATCGATATGACAGCGGTCGCAGCCCAAAAAGCGCTTGACGACACCGAGGCTGGCGCAAAACTCAAAGACCAGATCGATACGCTCGTCATCCTCCGCTCGTTCTCAGACACGAGCTGGCGCTTCACTTCTCCATTCGGCCGCTGCACTAACGCACCGAAATCCGTTGCCGCACGCCTCAACGCAACAGCCGTCAAACGACCGATTTACACCTTTGCCGGCGGTAACATGCCTCAATGGAGCGTAAACCGGTTGTTTGAGAAAATCACACGCGGAGAAGTTGGAGCAGCTCTCATCGCGGGTGGTGAATCTCTGTCCACCCAGAAGGCCGCCCAACGCGCCGGCATCCAATTGGACTGGAACGAGGACCCGGGCGGAACACCAGAGAATTGGGGCGTCGAAACGCGCGGCTGGAGCGACGTCGAGGACCGCCATAAAATGATGGGCGCAATTTACGCCTACCCGCTGTTTGAAAACAGTCTTCGCAAGCAACAAGGCCACACCATCGCCGAGCACTTGTTAGCCGTTGGCAAACTCTTTGAGCATTTCGCCGATGTTGCTGCTAAAAACCCGCTGGCTGATCGCCGCGCCGGCTACAAGGCGGCTGAAATCGCCGAAGTCAGCCAAGCGAATCCCTACATTGGCTTTCCCTACACCAAACTGATGAATTCAAATGCATTCATTGATCAATCAGCCGCGATCGTTCTCACTTCTGTTGCCAAGGCAAAAGAATTGGGTATTCCCGAAAGCAAATGGGTTTATTTGCACGGATGCGCTGACGCCTACGATCACTGGTACATTTCAGACCGGAAAAACTACCACTCCTCCCCCGCCATGAATGTAGTCGGTCGTGAAACGTTTGAAATGGCCAACATGAGCATCGACGACATGGACTACTTCGATTTATACAGCTGCTTCCCGTCGGCCGTCCAAATCGCCTGCCAGGAGCAAGGCTTGGCCACCGACGATCCTCGCGGCCTCACCGTTACCGGCGGCCTTCCCTACTTCGGCGGCCCGGGCAACAACTATGTTACCCATTCAATCGCCGAAATGATGAACCAAGTGCGTGCGAAACCCGGCAGCAAAGGTCTGGTGACCGCCAACGGCAACTACGTCACCAAACAATCAGCTGGGATTTATTCGACCGATGCCACCGTGCGGCCTTTCGCACCAAAAGATGCAAAAACCTACCAGGCCCCAATCCTCGCGGACAAAGGCCCGGCAACCACCGAGCATGCATCCGGCACCGCCAAAATCGAAACCTACACCGTCATCCACGATCGCAAAGGCCCGTCCTATGCCATCCTGTTTGGACGGCTCGAAGACGGCACCCGCTTCATCGCCAACACGCCGGAAGACGCTGGCTTGCTCAAGGATATGACCGAGCGCGACTACATGGATGCCAAAGGAAAAGTCAGCAGCAAAGATGGCTTAAACATCTTTTCACCAGACTAGATGTGAAGTCCGAGATGGGAGCGACAAACTTCCATCTCGGACGCAAACAAGCCCCCACAAAAAACACAAGGTGCAGACCGTTATTGGGGCCCGCTATTTTCTCGCGCAGAACGTCGCCGTCACCAGGCAGCGGTATTCGGTACCAAACGGACCAAGGTTTAAATAGACTTTGCACGAGACTGCCTCGCGACTCTTGACCAATGGCTTGGCCAGACTCCAACCACGCTTAACCGCCACCGATCGCGCATAGCTACGAAGTTTGACTCGCGCGGCATCAGTTGCGGCTTGCTTGCCAAACGCCACATCAGACAACGGCAACCGCGTACACGCAGCCGATGCCGCAGATGCGCCCACACCCGTTAAAACAATTCCGACCACTACCAAACTAAATATCCGCATTTCGCCTCCAGCTTTTCTGCATCCACTGCCACCAGTATAATACAACTACGCGGACACCAAAGCCTGCTAATCTGACGATAAACAATAAGGCCACTGTCACGGCAAGAAGGGAATATACAGATGAAAATATTTCTCACAGGCGCGTCAGGCTACATCGGCGGCACAGTCGCCCTAAAATTGCAGAAAGAAGGCCACAGTATTCAGGGGCTTGTGCGCACGCCGGAACGTGGCGAGGAAGTGCGCGCCGTAGGTATTGAGCCGATTATCGGCATCCTTGATGATAGCGAGCTTCTAGCCCGGTGCGCAGCCAGTGCCGATGCCACGATCAACACCGCCGATGCCGACCATGAAGGTGCCGCCGAAGCCCTTACCGGCGCACTAAAAGGCAGCGGTAAAACGCTTATACACACCAGCGGCTCCAGCATCGTCGGCACGCCTGCGGAAGGTGTATTCATGGAAAAAATCTATGACGAAACCACACAATTCACGCCAACGCCACACCGGGCCGCCCGCGTTGCAATAGACCATAAAATCCTTGCCGCAGCCGACGGCGGTGACTTCCGCGCGATTATAATCTGCCCAAGCCTCATCTACGGCCCGGGCTGCGGCGTCGGCAAGCACTCCATTCAGGTGCCATGGCTGCTAAACACAGCCAAAAAATTCGGCGCAGCCATGCACATCGGCCCTGGCACCAATCGATGGTCAAACGTCCACATCGACGACCTTGCGAACCTTTATAGCCTAGCCCTTGCCAAAGCCCCAAACGGCAGTTTTTACTATGCTGAAAACGGTGAGAATTCGATGAAGGAAGTGTGTGAAGCCATCTCGCGTATGCTCGGGTTCGGCGGCGGCACAGAAACAATGACGATTGAACAAGCCGCCGAAGAATGGGGCGGTGGCCCCGCCCGCAATACCATGGCATCGAACAGCCGCGTCCGGGCTCTGCGAGCGCGCAGCGAACTTGGCTGGGCCCCGAAAGCTCGCAGCCTCATCGACGATATTGAAAACGGGAGCTATAGCGCAGCTCCCGTTTGAGGTGGAAGCACTGGGTTTCCATAGAAGGCGTTTGCCAGTCTCTAAAATCTGGCCTCTAAAACCCAGTCTCTAAAACAACACTTGGAGCATGCCACATCGAAGCACTCTAAGCTTCCTCTTCAAAGACCTCACTGGCGATACGGAACGCTTCAAGCGAAGCAGGCGCACCGCAATAGACGGCCACTTGGAGGAAGATTTCACTCATCTCCTCTTGGGTTACACCATTGCGAAGCGCGCCACGAATATGAAGCTTCAGCTCCGGCTCCCGCCCCATCGCAGCCAGCATTCCCAGGTTCAGGATCGACCGTGTTTTTCGCTCAAGCCCTGGCCGCGCCCAAACATCTCCCCATGCATATTTGGTGATGTAGTCGATAACCGGTTGATTGAATGCAGTAGTCTTCGCCACAGATCGGTCCACATGCGCGTCACCCAAAACCGCGCGGCGTACCTTGTCGCCCTTCTCAAACTGATCTTCGCTCATAACCCAACATCCTTGTTATCTGTTTATCTGTGAAACTGAAACGGCCGATCCAGTAGCCTCGCCGCCGCCCTTGATTGCAACAATCTCTGACACGAAGCCAACCTTCACTTGCTCAAACCCTAAATCCAGCACCCCGGTGCGATGATGGCAAACGTCCGCTGCCCCCTTCGCCAAACATCTTCTCCCGCAACGTACCAGGCCGATAAGCCGTCTTGTAGCGCCCGCGCGATTGTAATTCAGGCACGACAAGATCGATAAAGTCCGTGAATGTCTCCGGATAAACGGCATAGGCGAGGTTAAACCCATCAACGCCGGTCGCATCCACCCATGTTTCCATTTGCTCCGCCACCGTCGATGGCGAACCGATAAAGGTTGGCCCTCGTCCGCCAATCGCGCCAAATTCCGCAATATCCCGGATTGTCCACCGCCGGGGCGAGACCGAGGAGGTAAAACTCCGCAGCGCCGTGCGCATCGCATCCGTCTCGACATCCTCGACATAATCATCAAGCGCATAGGTCGAAAAATCAACGCCGGTCCAGCCAGACATCAACGCCAACGTGCCTTCATGATCGATATGCTTTCGGTAATCAACAAGCTTATCTTGCGCCAATTTATCAGTCTGGTCGACGATCACCGTTGCCATTGAGAATATACGCAAATCATCGCGCGAACGCCCCACTTTGCTGAGCTCATCTGCGAGCGCATCAACATAAGACTTCACCACCTCCGCTGACGGCGCATTCACAAACACACACTCTGCATTCTTTGCTGCAAACGCCCGCCCTCTGCCCGACGTCCCAGCCTGATAAAGTACTGGCGTTCGCTGCGGTGAAGGTTCGCACAGATGAATGGCATCCACGCGGTAATACTCGCCATTGTGCTCAACCCGATGCACCTTTGCGGGATCAGTAAACATCCGCCGCTCGGCATCCAACACAACCGCATCCTCCTCCCAGCTCCCTTCCCAAAGCTTGTAGACAACTTCCATATATTCATCTGCTTGATCGTAGCGCTTATCGTGTGGGACCTGCTTGTCTAAGCCGAGCCCCCGCGCCGCGCTATTGAGATAACCCGTGACGATATTCCACCCGATCCGCCCCTTGGTCAGATGATCCAGCGTCGACATCCGGCGCGCCAAAACATAGGGCGCTTCGTAGCCAAGATTGCATGTCAGCCCAAACCCCAAATTCTCGGTTACTGAGGCCATAGCCGAGACCAACATCAAAGGATCATTAATCGGGATTTGCGACCCGGCCCGCAGCGCTGTCTCCGGCCCACCGCCGTAAACATCATAAACTCCAAGCACATCCGCAATGAACAGGCCGTCAATTAAGCCACGCTCTAATGTCTTCGCCAATGATGTCCAGGTTTCAAGATCCTTGTAGCCCCGCGAGCGGTCGCGCGGATGCTTCCATAGCCCGGGCGACTGGTGCCCAACCGTATTCATATGGAAAGCATTGATTGCAATTTCGCGTGCCATTTCTATGGAACCCCTTAATTCATGCCAAACAACTCAGGGTAACTCTGGCTAACCCTGGGCCATCTTCCGTAATTTAAGGCCATCTGAATCCTATTTCTGCCCAGCATTGAGTACGCTGCCAAGCCTGAAACAGCTCACTAGCAACGTCTATCATCCATTGCCCGGCGTCAAATGCGGCTACGCCTTGCGTGCAACGCACTTCTCTCCGGCGTCATCATTGCGTAAGATCAGCGCTGACCTTCCTGATACCCTATTCAGACATTTCAGATGCTTATTCAGCTTGATGCCCGCAGCCAGACAACGTGAGAAGATTAAACGTGACCGAACCCAAAAATAGTACTTCTAACCCCACCAACACCAACCGGAAAAATGCAACGGGCCCACTCGCCGGCATCCGCATTGTCGACCTTACTTCCGTCGTCTTCGGCCCCTACGCCACACAGATGCTGGGCGATATGGGCGCCGACATCATCAAGGTCGAACCCCCGGAGGGCGACATAATGCGCGCCGCGGCGGCGGCACGATCAAAGGGCATGGGTGCGGTATTTCTCAATGCCAACCGCAACAAGCGCAGCATCGTGCTCGACCTCAAAACCAAGCCTGCGCGCGAGGTGCTTCTGAAGCTTGTCGCCACAGCAGACGTCTTCATTCACTCCTTGCGCCCCAAAGCCATTGAGAAGCTCGGCCTCACCTATCAAGATATCTCAACCGCCCGTCCCGACATCATTTATTGCTCCGCATGGGGGTTCTTCTCCAAAGGCCCCTATTCCGATCGCCCAGCCTACGACGATGTTATCCAGGGCATGTCTGGCACCACGGACCTCGTCCGCAGGCGCGGCGCCAAGCAACCCGACCTCGCCCCCTTGGTTATGGCCGACAAGGTATCCGGCCTGCACGCCGTCGCCGCCGTCTCCATGGCGCTTGTCCACCGTGAGAGAACCGGCGAGGGTCAGCAAATCGAGGTGCCGATGCTTGAAAGCATGACCTCGTTTAATCTCATTGAACATCTCGCGGGCAGCGTATTCGAGCCCCCAGAAGGCACTATGGGCTACAGCCGCGTACTCGTGCCTGAGCGAAGACCTCACGCAACAGCCGATGGCTTCATGGTCGTTCTTCCCTACACCAACCGCCAGTGGCGATCTTTTTTCACCGTTGCAGGCTGCACCGACATGCTCAGTGATCCCCGCCTCGATGACACCGCCTTGCGCGCAAAATACAATGCCGAAATGTATGGCATGATCTCCGACATCATGCCGAGAAAACCGACCGCCGAATGGGAGAAATTGCTAGGCGAAGCAGATATTCCATGCGTAAAGGTCAACAGCCTTGAAGAGGTTCTGGAAGACCAACACCTTACAGAGACGGGCTTCTTTAAACTCTATGACCACCCCACCGAAGGCCGCCTCAGGACAACCGATGTTCCACTGAAATTCACCCGTACTCCTGGCCAGGCCGTCCGCTTGCCGCCACCGCAACTTGGCCAGGACACCGCTGACGTGCTTGCCGAAATCGGGCTAACGGCCGAAGAACGCGATGCGCTGTTCACTTCGGGCGCGGCCCGCAGCACAGAATAGAGCTTTTGAAGCCAACTGAGCCAAGTTTGATACCGACGAAGATGGGCGACTATGAGCCATAAAATTGCTGGACCAGAAATCGAGCGCGTCATTCAGTTGCTGGGACGTCTCCCCGGCTTGGGGCGCCGTTCGGCCAGAAAAGCAGTTTTGCAATTGCTCAAGCATCGCCATGATCAGATGATCCCGCTCGCCGATGCCTTAAGGGAGGCATCCGAGAAGCTGGTTGACTGTAGCGTATGCGGCAACATCGACACCAATAGCCCATGCGCGATCTGCGCCGACCCTCGTCGTGATCAATCAATGCTGATCATAGTCGAAGACATTGCCGACCTTTGGGCGCTAGAGCGCACCGGAGCCGTCAAAGGTTTGTTTCATGTTTTAGGGGGGCATCTCTCACCTCTTGATGGGATCGGCCCAGAACAACTCAATATCCCAAAGCTGATCGAGCGCGCCCATCGTCCCGAAGTCAAAGAACTAATTTTGGCACTAAATGTCACCGTCGAAGGTCAATCAACGGCGCATTATCTGATGGATGCCCTCCAAGGTGCCAGCATCGAAGTGACGAGGCTGGCCCAGGGCGTACCCGTTGGAGGCGAGCTGGACTATCTTGACGACGGCACACTAGCTGCCGCAATCAAATCCCGGCGACGCCTTGATTAGGCGTACTTAACAATCAAAACCTTGTTCATGACCATCAAACTTTCCCTCTGAAGCTCTATAAAATACATAATTAACAAACCTGTCACAGGTCCAATGGATAAACACAGGCACGTCATCTGTCTTGAAATCGTTTTGTCTCTATTTTACAAGCGAAGTATTTTATCGTCATAACATCATGTTGCGCATTACAATATATTCTGAGATTCTCAGTACGCATATAAATTGATTCTTCTGATGCACCAGGCGGCCATCATTTGTGAGTATCGTTGAACAAACCTCGGCGCTGACAATCCGCTTTCGAACGTGGCTTATCGGCCTGCCTCGCTTCCCGAAGCGCGTCATACTTGGCTCGATCGACTTCTTCTACCTTTCGCTAGCTCTGTGGGCTTTGCTGTCACTCCGCTATGCAGAATTCTATCTGCCACCCAGCCTTGCCGTTGGCCTGGTTCTAGCTGCCGCTCCGATCATCAGCGTCTCTACCTTTGCCTGGTTCGGCCTTTATCGCTTGGTCACTCGCTACGCCGGCCACAATGGCACAACTAAAATCGCGATCTGTATGGCGCTATCGGTGCTGATATGGGCGCTCGTGGTCCTGATGTCAGGGGTCACCAGCGTGCCTCGTTCCGTCGTCGTTTTATATACGCTTCTTGGCAGTATATTTGTCTATCTCGTCCGCCAAGCTGCCGCTTGGATTCTGCACGTTGCGGGCATACCAATGCCTATACCCAGTGCAGCAAGGCACCGCCCTTCGATTGTTATATTTGGCGCCAGCCAAGCGGGTGCTCAACTAGCTGAAGCCCTTCATCAAAGTGGCGATGCCCGCGTCATCGGCTTTATCGACACTACACCGTCTCTATGGGGCCAGTATCTCGGCAAGCTCAAAATCTATCGCCCCGAAAAACTTCCGAGACTCATTGAGCACGAGCACATCTCCGAAGTCATTCTTGCCATGCCGGAAGCCATGCGCAACAAACGCCAAACGGTAGTGAAATGGCTACAGGACTTCCCTGTAAATGTAAAAATCATACCCGCGATTGAGGATTTGGCCAGCGGCCGCGTTACCATCAACGATCTGCGCTTGGTCGATGTTGAAGACCTTCTCGGCCGCAACCCTGTTCCTCCGGCTATAGAACTTCTCGCGCAAAACATTGCGGCCAAATCGGTTATGATAACCGGTGCAGGCGGCTCAATTGGTTCGGAACTCACTCGCCAGATCTTTCGCCAGAAGCCCGCGCGCCTAGTTTTATTTGAACGCTCAGAGACCGCGCTATATGAAATCGATCTGGAAATTCGGGCCATCGCCACCCAACTACCCATCGAGCACCGTCCCGAGATTATAACGGTTCTCGGTTCTGTCCTTGACGAGAATTACGTTCTTGGTGTCTTGACCTATCACAAAGTCACTACTGTCTATCATGCGGCTGCCTACAAACACGTGCCAATTGTCGAGGACAACCCAATGGCGGGGCTGCGCAATAACACCTTCGGCACCCAGGCTCTGGCCAACGCCTCGCGCAAGGCCGGTGTTAACCGTATGGTTCTGATATCAACTGACAAAGCGGTTCGCCCCACCAATATCATGGGCGCTACCAAACGGCTGGCCGAGCTTGTATTGCAAGCTCATGCGCTCGATCCCAGGTGTAAAACTGTATTTTCAATCGTCCGTTTTGGCAACGTTCTCGACAGCTCCGGCTCCGTCGTTCGCCTGTTCCGCCGCCAGATCAAAGCTGGCGGCCCCGTCACCGTGACCCACCCGGATATTATCCGATACTTCATGTCGATTCCGGAAGCCGCCGAGCTGGTAATTCAGGCTGGCGCCATGGCCGCTGGCGGGGAGGTCTTTGTCCTCGATATGGGCGAACCCGTGAAGATTGCCGATTTGGCACGCTTGATGATCAGGTTGATGGGGCGCGAAGTGAAGGATGAAACCAAACCGGATGGCGACATCGAAATCGAGTTTAGCGGCCTGCGCCCAGGCGAAAAACTTTATGAAGAATTGACCATTGGCGATAACGCTACAAGCACCCAACACGCCAGAATAATGCGCAATAACGAACCCTTCCTGCAACAGGCAATACTCGTAGATGAACTCTCGCGATTGCGATTTGCAGCCGCTCATAATGACGTAAATGCCATCCGCGCGATCATTTGCAGACTGGTCGAAGGCTACATCCCGCGCGATGAAACCTTTGATGAAGACCGCTGGTCAACCGCTCTCTCTCCGGCAACTGGAACGCTACACTGAGATGAACCAAACTCTTCAGCCAATGGCAGACCGAAGCCGTCTCGCGATTATCGCAGACCACCCCGAAGCTCTGGAATGCAACTCCGCTCACATCATTCAGGCAGCGCTAACCCGCGGCAACTCTGTGCTCGCCATTGCACCAGGTCTACCCATTGGGATTGCTGGATCCGGGCCGCTCCGCGGTGCATCAATGTCCAACCTCAACACCTCGGGCGAAAAGAGTGCAACCAAAAAACTCATCTCTCAGCCCCGCAATTCCTCTCTCGAACAAACCTTTGCCGACTGGCATCCCGACACTATCCTTGCTTGCAGCCTCGATACTCTTCCGATGGCGTTTCATGCCGCAAATCGCATTCGGGTCAGTCGCGTATCTTGCGCCTTATTTTCCAACCCGGCAGAGCCCGGCACCGACACAGAACGCCGTGCCGGAACTTGGGCACAACGCCGCCGCATCAACTCCTGCCTGCGGCGCTGTCAATCGGTCATCATCGCCGATCGCAGCCAAGTCGATGAACTCGCGTCAATTGGCATCACCCTACCGCCAGATAGAATACACGTTATCCCTGCGCCGGGTGCTGATATAATTGCTCTCGCTGCGTCAGAGCTACCCGGCATCGCGAATGGCCTCAGGTTTCTAGCTATTGCAGAGGTCGTCGACACCACCCATCGCGCCACCTTGCACCGCGCGGCAGAAATCCTGCGGGAGCGGGGACACGCAGTCAGTCTGGTTCTCGCCACGCCTCCAGATGTCACGTCCTATGATAATTCCCCACCCACAGATAACCCTTCCGCCTTGATCGAAGTTTCGCATTCCGCCCATGACATGACTGACGAAATCTGCATTGCCCATGTGTTCATTGAACTGGGTGCACCAAATATTTACCCCGCCAGCGCACTCTCAGCGCTTGCCATCGGTCGCCCCATTCTGGCACGCAACTTCCCCGCCCTGAAAAACCTTCTCGACGAGCGCGTCAACGGTATCCTGCTTCCTGGAAGCACGCCGGAGCAAATCGTAACCGGCGTCGAAAGCCTGCTGCGTCGTCCCGATTTACTACCCAGCATGGGGCGAGCCAGCCGTTCAAAAGCGGAGCGATACTTCAATGCGGAGCAAATCTCGGCTGATATTCTAAAATTACTTCAGTTGCGCTAGTGTTCTGGACCAAACGTTTGCTTTCGGGTGTCAAATCCGGTGCGTTTGGAAAGATGCAACACTGCAGATCGGGTCATAAACCGAACTATGACGGATACCTTTGTCCTGCTAACGACCGTCTGCGTTGGCTTGCTGGCAGCCTTGCTGACTGCTGGTCTTATTGTGGTGCTTGAACCCATCTTACGAAAATATGCGCTGGCCCGCCCCAACGCACGCTCAAGTCACACCGAGCCAACCCCACAAGGTGCGGGTCTTGCCGTCATCATCTGCCCGGTAATCGTTCTAGTTCTGGCTCCATTTTTCTCGACCTGGGGCATTTCAGTTTCAACGACCTTCCCGCCAACTTATTATTTAGTAACAGCGATTCTGCTATTGGCCGCCACCGGCGCTCTGGACGATATCCGTCCATTACCCGTTCCCGTCAGGCTGATGCTGCAAGCACTGACTGCCCTGCTGATCGTCACGGCCCTACCGCCAGACTTGGCGGCCTTGCCATTCGTCCCGTTTTGGTTAGAGCAAACCATCCTAGTCTTCGGCTTGCTCTGGTTCATCAACCTTACCAACTTCATGGACGGGATCGACGGCATGACTGTCGTTGAAATACTTCCTCTCACTATCTCGGCCATTCTTATTTCGGCCATCGCAGGCACAAAATCTCTCGCGGAAATGCACTTCGTCATGGTTGCACTGGCTGGAGGGTTAATCGGCTTTGCTCCCTTTAATAAGTACAAAGCAAAAGTCTTCCTGGGCGATGTGGGCAGCCTGCCGATCGGCGCCCTTAGCGGCTGGATGCTGATGATGCTTGCCAAGAATGGTTTTCTCGCCGCAGCCCTCCTTATCTCGCTTTATTACCTCGCCGATGCCACCACGACTTTGTTCCGACGCTGGTGTCACAATGAAAAAATTCATGAAGCGCATCGCGACCACGCATACCAAATTGCCGTCGATAATGGTTTCAGGGTTGCCCAGGTAACTAATCACGTTCTCGCCCTGAATGTAGCACTTGGCCTGGCTGCGCTGATCAGCGTCGAACTCAAGAACCCTATTATCGATATCATTCTACTGACGGTCGGCTGTGCATTAACGATTAGCCTGTTGCGACATTTCCGGCGAGGCGAACCATCACAAAGCCTATCATAAGCTCCCTCATGGCAAACCCAGAGATCATAAAACGCACTGTTCTCGTCACCGGCGCCAGCGGCTTTGTCGGGCAAGCCGTCATACCCCTATTGGCCGAGACTGGATGGCACGTCCGGGCCGCCAGCCGAACCCCTACGGCAACCTTTCAAAATCAACCCAATATTACCCAGCTAACCCATGGCGATCTCACACACCATATCGACTGGAAGAACCTGCTCGGCACTGCGCGTTACGTTGTCCACCTCGCAGGCATTGCCCACACCGACCAGACAATCCCCGATGCGATCTACCGCCAGGTTAACACCACCCAGACCATTGCGCTGGCTCGCGCTTCCCGTGAGCAAGGCATCACTCGCCTAGTCTTCATCTCATCTATCCGCGCCCAAACAGGACCAGCCGCAACAGATGTTCTAACCGAGACCAGTCCAGCCCACCCAACCGATGCTTATGGACGCTCAAAACTCGAAGCCGAACACTCCCTCATCGCGGAACTGAATGATGAAGTTACGATAACTGACTGGACCATCCTCCGCCCCGTACTTGTCTATGGCGAAAGCGTCAAAGGCAACCTTCGCGCGCTAATGCGCCTGGCTGCTAGCCCGCTCCCGTTGCCACTAGGATCACTCACTGCACAACGCTCCCTTCTGGATCTTGCCGCCCTGGCCGATGCGATCTCTCACAGCCTGACCAGTAAGCTGGCCTCTCGGCAGATATTTCTGGTTTCAGACAATGAGCCGGTGACTGTCCCAGATATTCTGAGAGCCATGCGCGCAGGACTGAACCGCCGCCCAGCGCTGCTTCCAATACCGCCGATGATGCTCGCAAGGGCTGCCGCGGTGCTCCGCAAACAGCACATCTGGCAACGTCTGACCTCGGATCTTATTGCAACAAACACCAAGCTACGTGAAACCGGCTGGACCCCACAGCACGCAACCGCCCAGAGCATCGAGAATTGGGTCCGGCGCGAACGGCTCAGCAGCTCGCAAACGCGGATCAACGCATCCACGGCCAGTTCGTGATGTCAGTGCCGCCAGTACGCTCAGAACAAGAAGATTCCGTCGAAATTGAACGTACCCTAATGATCGCCTGGGCGGCACTTTTCATCGCGCTCGCAGGCGCGGCGGCCCTTCTGATTGCCTACTCGGATAGCTTCGCCTGGCACGTCGAGCTGATCGATATGCCCGCACGCCAACTGGCAGCCGGAGGCGTTCTGTCAGGCCTCGCTTTCTTGGCGCTTCGTCCTTTGATCATCCACAGTAAGAAGATCCCTCCAAACCAACAAACGCTCCTGCTTGCTATTATAGTCGCCATTGGTCTGGCACTTCGCATCGCCATGTTCTGGACAACACCGGCCCTTGAGGACGATTTCTATCGCTATCTTTGGGACGGCACTGTAACGGCGCACGGCCTCAATCCCTATGCAATAACCCCGCACGAGGCCCTCTTTGGAACAACGAGCGGTCCCAGCGTCGATAATTTATTGAGCAAGCTGGCATCACAATCTCCCGGCACGATGGAGCGCGTCAACCACCCTCACTTAAAAACGATTTACCCGGCCATAGCTCAACTCGCGTTTGCTGCGGCCCACCTCATCGAGCCCTGGAGCCTGAGTGCTTGGCGTTTCGTCTGCCTCGCGGGTGAGATCGCAACATTCGGGCTAATTCTATTGCTGCTTTGGCACATTGGCCGCCCACTTCTTTGGTCAGCCCTCTACTGGCTTAATCCGCTGGTCATCAAAGAACTGATGAACTCCGGGCATATGGAGGCAATTGTTCTGCCCTTGGTCATGGCAACACTCTACTTAGCAGTCCGGCAGCGCCACCTCAGCAGCGCAACGGTCCTGGCTCTGGCTATCGGAGCCAAACTCTGGCCGGCAGTCCTCATCCCACTCGTCTTGCGGCCTCTGCTTCCCCGCCCGATTCGCCTAGCCACCGCGATCGCCATCATCGCTGCTATTGTTGGCCTTTGTGCTATTCCAGTTTGGCTGGGCGGCATAAATCAATCCTCAGGCTTCGTGGCATTCGCAACATATTGGCAGACCAACAGCGCGCTATTCCAGACGCTGCAAACTTTCGCCCACTCTCTATTTGCAAGCTCTGACTGGAGCGACGTCGCATCCAACACGCCCACTTCCAATCCGGTCCCCGGCCTCGTCGTCCGGGCCGGGCTGGCAGCAATTCTTGTCATGGCAACGCTCCACCTGGCCCGCCCCCCAATTACCGACGACCGCGACCTGATGCACAAAGCCGCATTAAGTGTTGCCGCACTATTCTTGCTCAGCCCTGCCCAATTTCCCTGGTACGCCACTTGGATCGCGATCTTTCTACCCTTCATGCCACTATGGGGCCTGCTAACATTAAGTGTGACTTTACCTATCTACTACCTCTCGTTTCACCAAGCCGCCCACCACGACTACACATTGTTTAACCGATGGTATCTGTGGCTCATCTGGCTACCAATCTGGTGGCTTCTGGCCCGCGACGCGCTGTCCCGTTGGCGCTATCCTCTGACATGGTCTGCCGATGCGTAACAATGCCCGGATCGGCGTGGTTATCCCCGCCTTGAACGAGGCCGATGCTATCGCCAATGTCATCGCCGCCATTCCCAATTGGGTTGATGCGATCGTGGTTGGTGATAATGGTTCATCCGACGACACTCCAGCTCAGGCCCGCGCCGCTGGTGCCAAAGTCGTCTGCGAATCCGAGCGCGGCTACGGCGCGGCCTGCCTCAAAGCCCTTGGTGCGTTGCCCCCAATCGACATAGTGGTCTTTCTTGACGGCGACTACAGCGACCACGCTGAAGACATGGCCGATCTCGTCAAACCTATCTTGGAACAGGATTACGATTTCGTCCTCGGCTCCCGTACTATTGGCATACGCGAACCCGGCTCTCTCACCCCTCAACAACTGTTCGGCAACTGGTTGGCAACATCTCTGATCAAGCTCATTTGGCGCACCCGCTATACTGACCTGGGTCCCTTCCGCGCCATCCGCAAACCAGCCCTCGATCGCCTCAACATGGCCGACCGCAACTACGGCTGGACCGTTGAAATGCAAATCAAGGCCATTAAAAATAATCTTAAAACTCTGGAAGTTCCAGCCCGCTATCGCCGCCGCATTGGCAGTTCAAAGATCTCTGGCACATTCAAAGGAACAGTTATGGCCGGCTACAAAATCTTACTCACCGTCACCCGTTATGCGCTAATCATAAAACGATAAGAATTGAACATCCTCTGACCCAACCCACGACAAGCTGATCTAAAACTACCAATGGCCCTATACTCCGCCGCATAATCCGCGTCGTGCAAGCAGATCACCACAGACCCGTAATGCAGAAGTTCATGTCAGATTGCCGCGGAGATTGACCCGCAGCCACGCCTCGCTTATGTGACCTATATGACTTGTCTCTCAATCATAACGCTCCCCGACCCGATCCTCCGCAAGGTTTCAGGCCCGGTCGAAACCGTCGATGATGGTGTTCGCCGGCTACTTGATGACATGTTGGAAACCATGTACGACGCGCCAGGCGTTGGCCTGGCCGCCATCCAGGTGGGCATCGACAGGCGCATTCTCGTCGTCGACTCCTCAAATAAGGAGGAGGACGTCCAGCGGCCGATCTGCATGATCAATCCCGAAATTCTCCAAACCAGTGATACCCTGAACAGCTATACCGAGGGCTGCCTGTCAATCCCTGGGGAGGAGGTCGAAATTCAACGCCCCGCCGAGGTGACTGTCCGTTATATTGACCGTGATGGCATTCAACAGCAGCTCGAAGCAACGGGGCTACTGGCAACCGCCGTGCAGCATGAACTTGACCACCTTAATGGCCGATTGATCGTCGATTTCCTCTCGCGTCTGAGACGCGACATGGTTGTTCGCAAATTCCGCAAGGTCATACGCGGCAGCTAGCAGCCAGAAGCAACCAACAATATCAACGGCCCCGGCAATGCTTCAAGGCAATGCATCCAACCGAGTCACTCACATTTAGACGATCCCAAAGGAGACGCGTCATGCTGCGCATCGTGTTCATGGGGACCCCGGATTTCGCGGTCCCAACCCTCTCCGAAATTATTGGTGCAGGCCATGACGTCATAGCCGTCTACACTCAACCTCCACGCCGCGCCGGCCGTGGCATGGAAGAGACCAAAGGGCCCGTCCACCGCTACGCTGAAGCAGCGAGCATCCCCGTCTACACCCCTAAATCCCTCAAATCAGAAGCCGAGCAGGCAATTTTTACCAGCCACAATGCGGACGTCGCAATCGTCGTCGCCTACGGACTGATCCTGCCACAATCAATCCTCAACGCTCCGCGGGAAGGCTGCCTCAACCTGCATGCCTCAAAGCTTCCCAGGTGGCGCGGTGCTGCCCCCATCCAACGCGCGATCATGGCTGGCGACACCGAAACCGCTGCAAGCGTAATGCGCATGGATGCCGGGCTCGACACCGGCCCCATCTGCCTCGCCGAGTTCGTACCCATAGGCCCCACCACAACCGCTGGTGAACTGCATGACACTTTGGCCAAGCTAGGCGGCAGCCTCATGATTCGCGCTCTCGCAGCCTTGCAGCGCGGCAGCCTGGACGCTACGCCACAACCCACTGAAGGCATCACCTACGCCTCAAAACTAAACAAGGCAGAGAGCCGCATAGATTTCAATCGAGCAGCAAATGATGTTCATAATCAAATCAGAGGTCTATCGCCATTCCCCGGTGCCTGGTTCGAAACCACGGCGGGCGGTAAGATCGAACGCATCAAAGCTCTCAAATCAGAAATTGCCGAAGGCAACGGCACGCCCGGAGAAGTCCTGGCGCCCCTCTCCGTTTCAGATGCACCCAAACCCGAAATGCCGCATGAAGATGCACTCATCATTGCCTGTCTTCATGGTGCAGTGAAATTGACCGCCGTCCAGCGCGCAGGAAAAAAACCCATGACCGCGGAACAACTGCTGCGCGGCTTCCCGCTACCTCCTGGCACGCTGCTTGGTTGAAATTTTTCCAGCATAGCGCCCCATCAAACTCCTAAGTTGCAGCTCCACCCATACATTAAGCACAGTTTGAAAAACGACGGACTTAGCCTTAATAAATTGTTACAATCTGACCTGCTCGGAAAGCACTAATTTTCCCATATTATTTCGAGCGGTTTACCAACGTTGTTCGAGGTGTAAGATTATGTTTCGCGTTCCGCTTACAATCCTAGCTAGTGCCCTATTGGCAGTCCTCTCCGCAGCATCGGCTAACGCCAGCGATGCGCGCACCACCCGCATTGAGCCCCGCCCATTCTACGGCGCAACCATAACACTGGAGGCAGGTGTCCGCGTTTTTCGGCCACTGCCACGGCATAAAAACATCATCATCAACCCAGGCCACCGCACGCCCCTCAATCTCACCTTCAAGGATGTAACAGAACGCCGTTTCATCAATGGCACCTACACTTATAAGGGCTTCCCCAATGGCGATGCCGAGTCAAGCGACACACCGGCCTATATTGGCGGTTTTGGCCGCAATCGCCGAGGCAGCCGACGCCGTCACTTCCGCCACCGGTCGCACCGTAGAGGAGGCGTCGGGGGAAGACGCCGCTGATCATGTTCGAATTTGATGCATAATTGCGAGCGGCGTGGCGTGCGCGAAGTTTTTGTTCTAGAAACTGATGAACGATTGCCCTCTCGTCCGCCCCCCGCGCAATTAAGCGGCATGGCCATTTAACCCACGCAATAGGCTGACACGAACGCTCAGTTTATCATCGGACCCATGCCCCGCTATTCCATCACAATCGAGTATGACGGTACCCCGTTTGTTGGTTGGCAAATCCAGCGCGACAGCGCCACCGTCCAAGGTGCGATTGTCTCCGCCATCCAAAAATTCTCAGGCGAAACCGTTAAGGTTCAAGGCGCAGGCCGAACCGATGCAGGCGTCCACGCCTGCGGCCAGGTAGCCCACTTCGATCTCCGCCGTGAGTGGAACCCCTATCGCGTTGGTGAAGCAATAAACTATCATCTCAGACCCGCCCCCGTCGGCATCCTCGAATGTCGCCGGGTCCCAGATAGATTCGACGCTCGCTTCTCGGCCACCAAGCGGCACTATCTTTACCGCATTCTCTGTCGCCGGGCCCCCGCTGCCCTGGAGCGCAACCGTGTCTGGCGTGTCAGCACGCCTCTCGATACGAACACCATGCACGATGCAGCCCAAGTTCTTATCGGGCAACATGACTTCACAACGTTTCGCGCCGCCGCCTGCCAAGCTCTATCTCCCATAAAAACCCTCGACAGCCTGAATGTTTTCGAGCGGTGCGGCGAAACCCACATCGAGGCCTCTGCCCGATCCTTCCTCCACAACCAAGTGCGCTCACTGGCCGGCAGCTTAAAAGCGGTGGGCGCCGGCAAGTGGAGCAAGGCTGATCTCAAACACGCGCTCGACAAGGCCGACCGATCAGCCTGTGCATCCGTCGCCCCCGCATGCGGGCTCTACCTGATGTCCATCGACTATCCAGAAACCGCGCTAAATTGACAAAAAAGCCCTCCGAAATCAATTCGGAGGGTTAATAGTCAAGGGAGAAACGAAACAGTCCATCCCGAGCACGCTAGACACTACCGCGCGACCCATTACATTCAATGCTACATTAGTTCATTGCGCAATTTTGCGGATCACACGCTCGCCATTTCAGGCACAACTTCAACCATCAATTACTCAAATTCCATCTGCTCAAAAACTCGCCCTGCGTTCTTGGTCGCAAGTTCCTTGAACGTATCGAGATGCGCGAACGGCGATTGATCAACATAATATGCGCCCTTCAGCGTGCCACCCTTATCCATATGCTCGCGAATTTTCTGCCTGAGATAGACAAGGTAGTCATGCGTATAGCGACGCACCTGCGCCATATTGGTTGGGTGCCCATGGCCCGGAATTACATAGAGTGCGCCAAGTTTTTCAAAGGCCTTCCAGCTCTCAAGCCAGGACGCGGTATCAGTCTCAGTGAATATTGGCGGCAACCGTTCGTGGAACGCCATGTCGCCAGCAATCACCAGTTTCTGCTTCGGCAGCCAGACTGAAATATCCCCCGGAGAATGGGCGGGCCCCAGGTTACGCACCTCAAAATCAAATCGCCCCATCGTAAATTTATGCACGTCCTCAAGCGTCCGTGTCGGCCCGATCACAACCGTATCGCCAGCCTTCTCGCGATTGTACACCTTCATCGCGGCGAGAACATCGTGCCCGCGCTCCTTGAACTCCTTGGCTGCATCTTTGTGCGCGAGAATATCCACGCCAAGCGCCCTCCAGTAGCCATTGCCCAGCATGGCATGACCTTGGCCGTTCTCGTTAATCACCAACTTGACGGGCTGTTTCGTGATCTTCTTGATCTCATCATGCAGCGCTTTGGCCAATAGATTGCTGGCGCCACTGTTGACCACCACAACCCCCGCACCCGTTACAACGAACGACAGATTGTTGTTGTGCCCGCTGTTGTCATATCCAGGTGGCGCTGTGGCCCCCGTCGCCGACCAAACACCGGGGATAAACTCAACCGGCTTCGCATAAAGCACAGATCCGGGATATTGGTCCTTGATTGACTGGCTGGCATTTGCATTAAGGAACGGCATCATGACAGCCAAAACAACGGCAATAAAACGCATCAACATAACTAGTTCTTCTTTGTATCTATGGTGGGCGTTACGTCGATCACCCGCGCCCGCTTGGTGATCTTCACAGCCGTTTTACACGCCTTCATGCATGGCTTCTTGGAACTCATAAGTGGCGTATCTGGACGCGGGTCTTTTGTGAAATTTTTCTCGTTCGGCATCCGGATTTTAGAAAAATTATTTTTCGACAGAACAAAATTCTCATCATCGACGATCTCGTTCATGAAAAGCAGATAAGCCGTCAGCGCATAGACTTCATTGTTGCTGAGCGACTGCGCATCGCCAAACGGCATTGCACGCTTCACATAGTCAAACACAGTCGAAAGATATGGCCAGTAAGACCCGATCGTCTTTACCGGATCATCGCTTTTCAGCGTGCCCTTACCACCAACCAGTACCGGCCAACGATCAACACCTTCACCGAAGTCGCCATGGCAAGCCGCGCATTTCGAAGTATAAATCTTTTCTCCATCAGACGCTTTACCCTGCCCCTCCGGCAATCCTCGCCCGTCCGGCCTCACATCAATGTCCCAAGCCTTCACCTCTGCAGCAGTCGCCATCCGGCCAAGACCAAATTTCTTCTGAGGCCCAGCCGCCTTCGTATTTATCACCGAAACAGCCGGGCTAATCAGAACTATCGACGCCATCACAACAGCCATTAGATTAACTGATTTCAACATTCTCAACCTCCCCGCCAGCTTTCACATGCCACGTCTGGATACCGTTGTTGTGATAGATCGAGTTGATGCCCCGAACCTTACGCAATGCGTCCTTGGTCGGTTGCACATATCCGGTTGAATCAATCGCCCGCGACTGCATCAAAAGCGGTCGGCCATCCCATTCAAATTCATAATAGAACCGATGCAGAGACTTATTCAGGCTGGGCCCGTCAATCCGTGCTGTATGCCAGTTCTTGCCGCCATCGATCGTCACATCGACCCGGCTAACAGTGCCGCGGCCCGACCAGGCAACCCCCGATATCACCGTAAACCCCTTGCCATGCACAATCGGCGCTTGCGGCGATGGGTTGGTTATCACTGATTTACAATCCATCTCCCACGTGAACCGGCGGGCTTTTCCGTTCTCCATCAAGTCAGTGTATTTCGAGGTCTCTTCACGGGCATGCCAAGGCATGTCGCCAACTTCAATGCGCCGCAGCCACTTCACCCACATGTTGCCTTCCCACCCCGGCACCACCAGTCGAGCCGGATAACCCTGCTCAGGCCGCAGTGCCTCGCCATTCATCGCGAAAGCAATCAGGCAATCGTCAAGCCCTTTCTGCAAAGGCACCGAACGGTTCATGCCAGAGGCATCGGCACCTTCCACCATCAGCCACTTGGCGTTCGTCTTCACGCCGGCCTCTGCCAGGATGTCTTTCAATCGAACGCCGGTATACATGACGTTGTGCACCATGCCGTGGGTAAACTGACAACCGTTGAGCTGAGCCCCACGCCACTCCATGCCGGAGTTCGCCGCACACTCAAGAAAGAACACATGGTTCTCACGCGGAAACCGTTTTAGGTCTTCCATCGTGAACACCATCGGCTTGTCGACAAGCCCATTGATCATCAATCGGTACTGCGCAGGATCTACCTCTGCAACACCGCTGTGATGACGCTCAAAACACAGCCCATTGGGCGTGATGATGCCTTCCAGCTTATGCAACGGGGTGAAATTCACCGATGATTCAGTCGTCGCCGTCAACCATTCGACATTCTTGCGTACAACCGATTTTTCAAATTTCGACGGCTTGCCATAGGGGCTTGCATCCACGCCATCCCCCAGCAGTTGCGACCACTCCGGAACCTCGGTAATAGCTTTCTCGGACTTCGTCTTCGCAACGGCACTGCCCGCCAGCATGGCGCTACCGGCCACCAAGCCACCACGCAAAAATCCCCGGCGCGACGTGGTCGTCGCGGACGCTGGTTTCTTATTTTCCAAAACCACCCTCCCAAAATTGATGTTTCGATGCATCATTCAATGCCATCATATTCGTATTTTCGAATATGTCGAGAGGTTCTGCTATTCTTTCTCCAAGGCTCAACCGCCTACAGGTAATTTGAGGGAAAACACACGCGCAACACCTGAGGATCATATCCAGATCGAAGCCACGAACGAAAATCACCCGAGCCGCCAAAGTCTATATAGCGAGAGCCTAGTCTTGCCCTAAAACCCAGTGACCTTAACAGAGCGATTGGGCTTCAACTTGATGGTGCCTTTGCGTTTCAAGTAGGCAGAGACCACGTCCCAAATCGGCGGCCCCTTAGTGCCTTCATTGACCGATGCCCAGCCCGCAACGATGTAGGTTTTCGATGGCTCAATCGCCTGTCCGCTCTTCAACAACGTCATCCCTGAAATCCGCGAACCGGCCTTACCGGCAATATTAATTTTATAACCCATCCCCCCCACGCGCACCATGTCACCACCTTGCTGGTAGTAGGGGTCCTTATTGAACAAGTTATCAGCAACGTCCTCTAGAATTTCCTTAATCCGTGTGCCTGTCATCTCCACCCGATAAGCCTGCGGATATGTCATGCCTGTGGCAGAGTAGAGATCCTCGACTGTAATATCTTGCCCCGGCAGCACCGATGTTCCCCAGCGAAATCCGGGAGACAGCGCGATATCGGCCTGCCTTTCCTCCAGCAGAGCGTCGCAGATAATGTCATCAAATGTACCGTTAAAATTTCCCCGCCGATAAAGCAGTGATTCAGTTTTTCCAAGCACTTTGGAGAGGTCTTTCTCAAACGGCGCACGCACTTTTTTTACAATCGCCGTTGTCTCAGCATCCGCACTGATAACATCACTGAAAATTGGGATCAGCCTGAATGCGAAACTCTTCACCTCGCCACCCTGCACATCAAGATCGAGTCGCGACAGGAACTTCCCATGCGACCCGGATGCAATGATCAACGTTCGCTCTACTTGTACTGGCTCGGGCACGGCGTCATGCGTGTGGCCTGACAAAATAACATCAATGCCTTTGACCCGACTTGCAAGTTTACGGTCAACATCGAACCCATTATGCGACAGCAAAACAACCAGTTGAGCGCCTTTCTTACGCACGGCCTCGACGTTTTTTTGGATTTGTTCTTCGCGAATGCCAAACGATAAGTTCGGGAACATCCAGCGCGGATTGGCAATCGGCATATAAGGGAAAGCTTGCCCGATCACCGCAATCTTAATCCCGCCGCGCACGAACATTTTCGACGCCTCAAAGGCAGGTTCGTCCCACTCCACATCGAAAATATTGCCGCCCAGAAATGGGAATGGCAGGCCATCCACAAGCTCTTTCACGCGAGCCGCGCCGTAGGTAAATTCCCAATGACCCGTCATCGCGTCAGGCTTCAGTGAGTTCATCACCTCCACCATGTCCGCACCTCTGGTTTTCAACGAGGTATAGCTACCTTGCCAGGTGTCGCCTCCATCAAGAAATAGGGTATTGTCTTCTCGCTCAGCACGGATTGATTTCAGAACCGTGGCGATCCGGTCAATCCCCCCCATCCGGCCATAGCTCTTTGCCAAAGACGAAAAATCTTGCGAAGAAAGCGCATAGGCTTCAGGCGAGCCCGGTTTGAAATTATATTGCTTCAGAAAATCCTTGCCCGTTAGGTGTGGTGGCTTCCCCTTAGCCTCTCCCACACCAATGTTGATCGACGGCTCACGGAAATAAATTGGCATGAGTTGCGCATGAATATCGGTAAGATGGACAAGCGTGACGTTGCCGGTTGTCTTAAACGCCAACAGCTCTTTCTCGCTCATCAAACCTTGGGCAGCGGCCATAGCCGCCCAGCTCCCAGTGCCAGCTCCCCCGGCAATCATCCCGGTTGCAACAGCCGCCTGTAGAAATTCCCGACGAGAGAACATGCTGGCTCCTTGCCATTCAGTTTTTGGCCATAAGAAACTAAAGCCTAGAGCCTGATTACAAATCAGTTGCGAGCTTGCCTGCCGGCCCATCTCACATCAGCTGGCCTCTGAAAAACTTCCGGCGTGGCCCACGGCAGCCCACAGCCCACGCCGGTGTTGCAATAATCAGTTCCGAACCGCTGGCGTCTCAACGGAAAGGCCTTGCCCGCGTGAAGCAACATAGATCTCAAGAGCAACAAATTCATCACTGCCGCGCTTATAAGGCTTCGCTCGAATATTCTTCATGCAACCTTTAAAGCGTCGATGGACAGACCCCATCTTCTGCCACTTGAAACGATAGGTGGGAAAGCCATTGATGTTACCTTGGCTGAGATGGTCCGCACGGATCATCTTTCCAGCATTGTCCTCGTGACAACCCGCGCATGACATATCGAGCTGGCCGACCCGCGTATAGTAGAGGTCCTTACCCCTCTTCCACCACGGCTTCATCTTGCCATTTGTTTGCACTTTCACCGGCATTCCGCGGGACTGAAGCCCAATGAATGCCGTCATGCCAAGCATGTGATTGGATTCCCATTTCCACTTCTTAGCACCCATCCGCTCGGTCCGGCACAGGTTGATATGTTGCTCAAGCGTCAGTGGCCGCCCTTTAGCGTCATTCCACTTCGGCATATTCGTCCGCACGCCCTTCATGGACTTTGCAGCGTCCTCGTGGCAGCTTGAGCATGACTTACCTGCCGTGCCTTCCACCTTCAGCCACAACTCCCGCGCAAGATCAACGAGCGGAAATCCGGGGTTCTCGAAATCGTCCGCCTGCAGCGCCTGCGTTTCTTTGCTACGGAACCGCCAGCCTGAATAAAGCGTGTCAAACGGACTGCCTTTCGGCGGCTTCACCTTGGTCGTAATTTTCTTACCATCAACAACAAGTTCGTTATTATTTGGGTCCGCCATTAGCGTCTGAATGCTCAGCCCGAGCGCCACCGTAGCCACACCAGCCACCGCCGCAACACCTGCCAAACCATACAACTTAAATCCTTTGGGCATGTTTATTCCTCCCTTCACGCCTGCAGCCGTCTAAATTCTATGACTATCAGCCCGTGACCTTGATGCTTTTTTTGGTCTTATAGATGCTGCCGTCGTCATCAACCCAAATGAACTCAAATTCACCGCTCTCTGGAACCTTTATGTTAAACTGAAGAAATGGGTTCGCAGACACACCCGGTTGGATTTCGGTCGCAAACACCTGAACTCCATTGAACGTGACAGTAAATTTATTGATGATCTTACGTGGAATTTTCTTGCCGGTTTTACGGTCTTTCCGCTGGCCGGATTCCATTTTATGACTGATCAAAGTCTTGATCGTAATAACTTCGTCTTTCGAGGCGGTGCGCGGCACCTTTACGCGCGGTTTAGCCATATTATATTCCTTCTTGGTCGTCGTTGTGATCGAATTCAAATTGTCTGCCGTGTGCACATATTGCCCGCATAGCGGACGCTACCCGCCACAGCCACCGATCGTCACTTTGACAACCTTTTTATCCATGAACACGGAACCGTTGCTCATCTTCGCAACCGCAATCACTTCCTGCGTCTTAGCCAACCGGATCCGCGTCGTCGCAGATGCCTGCCCGCTCATCGGCGAAAAATGAAACGTCGCCACACCAGGAGCCGGATTGCCGGTCGCCAGCAACATAACCGATTTCACATAGTCAGCCTTCGTCATCGGGCTTTCAACATCGACTGAAATTGGAACGGTGTTGCCATTTTCAGCAATTTCAGGCGCGGTCAGGGAAACTTTGCCTGAGCCGATTTTTGCACCGCCAGCAAATGCCGCAATTTGCTTTTCCACTTCTGCACTTGCCGCGAACGCGCTCGCCGTCGGCAAACCGACAGCCATTGTTGCAATTGCCCCACTGCCAAGAAGCAGCAACTCTCGCTTTGTGAGTTCCATTTATAACCTCCTTCTGAATTCCATCATCCGGCCCAAGCCTTCCATCAAGGCTCCAGGTCTGGCACCAAGACTCAAGGTCTGGTGGAAATTCGCAAACGTTCTATTTTTTAAGTGTCCGAAGGTATGCAATCACATCCTCGACTTGTTGCGCCGAGAGGATCGTTTTACCTTTGAATTTCTTCCGAACCCGCACAAAGCCAGCCTTCCGATAAAAAGCGGGCATCAGCGTCTGCTTACCAAACACCATCTTTGGGTTAGTCACGATGGCCCGCAACTGGGCCTCTGAATATCGCCCCGCCACACCATCAAGCGCGGGCCCAACTTCGCCATGGAACTGTTGGCCAGAGGCGTCTTTGTTCGCATGACAAGCCAGGCAATTTCCAAGCTTGCGGCCAATGAACAGCTTCTTGCCAGACTTTGCATTACCCGACTTGCCTGTCAGGGATGCGGAAACAGTTTGGTCTTTAAACTTCACATCTCCCGGCGCCACTTCGGCATGTGCCGACAATGCAAAGAGCCCGGCTGCCGCACAGAATACGACTGTCGCAACATATGTCCTCACTCCCCAGATCCTCCCGTTTTGCTTGTCTTGTTTTTGTTCGTCTTGTTTTGTCATGTGCGGCAATCTAGCACTGCTTTTCACAGTCAATCAATCATTAATTCGATAAATTGAATATGTTTGTGCCGGATCATCGCCAGACAGATGTCTCGCAGCTGATACTACCGATGCTGGCAGTTAAGCAATCCAGCCAGGCTGCTTGCCCACTCTATCTACTCTGGCGTTAGCCGCCAAAAATTAATTACTAAGGTGCTCAGCGCAAGCTCAAAGCACTATTCGTTAAGGCAAAATAAGATGAGAATAATGTAGGTCACAGAGACGTGATGTTGGTTCGATCCACGCTTTAGCGCGCCTTCAGTTTCCGAGCATGATATTTCTGAAATGGCTCATTCTTAAGATAGCCCTTTTCGCGCACCCACATGAACATATGCAGCGTGGTAGCCTTGCCAAACGCACCCGGCATAACGTTAACTGCAATCGACCGAGCAGTTATCCCTCCTGACGCCGCTACAGAAGCTGGTGCATTCTCAGGCATAAACAACACTGTTGGCGTATAGGCGAGCCCCCACCGGCGTACGGCTGTCTTCTCTGTCAGCGTCTTGCCGTCCAGATCGATCACTTCCTCATCGCCAAACATATTGTACTGAACCACCATGAAATTATCAGCGATGTATTTAGCAATGGCTGGATCGCTGAGCACCGTTTCATGCAGCTTCTTGCAGTAGATGCAGCCTCGCTGTTCAATAATAATCGCCAGCCGTTTACCAGCCTGTTTGGCTGCCTCTATATCTTCGCGCACATCTTTGAACGTGATCGAGAACCATGCCTGCTTATGCAGTCCATCCTCGCCAATTTTTGCTGCTTCAACCTTGGTTGCAATTGCCCCACCGATTGCGAAACAGCACAAAAGCAATACAAATAAGCGTTTCATCTCAAACTCTCCAATCCTAAAACCGCCACCGCCTAACCCGTTTGCCCAAGCCACGGGAACGCCTCAAGCATCCAATACGCCATACGCGACATCTGCCCCGTCATGAACAACACTCCCGTAACCACGAGCAGCGCTCCCATCACCTTTTCAACGACACCTAACTGCGCGCGCATCTTAGTCAGCAACTTCACAAACGGCCCTGCAAACAGCGCCGCCAGCAAGAACGGCAACCCAATTCCTAATGAATAAATAAACAATAATCCCGCACCCTGCCATGCAGTCTCTTTGGCGCCGGCCATAAATAAAATTGCCGCCAAAACCGGGCCAACACACGGCGTCCAACCGAACGCAAACGCTAATCCCACGACATAGCCACCCAAAACCCCGGGCGGTTTACGCTTCACCTCAACCCGTCGATCCGCGTAAAGCCAGTTGAACCGAAAAACGCCAAGAAAATGAAGTCCCATCAGCGCGATGATTGCCCCGGCGATCACGGAAAGTGTATCGAGGTGCTGCGTCAGCGTTTGCCCGATCAAACTAGCCGTTGCACCCAGAGCCACAAATACCGTTGTGAAACCAAGTACGAACGCTACTGCCGTCCGCAACACACGGCCGACCGGGATCTTCGCATCTTCAGTCAATTCCTCAAACGAAACCCCCGCCAGAAAACACAGGTACGGCGGCACCAAGGGCAAGACACAAGGCGATACAAACGATAACAATCCCCCGATAAATGCACCAATAGCAGTCATATTGCCAAGATCCATGCGGTATCCTATTTGATCTGGGGTGGTTCACATTCAAAATTAATTATATAACCTTTGATAATTGGCAAGCGCCTTTCTTCATCCTCCGGGCAATGTGAACACTTGTTATTCTGAAGCTAAAATCACCCACCGCAAGACCAACCCCATGGACGCGGCCGACAGGAGAGCAACATGAAAATTCTAACCGCTCTAAGCATCGCCATCCTCTTTTCATCCGTCTTTGCCATAACCAATGCTGGAGCCGCGCAACTCATAATGCTCGAAGAGGATGGGTGTCCATGGTGCCAAAAGTGGAACCGCGAGGTCGGTATTGTCTACAATAAGACAATGGAGGCGCGGCATGCGCCGCTTCGCCGGATAGACATTCACGCCCACCTGCCGAAAGATCTGAAATTCCTGGTAAAGGGAAAATACACACCCGCGTTCGTTCTTATCAACCAAGGCCAGGAAATCGGACGCATTCGCGGCTATCCTGGCGAAGGTTTTTTCTGGGGCCTGCTGCAACATCTGATAAAGAAACTCCCCAATCGCAGTGGCACGACCAACTGACCAGAGGCTACAAAACATGAGCATTCCCGCCTCAACCGTATTTGAGGATAGCAACCATCTCGACGACATGGCCGAGAACGCCAAACTGGCGACGTCATTTCTCAAAGCCCTGGGCCACGAGGGCCGGCTAATGATTTTATGCTATCTGGCCAGCGGCGAAAAATCCGTCACAGCCCTGGAAGATCTCTTGTCTCTCAGACAACCGGCCGTCTCTCAACAACTCGCCCGTCTCCGCGCAGATGGCATCATCATTGCCCGGCGCGATGGCAAAACCATCTACTACACAATCTCCGACGAACGTGCGCAACGCATGATGGAGCTTGTCTACGAGATGTTCTGCGCAAATGAAAAAGTGTCTTAGATTTCTCACCTTCCTCTCGGACAAGTCACTTCTGACGCCCACAATATTCTCTTCACCGAAAGCTCTGGCCCAAGCTCGGCCAAACACACCAAGTCCAACTAGATCTAACCAAGAGCTCAGGCCTAACTGAACAGCATTGCAGTCCAAAGCTAGTTGCGCTTATAGTATTCAAAAAAGTATATGTATCCGTCAATGCGCGGGAGAGAAGCCATGGAGTACTGGCCAACCACGGCTATTCTTGCCGTCGCTGGCGGCTTGGGTGGCATTGTCCTTGGCCTGGCTGCGCGACTGGCACGTTTCTGTACGCTCGCTGCAATCGAAGATGCCATGTTTGGACACGACCGCCGACGCTTGCGCATGTGGGCACTGGCCATGGCCATTTCCATTGTTGGCGTCGCTGCAATCGGCAGCTCGGGCCTAATTGATTTCAAACTCTCTCTCTATCACCAACTCGCATTGAACCCCGTCACCTGGATTCTTGGCGGACTGATGTTCGGTATCGGCATGGCATTTTGCGGAACCTGCGCCTATGGCACACTCGCGCGCATTGGCGGCGGCGATTTGCAAGCACTCTTTGTGTTCTTCGTCCTTGGCATCTCGGCCTACATGGCCATTGCCGGGCCAACAGCCGAATTGCGGGCGAGCCTCCTCGATCAACTGGCTCTCGACACGAGCGCCACAGCCCCGCGGACGTTGGTCCAGGCCTTCCCTCTTAACTCCCCAGTTTATTTACCGCTATTGATATCGGTCGCCTTGGCCTTCTGGTGTTTAAAAGACAAGACCTTCCGCCAATCTCCAACCCATCTGTTCTGGAGCATTGCTGTCGGCCTCGTAATCATCGCGGGTTGGCTGGCAACGGGCGTTCTCGGCAAGGACCCATTTGACCCTCAGCCTCTCGTATCTTACAGTTTTTCAGCCCCTCTCGGCCAGACGCTCATGTATTTAATGACCATGAGTTCCACCTCCATCTCATTCGGTATCGGCGCTTCAATTGGTGTCGTCGTCGGCGCCTTTATCGGCGCCTTGATAAAGCGTGACTTTCGCTGGGAAGGCGCGGATGACACCCACGAGATGCGCCGCCACCTCATCGGAGCATTTTTGATGGGCACCGGAGGCGTTTACGCGGGCGGCTGTACTATCGGACAAGGCTTATCCGCCGCGTCGCTCTTGGCCATTTCCGCACCGTTTGTGTTGATCTCGATTTGGTGCGGCGCCTGGCTCGGGTTGACCTACCTAATGGACGGTTCAATTGCCGGCGTAATCCGTAGTTGGAACCAAAAATGATGCAATATCCGAATTAACGTCTGCCTTTCAGAACCACCTCTGTAATTTGAGAATGAGAAAATAAACTATGCTTGAGATTGATCGTCGAAGACTGCTGGTCCTGTCCGGCGTAGTTGCGCTCACCACAGCCCTGCCGGGTTCGCTAGCTGCCAAGCCCAAACCAGTACCCTCCTTCAAGGTTGGAGGGTTCACCATCTCAACACTGACGGATGGCCACATCACACTGCCGACTTCCTTTGTCGCCCCAAAAGCGCCCCCCGCCGCTCGCGCAGAAGCCCTCAAAGCTGCCGGCCAATCCGGCACTGAAATTCACTCCCCCCTCAACGTCACACTCGTGCGCGTAGGGAAAGAACAAATCTTGATCGATGCCGGCTCGGGCTCCCGCTTTGTCGGAACCGCTGGCCGCCTCGCCGAGGAGCTTGAAACCGCCGGGATCGACCCGGAAAAAATCACCCGTGTGGTCTTTACTCATGCTCATCCTGATCACCTCTGGGGTGTCATGAACGACTTTGACGAAGTAAGTTTCCCCAACGCCATCCACTACATCTCTGAGGCCGAATGGAATTTCTGGATGAGTAAAGATGCCCTCAGCCAAGTCGCAAAAGACCGGCAAGGTTTTGTCATCGGCGCGCAGAAAAACCTCAAGTTGGTCAAGGACAAGATTCAAACCATCAAGCCCGGCCAAGACATAATGTCTGGCCTGCACGTCCTCGACACCTCGGGCCACACCCCCGGCCACGTCTCCATTCAGATAGGCAACGGCAATGACGCGGTCGTTATCTTGGGAGATGCCCTCACCCACCCGACCATCTCTTTCAAACACCCCGATTGGCGCCCAGCGGCAGATCAAATCCCGGATCGTGCCGTCACCACACGCAAAAGACTGCTCGCACGTCTTGCAGCAGATAAAACCCGCATCATTGGCTATCACCTGCCAACGCCGGGCTTGGGAATGGTCAAGAAAAAAGAGACTGGCTACATTTACGCGCCAGCCTCTTAGAGTAGGATCATTTAAAGAGTAGAATCATTTGAGCCGAGGCTGCCGTTGAGTTTGCGATCCAGTCCATACGTGCTCTAGTTTTCAGCAAGCCGACTCATTTTATCAAGGTCGTTGATAATTACCGTTCGAAGGCCGTCGAGCTTAATGTAACCCTGCGTCTTCAGCCGCGTCATCTGCCGACTGACTGTTTCGATCGTCAAACCCAAAAAATCACCGATCTCAGATCGCGTAAGCGGCAACTCGAAGCGCACACTCCCATCGACAATCTGAGGGTGATGCGGACAACCTGCCAGCAACGCGCGGTTGGCCAACAGCAGCATAAAACTCGCTACCTTCTCTTGCGCGGATTTTTGCCCAAGGATCAGCATCCATTCGCGCGCAGCATCAAGCTCACACAACGTGTTTTCAAATAACCGATGCTCAATATCCGGTGCAGCCTTCAGCAGCGCTTCAAAGTCTTTACTCCCGAAACAGCACAGCTCCACATCTGTCGCCGCTTCCGCATAGTAGGGGCTTCGAGATCGAAACGGCCGGCCAAGAAAGTCCGATGCGAACTGTAACCCGACAATCTGCTGCCGCCCATCAGACAAGACCTTGGTCAGCTTGACGACGCCCGAAATAATATTCGCGAAGTAATCCGGTCTTTCATCATCCGAAAGTATTACCTGCCCCGCATCAAATCGTCGATGATGTGAAATTTTCGACAATAGCGATAATTCGTCATGATTGAGCGAGCCACACAAGGCCTGGTTGCGCACAGCACATGCCTCGCATGCATGAGCTAATGCTAAATGCAAGGAGAGAGAGGGAGACTGGGAACGAAATGGCATAATCGCTGACTCCAAACGCTCTCGTAATCTAGAGCGCTGCAATCCCTTCCACAAGCAAATTAGTGATGACAGCGATCATTTTCCGCATGACCTCCAATCAACACAACCTCATGCGCAACTTTAGCCCCAACCAGAAAATAGCAATGCTACCGCCAACACAGCCCCAACTGATGGCACCCAGATCGGAACCACAAATACCCCATCAGACACCGGCACCGGCTCGCGCAATTTTATCACCACCAACGCCAGATCAACCAATATAAAAGTAATTAACGTGATCTGGGCAGTAAGGTCCGCAAGCTGTTCAAGCGGCAACGCTGTTGCCATCACTCCGGTTAACATCACCACCGCCAAAGTCGCGACCACAGGCGTCCTTGTCACAGCATTAATACTGCGGAATAAGCCCGGCGCATCTCCCTGACAGCCCAGCCCATAGAGAACCCGCCCCGCCATTATGAATTGCACAATCACGCCATTCAAAGTCGCCACAATCGCGATCAGACTGATAGTTGTATGAGAAAGCCCCGTCTGCCTTTCAAATACTAGAGACAGCGGTGCTTTTGAAGCTGCTAACTCTGCCTGCGGCACGGCAATCAGCGCCACCCATACCACCAGCACATAAAGCACCGTCGTAATCGCCAGCGTCAAAAAGATCGCCTGAGGCAACACCCGCTCGGGTTTTTTCACTTCCTCTGCGATGTTTGCTAAGTTTTCAAACCCGGTGAACGCGAATACTGCCAGTAGCGACGCCGAAAAAACACCACTCCATACGGCTAAATCTGTCCCTGGGACGGCCTCCGGCAAGCGCCGAAAAACATCAGGCTCATTGAGAAAGCCAGCTCCAATTAGAATCATCAATCCGCCAACTTCAATCAGCGTCATAATCCCGGCAAAAGCCACAGATTCTTGAATACCCCAGATCGAGACCGCACCCATGGCGATCACCACAATCAAAATAAGGACAACGCTGTGCCAGGGCAGAAACAACGCAATATATCCTGCACTACCAACCGCAACCGCCGCAGCCGAAACTACTCCCGTGGCAATCACCAGATAACCCACAATCGTAGACAACAACCGTGATTTTAAGCCTGCCCGAACATAGGCCGCTTCCCCCGCAGCCACCGGAAAACGCCCAACAAACTCGGCAAACGCCGCGCCAGTGAACCCCATGGCAGTAGCCGCCAGCACAAACGCCAAAGGCGCATGCATCCCGGCCCTCCCCGCCGCCGGCCCAACCAGCACATAAATTCCAGCCCCCACGGTCACCCCGAGGCCATAAAGTAGCGCCGACCACAAACCAAGCGCGCGCTTCAAGCGTGGCATTTCACTTTGGCTCATCCAATCTCCCTCTCAGCCCAACCACACGCATTGTCTGCACCATCACTCCGGCAGCGCATCTTCCATCTAACCCTGCCATCTTTCGCTGCCGTTGACCTTTATCAAGGATCAAAACGGTTCGACCAATAAACAGTTCATGAGTATCCTGGATCATACCTAGTGCTCTCGGGCCTAGTGTTCTCGGGCCTAGTATTCTCAGGCTTAGATAGTCACCTCAAAATCGGTGTCTGTTTATGAATGATCTGTTACAATAACAAATCATCAATCTCCGTCCGCCAATGGCGGCAAGAAACCAATCAAGGAATAGACCCTTGGTCAGCGAAACAAACCCACCGGCAGCACAGTCCGCGACAAATCCAGTGGCTAAAACCGAAATTCACATTCGCATTGTCCCACTCGATGCGCCATGGGATTGGCTCGCTTCCGGTTGGCGTGACCTATGGGAAATCAAAAACATCTCCTTGGCTTACGGAGCCGCGTTTTCCTTATTCGCTATTTGTATGTTGGCAGGCTTCGTCACATTTGGCCTGCAGTCGATCATGTTGGTGCTCTCCGGTGGATTTTTGCTCGTCGGCCCTCTCGTGGCAGTTGGCCTTTACGAAGCTAGCCGCAGACTCGAACGAGGCGAAACACCGACGCTTGGAGATATGCTTCAAGCGGGCTTTAAAGCGCCCGGCCAACTTGGCTTCTTCGGTGCCATATTGCTTTTCTCGTTCTTTGTCTGGATCCAAATTGCGCTGTTATTATTCATGATGTTCATGGGTGCCGGATCAACCTTCCCATTAGCGCAAGAATTTCTTCCAACACTGCTCTTCACCCCCCACGGCCTCTCTTTACTCGTCGTCGGCACCCTCGTCGGCTCGGCTCTTGCAGCTGTCGTTTTTTCCATCTCGGCAATCTCCGTCCCCCTGCTGATGACCCATCGCCTTGACGCGGCAACCGCCATACACACCAGCATCACAGCTATCCGCACCAACCCCAAACCTATGGCGCTTTGGGCAGTGCTGATTGCAGCATTCATCGCCATCGGCGTTGCCACATTATTTATAGGCTTGGTGATCGTGTTTCCGCTCATCGGCCATGCCACTTGGCACGCCTACCGCGATATCATCGCTGACGTCCCAACAGATTAAGACCCGGACAAAATAAAGTTTTGGCTAAGCTAGAGTGTTTCCGTAGCTTGCTGAAACACTCTAGCGCTTGGTCGAATGATCAGATTTGCGCTCAGCATCTTGGGGCGTTCCAATTTTCGATGCTTGCACCTTTGGAGCCTGCATCTCCTGCGCATTCACCTCTGGCACCTCTGGCATCTGAGTATCCGGTTTCTTAGGCTTTGCTGTCTCTGAGCCTGGTGATTCGGTATCATCGAGCGCCCGCCATGCTGCACCCTCAAGGTCATCGAACTGGCCACTGTTCAGCGCCCAAAGAAATGCGCCAAGCCCCAACAAACCAAGAAACATTGCTGCTGGAATAAGCCAGGCGAGCGCGGTCATTGCTTTTCAAGCTCCAGTTTCTGAGTACGCAATCGCACAGCGTTCGAAGTCACTGCAATCGAGGAAGCCGACATCGCAATAGCCGCAATCAGTGGCGTCACTACACCAGCCATCGCCATTGGCACAAAGATCAGATTGTATCCAAGCGCAATACCAAAATTCTGCAACGCCATCCGTCGCGACCGCTGCGCGACGGCAACCAAATCAATCACCGCATCGACGCCATCACCCTGAAAAATAGCATCCGCCGTTGTCTGAGAAATATCAGCCGCCGTGGCAGGTGACAATGAAGCGTGCGCCGCAGCTAACGCTGGCGCATCATTCAGCCCATCACCAACCATTAAAACCCGACGCCCGGAGGACTTTAACTCATCGAGCCGGGCAATCTTGTCAGCCGGTGTCTGTCGCGCGCGCCAGTTCTTGATCCCAAGGCAGTCGGCAACATCCACCACAGCACCCTCCCGGTCACCAGACAACAGCTCCACCCCGTAACCAGCCTTCTGAAGTTTTCCAACAACCTCAGCCGCACCTTTCCGGATGGCGTCATCGAAATGAAACCCGCACAGCGCCCCATCCGGAGCGCGATACCACAGCCCGGCCTTGTCCCCCTCTCCCCCGTTATCGCCGCTAGCCTCCTCCTCATTCACACTGCACCACACCGGCACACTGCACCACACCGGCGATCCCAGGCGCTCGGTGCCATCCTTCGACTTATATTCAAGCCCATACCCCGCCGCCTCAACAACGTCCGCCCGAGACTTGATCCCAAACCCACGATTGCGGGCGGCACGTACCAACGCCCTTGCATAAGGGTGCTGACTGCTGATAGCCAACCGCGCCGCATCCGCGAGATGTTGCGGTTTACCGGAAAAATTCTTGAGGCGCGGCTCACCCACCGTCAGAGTACCGGTCTTGTCGAATACGATAGTGTCAACTTCGCCCATCCGCTCAAGACCATCCGCCGCCTTAACCAGAACACCGCGCGCGAACAATCGGCCAGACGCCGCAACCTGCACCGCCGGCACCGCGAGCGCCAACGCGCACGGGCACGTTACAATCAACACAGCAATTGCCGAAACTGCTGCTGCCTCCCAACCCGCCCCGGTTATCATCCATCCAACAAACGTCACCAACCCGATAATATGCACGGCTGGCGCATAGATTTGCGCAGCGCGATCAGCCAACCGAACATAAGTGCCCCGTCCCTGTTCCGCCGCCTCCATTAGGCGGCCAATCTCGGATAGCAGCGTATTTTGATCCGTTGCTTCAGCCTCGACTGTGAGAGCTTCACCCAGGTTCACACAGCCAGCATGCACCCGCTCACCTGGACCGACTGACCGTGGCAGACTCTCACCTGTAATCAAGCTTTCATCGACATTGCCTTGCCCGCTGAGAATCTTGCCATCAACCGCGACCCTCTCCCCCGAGGCCACCAGCACCGTCATTCCCGGCACCAGCGACCGTGCCGAAATCCGCTCGACCTCGCCATCGGAATCGACAACATTCGCAGCTGTGGATTGCAACCCGATCAAGTTGGCGGCCGCCCCTGCAGCCTTCGATCGCATTTTCTGATCCAGAAACCGGCCAACCAGAAGAAAGAACAGCAGCGTCACTGCGGCATCAAAATAAACATTCTCCGTACCTTTGATCGTCTGCAGCAGGCTCATGCCTCCCGCCAGCAGCACCCCGAGTGAGATCGGCACATCCATATTCAGTCTCAGCCCACCCAACGCCTTCCACGCGGAGCTGAAAAACGGCTGCCCGCAATAGGCAATGGTTGGCAGCGCTATCAAGGCCGAGAGCCAGTGGAACAAGCTCCGAACCGAACCGGCCATATCCCCTGCGTCACTCGACCAAACCGATACCGAGAGCAGCATGATGTTGGCCGTCGCAAAGCCTGCGATCGCCACCCGCCGAAGCAAGGCGCGCTCATCTTTCTGCGGCAACATACGATTGTCATCAGTCAGTTCAGCCGCAGAAAAACCAATGTTATCAAGCGCATCTATCAGTTTTAGAACTGCTGGCTTTTGTTGCCCGACGGTTACCGAAACCCGCTTCGCTGAAAGGTTCACCCGCGCCGAGGCAACCTCAGGCAATGCCTCTAGCGCCGCCTCAACTTTCCTCATGCAACCGCCACAATGCATATTGTCGACGACCAATGTCACCCGCGAGGAAGCTGAAAAGTCCTGTGCAACCTCCGTTGACGCTGAAATGCCAGAACTTATTGCTTCAACCACAATCGCCTCCGCATTCGGTAGACGACTTTACTGCCTGTGGAACTACGACCCACGGCTTTGAGATTTACCAACCAAGTGCCATCATCGCGCTTACCTATCGTTGCAATATATTGCCCCGGCGCCGTCTCCAGCAGCACTAGTTTGGTGTCGTGCTGAACTGTTGAAGGTCGACCGATGAGGCCGGCAATTTTCAATCCCATTATAGGCGCACCTTCGCGTGACTTGAGTGTAACGATCAGCTTTCCCGTGGCTCGATCAATCTGCACGCGCGGCGTCCAGCCTAGTTTCTGCTGTTTCTCTTCTGCAAGAATCCGCTGGTTATAAGCCAGTCCCTTCCGGTAAGGCTGCTTGGAAACAACGCCCGTGTGCGTTGCTAAAGCCCAATATAGAAACACCCCATTGACCGCAAACACCAACCCGAAAAACGCCACAAACCCCATCAGTACGTGCACGCCGCGAATACCACCGACAACTGCCTCAGTCGAAGCTGGCAACGTCTCACTCGGAGAGGCCATTTCAATCATCCTTATTGTCGTCCAGCAGCAAAATCAGACACCTTATTCAGCACGCTATAGCGAGCCTGCTCTAAGGCCGTTTAGGGCTTCGAAAAGTTGTCGGGCGCGTCACTTCCTGTTTGGTCATCATATCCCGAACCACAAACCGGAACGATGTTGCGGGCGGCTTAAGCTTCGAAACGCTTGCCTCCAATACCGTCACAAAAACCCGCAGCTCCCGCAAGTTATCTGTTGGCACCGTGATGACGTTACGAGCCCCGGCCTCAAGTCCCAAGATACGTATGGCCGCACGAGGCAAGCCTTCAGTCGTCAACTCGAAGGATCGCGGCTCATGCTCTTTGTTCAAAATTTTGAGTGTATAGCCGTTGCGAACCCCACCATCGGAAAGCGGTACAAACAGCACACCTCGGTCCCTAAGCACACTAATGTTGAGCGTACTCCGTTCAACAAACGCAACCAGCATGATCCCGCTCACGATAACAATCAGAGCCGCATAAAGCAGAGTGCGTGGGCGCAAAAATTTAAACGGTTCATGCTCTCCCGTGACGGCTGCATCCCGCTTAGCGAAGGTATCGTAGGCGATCAAATTTTGGGGACGACCGATTTTTCCCATGATCTCGTTGCATGCATCAATACATAACGCACATTGGATGCACTCAAGTTGCGAACCATCGCGAATGTCGATGCCCGTCGGGCAAACCGCAACACAGGCCTTGCAATCTATGCAATCCCCGCGCACATCCCAATCAACCACGCCTTGCGCGTTCTTCCGCGCTGGTCCCCGCGGCTCTCCCCGCTCGAAACGATAGCTGACCAGTAACGTGTGCTTATCGGCCATCGCACCCTGAATGCGTGGCCAAGGACACATATAGATGCAGACCTGCTCGCGCGCCAAGCCGCCAAGCAAGTAGGTCAAGAAAGAAAATATCGCCAAAAACAAATAGGCAATCGCCGGTGCAGTCCCCGTGACCAATTCCTGTGCCAATGTTGGCGCGTCGCGGAAGTAGAAAACTAGCGCGCCGCCGGTCAACAGCCCGATCAGCAGCCATGACAAATGTGTCATGGTCTTTTTGAAGATCTTTGATGCACCCCAGGGCGCCTTATCGAGGCGCATCCGCCGGTTCCGGTCACCTTGCCAGAACCGCTCCACAGCCACCATCAAGTCGGTCCAAACAGTCTGCGGGCACGTATACCCGCACCACACCCGGCCAGCTACAGACGTGGCCAGGAATAAGGCCAGGGATGCAATCACCAGCAACCCGGTGATATAGTAAAGCTCCTGCGGCCAGATCTCGATAGGCCCAAGGAAAATCCGCCCATTGGCAACGTCAACAAGTACCGCCTGGTTCGGCAAATCCGCACCACGGTGCCAGCGAAACCACGGCAGCGCATAATAAACTCCCAGCGCCCCAGCCATGACGATCCACTTAATCAGCCGGAACTGACCATGCACAAGCTTGGGATGGATCTTTTTGCGAGCTTCATAAAGAACCCGCGTGCTCTTGGTGTTAACAGCCTCAACGTCGTGCGCTGCAACACCAGGTGCGGCCTCTGCAGGGGCTTTGATCTTGTCTAAGACCGTCATTGCGTGATGACCAATTTGACCGCCATTGAATGATAGCAAACTTCAGCAAATTATGCGGTCGAGAGACCCCATGCCTCCTCAACCAACTGCAGCATTCCACCGCACTTTGTGTATGCCATCAATGGATCGCCAATCCTACCGAGCAACTCACCACAGTGCTATTTGCCGCCACCCAGCGAGTGCACATAGACCGCCAGCGATTTAACCGTGATCGGGTCCAATCTGCCAGCCCAGTTGGGCATCCGGCCACCGCGGCCCGTTTCAATGCTGGTAATAATCGACGCCTTATCACTGCCATACAGCCAAATGCGGTCCGTAAGATTGGGCGCTCCAACATCCGCATTGCCCTTGCCATTTTCCCCATGGCAAGCCGAGCACTGCTCCGCAAAGATAACCTTTCCCTTTTTCGCACCGGCAGCATCCGAAGGCTTGCCTGACAGAGACATCACGTACTCCGCGACATCACTGATCTGGCTAGGCTCCAAAAGCTTTTCTAGGCCATACTTCGGCATATCGCTGACCCGCGTTTCGTCGTGACTCCACCGGACACCATATTGGATTGTCTGGTGGATCGCCGCAATCGAGCCGCCCCACAACCAGTTGTCATCCGCCAGGTTTGGATAGCCAACACTACCTTGCGCACCACGGCCATGGCACGGCGCGCAGTTCTCGCCAAAGGCCGCCCTGCCCCCCGCCATTGCAAACCGAAGCAAATCGGGCTTGGTCTTGATCGCAGCCAGCGGGGTTGCACCAATTGCCTTGCGGAACTTTGATTGCGCCTCGCGGCCGGCCTTCAATTCCGCTTCAACGGCCGCCCGCTGGCTAAACCCCAAAACACCCTTGGTGTAACCGGTCAAGGTCGGTACGCCAGGATAAAGAATCAGGATCGCCACCCCGCAAACAATACAGGCATAAAAGCTCCACAGCCACCATCTAGGCAGCGGCGTATTCAGCTCGGTGATGCCATCCCATTCGTGCCCGGTGGTCTCGACGCCGGTAACTTCATCAATTTTTTTGTCGCTCATGACTGCCCCCGGCTGACGTTATCTTTGTCCTTAAGATCCAGTGCACTTTGTTGAATTTTTTCAAACCGCTTCTTATTTCCCGGCCAAAGTGCATAGGCAAGAACTCCTATGAACAGAACGATGAACAATAACAGCGATATAATCTGGGAATAAGTCGCTACGACATCATAAGTCATTGTGTTAGCTCCTTATCTCAGGTTTGGCCCGGAGGCATCAAACTTCGTGAAGTCAACCAGCGTACCTAGCATCTGCAAATAAGCGATAAGTGCATCCATCTCCGTTGGCGGACCCTTTTTGCCATCGAAGTTAGCCACCCTCACCTTCTTGCCATAGCGTGTCGCAAGCCCTTCGTTTTCACCGGAATCATCCGGATCCGCCTGCGCCACCAGATCAACTGCTGCCTTCTTAATTTGCTCATCACTGTAGGGCACGCCTGCAATCCTCAGTGCCTTCAGGCTGCCCGCAATCCGCGATGGGTCCAGCTTTCGCTTAGCCATCCAGCCATAGCCCGGCATTATACTTTCAGGCACAACGGAACGCGGATTGGTCATGTGCTCGACATGCCATTGGTTGGAATACTTGTTGCCGACCCGCGCCAAATCCGGCCCCGTCCGCTTCGATCCCCATTGGAACGGGTGATCATACATACTTTCAGCCGCCAAACTGTAATGGCCATAACGCTCGACTTCGTCGCGAAGCGTTCTGATCATCTGACTGTGGCAAACATAACATCCCTCACGGATGTAGATATCGCGCCCCGCCAACTCGAGCGGCGTGTAGGGCCGCATGCCCTTCACTTTTTCAATTGTACTTTCGACCCAGAACAAGGGCGCGATTTGCACAAGCCCGCCAATTGATACGACGATGAGAATTCCGATCGTCAGAATAAGCGAGTGTCGTTCGAAGATACCGTGATTCATGGCCTCTTCCCCCCTTGCTAAGTCAGTTCCGGGCGCAGCTCAGGCGCTGCGGCCACGGAAGGTTGGTCTGCAGCATCCACGGGCTCATCGCCGCGTATAGTCCGCCACACGTTGTAGGCCATGATCAGCGAGCCTATGACAAACAATGTGCCGCCGAATGCACGGATGATGTAGAAGGGCTTCATGGCCTCGACCGTTTCAACGAACGAGTATTGCAGGAAACCGAGCTTATCGTAGGCACGCCACATCAGACCCTGCAGTATCCCCGACACCCACATTGAGGTGATGTAAAGCAAGATACCAATCGTTGAGATCCAGAAGTGCCACTCAACAAGCCGCAGAGAGTAAAGGGCCTTTCGTTGCCACAGCCATGGCACAAGGCAATAGACCGCGCCAAACGACACCATCGCAACCCAGCCAAGCGCGCCTGAATGCACATGCCCGATCGTCCAGTCCGTATAGTGCGAGAGTGAATTCACCGCCTTGATGCTCATCAGCGGTCCTTCGAAAGTCGACATCCCGTAGAAGGCAACCGAAACGACAAGTAGACGCACAACGGGGTCGGTCCGTAGCTTGTCCCAGGCTCCGGAAAGCGTCATCAAACCGTTGATCATCCCACCCCATGAGGGCATCCACAGCATGATCGAGAATGCCATCCCCAGCATCTGCGCCCAATCAGGCAGCGCAGTGTAGTGCAGGTGGTGTGGTCCCGCCCATATATAGAGGAAAATCAGTGTCCAGAAGTGAACGATAGATAACCGGTAAGAGTAAATCGGCCGCTCAACTCGCTTCGGTATAAAGTAATACATGATGCCCAGGAAACCCGCCGTGAGGAAGAAGCCCACCGCATTGTGACCATACCACCACTGCGTCATCGCATCCTGCACACCACCAAACAGCGAGTAACTCTTAGCTCCCGTCCAATCAGCCGGAATAGCCAGATTATTGACGATATGCAGCATCGCGATGGTGACAATAAACGCCAGGTAAAACCAGTTAGCCACATAGATATGCGGCTCTTTTCGTTTCCACAGCGTCCCAAGGAAAACCAGCAGATAGACAACCCAAACCACCGTCAGCCAGATATCTGCGTACCATTCC
>Ga0209345_10000547_pt1 | contig 47693 bp, 39 predicted proteins | sample Cruoilmetagenom7_FD_187294 | JGI IMG/M metagenome (GOLD analysis project Ga0209345, IMG submission 187294) | Oil polluted marine microbial communities from Coal Oil Point, Santa Barbara, California, USA - Sample 7 (SPAdes) (version 2) | ecosystem: Environmental > Aquatic > Marine > Oil seeps ... | reverse complement strand
GGCAGGCTGCTGACCAATGGCCCCGCCAATTACAAAATACCTGCGGTATCAGACTGCCCGCCGGATCTGCGCGTCGGGTTGCTGCCAGACAGCCCGAACCGCGAAGCCACGGTATTCCATTCCAAGGCCGTGGGCGAACCACCGCTGATGCTCGGCATCGCTGTATGGAGCGCGCTCCGCGACGCGGTTTCCAGCGTCACCGGCTATCGCTTCAGCCCGCCACTGGACACCCCGGCAACACCAGAGCGGGTACTGGCTGCGATCACCGCGTGTCAGGCATCGCAGGAACAGCATAAGGAGAGTGCCTGATGGATCGCCGGCTTAACTGGTACCAGGCCGTTGCTCTGTGTGAAGACCAGGGCGAGCCCTATGTTCTGGTGACGGTACTGGGAGTTACAGGTTCAGTGCCCCGCGAGCCCTCCAGCAAGATGGTGGTCACAGGCACGCAGAGCTACGACACCATTGGTGGCGGACACCTGGAATACCGGATCTGCCAGCAGGCAAGGGAGCGCCTGGCGAGGCAGGACTTTACCAGCAAAATGGCCAATTTCCCCCTGGGCGCGAGCCTTGGTCAGTGTTGCGGCGGAAGCGTCTCGGTTCTCCTGGAGGCTAACCCCGGGTGCGAACAGGAACTGGTTATTTTTGGCGCTGGCCATGTAGCTAAAGCCCTGGTGACAATTCTCGGCGGATTACCCTGGCGAATAACCTGGGTAGATGAACGTGCCGACCAGTTTCCGGCAGATTGCCCGGGCAATGTCCGCATTCACCATACGGATGACCCTGTCGGTGATGCACCGGCATTATGTGCCGGCAAGCAAGTGCTGATTCTGACCCACAACCACCAGTTGGACTTCGATCTCTGCCGTACCCTGCTGACCAGCGGAGACTGCGCAGGCATTGGCCTGATCGGCTCGGACACCAAGGCCGAGCGGTTCCGAAAACGACTGGACCACAGGGGCTTCAGTGCCGCCGACATTAACAGCATTCGCTGCCCCGTCGGGCGCACCGACGTACCTGGAAAGCGCCCGATGGAGGTCGCTGTTTCTATCAGTGCCGAACTCCTCACCCTGGCCGCCTCGCCCTCTCAGACAGCACCAGCACGCCGGGGCCTGCCCTGGAAGGAGCTCAAAGGGCTGATCAGAAACACTGAGACAGGAGACATCTCGGAATGACCTCAGAAACACTCAATACCCTGCCCCGGGATGAAGCAGAAGCTCAGCTGCGAAACTGCTGTGCCGCCGAAACCTGGGTAGAGGGCATGCTGGAAGGCCTGCCTTATCGTGACAAAAGTGCCCTGATCACCCAAAGCCGTGACCTGTGGCCAAAGCTGACAGAACAGGACTGGCTTCAGGCCTTCAGCGCGCACCCGAAAATAGGCGATATCGACAGTCTGCGAGCGAAATACGCCAGCACGCGGGCAATGGCCAGCGGTGAACAGGCAGGTGCCCGCCAGGCCCCGGAGGAAATTCTGCAGCGACTGAAAGCCGGTAACGACGCCTACCAGGAGAAATTCGGTTTTATCTTCATTGTGTGCGCGACCGGCAAATCCGCAGGGGAAATGCTGGAGCTTCTGGAAGCACGCCTGACTCAGACCCGGGCTCAGGAAATAGCCACCGCCGCCACCGAACAGGCAAAAATCACCGAACTACGACTGGAGAAACTGCTATGAGCCAGAAGAGCCCCGTGACCACGCACATTCTGGACCTGGGGAGTGGTACTCCTGCAGCCGGGGTGGACGTTGCACTGTACCGGATCAACGGCCAGAACGAGACTCCCGTCGCCCAGGGCACTACCGACGGTGACGGACGCGTGATGAGCTGGTTCGACACCCCCATCGCAACCGGCCATTACCGGCTCCGGTTCGCAACCGGCGAGTGGTATCAGTCCCGTGGACTGGACACCTTCTTCCCCGAGGTCTGCCTGGATTTCCAGGTCAGTGACCCGGACACCCACTACCACGTCCCGCTGCTGCTGAACCAGTGGGGCTTCTCAACCTACCGGGGAAGCTGATGAGCACATTTTCCGACACAACACTGCCCCATGGCTGCGAAGCGCATCGTGGAGCCCTGCTGCATTTTCTGGATGATCCCGGCAATGATCCGGAACCCAGGCCGAACAGCGTTGCGTATTTTGAGGACGGCCTGCTTGTTCTGCATCAGGGCAAGGTACTTGCCGCAGGTGCAGCCAGCGAATGGCTCCCACGATTGTCCGCCGCCACTCAGGTTACCTGCTGGCCGGACGGCCTGATTGTTCCCGGTTTTATCGACACACATGTCCATATGCCACAACTTGGCGTTATGGCCAGCTATGGCACACAACTGCTCGACTGGCTGGAAACCTACACCTTTCCCCACGAGGCACGTTTCAGCGATGTCGACTGGGCCGGAGTCGAAGCCCGCCGGTTTGCCGATCTGCTGCTGTGTCACGGCACTACATCGGCACTGGTGTTCTGCACTTCACACCCGGAATCGGTGGACGCTTTGTTCGAGGCCGCCGAAGAACGCGGCATGGGGCTGACCGCCGGCAAGGTGATGATGGACAGGTTCGCACCGGAGAACCTCAAAGACACCACCTCCGGTAGCTACACTGACAGCCTGGCATTGCTGAAAAAGTGGCACCGCCGTGGCCGCCAGCGTTACGCCATTACGCCCCGCTTTGCCGCCACCTCCACGCCGGAACAGTTAGCCCTCGCCGGACAGTTGGCTGAAGAGTACCCGGATGCCATGGTTCAGACCCACTGGGCCGAGAACACAGGGGAGATCACCTGGGTTGGTGAACTCTTCCCCGAACGTACAAGCTACCTCGACATCTACGACCACTACGGCCTGCTCGGAGATCATACCGTGCTGGCCCACGGCATCCACATCAATGATGAGGACCGCCAGCGACTGGCAGACACAGGCAGCAGGATTGCCTTCTGCCCCACATCCAACACCTTTCTTGGTAGCGGCCTGTTTGATTTCCGCGCAGCCCGCGATGCGGGCGTGACCGTAGGTCTCGCTTCGGATGTCGGCGGCGGCACCAGCCTTTCAATGCTCGCCACCATGGCCGAAGCCTACAAGGTCTGCCGCCTGCGCGGGCAAACCATGACCCCCTGGCAGGCGTTCTATCTGGCCACTCTGGGTAACGCCCGGGTTCTGCACCGGGATGAAGATAGTGGCAACTTCGAGCCGGAAAAAATCGCTGATTTTATCGTACTCGATCACCACGCCTCGCCGATGCTTGCCATGAAGGAGCCCTACATCAACAACCTTTCGGAAACACTTTTCAACCTGATGATCCTCGGGGATGACCGCGCCATCGCCGCAACGGTTGTGGCCGGTCAAGTGCGATACCTGCGGCCCGCGCTGCCTCAGTCCGGAACTTCGCCCACCCATTCTCACACGCAAGGAGCCTGACCCATGGAAGCATATCTGAGCGAATGGCTATCCCTTCTCGTTCGCTGGTTTCATGTTATTGCCGGAGTCGCCTGGATCGGTGCCTCATTCTACTTTGTCTGGCTGGACAACCACCTTCGGGAACCTCCGGAATGGAAAAAGCAGGAAGGCATCAAGGGTGACCTTTGGGCCATACATGGTGGTGGCATCTATGAAATAGCCAAGTACGAGCTCAGCCCCAGGGAAATGCCAAAGGAACTCCACTGGTTCAAATGGGAGGCTTACGCGACACTGTTAAGCGGTTTGTCTCTGCTATTTGTTGTCTACTACATGGGGTCACCCGGTTACCTGATTGACCCGACGAAAGCGGACATCAGTATCGGCACCGCCATAGCCATTGGCCTGGGCACCATCGCCGTCGTGCTGGCCATATACGAAGCGCTGATCCGCAGCCCGCTGGCAGACAACGGCAAGGCCTTTGGCCTGACACTGTTCGCCATTCTCGTACTGGCAGACTGGGGCCTGTTCCAGGTGTTCACCGGGCGGGGTGCTTACATTCATGTGGGCGCCATAATCGGAACCATCATGGTGGCCAATGTCTTCCTGGGGATTGTTCCCTCCCAGCGAGCGCTGGTAAATGCCATCGAAAAAGGTGGCGATCCGGGTGCTCGTGTGGCCCGCCTGGCTATGCTTGCCAAGCTGCGCTCCACTCACAACAACTACCTCACCCTGCCGGTTTTGCTGATCATGATCAGCAACCATTACCCTTTACTGTATGGACACTCCTACGGCTGGGCCGTTCTTGCCTCAATTGGATTTATTGCCGCTTTTGCCCGGCATTATTTCAACTTACGACACAGGGACATCAACCAACCATGGATACTGGTTGTTGCCGCGCTTCTCACTGCCACTCTGATCTGGGCTATCGCCCCGGCTCCGGTCACATCAGAAGCTGCTGGTGGTCAGGCCGTAAGCGACGAAACCGCCAGCGCAATCATCAGCACTCACTGCGTGGCCTGCCATTCCAGCTCCCCCAGCCATCCGGCGTTTCAGTCACCGCCAGCCGGCATTATGTTTGATGAGCTATCACTACTGGCAAATCACGCTGGCAAGGTTCGACAAGTGGCCGTTGACTCCCATTACATGCCCCTGGGCAATGTTACAGGTATGACCGACGAGGAGCGCCAGCAACTGGGACAATGGCTGATGAGCAACAAGCCGGAGTAAGCAAGCCAAATAAAAAGGCCTCCAACAGGAGGCCTTTTCCGGACAATGGTTTTACTTCATGGCTATTGCTGCTTCATCGCTTTGGCTGTTTTCTCCGCCGCATCGAAGTTGGCCTGAATGCGCTGCAAGAGGTAATCACGGGCTGAGATCGGGGGATATTTCTTTTCCGGGCCCTGGATGATCTTGTCCTTGTTGGCCTGGCAGAAGAACGCCATGCTGTAGCGGGGACCATTGTAGTCACCCGGTTTGGGCATCCGCACTCTGTGCAGAGTGGATTTCAGACGGTCATCACTCCAGCGCATCAGCATGTCGCCGATATTACAGGTTATGTGCTCTTCCTTCGGAGTAACGGTGAACCACTCACGCTCATCGCCTTTATCTTCAGCGTCCTTACCCGGGCTCACCTGCAAACCGCCCTGATTCTCCTGCTGAAAAACCATGGTCAGGCAGTCGAAGTCGGTATGCGCCCCCGCCCGCCAGATCGACGCATCCGGAGTTGTGCCTTCGGGTAGCGGCAAGTAATGCAGCAGGCGCAGTGTGCTCTGATACTCTTCCGAGCTCCGGTCATGGGCACGGGTGAAGAACTCCCGCTCGAAACCCAGACGCTCTGCAAAACACGACAAGACCTTCATGCCCAGCTGCCAGGCATTGTATTCAAAATCCAGCATGACTCTCTGAAACTCCGGCACCACAGTCTGGTTTGGCCAGAGATCATCCATGTGCGGCAGAGTGATCTGGAACGACTCCTTATCATCGGCGGTACCGGTGGACGGCCGCACCTGCGACCTGAACTCCCAGCCCGAGTTGAGGCCTTTTTTAAGCGGGTAGTTCTGCTTTTCTGCCTCAGGTAATGCAAAGAATCGTTCAGACAGACCGAAGGCCTGCTTTATCAACGCCAGATCCAGTCCGTGCCCTGCCAGCTGGAAAAAACCGACTTCCGTGGCGGCTCGCCACAGTTGATCTGTAATTTCTTCCCGGCGCTGCTCGAAATCGGTCAGGTCAATTACGGGGACGTCACACTCAATCTCCTTCCCCATACCTCCGAAGGTTGTTTCCAGGTTCAGTTCTTTGAGTGCATACTTTTCTTGAGGGTTAGTCATTGGGCCTCCCGGGGCATAACATCAGCAGATAAACAATGGCCGGAGGCTTAACTGGCGTGAAAACCGGGCGGTCAGGCAAACTCATAGCCGTCGCCGCCAATCACGCCTGCTGCGCATCCGATCAGCGACTGAGCAATGACCCGAAACCCCTTTACTCAGAGGATCCCTGACAGCTTCTACTCAGAATGGCAGACTATCAATCTGTAGCCTGCACTAACCCATGAAACGCAGCAGGATCCATGCCAGCCTGTCTGCTTTGAAACTACGCCCATAACGCCCCCCGTACGACCAGCCCGAGCGCTTAATCACCGCCCGCCGGACACAGAAACGAACCAATCTGGGGCAAGCCCCGGATTTTTGCCCCAACACAGCACTCTGACACAGGGGTCACCGGGGCCGAACTACTGCCCTGACCATACGGTCAATAAATGGAAGAGTTCTTGCATCCGAATCAGAGCCAAACACCCAGCAAAAGAGTAGAAGCTGTCAGAGGCGCTGCAGACAAGCGCCAGCCTCGGGACATTGCTCTTGGTAACATGAAGGAGCAACCATTGAATTACCTGATCAAGAACGCCAAAGCCATAGCATCCGACACTGCCCCGGACGCACGGGACATACGTATTCGCGACGGCCGGATTGCCGAAATGGGCCTCAATCTGGCCCCGACGCAGGAGGACCCGGAAACCCTTGTTGATGCTTCCGGCTGCGTCATATGGCCCGGCCTGGTCAACACTCACCACCACCTTGCCCAGTCCATCATGAAAGGTGTCCCGGAAGGGCTCAACCACAACCTGGGCGAATGGCTGAGCAGCGTGCCGTTTCGTTATTGGCCAAAGGTAACGCCCGACATGATGTATCACGCTGCACGCCTCGGCCTGTATGAGCTGATCCGGTCTGGCGCCACAACCTGTGCTGACCACCATTATCTGTACCACAGCACCACCAGCCCCGAGCTTGAAGAGGCGGTCTGGCAGGCCGCAGAGGAACTGGGAATCCGTATGGTTCTCTGCCGCGGCAGCGCGACAGAGGCTGGGTCCCATGAAGGCATGATCGAACACGGAGTTGCACCGGAAAGCATCGAGCAGATCATTGACCGCCTTGACGCCACCCTGAAGAAGCACCATCAGAGCGGCCCGGACGCCATGAAGAAGCTGGTGGTCGCTCCCACTAGCCTGATTCACTCCAGCTCCCCGGAAGGACTTATAGCCCAGGCCCGGTGGGCTAGGGAAAACGATCTGAAAATGCATTCCCATCTGCTCGAAGTGGGCTTTGACGAAAACCAGGCCCAGAGCAAATACGGAATGAGCGCCATCGACTACGCGGAATCCTGCGAATGGGTGGGGCCTGACGTCTGGTATGCCCACCTGGTGCACAGTGACCCCCATGCCATCAAACGTCTTGCGGCTACAGGTACGGGCATTGCCCATTGCCCTACATCAAACTGTCGGCTGGGAAGTGGCATAGCTCCGGCCATTGATATGGAGGCTGCGGGCATCCAGATAACTCTGGGTGTGGACGGTTCAGCGTCAGCAGAGTCGGGCTCCATGCTCCAGGAACTCAACCTTGCCTGGCTGATCCACCGTGCGATGAAAGGGCCAAGGGCCACCACACTGGAACAGGTACTTAAATGGGGCAGCCGCAATGGCGCTCAGATGCTGGGGCTGCATGACACCGGTACTCTGGATACTGGCAAAGCTGCGGATCTGGTTCTGTACGACATAGACCAGCCCCGCTTCGCCGGAGTCCACAGCCCTCTGATGGCGCCACTTATGTGTGGTGAACCTGTGCACGTCCGGGACAGCTTCGTGCAGGGCCGGCAGATAGTTACAGGTGGCCAGGTAAATGGTCTGGATGAATCCGAACTGACCCGGAACGTTCAGGACTGCGTTTCCCGGCTACTGCGCGAGGCCTGACCGGCAAAAACGCAAAAGGCCGGCAGGATGCGCTCCTGCCGGCCCGGGTAGCCCGCTAACAACCTGCCTTATTTGGACAAGGTGGCAGTCATCCCCTCTACATACCAATCCATGCCAGCCAGCTCCTCATTCGTCATGGAAACGCCTGCAGGAACCCGCAGCTCACCCGATTGATCTTTGAGCGGCCCGGTAAATGGATGGAACTCATCGTTGGTCAGGGCATCAATAACCGAATTGACCTTCGCCTGCTCTTCGCCGGAGAGACGCTCACTCAATCCTACAACCTCAACGGTACCCTCTGACATACCACCCCAGTAATCTGTTGATTCCCAGGTACCATCCATAACAGATTGCACGGTATCGATATAATAAGGTCCCCAGCTATTAACAACAGATAGCAGATGCGCATCTCCACCAAACCCACGCATATCAGAGGCCTGACCTACACCCCATTTACCGCGCTTGTCAGCAGCGATCAGGGGAGCCGGGCTATCCGTATGCTGGACAATGACGTCTGCACCCTGGTCCATCAGTGCATTGGCCGCATCAGCCTCTTTGGCAGGATCAAACCATGTATTGACCCAGATAACTTTTAGCTCAATATCCGGGTTCACTTCCTTGGCACCTAGATACACAGCGTTGATATCACGGATAACTTCAGGAATCGGGAAAGACGCAATATAACCAAGGGTATCTGTCTCTGTTGCCAGACCTGCGGCCACACCCGTTACGTAACGGCCCTCATAGGTAACCGACAGATAAGTACCCAGGTTGTCGCCCCTCTTGTACCCGGTCGCATGCAGGAACGTTATATCCGGGAATTCTTTTGCAACCCGGACAGTGGGGTTCATGAATCCAAAAGAGGTGGTAAAGATGATGTCGTTCCCTGCCTGTGCGAGACGTCTTATGGTGCGCTCAACATCGGCTCCCTCACTTACATTCTCCACGTAGGTGGTTGCTACTTTTTCCCCGAAATGATCTTCCAGAGCAAGGCGGCCCTGATCATGCTGGTAGCTCCAGCCGTGATCCCCGATAGGACCAACATAGACAAAACCAACTTTCGTAGGGTCATCTGCCATAGCAGATGTGGGCAGCGTCAGTATCGCAGCGAGCACCAGACCAGACTTGAGTGTCATCGAACTTCTCCTTGCGGATTGCATCTCAGATAGTTTCTGAAGTGAAAATGCTTCAAAAGGTCTTTTGCAAAAAGCTGGCCAAGAGTTCAGTTTTTGGCAGGGGCGCTGATAGTGGGCATAGCCTGTAGGAAAATCCGACAGTTTGCGAAATCAACTTAAACCAGAGGGTGAAACGCACCAAACTGAGACAGTTGCTGCACGGTTCCGTGCCAATGAGATGAACCAGGCCGGATTCGGGCAGGCGGCGGAGCCAGTCGTTTTGTTGTAGTGGAGGAAAACCGTACAATGCCGTTGGTGATCACTTGGTCGCTACACCATATGCGTTCAGCCTTTGAACATTTCTGAATAGCAGTACACGAGGTTAAATGATGGGTAACCGGCGGTTACAGCTGTCCAGAATTCAGCAGGTGCTTGACCACGTCCATCACAACCTGGACAAGCCGCTGGCTGTGCCCGAACTGGCAGAACTCTGTGGCCTCTCACGCTGGCAGTTCAACCGCATTTTTACCCATCAGACAGGCCTGTCACTGGGCCGCTACGTAAGAGAGCTGCGCTTGAGCCAGGCAGCCGAAATGCTGCTTTTTACCAATCAACGCCTGATCGACATTGCCCTCGCCTGTGGTTTCAGTTGTGATATAAGTTTCAGCCGCAGCTTCAAACAACATTTTGGCTGTGCCCCTGTAAAATACCGTCAGCGGGGCCTGCCATGCCTGCTGAAAACCCCTATGTCCTGTCACCCGGACCTGCTGCCTCCAGAGTCATTGCGCTCACGGGTTCCTGGTATCCGGCTTGATTTCAAACCAACGTTCACTGTTGCGGGTGTTGCCGGCCTGGTGAGCGGCCTGTTTTCGGACCGCCCTGATTTTAATGAAAAGCTACCACTCCTGTGGCGACAGTTCAGCAGCACGAACTACGGAGCGGCTGGACAGTCCAGGATTGGAGTGTTAGACATTGCCCGGGGCTCTGATGAAACATTTACCTACCTTGCAGGAACAGAAGTTCAGGAACAGCCTGAGACAGACACCCTGAATTGCATTACGGTGCCAGCCCGGAATTACGTCGTGATTGCGTTCCATGGCCCCCTGGCTTCCCTGGCAGAAATTCTCAAATGGTTTTTTCAGGCCTGGCTCCCAAACTCCGGTTGCGAAGCACTTCATGCCTACGATCTGGAAATCTACCCCCCGGGATTAATCCCTTCTGCACCACATGTATCTATGGAGTACTGGATACCGGTCAAGCTCTGCCGGCCAATGATTTCATGGGATGCACCAAACTGTTAAGTATTGCCCCAAGAATCAATCATAATGATAACTATTCGTATCATGCTTATTGCAGGCTGCCCTGCAAGATTCTGAATACAATGGGGCTTGTTCATGAAAAGATCTTTTCTGAAACCATCACTGCTGGTTCTCGCGGCGGGAGTCGGGAGCAGCCAGACCGCTCTTGCAAACGAGATAACGGAACTGGACGAACTGGCAGTTTACGGTGATACCTATCGCAGCACAGCAACGAAAACTTCGCTGCAACCTGAAGAAACGCCCCAGAGTATATCCATACTGGATCAGCAAGCCCTGGAAATGCGTGATGCAGACTCCGTCGCTGCGGCACTTCGATACTCACCGGGCGTCAACACCGAGTTACGGGGAGGGGCCGTAGGTCGTCTGGACCTGTTCAGCATTCGTGGTTTTATCAACTACCAGAATTACTACGACGGCATGCAGTTGCTGTACAACGACTGGAACCTTCAGCCGCAAATCGACTTATTAGCAGTAGAGCAGGTCGAAGTGTTTCGTGGCCCTACCTCAACACTCTACGGCTCCATGCCTCCAGGAGGCATGGTCAACCTGATCAGCAAGGAGCCGACGCCCGGGTCATCCAACAAGATTGAGCTGGCCACCGGGTCGCGCAATCTGCAGGAAGCCTCTATTGACAGCAGCGGCCAACTGGGAGAATCAGACTTATCCTACAGCCTGGTCGGGCTTGCGCGCACCCGGGACGGCCAGGCCGAAACCTCGGAAGAAGAACGTTACATGGTCGCGCCATCTGTAGACTGGCAGCTCAGCGATGACACACTGGTCAATTTCAACCTGTATTATCAGAAAGATCCGGAAGCGGGCATTTACACATCCCTGCCCGCTTCCGGCCTGTTTTTACCAAACCCGAACGGCGAACTGGATACCGACGCTTTCTCTGGCGATTCTGGCTGGAACCAGTTTGACAAAGAAGTTCTTCTGGCAGGCTTTAAAATCAACCACAACATTAATAGCAACTGGAATTTTCTGCAGAATTTTCGCTACACCGACGCCAGTGCGTTCCAGACCAATACATACAGTGACGGGCTGGCCGCTGACGGGCGAACCCTGGCACGGCAAGCCTATCTGACCGACGAAGCAACCACCGGATTTACAATCGACAACCAGATTTCCGGACGCTTCCAAACCGGCGCGGCCGAACACAATCTGCTGGTGGGCTTCGATTATCTCAGCCTGGACTCAGACGTCATCTATGAAGATACGACTGGCGGTAGCGGCGCGCCGTCCATTGATCTGTTTAATCCGAATTACTACCAGATATCAAGCTCGACAATCGACATTACCGACACTCTGTATTCCTCTGACTTCAACATCGAGAAAAAACAACTGGGCGTCTATCTACAGGATCAGATCAGAATCGGCCGGTTTGTGATGATAGGTGGCGTACGCTGGGATGATTTCACCGGCACGGAAAAAGGTAAGCAGTACGGGGCACCGGTAGACTCAAAGCTCGATCAGGATAATGTTTCAACACGGGCCGGAATTATGTACCAGGCGGCAAATGGCCTGTCGCCTTACCTCAACTACGCTGAGAGTTTCGAGCCTCAGACAGGACAGGATCGGAACGGCAATGAGTTTGATCCATCCACAGGCGACCAGTGGGAGCTTGGTGTGAAATATCAGTCTCAGGACCAACGCACTACTGCAAACCTGGCGTTTTACCAGATCACCAAAGAAAACGTACCAACTCGCGATCCGGCAGGTGGTCCGTACGACAAGATTCAGGCAGGTGCTGTGCGTTCACAGGGGCTGGAACTGGAAGCGCAGGCCCTGCCTCTGGACAACCTTCTGTTAGCCCTGAGCTACACGCTTCAGGACGTAGAGATCACAAAAGATAATTCCGGCCTGAAAGGTAAGACTCCCGTGTGGGTTCCGGAACACCTGCTGTCAGGCTGGGCTGACTACAGTTTTGACCGGGGCGTTCTGACGGGCCTGGTCGCCGGCATAGGTGCCCGCTATATCGGAGAAGCCGAATACGACGCGACCACCAATTCCGGGCACGTGCCCGACGTTACTCTTCTGGACATTGCCCTTCGCTACGACCTGGGCAACCTGTCGCACACCCTCAAAGGCGCCGAAATAGGGTTGTCAGTGAACAACCTCACTGACGAGCGCTATTACAGCTGTTTCGACATTACAAACTGCTGGTTTGGGGAAGAAAGGACTTTGGAGACATCCGTCTCGTATTCTTTCTGACCTCAGTTCGGATTCTGCCAGTTAAACAGCATCCGTGTTTGAACTTATCAATTGCCTGGCCCACCGGCCTTGCAATTGATAAGTGTTATTATTAAGGTTAAAAATCAAGCAACCCGAACGCCGGAGCCCTATGAGCACAGCACTGGAGAGCCTCTATTCTGGCCCTTTGGAGAAACTCACTCCCCCCGGAGTGGGTAAACCATCTGCACAAAGCTCTATCCTGCAAGCCAAAGACCTGCTTGACTCCGACCAGCTTGCCGATCAGCTGACACGCTTTTCGACTCAATATGCCCAGAGCGACCCACGTGCCGTCGCTTCTATATGGTCAAAGTGGCACTTCAGTGCACTGATTTCCTCAACGCTGGTCGCTAACCTGTTACTTGAATACGATCTGCCTGTCGGGCTGGACGAAGTGAGCATCGAAGTTGGCCCTGAAGGACAAACCCGACGCCTGTGGGTTACCGACACCGGGCGCCCACTGGATTGCCAAAGTGCCTTCGGCCGCTTCAGCACACTGATCGACAGCCATCTTGTCCCCCTGATTACAGCATTAGCCGAGTATTCAGGCGCCTCGCCCAAAGTATTCTGGAGCAACGCCGGCAACCTGTTTGAATACTTTACCGAAGCACTGCAAGCCCACCCTATGGCGAAATCCCGCTCGATTGAGCTCGCAAGGGAGCTGCTTGCCAGCCGCCACCTGCAGGATGGTCGACGTAACCCTCTGTTCCAGCCGGTGAACTACTTGCCCGCTGCAGCCGGAGGTGGCTGCGAGCGCCGCCGGCGCCTTTGTTGTATCCGCTATCTTATTCCGGAACTGGAGTACTGCAGCAATTGCCCGCTGATTCGTGAGTCTTGCCAGGCAGAGTCAGTACTTTCTTAACCCCCACATGAAATAAGCGCCCCCCAGAAGAGCAGCTACGAGGCCGGCCGGGATTTCCTGAGGAAAAAGCACCTGACGCCCCAACCAATCGGCGGTTATCATCAGTAAAGCACCTACCATCGCTGAACCTGCCAGGTGAGGGAGCGCTCTGGAGAAACCGAGCATCCGGGCAACGTGAGGCGCAAGCAAGCCTGCAAAGCTCAAAGGCCCGACGATCAAGGTTGCAAACGCAGTCAATATAGCCACCAACCCGAGCAGTACGAGCCGAACCTTATTCACACTCAGCCCCAGCCCCAGCGCAACGTTGCGCCCAAGGGGTAACAAATCCAGCCACCGGGCAACCAGCGGAATAAGTACCACCATCATGACGGCGAACAAGAGCGCACCCAGACCCGTTGGGAAATCAACGTAATAGGTTGAGCCGGACATCCATGCGATCACCTGCTGGATACGAGGGTCACCATTGGCAAGAAATATACTTCTCAGTGGGTCAAATAAAGCTGCAATGGCTATTCCGGTAAGAAGCAGACGCTCAGACTGAAACCCTGTGCGCCGATTCAACAAGATCAAAACCGCCAGCGTTATAACGGCGCTCAGCGAGCCCGCCAGGATAAGCATTGGCACGGTGACATGCGTAGAAAAGTAGATCGTTACAATCAAACCGATAGCAGTGCCGGAGCTGATACCCAACACCTCTGGGCTGGCCATCGGGTTGCCCGTCATTCGTTGAATGGTGGCTCCAGCCAAAGCCAGAAGAATCCCGGCCCCGGCCGCTGCTAGCACGCGCGGAAGCCGCCAGTTTGCAATAGACGCCCACTGAGCAGTGTCATTGAATAGCCAGCCACCGGGCGATTGGGTCACGAACAAAGCGGCAACTGTTGAGATCAGCAACAACACAGAAAGCAAAAGAAATTTGCGGGAAACGGGCACTCTGGCTGACTGAAGCGTCATGTTACCCGCGTTCGCCGACGCGCCTTTGAGGGACAGCCGCGGAATAAGCCAGAGCAGTAACGGTGCACCCAAGAGTCCTGTCATAGCCCCGGTTGGGACCATTGAAGGCAACCGCGCAGAATACTGGAGCAAGAAAAGGTCGGTGGTCAGCAGTAACAAACCGCCAAACACCGGCGCCCAAAGCAGCCGTTGCGTAAGGGTTCGAGCGCCCATCAATCTTACAATGACTGGCGCAGCCAACCCTACAAAGCCCACGACACCGACCAGGCTGACGGCAGAGGCCGTGATAAACACAGACAAACCCAGGCTCATCAATCGAAGCTTGCGCACAGATATACCCAGGCTACGGGCACTGGATTCATCCAGTTCCAACAAGCCCAGAGGCCGCGCAATGAGCCCGGCTATGACCGCTGCGATTATCAGCCGGGGCAACAAATGTAAGGTGTCATCCCAACTATTTTGGGCAAGAGAACCTGCAGCCCAGATCATCAGGCCGCGAAATTCCTCCTGATGAAACAGAATCAGAACCGTGCTCAGCGCACCAATATAGAGATTGACGACCAACCCGGCCAAAACCACCGCAACGGGTGCCAGGCCACGGTGCCAGGATAACGAAAGCACAATCAGCAGTGATATTGCTCCCCCTGCCAATGCTACCCACTCTCCGCCAAAGGCCAATAAGCCGGGGGCAAAAAGCGTGGCCAGCAACAGGCCCAGCTGTGCGCCACTGGCAACACCCAGGGTGGTTGGTGAGGCGATAGGATTACGCAAAACCTGTTGCATCAATACGCCCGCCAAACCCAGCGCAGCACCAACCAGAAGCGCGATCGCCATGCGCGGCAATACGCTGAACTGAAGCACAATGGCAGACATCACGCCGGCTTCGGGCGCAGCAGAAAAATCAAGAGCGCCGGAGCCCAGTTCCGGCAGCGTCTGCCTCAACACGTTAAAGCTGAGAAGTGCGCAGATGATCAATAATGGCAAACAGATATAAGCAGGAGTGCTCCGCCTGAGTATAGAGATCATAAAGTGCCCAAACCTGATTCAGTGCCGGTGTGATCAGTCACTGCCTGGTAAAGCTCACCGGCAAAGCGCACAGCGGAAGGTAGCGCACCAAAACTCCAGACAGCAGGTAACGAAAGAACCCGGTCATGACGTACGGCCGGCAGTGCTCGCCAGAGCCTGTTATTGTCAAAAACTCCCTCTGCACTCATGGGAACCGGATCTACTACAATCAAATAACCGTCGGTAGTCAGCTCTTCTATACCGACGGTGGTATAACCCCACATATTCGTTTCACCTTGCCAGGCGTTTTGTAATCCGAGGCGACTGATGACCATGTCATACAAGCTACCTTTGCCATAAGCACGCACGTGACGGTCATCGATAAACTGCACCACCAGAAGCGGCGGTGTATCTGCCGGTATTTTCCCTTTCAGCTGTTCAATCCGCGCACGATGTTGATCTATAACAGCCTCTGCCTCTGAGGAGCGGTCGGTCAACTCGCCAACCCGTCTCGTAGTCTCGACAAGGTTTTGCCAAAAATCCTTATCCGGATTGTAGGTGGTCAGGGTCTGAACCGGTGCTATCTGTGAGAACGTTGGTTCAATTGCGCTGAACAGAGGGGATATCAGGATCAGATCAAGCTGCAGGGAAGCCGCCAGTTCTCTGTTGGGCTGAGCACGCAGTCCTATATCCACAACCTGCTCAGGAAGTGACGGTTCCCCAACCCAAGTCTGGTAGTCCTTGATCTGAGCCGCAGCAACCGGCACCACCCCCAAAGACAGGAGAGTTTCGACCAGCGTCCAATCAATAGCCGCCACTCTGGGGGGAGCATTCTGCGACTGGGCCGGGCTGGATACTGCAGCTCCGGCGCTCAGAGACACCAGCATAAGAGAAAAAAGCGGCAGTAACAGAAGCCTCCGGACAAGAGCCTCTGGATGACAAGAACAGCGAGTGGAGAGCAACGAATTATTCAAAAGAAACAGCATAGCTGGAAAACTGAACCTCCAGCACTTCGTCACAGACACCACTACGAGCCATGTGCCCGCAAGGCCGGTTTGCATACAAAGCACTTTTAAGAGAACATAAATACGATTGATTATTATTGCATATCAGGCCAGCAATTCCAGCCACTAATCAGGAGTTTTGATGGAGTTACTCGCCATCGTTTTCCGCCAGTACCGTACCCCCTTTATTACAATCATGCTTCTAAGCCTCATCAGCGCAGGCGTTGGCATTGGCGTAATCGCGTTCATCAATCAACAGCTGATTGAATCTGCCGGGGCACCCTGGCACGTGCTGCCAACCTTTTTCGGGCTGGTTATGCTCATGCTGGCAGTTACGCTGGCAGCCCAACTGGCACTCACCACGTTGGGGCATCACTTCGTTTATGATTTGCGCGGTCGGCTGATCAAGCAGATTCTGGACACAGATACTGAAACCCTGGAACGCATCGGCAGCGCGGGCTTGCTGGCAAGCCTCTCTGTCGACATCCGAAACATAACCTTTGCCTTTGTCCGTTTGCCGGAATTAGTTCAGGGTGTTGTTATTACCCTATGCGCTGCCGCCTATCTGGCATGGCTGTCACCCGGCATGCTTGTAGTGACCACTTTGTGGGTCGCTGTAACAATAATTGGCGGCTGGCTGCTGGTGCAAAGGGTATATCTCCACCTGACGCAAGTCCGGGAAACCGAAGATGCACTCTACCGTGACTATGAGTCTTTTATTGACGGGCGGAAGGAACTTGCACTTAACCGCAGCAGAGCTCGTGAGCTATATGACGTCGACTATGAGCGCCATGCCCGCAGCTATCTCTGGCATATAATCCGGTCGGATACTTTCCACCTTTCCGCGGTAAACTGGTCCAATATCATGATGGTTGGTGCGATCGGCCTGGTCTTTTTTCTGGCCAATGGCCTGGGCTGGGCCAACACCAACATAGCAGCGACCTTTTCGCTTACGCTGCTGTTTATCCGCACCCCCCTGATTCAGGCTATTGGCGCGCTGCCTACGCTACTGAACGCACAGGTTGCGTTCCGCAAGCTGGAAAGTCTGGAGCTGGCAGCTTACGCGCCTGAGTTTAATGTGACGTCTCCCTCTTCCGACTGGAACACCATTGAGCTGCGAGGGGTTACCTACCAATACCCCGACCAGGGCGGTCGAGGGTTCGCTGTGGGGCCCATTGATATAACGTTACGGCGCGGTGAGCTGGTATTCCTGATTGGAGGAAATGGCAGTGGTAAATCCACTCTGGCCCGGCTTCTCACCGGCCTGTACCGGCCCCAGAGTGGTGAAGTCCTGGTAGACGGAAAGCCGTTGACCACCGATCAGGACTGGCAGAATTTTCGTCAGCGATTCTCATCTGTATTTACAGACTTCCATCAGTTTGACCGGCTTCTGGGCCCGGATGGACAAAAGGCTGATCCAGAGCTGTTGAATGAGTGGCTGAAAAGACTGCAAATGAACAAAAAGCTGGAGATAGACGCCGGCCGGGTAACGAACCCCCAGCTATCCCAGGGGCAACGAAAACGGCTTGCTTTGCTATTGGCCATCGCTGAGCAGCGGGGCTTTATGCTTCTCGACGAGTGGGCTGCGGATCAGGACCCCCAGTTCCGGCGATATTTTTACCGGGAGTTACTGGGCCACCTGCACGACATGGGCGTTACGATATTCGCAATCAGCCACGACGATCATTACTTTGAGCATGCCGATCGCTTACTGGAAATGAAAGAGGGTGTTATGCATGAGCTGACAGGCACACAGCGTGATATCGCAACACGGGATGCCGTAACCCGGGTCAGCGAGCTTTAACTCTGCAACAGCCCCGGTGAACGGCCGGGGCTGCCCTTGGGTCATGCTACAGCTACAGAACTCCCCTCAACATGAGGGTGAGGTATAACCGACATGCTGATGCCATAAATGGCTTCAAGGGCTTCCGGCCTCATGATTTCTTGCGGGCTCCCTTGAGTTAAAAGATGGCCACTGTGCAACGCAACCAGGTGATCACAATAGGTAGCTGCCATGTTGATATCGTGCAACACCACCACCACGCCCATACCCAACTCCCGGCCCAGCTTTCGGATTAGTGCCAGCACTTCGATCTGATGAGCAATATCCAGCGCCGATGTAGGTTCATCCAGTAGCAGGTAACGAGCGTTCTGCGCAATCAACATGGCAATCCACACCCGTTGGCGCTCGCCCCCGGAGAGTTCATCAACGTTCCGGCCTGCAAACTTACTGGTGCCCGTTAACTCCATGGCTCGCTCAACCTGCGTCTGATCTTCTCTGGTAAAGCGACCCAAGGCGCCATGCCAGGGGTACCTGCCAAGACGAACCAGGTCGGCTACCGTGAGTCCTTCGGTAGCGGGTAATTGTTGCGGCAGATATGCAATCTGTTGGGCAAGATGCCGGTCACGCCAATCAGTCAGAGGTTTGCTGTTCAGCAAGACTCTCCCACTGCTCGGCGTGTGCTGCCTGGCCAACAGCTTCAACAGCGTTGATTTTCCTGAACCGTTGTGACCGATCAACCCGATCACTTTCCCCGGGTCAATAACCAGATCTATGGGGTGCAGGAGCACTTTACCGTTGATCTGCCAACTGGCCGCTTGCAACTCAAACATAACACCTCGGGAAAAGGATGAAGTAAACACCTCGCAGGCATAATGCCCACCCATAACGACACTGACTTACCAGCGGTAACTCACACTCGCAGTGGCGCGTCTTGCTTCGCCGTAATAGCACCAGTAATCACAACTCGCGACATACTCTTTATCAGCTACGTTGTTTATGTTGAGTTGCGCCCGCCAATTCCTGGCAAAATCATAGCTCGCCATGACATCAAACACTGTGTAGGAAGGAACCTCGTAGCCATAGGTCTCGTCCTTGGTTTCACCAACAAAGCGTGCCCCCGCCCCTACCTTCAAACCAGGAACGGCTTGCGAGAACGCGTAGTCCAGCCAGGCCGAGGCCATATGGCGCGGTATCAGCGCCGCTCGAACCTCATCAGCGCCGGTTGCCCGGTTTTGCGTCGTGGAATCGCTGTAGGTGTAAGCCGCTGTCACCTGCAGGTCGTTAGTCAGATAGGCAACCCCCTCCAGCTCGAAACCATGGGTATTGCGCTCACCCTCTTGCACCTGAACAGCACCATCCGTCACCAGAGAGTTTTTCTCTTCGATCTGGTACACCGAGGTATTCAGATAACCATCAATGCTTTCGGGCGCATACTTGATACCTGCTTCAAGCTGCTTTCCTTCCCTGGGCTTATACAAATCGCCATTGGAGTCGGTACCTACTATGGGCTGAAATGACTCGGTATAGCTGATGTAGGGCGAAAGACCATTATTCATGACATACATGACGCCACCGGATAACGAAACCTCGTTGTCGTCGGCACGGTCTTTGGTACCGTTTGCCAGGTTATCTGTTTCAGCTTTGTCATAGCGCGCCCCTGCAAGAAAGATCCACCGATCATCCAGCCGGAGTTGATTCTGAAGATAAATACCCGTTTGCTGTTTTTTGATTGTGCGTTGCGTCAGATCGCTTTCAGCCACCGGCGTATAGTTTCCATACTGGGGCTCGAACAGATCCACCGTCCCGAAAGGGAAGGGATCCGCCTCTTTTCCTGAATTTTCCAGATCCTGGTAATCCACACCTACGAGAAGCGTATTTTCGGTGCGATCCGTGAACCATTTACCAACCATACGGTTATCAATCGTCCAGGAGGTAATGTCACCATCGCGGTATACCAGGCCCCGGGTACCTTCTCTCGGCGCGCTCTGGAAAAAGATATAGGTACTGCGCAGCAGCATGTCGAGCTTGCTGTAACGCAAGTCCTGCTCAAAGCGCCAGGTGTCATTAAGCTGATGCGAGAACTGGTAGCCCAGTGAAGTCTGCTCACGCTCATTCACATCGTAGTCAGGCTCACCGTAATTTACCTCGGGGTCAACTTTGCCAAAGGGCGTGTCTTCAATGGTGCCATAGGGTAATTTGAAACCGTTGTATGGCACCGCATCATCCTTCTGAAAACTAGCCAGAAGTGTCAGTGAGGTGTCGTCGCTAATGTCCCACTCAAGACTGGGAGCAAGGTAGTAACGTTTATTTTCCGAGTCATCGATATCACCTTCGGTGTCCTGGTAAAGGCCCACCAGGCGATAACGCACATCGTTACTGTCATTAACCGGACCAGAGCTATCAAACCCGATCCGCTGGTGGTCATTCGTGCCACCTTCGATGATAACTTCCCCCTGCCGGTCCTCTGTGGGGCGCTTGCTGATCGCGTTTATAACCCCGCCCGGAGGCGCTTCACCGTAGAGGACCGAGGCTGGACCCTTCAACAGCTCTACCTGCTCAAGCCCATATGGCTCTGGTAGCCACTGGTAGAAACCGGCTCGGTAGATCCGCAATCCATCCTGATACGTCGACTGATCATAACCCCGCACTTTAAACCAGTCGGTATCGTTATCACTGCCATATTGCCCCGTTAAAACACCCGCACGATAGCGGAAGCTTTCATCAAGGGACTGTACGTTGCGCTCTTCCAGCTCATCGCGGGTAACGAGAGAAGCCGGCCGAGGCGTTTCAGCAATAGGAGCCTCCACTTTCAGCGCAGTCCCGGTTACAACAAGCGGGCTGAGTAATTCAGTCTGACTATCGGAGGTTTGGGCCACTACAGCGGGCACAGTGCCCATGCAGATCAAAGGAGCGGCATAACCTATGCCCTTCAAAAGTCGACAAAGTGGGAAAATGCTGAGAGACATAGTGTGGGCTCGAACAAAGTGTTGGCGCCTTAAAGCGCCAGGCTAATGATATGGCCAATGATAATCGTAATGAATAGCATTTAAAAGCCGTTATTGAACAGAACCTCAACCAGTAGCCGGACCAGGCAGTCTTGAAAGCTGGATGGGTAATCTCAGTGACCGCCAGGCATTAGCGCCCCGCTCATTGGCGGCTATAGAGGAAGGTATCGTTTACAAAATTCTACAGAAGACATCAAATGCAACCTCTATTCTGGCCCCCTTACCCAAAGACCCTATATTTCGCAAGGACACTTACTGCACATGAATAACACAGATCTGGTTTTTCAAAGTTATGGACGGTGCTGTAACCGTGATGAGTTTTTTGTCGACTTTTATGAGTATTTCATGTCAAGTTCAGAGGCTATCAAACAACGCTTTGTGAACACTGACATGGCCGCACAGAGACACCTGTTGCGCAACGGGGTACTGCAGCTGATTCTGACAGCACGAGGAATGCCAGACCGCAAGCTCAAGGCACTTGGTGAAAGTCATAACCGCTCAAACTATAACATTCAGCCTGAATGGTATTCGTTGTGGCTTGAGGCTCTGATGAAAACCGTGCGCCGCCATGACCCCCAATACACCAAAGAACTCGAAAACGCGTGGAAAGAAGTACTGACACCGGGAATTAATCTGATCCGGGGAGCTTATTGAGCTACCGGGAACCAGAGGGCGGCGCGGCAGAAAGCTGATATCTCTTGATTCAGCCTTTTGATTTCCACACACTTGCAGACCGGCCCGCCCTCAAACGAAAACTGCTTTTATGCTCTATAAATTGCTGCCCGGTCTGCTTTGGTTGCAGGGATACACAACCCATACGCTAAGACAGGATGTGATATCAGGCCTCGCCATTGGCGTCATGTTGATTCCGCAAAGCATGGGCTATGCGGTGCTCGCAGGCTTGCCACCGGAGTTCGGGCTCTACGCCTCAATCTTCCCACCACTTTTATACGCATTACTGGGAACCTCCAACAAGATCTCCGTCGGGCCGGTCGCTCTGGATGCCATACTGATCCTCTCCGGCCTCAGCGTGCTGGCCGAGCCCGGATCAGACCAGTACCTTCAGCTTGCAATAGAGCTGACCCTGCTGGTGGGTCTGATCCAGTTCCTGTTCGGACTTCTTCGGTTTGGTTTTATTGTCAATTTCCTCTCATACCCGGTTGTCGTTGGTTATACCTCTGCGGCAGCCATTATCATCATCGGCAGTCAGCTCCAGAATCTGACCGGTTTTCATATAGACAGCGCAAATGTGCTGGACCTCTGCTGGCAACTGTTAACAAACATAAGCCACTGGCATCCGGTTACCGTGGGAATCGCAGTGGCAAGCCTGCTGTTTATTTTTTTCTGCAAACGCCACCTGCCAAAATTCCCTAACGCTCTGATGCTGCTTGTCGGCACCATGCTGCTCTCCGGGCTTTTTCATGCGGGACAGGCTGGTGTGGAGGTAATCAATTCTGTACCAAAGGGCTTCCCGGCACTGCAGATACCTGATATCAGTTTTGCGAAGCTTGGAGAGTTACTGCCGGTGGCGTTTACAGTGGCCTTTATGGGATTCGTAGGCACTATGTCGATCTGCAAATCGCAGGAGTCGCCGCAGGACAAACATAGCGTACAGCCGAACCAGGAGCTGGTCGCACTTGGTCTGGCCAATGCCCTGGGCGCGATGTTCCGCAGCTTTCCGGTATCCGCCAGTTTTTCACGCAGCGCTGCTTTGCGAGAATCAGGGGCATTGACCCAGGTATCTGCAATCGTTTCTTCTGGCCTGATTGCTGTCACAGTCGTCTTTCTGACGCCGCTGTTTACCGACTACCCCTTACCAAAAGCCGTTCTGGCAGCCATCATCGTGATGTCGGTACTGGGGCTGTTCAAGTACAAGGAAATGAAAGCTCTGTTCCGGCAGGACAGAAAAGAATTTGGGATCCTGCTGGTCACTTTCCTGATCACACTGTTGCTGGGCGTTCAGCAGGGATTGCTCGTGGGCGTAGCAGTATCGCTGTTGCTGGTTATCTACAACAGCACAACCCCGCACATCACAGAGCTTGGCAAGATCGACGGAGAGGATCTCTACCGGAACATCCACCGTTTCGAAAGTGTCAGTGTACGTAAGGATCTGCTGATTTTTCGCTTTGATGCGCCGTTGTATTTTGCCAACAAGGACTATTTCAAGTCGCGGCTGTACAACATGATAAAGCAGCGCCCCGAGGGTTCACTGAAGGCCGTAATACTGGATGCACAGGCCGTCAGCAGTATCGACAGTACCTCGCTGATCATGCTGGAAAGCGTGATCGAAAACCTGCAGGGACAGGGCATCCAGCTTTACCTCGTAAGCCTGATTGGCCCGGTTCGTGACACGCTCACGCACTCAGCGGCGTTGCGGGAGTATTTGCTGAATGAGCACATGTTCCCTCAGATAACTGATGCTGTACTGTACATTGATCAGGGCATCAGCTCCCGGGCTTCAATTGCCAGACAAAGTAATGCAGCAAAAACCCGACGGCGTCAGAAATGATGTTCTGACTATGCCCGGCTTTCCCGCTCGACTGCCCCTGGCCCACCTGCGGCCAGTATGGCAGCACCATACACACAGACAGCCATTACCATCACAATAGGCAGCAGCGATCCGCCAGCCAGAGAAGTCGATAATGCGCTTATGGCGCCAGCGATTGTGAACTGCGCCGCCCCGAGCATCGCCGCAGCAGTGCCTCCAAGATGGGGAAAGAACTCCAGCGCATTAGCCATATTGTTGGGAACAATTGCCCCCATGAAACCAACCGACATAATGATGCAGATGGCGACAACCCAGTAGGGAGCTCCAGCCCAGGCGCAGACCACCAACACGCTGACAGCAATAGCCTGCAGAAACACGCAGGCTCTGAGTATCCGCACCGATTGATACCGCTTAAGCAGTCGACGGTTCAGCAGATTCAGGCCTGCCATTGCGACAATATTGGCGGCAAACAACGTAGAAAATGTGGCGTTTGAGAGCCCGAACCATTTCTGATAAATAAACGATGCGTGGGTGATAAACACGAGCATGGAACTGAAACACAGCGCCTGCAAGCCCACAAACCGCATGGTTACACTGTGGCGGAGAACCAGTCCATAGTTGGTAACCAGAGTAGACAGAGGCGTCTGTTCCTTTTGCCGGGGGGGCAACCGCCGGAACAGTACAAAATGAAGAACAACCGCCAAGAGCACGCCATAGCAGGCCAGCGCTATAAAAATCGCATGCCACTCACTCAGATACAGCAGCAGGGTGCCAATTGAGGGTGCCGCCGCTGGCGCTATGAACATCACAAGACCAATCAGCCCGAACAGGCGCGCAGCGTCCTGCCCGTGGGTCTGGTCCCGGACAATAGCGGGGACAGACACCGCACAAAATGCTCCGCCAACACCCTGCAAAATACGCCAGCCAAGCATCTCCGGCAGCGTTTGTGCCTGCGCAATCATGAAGGCCGCACAGGAAAACACTGCCAGCCCGGTTAGCAGAATCTGCTGTCGTCCATAACGATCAGACAAGGGACCGCCCAGCAACTGTGCAAGCCCGAGGGCACCGACATAAGCGCTGAGCGTCAGCCCGACACTTCCATGGCCAACACCCAGCTCATCAGCAATCAGGGGAAAGGCAGGCAGGTATGCGTCAAGCGCAAGCGGGCCAAGCGCAACGGTCATACCCAGAAGGATGGCCAGCTGCAGATGGGATAAGGGTGTTGTTTTCAAAGCGGTATTCGAACTGAAAGTTGAACAGGAATGATCAGACTGAACATGAAAAACCTTACTTTGTCAGGGTATTTACCGGGCAACCAGGCCACAACCTCAACGCAGAATACACTCCCGACTTAAAGCCTGGCTGATATTGCGGCGTTTATCGCGCAACCGGTTGCCTTTACTGTTTCCGTAGCCTGCACGAAGCTGCGACTGGACTTGCGCCAGTTTTCGCCGGTAACCGGCGCAGGCTTCTTCCTGCCTGGCAACGGCTTTTGCTTTCGCCTTACCTGGCTCTGAATCGCGTTTACGGTCGGATGAGAGCATTCCCTGAACCTGCCGGCGGATTCCTGAAACCCGCTTGTGCTGCTGCAGGTTAACCACCATGGGCACAGTCACTGGCGCAGCAACATCAACAGGCCGATGGCTTTTGTCAGATGGTGGGGTATCCGTAAAGTGGACCACACCCTCGGCATCTGTCCAGGTATAAATACCGGCAACAGCCGGCAAAGAGAATACCAACATCAGAATCGCTAAAGCCATAATCCCTGGCACGAGCATCCACTCCCTGTGGTGGCGTTAATTGCTGAAGCAGTATAACGCGCACAACAGAGAATGGCATAAGGCATCGCAGCGGCTGGCACATGGTGCCGGATCATTTACCGGTCGAGCAGCTCTATCCAGTGCTGTACCGGCACCTGTGATTTCGTTTCAAGGTGCATCTGACAGCCGATATTGGCCGTTACAATACGATCAGGATCATCAATGGTCAGGGCCTTGAGCTTGTTACCCAGCAGCTTCTGGCTGAGCTCCGGCTGCAGTACCGAGTAAGTGCCTGCCGAACCACAACACAAATGCTTGTCTTTGGTAATAGCGAGACTGACGCCAGCCCTGGTCAGGACCTGCTCTACGACGCCGCTCTGTTTCATGGCGTGCTGCAATGAACAGGGACAATGAAAAGCTACCTTCCCGGGACTCTGTCTGACCTTGAGTGGCTCAAGATCCTGTTTCAGCAGAAAAGCGCCAAGGTCTGTACACAGCTCACTGACCTTCCGGGCTTTCGTCGCATACACCGGATCGTCTCTCAGCAGATGCCCATAGTCCTGAACCATGGCCCCGCAACCAGACGCCGTCATCACCAGAGCCTCTGCGCCGGCGTCGATGGCTGGCCACCAGGCATCAATATTCTGACGCATACGTTCCAGGCCTTTTTCATGCTCGGAAAGGTGATAATTCACAGCACCGCAGCAGCCAGCTTCCGGCGCTTCAACCATGGTAATACCGAGCCTGTCCAGAACCCGGGCCGCTGCCGCGTTAGTGTTCGGCGTTGCAGATGGCTGCACGCAGCCGGCCAGAGCCAGAACAATCCGGTTGTGGCTTGCCGCTGGCCAGGGGCTTGCCTGTTTTTTGGGTGGCACTTTGGCACGCAGTTTACCAGGCAGTATGGGCGTGAATGCCTGCCCGAGGCGTAGCATGAAACCGAAAAGCGCACGGTTGGGAAGCACCCGTGCCAGAGCCCAGCGCATCCATTTGTCTTTCGGGGCCCGGGGCAGCTCTTTGTCAATAAGGCCCCGACTGATGTCTACCAGGCGACCGTATTGAACACCGGAAGGGCAGGTGGTTTCGCAGCTGCGACAGGTGAGGCAGCGATCGAGATGCTCTCGGGTTTTTTCAGTAACTTCGGCGCCTTCAAGGAACATTTTCATGAGATAAATGCGGCCACGGGGACCGTCTCGCTCATCGTTCAGCTCCTGATAGGTCGGGCAGGTTGCGGTGCAGAAGCCACAGTGAACGCAGGCTCTGAGGATAGATTCTGCCTCCTGCCCTTCTGTTGTATTGGCAAATTGTTGAACCAGGTTAGTTTGCATGTTTTACCTGCTAAAGAATCTTGTTCGGTGGTGTCGCGATCAGGCAGATGTGTCTCTGAAACACGCTGTGAATACTTCCCTGTACGCTTGGCGAAGCCATCCATGGCTTCGCACAGTTTCAGAGACACATCTGCCCGATCACTCATCTGACCTTGGCGAGCTTACATCCAGCTATACAGTCGACCGGGATTAAATATCCCATCGGGATCAAACGAGCTTTTCACTCGCTGCTGGATCGTTTTAAGGGCATTGGGTTGGCTATGCATTACCTCACCAGTGCGATCGCCTCCACGGAACAGGCTTACCTGCCCGCCAGCGGCGCGAGCCAGTGGCTCCATGTCGCCGAGCTCTCCAGCTCCCCGGAACCAGCGCTGGGAGCCGGCCCAGTCGATAAACCACTCACCATCCAGGCCCGGGTTAGTTGCCGTGGAACCCACCGAGAAGCGCCAGAGCGGCGCACTCTGGCCTGCGAAGAATTCATGTTGCATGTCCTGAACCGAGCGCCAGAAAGCCTCGCCATTTGCCATGATGTCGCCACTCCACTTTTCAGCGGTTGCTTCAACGGCTGTTTTTGCGCCAGAGAGACGCAGGTAGACCTTACCGTCGAACCAGCAGGCAGCAGTAATTGGCTTAGGCTCAGCAGCTCGGCTATTCATGTAGTGCAGCACTTCATCTATTGCCATGTCCTGCACCAGAGTCAGGCTCGCTGCCGGGCCGGGCATGACTTTCAGGCTGATTTCAGTCATTACACCCAATGTACCCAAGGCGCCGGCCTGAAGCCGGGAAACGTCGTAGCCAGCAACGTTTTTCATGACTTCACCGCCAAAGCGCAGGTGTTCCCCTTTACCATTGATCAGACGTATACCCAGCACCTGATCCCGGACTGACCCTGCCCAGGGTCTTGCAGGTCCGGAGAGGTTGCAGGCAAGTGTGCCGCCAATGGTAGAACCCGGGCCAAAATGCGGAGGTTCAAAGTGCAGCGCCTGGCCTTGTTCCGCGAGCGCGGTTTCAATGTCGATCAGAGGCGTGCCCGCACGAACCGTCATTACCAGTTCAACAGGATGATAATCCACGATCCCTGTATGTCCGCTAATGTCCAGAGTGCCGGCATCGGCGTTTGCTTCCCGGCCTATAAAAGTTTTACTGCCACCACCAACGATGTTGAGTTTCTCTCCGCTTGTGCGGGCCTGGAGCACTTGCTCCTGAAGTTTTTGTGAGATATCAGCCATGTGCGGCTTCCGTATGTTCGTGCTTGTGTTGTTTGTGCTCGAGCGAGCGATATTCCTGACAGAATTTCAGGGCGGGCACGGCTTTACCCGGGTTGAGAATGCCCGTTGGATCGAAAGCGGCCTTTAAATCATGAAACTGCTGGAGTTCCTGGTCGCTGAACTGAACAGCCATCTGACGGATTTTCTCCACGCCCACACCGTGCTCACCCGTAATACACCCACCGACATCAACACACATTTTCAGAATGGCGGCGCCGAAAGCCTCTGTACGTTCAAACTCTCCCGGCACGTTGGCATCGAAAAGGATCAAAGGGTGCAGGTTGCCATCACCGGCATGGAAGACGTTTGCCACACGCAAACCAAACTCTTCAGACAGCTTCTGCATGTCTGTCAGTACCTGGGCGATATGGCGACGAGGAATCGTACCGTCCATGCAGTAGTAATCCGGAGAAATACGCCCAACCGCCGGGAAGGCGGACTTCCGGCCCAGCCAGAGCAGCGTCCTCTCCTGTTCGCTTTGGGATGTGCGGACAGAAGTAGCTCCGAGTTTACGGAAAACAGCCTCAGCCTCGGCAATATGCTCATGCACCTCCTCTTCCGTACCATCCACTTCACATAGCAGCAAAGCTTTGGCCTCGCGGGGGTAGCCTGCACCGGCGAAATCATCGGCGGCGACAATGGCATGGCCATCCATCATCTCCAGCCCACCAGGAATAATGCCGTGAGAGATAATCCCGCCAACCGCATCACCGGCTTTCTGAACACTGTCAAAGCCGGCCATCACCACCCGTGCGACTTCAGGTTTGGTCAGTAGTTTTACCTTCACTTCTGTCACAACACCCAGCAGACCTTCCGAACCAGTAAACACGGCAAGCAGATCCATACCGCAGCCATCCAGGCCGTCACTGCCAATGGTGACCACATCACCTTCAGCTGTGACCATCTCAACGCTGAGAATATTGTGCACAGTCAGCCCGTACTTGAGGCAATGAACGCCGCCGGAATTTTCCGCCACGTTACCGCCGATTGTGCAGGCAATCTGCGACGAGGGATCAGGCCCGTAGTAAAGGCCGTACTGCGCCGCCTCTTCACTGATGGCAAGGTTACGGACACCGGGCTGAAGCCTGGCCGTCCGTGCCAGCGGGTCAATGTTCAGAATTCGATTGAACTTGGCCAGCGAGAGCACCACGCCTTCCTTGTTCGGCATAGCCCCCCCGCTCAGGCCGGTACCTGCGCCCCGGGCAACAACAGGTACCCCGTGTTCGTGACAGATGCGCATTACCCGCTGCACCTGAGTAACGGTTTCCGGCAGCACCACCAGCAATGGCATTTCGCAGTACATCGACATGCCGTCGCATTCGTAGGGCTTTATTGTTTCGTCATCTGTAATGACGTATTCCGGATCAATAAAGGTCCGGAACTGATCAGCCAGTTCTGCTTTGCTGATCCTTGGTTTGGTTGTCATAACGCCTCTCTCAACCACGTTGAGTTTCGAAATAGTCTATCCCCGCCTGGGCACAGTCCATATCCTGCTGCGGCGTGCCGGAACTAAGCCCGATGCCGCCTACGACCTCGCCATCAACAATCACCGGCAAGCCGCCTCCAACCGAACTTATGCGACCGCCCACTTCGGTATGAATGCCAAACGCCAGGCTTCCCGGCACATTCACCGAGTTGTAATCATGGGTAGCTTTTTTTGCCGCAGCGGCCGTAAACGCTTTGTCCTGGGCAATTGTAACACTGCTGGTCTTGCCGCCATTCATGCGATCGAACGCAATCAGGTTGCCAGACTCATCCACAATAGCGATACACATTGGAACACCAATATCCCGTGCCTTGGCAGCAGCACCTTCAATCAGTAACCGCGCCTCGGCAAGATCAAGCCTCTTTATCGTCAACATACTACCTACCTCCTGAAAATCAGCCGTAAACAAGCCCTGGCAACCAGGTCACTACACCCGGAATAAGGATGCAGACCATCAGGCCAAAGGCCTGAATGGCGAGGAACACCAGGGAGGATTTGAAAATGGTGCCCATGGATATCTCGGGCGGACACACACCACGAATGTAAAACAGTGCATAGCCGAAGGGTGGACTGAGGAAGGACATCTGCATGTTGACCAGATACAGGACGCCAAACCAGAGCACCACATCGTCACCGTTTACCGGTGGGAAACCAAAAAGCCCATCGAACGTCAGCGCCTTGACGATCGGAATGAAGATAGGAACTGCCAGCAGGAGAATGCCGACCCAGTCCAGGAACATGCCTAGCACAACCAGCAATACCATCAGCAGAAACAGGATGCCGTAGGAAGACATGCCCGTACCAAGAATGGCGTCCGTCACAAACTGCTGCCCGCCCTGAAGGATATAAAATCCAACGAACACCGAAGCGCCGAACATGATCCAGAGCACCATGGCTGAGGCTTTAGCCGTGGTTACCGAGGCTTCACGCAGGCCGCCAATAGAGAACTTCCCATGCATCATGGCGACAATAATGGCGCCGAACGAACCAATCCCCGCAGCTTCAACCGGTGTAGCGATACCGCCAAACAGCAGGCCAAGAACCAGACCTACAAGGATCAGGGGCGCAATGAGGCCTTTGAGGAGAAGCAGCTTTTCCCGTAAAGAAATACGCTCTTCTACCGGCACAGGAGGCCCCAGACGTGGGTTGAGCCAGCTCCGGATAAGCACATAGGCGATATACAGGCTGGACAGCATAAGCCCGGGTATCACAGAACCCAGATACAGCTCGCCCACAGACTGTTGCGCCACAACGGCATACAGAATGGCGAGGATAGACGGCGGAATCAGAATGCCCAGCGTGCCACCAGCCATAATCGAGCCAAGGGCAATCTTGTGGTCATAGCCTCGTTTGAGCATGGCAGGCAGCGCAATGATGCCCATGGTCACAACAGCGGCGCCAATAACCCCGACCATGGCAGCCAGAAGGGTAGACGCCAGAATAGTCGCGGTTGCCAGACCACCGCTGAGCCCGCCCATCCATTTGTAGACCACGCTGAACATTTCCTCGATCAGGCCAGCCCGTTCCAGCATGGACGCCATAAAGATGAACAGGGGAATTGCCGCCAGATCGGAGTTTGTCATCATGGGGAAGATCCGGCTCGGCACGATGTTGAGCATCATCGCATCGCCAACCAGATAGACAAACAGCACTCCAAGCCCTCCTGTAACAAAGGCCAGCGGCAAGCCCATCATCAGAGCTAACAGGAGTGAGCCGAACATCAGATAGGTCAACGGGCCTATGTCTACACTGGCCAGGCTGCCTGCCAGCTTGAACAGGAATTTTTCATCGCTGAACGGGTCGTAGAAAAGAATGTTGATCATCTCAACACAGATAACAAACCCGAATCCCACCGTGGCCAGGATCATCAGCCAGGTACCAAGCTTGCCCGCCATGTTCGGGCCTGACGCGGTTGCTGTGCTTATAGTCATGCGACACGCTCCTGTCCCAGACGAACGAAGAGAACAATGTCTTTTATGAGTTTCGATATACCTGCAAGTAAAAGCAGAGTGGAACCAACCAGCATCATGCCTTTGACAGGCCAGTACTGAATGCCCCAGGTCTCAACTGTGGTTTCATTCATACCATAGGAGTTCTCGAAAAAGGTCCATGAGGTATGCATCAGCACCAGGGCAAACACGAAAAAGAACATAGAAGTAAAGATGTCCATGCCAATCCTGCCGCGGACCGGTAAGAGGTTGTACATCACATCAACACGCACGTGGGCTCCATGGAGCATTGCAAACGCCCCCGCCAGCAGGTACTGCATACCCAGCAGCAGAAAGCTGGCTTCATGCACCCATATGGTTGGCTGGTTAAACACATAACGCATGACCACTTCGAAAAAGTAGAAAACGACCGCATTGATCGTCCAGAAGGACACAAACTCGCCGGACTTTTCGCTCGTCCAGTCAATAGCCCGAGTGAACCAGTTGCCCTCAAACTTCAGATAAATCAGAGGATCATCCTCTTCAGCCTGAAGTTCACCAGGAGTCTTTCCCGGCACTACGGGCTCTCCCGCCCGGGCCTGGGCCCACCGGTCCCAGGCCATCATTATCAGCGGCATCACCGCCAGCCAACCCCAGTAAAACCAGTGCGGCATTACAAATCCGAAGCCTTCTAGTTCAGACATGTTGTTACTACCTCAGCCACAAAACGGGGAAAGGAGGAGGCCCCTTTTCCGGAGCATTCCCTGCCCTTCCCCGCTGTGTTTTTATTATTGTCAGATAACGCAGGCTTACTTGCCTTCCACGCCTTCAAGATCAGCTTCTGTCACATAACCAACGGTATCGTTCATCATGTATTTCAGCTGCATATCGAATATTGCACGTGCGTCCTCATCTTTATTGGCCCACTTGTACCAGATGGGAATAGCTGCACGACGGAACTCTACAAGATCAGCCTGGCTGAGCCGGGTCACCGTATCGCCATCGCTCCTGAACTTCTCCATAGCTTCGATATTACGTTTCTGAATGGTAAGGTAATGACGCTGAGAGTAATTACGGACCTCCTCTTCCACCAGCTTCTGCAGTTTCGGATCCAGATTGTTCCAGTTCCGCAGGTTAACGGTGAGATCCATCAGGTCCACCGGCTGATAGATAGACATGACGCCTGGGGGGCCGAACATGATGTAGTCGGTAACCTGAGAGAAGCCCAGTTCGTAGTTAACCGCCGGTCCCACATAGTCCGCCGCATCAATAGTGCCTTTTTCCAGCGCCGGAAAAATATCAGAGCCGGGCAGACTGACCGTAGACACCCCGAACTGCTGGAACACTTCCGCAACCATCCCGCCTGGCACACGTATCTTCATGCCCTTGAGGTCACCAAGGCTGTTAACCGGTTTTTTGGAATGGATGATGTTGGCATCGTGCTGGATAGGCCCTACATAAAACAGTCCGTATTTTTTATAGATTTCCCGGGTCTTCTCCAGCATTCCCAGAGAATAAAACATCGTATCCCACTGGTGTGGCTGGTCCGGGCCTGCCGGATAAGAAGACAGGAAGACCGATGCCGGGATCTTTCCGGACCAGTAAAGAGTAAACGGGTTCATGCCCTGCAACACACCATTCCGAACAGCCTCAAACAACGCATTGTTATCAGCAGCGACGGCCTTGGCAGGGAAGGGTTTGAAAACAAGCTCTCCACCACTCTTTTCTTCAATGCTCTCGCACCACTCCTCAAACAGATCGTAACCGACGGTACCAGCATCCCAGACGGACTGAATCTTCCATGTGGTCGCAGCGTGTGCCTGGCCAGCCCCCATCATCAACGCCCCGGCAAAGGCGGTGCCAATAGCTGCGTTCTTCAGAAAGCGCCTGCGCGGCGAGTCAGCACCGGTTTCCCGGGTATTTGTTTTGTTTTTGCTCGGTTTCATCGAAACGTCTCCACTGAAATTGTTTTTATAGAGTTCAGAGCAACACGGGCATAATTACCCAGTATCACCAAGATATTCGTGGGCAGTTCCGGTTTAGTCCAGCTGGCAGGGCACTGGTCAGACCAGTTTTTAAATTGGGAAAAATGGACGAACTCCTCCCAATCGGCCATATTTACAGGGCTGAAGCGCGCTCATACGACAAAGTTAACCTACAATAATTATAGAAATCACTGGTCAGACCAGTACGCACACAAAGGCACCCTGATGGCAATTTCACAGGAAATCTCTTACCGGCTGGAACGCATGATCCTCGATGGGGGGTTGGCTCCCGAGCAAAAAATACCCTCGGAACGACAACTTGCCGAGCGCTTGCGGGTGTCTCGATCAGTTATCCGTGAAGCTCTGCACGAATTACAGGGCCGCGGCGTGATCGACACCCGGCATGGTAAAGGCTCGTTTGTTTCCAGCATGGTGCCCGGGTCAGCTGACATCAGTGCGCAAGGCCCCCTGATGCACCTTTTTGAAGGGCACCCACGAACACTCTATGACTTGCTTGAGGTCCGGGAACAGCTGGAAGGCCAGGCCGCCTTCCTGGCCGCGCAACGGGCAACCAGCCTGGACCGGCACCGGATAACAAAAGCCTTCCGCGCTCTGGAGGAAACCGACCCTTTGAGCAACGCCCGGCCGGACCACAGCTTTCACCAGGCAATTGTGGAGGCATCCCACAATCCGATTCTTGTTCACGTGCTTAACAGTCTCAAGAACATGATGCTGATGACCGTGCAAGCGTCGGTTGCCAACCTGAACCCGCGTGCAGAGATGCGCAAGAAAATTGTTCAGCAGCACCGGCAGTTGTATGAGGCCATCACCTCTGGCCGGCCGGCCAGCGCCCAGAAGGTGGCCATGGCCCATGTTCGCTTTGTCAGTAAAGCCATGCGCGATATGGAGAAAGAAGGCAGCACTCTGATCCGTGTTCCGGTTGAACAGGTGACCTCGGGCGACCACCCGGGCACACACAGCTGAAACCGGCAAAATGCTTGCATTGAGCATTCATTACGCCACAATAACTTGCGGATATCGATGCTAAAAAATCGTAAAACTGTGTATATAAGGTATTGATTTCCACTTCCACAGTCCGTAAAACAATCGCCTTTGAACGACAGCCTCAGGAGCCACCCATGGCGGACCAAGCGCCTTTGATCTGCAGGGACATACACAAAACCTTTGCTCAGCTAGAGGTTCTCAAAGGTATTTCACTGGAGACTCGCAAAGGCGATGTCGTTTCCCTGATCGGCAGCTCCGGTTCCGGCAAAAGCACTTTTCTGCGCTGTATCAATCTGCTGGAAACACCCACATCCGGTGACATTATTGTTCACGGAGACCCTATACGGTTTACAAACAACCGCAAAGGCGAGCGAATTCCTGCAGACAACAGGCAGGTAGAACTGATCCGTGCCAAGCTCTCCATGGTGTTTCAGGGTTTTAATCTCTGGTCACACATGACTGTGCTGGAAAACATTATTGAAGCTCCGGTCAACGTACTCAAAGTTCCCAAAAAGGAAGCCATTGAGCGGGCCGAGGCGTACCTGAACAAAGTCGGCATATACGAGCGCAAGGACTACTACCCGGCACAGATGTCCGGCGGCCAGCAACAACGGGCGGCGATTGCCAGAGCCCTGGCCATGGAACCGGAAGTCATGCTGTTTGATGAACCCACTTCAGCACTGGATCCGGAGCTGGTCGGAGAAGTCCTGAAAGTAATGCAAAGCCTTGCAGAGGAAGGCAGAACCATGATCGTGGTAACCCACGAAATGGCGTTTGCAAAGGATGTATCGACCCAGGTGCTGTTTCTGCACCAGGGAGTTATCGAAGAGCAGGGTACGCCCGAAAAGGTGTTTGACCATCCGGACTCGGAACGCATGAAGCAGTTTCTGGCTCCCAAGTTCTGACATCCAGTGCTATCGTAACTGGTGTTGGACATACAACGTCCTAAAAAATAACGCCCATAGAGGCGACATACTGGAGAAGTGACTCATGAAGAAGCTGATGATTGCAGCGAGTTGTGCATTGGCTATGCTCGCCAGCGGTGCCCAGGCGGAAGAACGTAACCTGCGCATTGCTTTCGATGTACCTTACGAGCCGTTCGAATACAAAGATGAAAACGGTAACCTGACCGGTTTCGAAGTGGATCTGGCTACGGCCATGTGCGAAGAAATGAAGGCAGACTGCGAGTTTGTTATTCAGGCGTGGGACGGAATGATTCCCGGCCTTCTGGCTCGCAAATTCGATCTGATCATGTCTTCCATGTCAATCACAGCGGAGCGTGCAGAACGCGTACTTTTCTCCGAGCCGTACTACAACACACCAGGCGGCTGGTTCGGCCCTGAAGACTTCAAAGCTGACGTTACCGATATGGACTCCATGAAAGGCAAAACGGTGGGCGTTCAGCGTGGCACCACCATGGACACCTTCGTGACCGAGGAAATGGCCGACATTGTAACGATCAAACGTTATACCACTGCCGACGATATGGTTCTGGATCTGGAAGGACAGCGTCTGGACGCAGTATTTGTAGACTATCCTGTTGGCGAACAGACCGTTCTGACCAAAGATGGCTTCAAAGAAATCGGCACGCCCGTCAAGCTGGGTGAAGGCGTTGGTGTGGCAATGCGCAAACGCGACAAAGACATTGCCGACGAAGTGAACACAGCGCTGCGCAAACTCAAAGAAGATGGTACCTACGACGCCATCATGAAAAAGTACTTCGCTTACGACGTCAAGGTCTGATAACACGAGCCTCAGGGGCAGCCTCAACGGCTGCCCCTGATCACCGGACACTCCCATGTTTGATCTGAAAGGCTATGGTCCGGCCCTGTTGAACGGGGCAGTTGTCACCATAGAACTCGCCTTCCTGTCTCTTGCCCTTGCATTGACCCTCGGGTTGATAGGCGCGGCTGCCAAGTTGTCAAACAACCGGATAGCCGTCGGAATTGCTACCTCCTACACTACCCTGATTCGTGGTGTTCCCGATCTGGTGATGATGCTGCTGTTTTATTATGGCGGTCAGGTGGGTGTAAACATGCTCTCGGATTATATCTGGGAGACCTACGAGGTCGATTTTTTCTTTCAGTTTGACCCGTTCATTTCCGGTGTCGCAACCATCGGGCTGATTTTTGGCGCCTATATGACGGAAACCTTCCGTGGTGCCTTTCTGGCAGTTGAGACTGGCCAGATCGAAGCTGCGCGGGCCTACGGCTTCAGTAGCTGGCACACTTTCCGCAGAGTGATGGTTCCGCAAATGCTGCGCCACGCCCTGCCAGGCATAGGCAACAACTGGCAGGTGCTGCTTAAAACCACGGCACTGGTTTCTATTATCGGCCTCACAGATATGGTTCGTGTGGCAGAAGAAGCGGCCAAAGCAGAACGCATGCCTTTTCACTTCTTCATTCCAGTGGCTTGCGTGTATCTTGCACTCACTGCAGGCTCAGAGCTTTTCATCAAGTGGCTCGACAAGCGAGCCAATGTTGGCGTGATTCAGGAGAATGGATGATGCCTGACTTCCTCGCTGCCTGGCTCGACCAGAACGATATATTTAACGCCATGACTATCATGGAATACTGGGATGGAGCGGTTACGACCGTACAACTGGTATTCGTGAGCCTGATTATCGGGCTTGTGTGTGCGGTCCCTCTTGCCATTCTGCGCACTGTCAAAAACCCGTTCGTGTCCGGGCCTATCTGGCTTTACACCTACCTGTTCCGCGGCACACCGCTGCTGATTCAGCTCTATATCATTTACTATGGCGTGGCCCAGATTCCCGGTATTCAGGAGACATTCTGGTGGGAGATTTTCCGGGAGCCCTTCTACCCTGCCCTGCTGGCTTTTGCGCTGAATACCTGCGCCTACACCACGGAGATTATTCGGGGTGCGATTATTTCGACCCCCCACGGTGAGATTGAGGCAGCAAAAGCTTATGGCATGAACTGGTTTATGCGGATGCGCCGTATTGTACTGCCAAGCGCCGCGCGGCGCGCGGTTCAGGCATATTCCAATGAGGTTATTTTCATGCTGCACTCCAGTGCGATTGCGAGTGTGGTAACCATTGTTGATCTGACGGGTGCTGCGCGGAATATCTACTCACGATTCTATGCACCGTTTGATGCGTTTATCTTTGTGGCACTTTGCTACATGGTGCTGACATTTATTCTGGTGTTTGCTTTCCGCAAGCTTGAGAATCATTTATTGCGGCATCAGCGGCCGGTGGGTTCCTGATTAAAGCCATCGACTGAAACATTGTGCCTGGGCAGGCGGTTATAGCCTTTCCGGGAGACGCTACGAGCACATCCATGTGCGCTTGACTGAAGCCATCCATGGCTTCAGACACTCCCGGAAAGGCTATAACCGCCCGCCCTTCGACCTTTTCGGGGAGCCTTCATGACAGAAAACGCACCAAAACACTTATTTGATGCCAACCCTGACTGGCTGTCGCACACGCTTGCCAAGGCTACATCGAACCTCACGGAATCTAACATCAGGCTTTCTGACGGAACTCGCATAAGCCGCAAAGCTGTTGGTGTTTTACACCTAACCCCTCCGGCCAGTCGCGCCAACCCTAATCAGGAGGCGCTGATTATCTCCGCCGGCATTCACGGTAATGAAACCGCACCTATTGAGGTTCTGAACGCACTGGTCAACGAACTGTTGAACGGAGAATGGCAGTTGGCCTGTCCGCTTCTGCTGATTCTGGGGAACCCGCCGGCTATGGTGGCCGGGGAGCGGTTTCTGGATGTAAATCTTAATCGGCTGTTTAACGGTGCCCATAGCAGACCGGAATATGACGGACTACCCGAGGCAGCCCGTGCAAAGTTCCTGGAGAAGGCGTGCCGTCAGTTTGCCATGACGCACTCACAGGCTTTGTCCCATTACGATTTGCATACGGCTATAAAGCCGTCCAGGCGGGAGAGGTTTGCACTTTATCCGTTTGTGGAGGGACGGCAGGTGCCGGAGGAGCAGTGTGATTTTCTGCTGGAAGCAGAGGTGGGCACCTTGTTGCTTCAGCATAAGGCTGGCACTACATTTTCTTCGTTTTCATCCTCTGTACTCGGCGCAGAGAGCTTTACCATAGAACTGGGCAAGGTACGGCCTTTTGGCGAGAATGATCTGGCGCGTTTTGAGGGAATCAAAAAGGCTTTGCGGAGACGTTTTTGTGGCGGGCCGCGCCCGGAAAAGCTGCCTCAGCCTGAGCACTACACAGTCTTTGAGGTGGTGCATGAGATCCTCAATACCGGGAAAAACTTCCGCTTTCATATTCCGGATGACGTAGCCAATTTCACCGAATACCCTACAGGCACCGTCATCTGGGAGGATGATGATACCTGCTACAAAGTGGAGCGCTCGCCTCAGGCAATTGTATTTCCCAACAGGGATGTACCGGTTGGTCAAAGAGTGGGCCTGATGATCAGGGCCCGGCAAGCCTGAGGATCTCCTCGCCGCTTTTGCACCAAGGAGATGCATATTACAAACTACTTATCTTTTCGCATAACTGCTTAGTAGAAAGTTTATTTGAGCTGACACTGACATTTGGCGAAGAGAGAGACTCTTCTTGAGCTTCGAATAGGTAATATCGGTATAGGCGCTTACCTTCCAAAGAACTGAAGGTAAACTGTACAGGAACGACTAACCAACTATCACCCAGGCAAGTAATCTGTTGCTTTTCCAGTAGTGAAACCTCTGCCCCACCATCAGCCTCTACAGTGATTTTTATATTTTTGAAGTTTGGCAAGTACAGAAAATAATTTCGCCCGTCTATATGCACAAGCTCCGCCAGATACAAGTCACTGGATGTATCCCGCTCAACTATAGAAGACTGGTACTTGGAATGATGACCAATAAACCGACACAATCTTTCAGTGACTGCCCCGGCTTCGTCCAGAAGATTGTTTTTATTTAAATCAGATTCAGAAAACCTGAAATGCTTTACGTATTTTTCGTCATTTTGCGAAAAAACTATAAAGTGCTCAAATCTAAGATAACCATCTCCTGATTCTTCAAAGCCCTGCAACTGAACTACACTGTATTCGACTTTTTGGCAGTCCACTACTCTCGATTCTTCCGAAAACAGAAACACCTTCTCTTCCAATGGGAGTGTATACGAGTTTATCTGATAACTTGGCAATCGAAGAATTGTCAGTTGAGGGTCTTGCTCTTCTATGCCTTGAAGACTCGCTCTCATGGTATTGCTTTTGGCAGGCAGACTAATAACCAGGCAGGCAAATATAGTAAACAATGTCCTTTTTAGCTTAGAAGACATCTTTAAACACCCCTGTCAGCAAAATTTGCTCCAATTGACGATGCCTTTGGGCATAGGACGTAGTATGCCTGTTCACAATCGCTGTAATTGAGTCCGTCGCGAGCCGGGATCTACCTTTGTCTGCGTGCACATAAAGCTTGCGGTCAACCCAGAAGGCTAGCGCCGCTCTCACGGCGTACTTTGGCTGTAGCAGTAAATCAGGGTTTGAAACAAAGTCTACAGGCGTGGACCAAAGCTTATTGTGTATTGCCTGAGCTTGCAGATAATTTGAGCGCCCCGTTAACTGGATTGCACCTCTTCCCCTGTAACGCCATCCATCGCCTGATACCACGCCTCCGTTCCCGATCCGGTTAGCGTATACCCTATTGGCTATGGCTTTCTCATCTGCTTTTCTACCCTTTGACTTATCGTAACCATGCAGATCAGCTTCACCTGGATTATTTCTGTAATATCTGAAAAGCTGTTTCAGGGCCTCAGGGCGATAATAAAGGTCTTCTTCCAGCCGAAAGTTAGCCCCGACTTCCTGCCTAACCTGGGCAAAAAAATGTGCGGCGCGTAACTCTGTATCGATAGAGCACAAAGTCAAAGCCAGTGAGCACTCAGCCGCAACTTGTTTGAGTGTCGCATCGTCAACTTTAGATGATGGCCAGATTTTTCTCAGATTGGATAAAGCAATTATCCCACTTCCTTGGGAATGCATAATCAACTCCATTTGATTTTTTTTGAGACGATACACCATCTCCGCTATACGCTCCATTACCTGGAGGTAAGCGCGAGCTCAGTCAACCTGCTCACGCCTGTTCACCAAAAGCCAAGCTGGCCTATGCAGGTGCATTTTCCGGTTCTGCAACCCGGGCCCTGATCAGCTGAGTGCACACAGCCGGAATCACCAGCAAGGTCAGCACTGTGGACGCAAGAAGCCCTGAGATTATCGCCCAGGCCATAGGTGGCCAGAGCGTGGAACTTGAGAATGCTAATGGAAGCAGGCCAGCTACTGTAGTCGCCGTGGTCAGCAGGATTGGACGGGTTCGCTGCACAACCGCTTTGCGCATGGCTTCGTGAATGCTTTCACCGAGCTCTAATTCTCTGTCCATCACATCGAGCAACACTATGGCGTTGTTCACAACAATGCCGACCAGTGCGATTACTCCCAGCAACGACTGAAACCCGAAGGGTGAACCCGAAAGCACCAGCCCAGGGAAAATACCCACCGTCGCCAATGGAACTGTCAGCAGGATAATGCCAACACGTCGGAACGAATTGAACTGCAGCAGCAGGAAAAAGAGAAGCAAAAGTACACCAATAGGTGCAGCAGTTAACAGCGCACCGTTGGCATCACCGGAGCCCTCTGCATCGCCACCCATTTCCAGGCGAGTACCCTCTGGCAGAGGATTCTCCTCCAGGGCGTTTTTCAGGCCATCCAGCGCCTGACTGAAGCTATAACCCGTAAGCAGGTTCGCAGTAACGGTATTAAGCCGGGTTCCGTTACGCAAATAGCGCGCAGCGGGCTCCCAAGTGGTTTCCACGCTGGCAACAGCAGAAAGAGGAATCGCCTCACCACGATCATTATAGATATTTACAGAGAGGAGGCGCTCCAGAGGCAAGGATGTTCCTTCCTGGGAGCGCAGCACCATCGGTATCGGGTCTTTTTCCTGTCGATAACGCTCAGCAACAACACCGAAGCTCTGGCCATAGAGGCTCTGAGCCACATCCGCACGGGTTAATCCATATCTTGCAGCAGTCGCATCATCTACGTTGATCGCAATACTGGGCACCCCGATGTCCAGATCATGACGAACATCCACCGTGCCTTCAACCTGGCGCAGAGCGACAAAAAGCTGCTCCACCGCCTGGGTACGAACCTGATCATCTGCGTGATATACACGCACCTCTACCGGGGCGATCCTCGGCGGCCCCTGCCCGAGAACGCCAACACTTATATCCAGCTCCGGCATCTGTTCATTCACGTGAGCACGGATCCAACGAATCATTTCTGTTGTGTGCTCAAGCGTTGGCGTGGTCACCACCAGCCGGCCACGATTCGGCGCCTGCGGTGCACGTTGGAGATTGTAATAGAAAGTAGGGCCGGTAAAACCGACGAACCGGTGAATTTCAAGTGCGTCAGCACGGGTGCGTATCGCCCGTTCCAGATTCGCGGCTGCTTCGGCTGTACGCACCTGATCCGTACCTTCCGGCATAAAGATTTCCACAACAACCCGTGGCCTGTCGGCATCAGGAAAGAACTGCTGTGCCATAAAGGGCGTCATCGCCAGGCTGATGGCAACCAGCAAAGTACCAGCCGCAATCAGGCGGCGCGGATGACGGTATACCAGACCTCCCAGAAACCGCGCCAACCCGATCAACCGATCAGCCTCGGCATTGCGACGGGGTTTCAGGAACCGTGCCGCCAGCAGAGGAACCACCGAGATCGCAAGCAGATAACTGACAGACAGGGTGAGCATGATCATCACCGGCACGCCTCGGGTGAAATCAGCGGCGCCCCCTTTTGCAAGCAGCATGGGAGCGAAGGCTGCAAGCGTGGTGCCGGTGGATGCACCGAGTGGCCCTGCAAGTTCGCTGACAGCCTTGCGCAAGGCGTCCATCCGACGCATACCCTCGTCCAGATGGCCCTGTATGTTTTCAACGATCACAATAGCGTTGTCGATCAGAATGCCCAGGGAAATCACCATACCGATCACAGCTATCTGGTGGAGAACGCCACCACCGAGATCGTATAGCCCGACGCTGATCAGCGCCACCATCGGCAGAATTGATGCCACCAGCAAGCCCATCCGGATGCCCATGCCGGTAAACACTACAGCCACAATAATCAGAACAGAGAGCACCAGACTCCAGGCAAGATTATCCAGTCGCTCCGAAACTTTATCCGGCTGAAAGAACATCTCGCGAATTTCGTAGGGTTCAAAGTCAGGCTGTATCCGGGCAACCCGCTCCCGCACCCGCCCACCAAAGCGAATGGCGTCGGTCGTACCCTCTTCCATGATCAGCGAAAGCAATACGACCCTTTCTCCATCAAACCAGGTTTCTGGCTGACGTGGCTCGACCGGGCCACGCCATACATCCGCAGCCGCTGCCAGCGGCACCTGAGATCCATCGGGAAGTTCAATAGGCGTCGCACGAATGGCTTCAATATCGGCAAATTCTGTATTGGGAAGTACGGATAACCGGCGCCCGTCCACCACCACAAATCCACCAGGAGTGGTCTGATTGCGCTGGGCCAGGGTTTCCAGAATCCGCGCCGGCGAGATACCCAGGCGGTAAAGTGCGGCATCGTCCAGAGCCAGAGTAATCTGTTCGTCAGCGTCCCCTTCCAGCTCAATACGGGACACACCGGCAAGATCCGAGAGGTTCTGTTTGAGGCGTTCGGCCACTTCCGACAGTTCGCTCACCGACGGTGCCCCACTAATTGCCAGCACAATAGCAGGGTTATCGATCAGCCGGTCATCCAGAACCATCGGACCAACGTCGTCAGGGAAATCCTGCCGTGCACGTTCCATCGCCTGGCGAATTCGATCCCAGGCGGGATCTGTCTCATAAATGTTGTCTTTGAGGCGCAACCTGACCAACGCTACGCCGGTTCGGGCGGTACCTTGAGAAAAGTCTACTTCTTCCACCTGACGCAGCTCGTCGGTCAGAGGCCTGAGCACCAACCGCTCCACGGCATCAGCACTTGCGCCCGGATAATTCACGCTTATCAGACCAGCCCGGTAGGGAAACGAAGGGTCTTCCTGACGCGGCATGGTACTGTATGCCGCAACACCCAGAAGACAAAGCATGGTAACCACCATGCCCAATAAACGCTGAAAATTAAGCAGCCGGCGCGTCATCAACGCACCTCCACGGCATCACCGTCTGCAAGCCGGGTTATCCCGGAATAAACTACCTGATCGCCTGGCTCCAGCTCGCCTGTGCGTACTACAACGCGCTCGCCTACCACACGCTCAACCTCGATAGAGACACGCCGGGCTATGCCGTCGCGAACCCGGAATACCGACATGCCTCCGGCGCCACGGATGACCGATAATAGTGGAACAGTGATTGCTGAGTCCCTGAGCGGCGTAATACCGACTTCAACCGGCTCACCGGCATCAAGTGTGTCTTTCGGCAGACTGACCAGAACCGGGTGCAGCTCTCCAAGGATCGAGCCGGCCTGGGCAATTTCGACAACGGAGCCCGTCACCGGAGCCCCATTGCGATTGCGAACAGACCACACCGGCAGCTTCTGCCCCAGGGAAACATGGGCCAGCAGATAAGCTGGCACACGGACCTCTACTTCCTTACCTACGGGGGAAGACAATCGCATAACCGGCTGACCAGCAGCTACAAACTCATCCTTTTCTACCAGCAGTGCTTCTACCCGACCGGAAAACGGCGCGCGCAGCGTGCTCTCTTGCAGCAGCTGAGTGGCCTCTGCGAGTGACGCACGGGCTGTGGCAACGCTGGCTTCAAGGGAGTCGCGACGGGCTGCCAGCTGCTCCAGACTCTGTTCGGAAACCACACCTCGCTCATGCAAGCGGCTGGAGCGCTCCCATTCCCGTTTGGCCTGCTCGTATCCGGTTATCAGTTCATCCAGTTTCGCTTTGGCGGAATCCCGCGCAGGCTCCAGTGCCGGATTGTAAGCACGGGCAAGTACATCACCGGCTGCAACGGTCTGGCCCAGCTCAACCGCACGCTCTTTCAGAGTGCCGCTGATCTGAAATGTCAGCGTCGCTCTCTGGGTAGATCGCACAACACCGGAAAAGCGCAGGGTTATTTCCTGAGCCTGCCCCCCGGCAACGTCAGAAACACGCACTGAGACTCCATGCCTGACTGAGGCCTCCGGCGCGTCCTCGGCTTTGCAGCCGGAAAGAAAAAAGCCGGAAACAGCGATAAAAATAACGGCAACAGGGATACGGAATGAGGTCATAGAGTGTCCTTTCATCCATGCTTGTGTTTTGTCGATACCGCATCCTGCGGAAATCCGGTTTATTGGTTGCGACATAATGTCATTCTTTGACATTATGTCAATATAGTACAGAAACCCCTGATGAGAGCTCCAGATGACTGAACAATTGAAAACACGCCGCGAACGGGAAAAACAGGCCCGCTATAACGCCATTCTCGACGCTGCAGAGCATGTCTTCTCTGAAAAGGGTTATGAGCGCACATCCATGGACGATATTGCACGAACCGCCAGCCTGAGCCGGGCGCTTCTGTATGTCTATTTCAAGGATAAGGCCGCTATTCAGCGGGGTATCATGCTGAGAGCTGGTTACAGTCTTTCCGAGCGCTTCCGGGCTGCCAGAAAAACTGCCGACACAGGGCTGGCACAAATAAGGGCGATGGGAGAATCCTACTACCGTTTTTATATGGAGGAACCGGACTACTTCTCGGCACTCACCACAGCCTCAACAGCCATGGCAGAGGCAGATGAGGCCCAGGCAATGGAAATGCTGTGCTCTAAATCAGAACTTATGAAACTGCTGACAGAGGCTATCAACCTGGGACTTGAAGACGGAACCATGAGCCGGCAACGCATAAAAAGCCCGGAGCAAACCGCTCTTTACCTGCGCGGGGCGCTACATGGAACCATCCTGCTATGCCAGTCGGAAAAGAGCGAGAACCAGGACGGTTTTTCCGCCGAGAGTCTTATCCGCCATACGATGGATATGCTGAGTTCATCGCTCGCTGCCTCCTGAGAGGCTTCAAGAGCATTTAAAGCTGGAAGTCATAGATCGAGCCCAGCCCCAGAATCCCGGTCAGCTCATCCAGAGCTTTGCGCACTTCATCCAGCAACATCGGATCAGCCAGATCTTCCCGCGCAAGCTCATCGCGGTAATGGGTTTCAACCCAAAGAGTCAGGCGTTCGTATAGTTCATCGGTAAGAATAACGCCGCGATGCATGGCCTGCAGCTCATCATCACTCAGAACCACACGCAGACGCAGGCACGCAGGGCCACCGCCATTACGCATGGACTGTTTCACATCAAAAACCTCCACCGCAGTAACCGGCCCGTTCGCAGCAAGCAGCTTGTCCAGATACCGGCTTACAGACGCCACTTCCCTGCACTCACCCGGAACGGCCAGCAACATTCCATCTGGCGTATTCAGCAACTGGCTGTTGAACAGGTACGAAGCCACTGCGTCCTCAAGCGGCACCTCTGCACTACTTACACGAACAGCCTCAAGCTCAGCTCCGGTCAGACGTGCACAGATATCTGACAGCACCTTCTCTTCATCCAGAAAAGCCATGTCGTGATAGAACAGAGTGTTGCCATTACCCACAGCAATGACGTCGTTATGAAACACGCCCGCATCAATGGCGGCCGGGTTCTGTTGGGCAAACACCCGGTTAACATCTTTAAGACCGTGCAAACGGGCGATAGCCTGCGAGGCCTCAAGAGTCTGCCGGGCCGGGTACTTCACCGGCGCCGGCGTCTGCTCATCAAACGCAGCCTGGCCATACACAAATAACTCCACACCAGGCTCGCCATAATGGCCACAAAGCCGGGTGTGATTGGCCGCGCCCTCATCGCCAAAATGACTGACCGAGGGCAGCGCCGGGTGATGAGCAAAATATCCCTCATCCGCAAAAATGGACTTCAGTGACCGACCTGTCACGGTATGTTCAATGGAACGGTGAAACTTGGCGCTCAGATTAGCCGGAGTGAAATGCACCCTGTGATCCGAAGTATCAGCACTGGGCGAAACGGTTGCGGCATTCGCTGTCCACATTGAGGATGCAGAGGATACGGCAGCCAGAATAGCCGGGCTGGATTCAGCGGCCAGTTCCAGAATCTGTGCATCTGTCCCCCTGAACCCCAGAGCCTTGAGCGACGGAACATGAGGGCGTTCATGGGGAGGAAGAACACCCTGAACATAACCCCGGTCGGCCAGGCGCTTCATTTTTGCCAGTCCCTGAAGCGCTGCTTCCCTGGGGTTGGACACCGCATTCACATTGGATTTTGACGCCACATTGCCCCAGGACAGCCCTGCATAGTTGTGTGTGGGGCCAACCAGTCCATCAAAATTTGCTTCTACCGCATGTCTTGCCATGGCTTCAGGTTCCGTACATTCAGGCTTCAAAATTCAGGCCTGGTGCCAGATTGTCCGGCACCTCGCTTTTACCGGCTTCAAGGGACGCCATAGGCCAGGCACAGTAATCTGCCGCATAATAGGCGCTCGCGCGGTGATTACCGCTGGCCCCCACACCACCAAAGGGCGCTGCGCTGCTGGCCCCGGTCAGGGGGCGGTTCCAGTTAACAATTCCAGCCCGCACCTCTTCCCGAAAGCGCTCGTACAGCTTGCGATCATCGGAAAGAATACCGGCAGAGAGCCCGTAGCGGGTATTGTTAGCCAGCTCCAGAGCATCATCAAAACTCTTGTAGCGGTAGACTGTCAGCAGAGGCCCAAAGAACTCTTCATCAGGCATCTCCAATCCGGTCACATCGACAATACCGGGTGATAGAAGGCCAGTGCCAGGCTTCACCTGTTTCATTTCCAGCAGGGACTTCGCACCTTTCTCCAGCATGGAGGACTGGGCAGCCAGCAGTTTTTCCGCGGCCTGCACCGAAATAACCGACCCCATGAAGGGCTGGGGCGAGGCATCGAACTCCCCCACCTGAATACGTGCAGACACGGTCGCCAGCCGGTCCAGAAACTCATCGCCTTTTTTACCTTTGGGTACCAGTAATCTGCGGGCGCAGGTGCAACGCTGACCGGCGGACAGAAACGCCGATTGCAGGGCATGATGTACAGCGCCGTCAAGATCCGAGACATCCTGAACGATCAGTGGGTTGTTGCCACCCATTTCCAGGGCAAGAATTTTCTCGGGTTGCCCGCCAAGCTGCTGGTGCAATAAATGGCCCACAGTGGAACTACCGGTAAAAAACAGGCCATCAATCATCGGATGACCTGCAAGTGACCTCCCGGTATCGGAAGCACCCTGAACCAGATTAATAACACCTTCCGGCAGGCCGGCTTTTTCCCAGAGCTTAACCGTGAGCTCTGCCACACCAGGGGTCAGTTCGCTGGGCTTGAATACGACCGTATTTCCAGCCAGCAAAGCTGGCACAATATGACCATTCGGAAGATGACCGGGGAAGTTATAGGGCCCAAACACCGCAACAACTCCGTGGGGCCGGTGCCGGAGTACCGCATGACCTCCAGCTACATCAGATTCGGAATACCCGGTGCGATCATTATAGGCTTTGACGGAAATACCTATCTTGCCAATCATCGCCGCGACTTCTGTGCGGGATTCCCATAACGGCTTGCCGGTTTCCAGCCCGA
>Ga0209345_10000546_pt1 | contig 47794 bp, 51 predicted proteins | sample Cruoilmetagenom7_FD_187294 | JGI IMG/M metagenome (GOLD analysis project Ga0209345, IMG submission 187294) | Oil polluted marine microbial communities from Coal Oil Point, Santa Barbara, California, USA - Sample 7 (SPAdes) (version 2) | ecosystem: Environmental > Aquatic > Marine > Oil seeps ... | reverse complement strand
GCCGTGGCGCAGAGCGCCAGTAGTCCCAGAAGTCTAGTCAGCATGTTATCGGCTCCTCATTGGGTCGAATGTCATCTCGATGTCTTGCCATTGGCTGTATTTTTCCTGCGGCAGTTTGTAGCCGCTGCTGCCGCAACGAATGACCGCGCGCTTTGCGGCCTCATAGGCTTGCCGCGCGGCGGTGTCGCTGCCACCGCTGGAACTCAGCAGGCGGATCGAACTGGCAACTGGTGTGCCGTCGGTGTTCATCTGCATGCCAACCACGACCGTGGTGCGGGCAGCCTCTGTCGAGAGCGCGCCGATGTTCCAGCAGGCAGATACCGCTACGCGCAGGGATTCGCGCTCACCCGACGACAGTGGCGGGCCGCTTGGTGTGGGCGCGGCGGCTTCTGGCTGGCCTAAGACTTCGCTTAGCGCATCGGCGATGGCGTCATCGGTTGAACTGGACGTCGCCGGTTCCTCTACGGGTGTGGGTTCTGGCTTCGGCTCGGGTTTTGGCTCAGGCTTCGGCTCGGGCTTTGGCGTCTCAACCGGTTTTTCAGCGACCTCGACGGGTGCCGGGGGCGGCGGTGTCGGACGGCGGCCGGGCGGACGTGCAGAGGCCGCCGGCGCTTTGTCGGCTTCGGTGACGATCTCGGTCGTGCTGTCCTCGGGCGTGCGGGCCTCTTGCGGCTCTTCCACGACGGCTTCGGCCTCGGCTTCGGCATCCGGCTCAACGGCGGGCTGCTCGTCCAGATCGGGGCGCACTTCGGGGTCGGGTTGCTCTACCGGCTCTGGGGCCACGCGCGGCGCTTCGCGCGGGCGGGATTCGGGCGCGATCTCAGGCACCAGCACGGCGGTATCACCCACCGGCCCGTTCATCTCGGGCGGGGTATCATCCACTTGGGTCTGCGGCGGCAGTTCCAACTCGGTCACCTCTGGCGGGAGGTCTTCGGGCGGGGTTTCGGTCTGCACCGGTTCGGGCTGTTCGATCTGCGTGTCAGGCTCTGCCGTGACCTCGGGGGTCTCCTCACTCACCTCTGGCGGGGCGGGTTGCGCCACTTCGGTGGACGAGGATGGCGGCTGTTGCGCGGCCACGAGCGCGTCATATTCGGCGGCCGAAATCACCGAGACCTCGGTCATCTCAACGGGCTCAGGCTCGGAGGTGAAGATGCTTCCAAACAACAGCCAGGCGATAAGGCCCAGATGCCCGGCACCTGATATGTAATGCCCGGTATGCACCGCTCAGCCACCCGACGTGTCGCTGCCGTCCAACGCCGGGCCACCGCTGTCGGTCACCAGACCGATGTTGGAAAAACCGCCTGCGTTGAGCGCGCCCATGACTTCCATGACCTGCGCATAAGACACTTTGCCGTCCGCGCGCAGGAACACCCGATCGCTTGCGCGTTCCGAGGCGATTGCGCGCAACTTGGTCACCAATTGGTCACGCGCCGTGTCGGTGGTCTGGATCTGCACCGCCCCTTCGGCGGTGATAGTCACGGTCAGCGGTTCTTCCTGTTCGGACGGCAGGGCGCTGGCGGCGGTTTTGGGCAATTCAACAGGCACGCCCACGGTCAGCAGCGGGGCCGCGACCATGAAGATGATCAACAGCACCAGCATAACGTCAACAAATGGCGTGACGTTGATCTCGGCCATCGGCTGCGCGCGGCCGCGACGCCGCCCCCTGCCGCCTTGTTTTTTCATGACACCTGCGCCCATGGCTTAGCTGTCCAACTGGCGGCTGAGGATGGTGGCGAACTCATCCGAAAAGGCTTCGTAGTTGCCAAGGATGCGGTCACTGTCGGCGCTGAGCTTGTTGTAGAACACAACCGCCGGGATCGCAGCCAGAAGGCCGATACCGGTCGCCAAAAGCGCCTCGGCAATGCCGGGGGCGACGACCGCGAGGTTGGTGTTTTGCTGCGCGGCGATCTCAATGAACGAGTTCATAATGCCGAAAACCGTGCCGAACAGACCGACGAAGGGCGCGGTGGACCCCACGGTCGCCAGCACCGGCAGCCCCTTTTGCAGACGTTCCGCCTCTTTGGAAATCGCCACATCCATCGAGCGGTCGATCCGCGCGGTGGCACCGGGGATCAGCGCGCCGTCTTCACGGTGCGAGCGGCGCCATTCCGACATGCCAGCAGCAAAGATTTTTTCTGAAGAACCATCCGGATCAGCGCCGATATTGTCAAACAACCCATCCAGCGGCTCGCCCGACCAGAACGCCTGATCAAACTGCGCCGCTTCGGCGCGTGCTTTGCGGTACTGGATGGTCTTTTGAACGATGATTGACCAAGACCAGAAAGAGGCCCCGATCAGCATGATCATTACAAGTTTGACCGTGACTGTCGCCTTCGCGAACAGCCCCCACAGGGAGAAATCAATCCCCTGTGCCAATGCCAGCGTCTCTGCTTCCATTTAACTATGCTCTTTTACTGCCGCCCCTTTGGGGCAATCTGCCTCTCGGGCCGTGTTTTTCTGGCCTCAATTTGGAGCAAAGTTAACGGACTGCAACCGGGATTGCCAGAATTATGGTATCACGCCGCAGGATCGCCGTCTGACAGGCGGAGTTTCGCTGGCAAACGGGTGGGTTTACCGGCCGTTGTCATGCAAACGGCCGTGACTTTAGCGCGGAATATGACCTTCCCGTCGCGCAGCACGTCTTGATCGAACACCCACCGCACCGGCCCTTCGGCTTGGTGGGTGGTATGCACTTCCAGCCGATCCCCGAACCGCGCCGCGCCAATGTAATCGGCTTCTACCCGCGTCACGACAAAGACCAGCCCCTCGTCGCGCATGGCACGCTGGTCGAGGCCGATCTGTTCAACAATGTCCGACCGCGCCCGTTCGATATAGCGCAGGTAGTTGGCGTAATAGACGACACCCGCCATATCAGTGTCTTCGTAAAAGATGCGAACCGGGAAGGTATGGCTCATGACGCGACCTGCACCCGCGCGGCAAGGCGCAGCGCATGGGTGGGATCATTGGCGGCGGGCGGCATCACCGGGTCATAGGCGGCCCGGATCACATCGGCCACTTCGGGGCGCAGCACCAAAGCTTCGTCGGCCAAGGCCAGCGGGGATTGCTCTTGAAAGGCATCCTCGGACCACAGCAGGATGACCTGCACCGCCTGGCTCAGCGCCAGCACCTGCGCGGACATCTCTTGCAGGCTCTCGTCCATGCGCAGAAAGACAAAAGCCGCTTTGATCGCGCCATTCTCTTCAAAGCGGAAGAAGCGGTATTGGTTGGCCCCTGCCGCCTGCAAGCGCTCGACTTGCCCCGCAAGATCCGGCACCAAACCATCCATCCCCGGCACGTCCAACAGCTCTGCCCAATCGGCAAAGAAGAACATCATCAGGTTGCTGCCAAGCTCGGTGTCCGTTTCAGCCATGTCATGGCCTGCAAGTTTCACCACTGCTTCAAGCGCGCCCTTCACCACCGGCAGCGCGTCTTCCTCTATCCCAAAGGCCACCGGCGCGATGGGGCGGCCCCAGCGGGCAAAGGCGAACTGCCCGTCGCGGCGGGTGAAAAGGGTCTCGATCTGCTCTGCTGTCATCGTCATCTGTCTTACCTTCGCTCTGGGGCGTCAGCCGAAAAGGTCGTTCTGCCCCTTGGGCGCGGCCATGCCAAGATGGGTCCACGCCTTGGCCGCCAACATTCTGCCGCGCGGGGTACGCTGGATCAGCCCTTGCTGCAACAGGAACGGCTCGATCACCTCCTCCAGCGCATCACGGCTTTCCGACAGCGCGGCGGAAAGGGTTTCAATCCCCACCGGGCCGCCTTGGTAATTCTCGGCGATCAGTTTGAGGTAGCGTCGGTCAGCGCCGTCAAGCCCCAGATGATCGACCCCAAGCCGGGTCAGCGCCATGTCGGCCAGTTCCCGCGTCACGCGGCCATCGCCCTCGACCACCGCGAAATCCACCACCCGGCGCAGCAGGCGGCCCGCGATACGGGGCGTGCCGCGGGCGCGCTTGGCAATCTCACGTGCGCCACCTTCGTCTGCAGGCGCACCCAACTTGCGGGCGTTGCGATCTACGATGATGAAAAGCTCATCCTCGGTGTAAAATTGCAGCCGGGTTGGTATGCCGAAACGGTCGCGCAAAGGCGTCGTCAGCAGGCCCATACGGGTGGTCGCACCAACCAGCGTGAAGGGCTGCAACTCGATCCGCACAGTCCGCGCGGCTGGGCCTTCGCCGATCACCAGATCAAGCTCGAAATCTTCAAGCGCGGGATAGAGCACCTCCTCCACCGCCGGGTTCAGACGGTGGATCTCGTCAATAAACAGCACATCACGCGCTTCGAGGTTGGTCAGGATCGCCGCCAGATCGCCCGCCTTGGCCAGCACCGGACCAGAGGTCATGCGAAAGCCCACACCCAACTCCCGCGCCATGATCTGCGCCAGTGTGGTTTTGCCTAGGCCCGGAGGTCCGTGGAATAGCGTGTGGTCCATTGCTTCGCCACGCTGTCGGGCGGACTGGATGAACACCGCAAGGTTCGCACGCGCCTCGGCTTGCCCGACAAATTCCGCCAGCATCTGCGGCCGCAGCGCGCGGTCGAAATCTTCAGGCATCGGCGCAGGCCGGACGGTGGGGTCAATGTCGGTCATAGAGCCTCGTTATGCCGCAGGGCGGAGGGTTCTGCCAGAGGAAGCATCACCCCTTCGGCGCCAGCAGTTTCAGCGCGGCGCGGATCAGCGTCGGCGTGTCCGCATCTGGCATCTCACCCGCGGCCTGCGCCACGGCGCCTGCTGCATCGCCGGGGCCGTAGCCGAGGTTGCCAAGCGCCGAAAGCGCTTCGGATTGGGCCGAGGCATTGGGCGCGGCGGGTTTCGGGGCGCGACGCGGGGTGGCGGCTTCGATGACGCTCTCATCTGCAGCGGCTTCGGCCTCGCCCATGGCGTCGGCCACCGTGCCGGTCATCGCCATGACACCGGGGGCTTTGTCCTTGAGGTCAAGCACCACGCGCTGCGCGATCTTTGGGCCGATGCCCTTGGCCGCCTTCACCGCGTTCCAGTCCCCAAGCGCAATCGCGCGGCTTACACCATCCGGCCCCAAAGTGCCGAGGATCGCCAGTGACGCCTTGGCCCCGACCCCCTGAACAGAGGTGAGCAAGCGGTGCCATTCCTTTTCCACCAAGGTCTGAAAGCCAAACAGTTGCATCAAGTCTTCGCGCACCACCAGATCGGTATAGAGCGCAACAACCTCGCCCACGCTCGGCAGCGCCGCCATGGTGCGGTCAGAGACATAGACAAGGTATCCGACGCCGCGCACGTCGATCAGGACATGGTCTGCGGCGCGGTAATCAATGCGACCTGAAATCTTACCAATCATGCCTGCGCCCTCGCCACGGCCTGCGCCAAGGTGCTGGCCCCACCGTGATGCGCATGACAAATCGCAATCGCCAACGCGTCGGCGGCATCCGGCCCCGCAATCTCGATCCCCGGCATCTGCATCCGCACCATATGCGCCACCTGTCCCTTGTCCGCATGGCCCACACCGACCACGGTTTTCTTAACCTTGTTCGGAGCATATTCGCCCACCGTCAGGCCAAACTGCGCAGGCACCAGCATCGCAATGCCCCGCGCCTGACCCAGTTTCAGCGTCCCCGCCCCGTCTTTGTTAACGAATGTCTGCTCAACCGCCGCGGCACCGGGGCGGTAGGTGGCCAGCACCCGCGTTAGCTGCCCGTGCAGGGAGAGGAGCCGCGCCGCAAGGTCTTCGCCCTCGGAATGACAGATGCCGTTGGCGACATGCGCGATTCGGCTGCCCGAGACGTCGATGACCCCCCAGCCCAAATTGCGCAGCCCCGGATCTATGCCGATCACCCGTATCATCTCTGCCCTCGATAAAATTGTTGCTTTTTTGGTGCACTAGCACGAAACGCGAACATCGCAAAGCCCTGATGCACAACGGGCACTTTGCGACACGCGCCTTGTCGCTTTTAAGCCGCGCTGTCGAATTGCGTCTTTCCGTAACGCAAAACCGACACTGCCATAGCGCGATTTATTCATCTGTAGTAGTAGGTTAACGCCACTTTAGACCTATGCAAAAAACGCAGAGCTCACTGTCGTTTTTAAGGGATTGCGCGATGCGATATTCGGGCATAATTGCCAAAAATCCCGTTTTGAACATGGCGCCCTTTTATGCGCCGCGCAGGACGCAACCGACGATCAAACAAAGGACGGCACCATGGCAGCTTTCGACACCACCCGCACCGCTTACGGCTCAACATCGGCCGTCTCTCGTATTTTCAACTTTTTCGGCGCGTTCTTTGCTGCGGTCGAAGCATGGCAGGACTCCCGCGCGACCCGCAAAGCGCTGTCCGACCTGACCGATCTTGAGTTGCAGGACATTGGCCTGATCCGCGGCGATATCGACCTTGTGGCGCAAAATCACTTCGTGCGCTGACTGCTGTGCGCCTTATGCGGCGCAGCGCCCTGCCCGAACACAAAAGCCGTAGCCGGATGCACCCGCTACGGCTTTTTCTGTTTCAGAGTTAAGGCGCTTAAGATTAACGCATAATCGGGCCAGTCAGCGCCGCCAAAGCCCCCGTCACCGGATCAATAGCCATCATCTTGGCACCAATCTGTTCGACACTTGATCCGTTGCTCAATCTCGAAAGCCGCTCATTATACGTCACCGGACCGATCGCGGCGAGGGTGAAGGCCTTGAAACCAAAGAAGACCAGGACGATCAGGTAGAGCCCTGCCATCGGGAAGCTCCGCTTGCCGCGCTTTGGCAAGACGCTGATCAACCCGTCGCGACCGACACGGGTGACATAACCATGCTGCATCTTCCGATGCTTGCGCCCCAGAAGTTCAATACGTTTCGCGAATTGAGCGTGTCCTTCAGCCATCACAGCCTCCGTAGCAATTCGGCCCCCACCGTTTGCTGCCAATTTGAATAAAGACAAATTGTGGCAGCAAAGGGGCAAAAGGGCCAAATGCAACGAAAATGAGGCGTGAATTATGCGTTAGTTTGCAAGGTTAGTGTCGTCCAGTCGCCAATGCTTTCGCGATGTACCAGATTGATGCCAGATCGTGCATAAACCTCGATCACCTCGTCAGCTTGCTCGTTCAGCAGCCCCGAGAGAATCGCATAGCCCGCAGGTTGCAGTGCCCGGGCCATATCCGGGGCCAATGCGACCAATGGCCCTTTGAGGATATTGGCGAAGACAAGATCAAACGGGGCAGCCTCGGCCAATTGCGGGTGGTCAAAGCCTGCGGCCTCAACACAGGTCACGCGGCCCGATAGGTTGTTGGCATCAACATTGGCTTGGGCCACTTCGACGGCGACTTCGTCGATGTCGCTGGCCAGCACCGGCTCTGGCCAGATGCGCGCGGCGGCCATGGCAAGCACGGCAGTGCCGCAGCCGATATCCACGACGTTCTTGCCGTGGAACCCCTCGCCCGCCAGACGGTCCAAGGCGCGCAGACAGCCCAGCGTCGTGCCGTGGTGGCCGGTGCCGAAGGCCATGGCGGCCTCAATCAGCAATGGTTCGCAATCGGCAGGAACCTTGTCGGCATCGTGGCTGCCGTAGACAAAGAAGCGCCCAGCTTCGACCGGGGCCAACTCACGGCGCACATGTGCAACCCAATCGGTTTCGGGCAGCTCAGAGATCGTGAACTCCTTGGCCCCCAACGCAGCGGCCAGCACGGCCAAGGCGGCAGTGTCGGGTGCTTCCTCGAAATAGCCGCCGACTTCCCACAGGCCCGAGCCGTCTTCGACCTCAAACACGCCAACGCCCGTGGGTTCGGGGATCAGCCGCTCCATCGCCTCGCCCAAAGCATAGGCGGGGTCGCGGCCCGTGAGGGTGGTTAGGGCGGTGAAAGTGGGCATGGCGCGGTCCTTTGCTGCGGTGCGGTTGCGCTTCGCCTAGGGCTGCGCGCGCGCCGGGTCAAGCCATGCTGGTTTTCGCGCGCTACTCGGCGGCTTGTGGCACAGCGCGCTGAAAGATCGTCTCATGCCCCGGTGCCGGGTGGCGCGGGATCAGCAGCGACAGCATCAGCGACACCGCCGCCATCCCCGCCGCAAGAAAGAACACTGCCGCGGGCGAGACGAGCCACAAGAGGCCAAGCCCGACCGGCAAGAACACCGCCGCGATGTGGTTGATGGTAAAGGCGACCGCCGCCGTGGGGGCGATATCTGCGGGGTCAGCGATTTTTTGGAAATAGGTCTTCAGCGCCAGCGCCAAGGCAAAGAACATATGGTCCAGCACATAAAGCGTCGCCGCGATGACCACGCCCCAGCCAAGGTAGTAAACCCCGCCATAGGCCAGAAAGACGAGGATCAGCCCTACATATTCAACGGTCAGCGTCCGGCGTTCGCCGAAATGGCCAACCGCACGGCCCATCAGCGGGGCAAAGATCATATTGGCAACGAGATTAATGAGGTAAAGCATGGTGATCTCATGCACTTCAAAGCCGAAGCGTTCGACCATCATGAAACCCGCGAAAACCACGAAAATCTGCCGCCGCGCGCCAGACATGAATTGCAACGCGTAATAGAGCCAGTAGCGTTTGCGCAGGATCATCTTTTTGTTCTGCACTGTGGGGGATTCAAACTGCGGATAGGCCACCATCGCGATGATGGCGATCACCACGGTGACACCGCCCCCGATCATATAGACGATGTTGTAGCTGAGGTTCAGCGTCTCCCACAGCGCCATGATAGCCAGATAGGCCACCAGTGTTGCGAGCGACCCGGCGGCCATAAGCCAGCCGATCATGCGCGGCGCGTCTTCGATTTTGAGCCATTGTAGTTGGAGCGATTGGTTCACCGTCTCATAGTAGTGAAAGCCGATGGAACTGAGCATGGTGATCGTGAGGATACCGCCCATGGAGGGGAAATAGGCCGTGATCGCCGTGGCCGCGCCCAGCAGAATGAGCGAGACCAGCCCCAGCACCTGTTCGCGGACGAAGATGATGATGGCGATGACGCCAATGGCGAAAAACCCGGGGATTTCGCGCACTGTGTGCAGCAGGCCGATGTCGGACCCGTCGAAGTCTGCCACCTCGATGACGAAGTTATTGAGCAGCGCCGACCATGTGTTGAAGGCGATGGGCATGGCGAGTGCCATGAGGAACAACAGGGCCACAGGACGGCGCCAGAACGGTAGGCGCTTGGCCTCTTCGAGGGTGATGAAACGGGTCATGGGAAATCCAATACGCCGGGGTTCTGCGATTGGCGAGAAAAAACGCAGGGTTTCAACGTGGCTCTATGCTACCGGGTCCGGAATCAAGCCGGAGGCGCCGGGCCATCGCCTGCCCGCCCCATCGGGTAGGCGATTTGGTAAAGCTGGGCGCAACTTCGCGAACGCATACCATGGCTGACCCATAAAGAGGCACGAGCCCACCGTCGGCTCGCCGACCCGCGGGCAGGCGCTGGCCCTTGTTTTGCAGGACAACCGCTCGCTCAATAAAAACTCTGCGGATCTATATCCACCGCCAGCCGCAAGTCTCCCTTCAGCCGCACCGATCCGACCCAGCGGCTCAGCGCCTCCTGCAAAGCCACGCTCTTATCCGCCTTCACCAGCAACCGCACCCGATGCCGCCCGCGCACCCGGGCTATCGGCGCAGGTGCAGGGCCAAAGACCTGCGCACCCACCGCCCGCAAAGGCCCGTCATGCCGCGCCAAATGGTTGCCCAGATCAAACACCGCCGCCGCATCGCTGCCGCTGAGGATGATCCCTGCCATACGCCCATAAGGCGGCACACCGGCTTGCCGGCGCTCGCCTGCCTCGGCAGCCCAAAATTTCTCTTCCTCACCCGCCAAAATCGCCCGGATCACCGGATGCTCAGGCTGATAGGTCTGCAAAAGCGCCGCCCCCGGCGCTTCGGCTCGCCCTGCTCGGCCCGCCACCTGCCGCATCAGCTGAAACGTCCGCTCCGCCGCGCGCAGGTCCGATCCGGTCAGCCCCAGATCGGCATCAATCACCCCCACCAAGGTCAGCTTAGGAAAGTTGTGCCCCTTGGCGACCAACTGCGTGCCGATGATGATGTCTGCCGTCCCTTCGGCGATCCCCGCAATCTCGGCCTTGAGCGCCCGCGCCGAGCCGTACATGTCCGAACTCAGCGTCGCGATGCGTGCTTCGGGCCAGAGCGCCGTGGCTTCTTCGCCCAACCGCTCAACCCCCGGCCCGATGGGGGCGAGCTTGCCCTCCACTTTGCACGACGGACAGGCTTCTGGCATCGGCTTGGTCTCACCACACTGGTGGCAAACGAGTCGCTTAAGGAACCGATGCTCCACCATCCGCGCGTCACACTGATCGCAGCCGATTTGTTCGCCACAGGCCCGGCACAGCGTGATCGGCGCATAGCCACGGCGGTTGATAAAGAGCATCGCCTGCTCGCCGCGCTCCAGCCGCGCATCAACCTCGCGCTTCATCTCAGCCGAGATCCACTTATCGCCGGGCAAGCCCGCTTGGCGCATGTCAATCGCGCCCATCTGCGGCATCACCGCCGGGCCGAAACGCGAGGTCAGCTCCAACCGACGATATTTGCCCGCCTCGGCGTTGGCCCACGTCTCAAGGCTTGGCGTTGCACTCGCCAGCACCACCTGCGCCCCGCAGATCGAGGCGCGGAGCACCGCCATGTCCCGCGCGTTATAGAGCACCCCGTCCTCTTGCTTGTAGGACGTATCGTGCTCCTCATCGACAACGATCAGTCCGAGGCTCTGGAACGGCAAGAACAGTGCCGAACGCGCCCCGATGACCAATTGCGCATTGCCCTCGCCCACCATGCGCCAGATGCGGCGGCGCTCGGTCATGGTGACGCCGGAATGCCATTCAGCAGGCTTGGCCCCGAAACGCTCTTCGACACGGTCCAAGAACTGCTCGGTCAGGGCGATCTCGGGCAGCAGCACCAGCGCTTGTCGCCCGGACTCAATCGCCGCCGCGACGGCTTCGAGATAGACCTCCGTCTTGCCCGACCCGGTGACGCCACGCAGAAGGGTCGTGCCGTAGGTCTCCGCCTTGATCCCCTCGCGTAGCACTGCCGCGGCCTTGGCCTGATCCTCGGTCAGCGCTTTGCCGGGCAATGACGGATCCAGCCGCCGAAACGGCATATCGCGGGGGCTTTCCTCTTCGCGGACGGCACCTTGCTCCACCAGTCCTTTCACCACCGAGGACGTCACCCCGGCCATCTCCGACAGTTCTTTTAACGTAAAGGCCAGATCTCCGTATTCCTCCAGCACCGCCATGACCCGCTGGCGTGCGTCGGTCATGCGGGTCGGCACACCATCCCCCGCCCGGTAAATCTTGCGCATCGATGGCGGATCGCCCAAGCCCGGCGCGCGGGTGGCGAGGCGCAGCATCGCGGGCAGCGGGGTCAGCGTATAGGCCGCCGAGCGCAGCAAAAACTCGCGCATCTCATCGCGCATCGGCGGGGCGTCCAGCACCCGGATCACATGGCGCACTTTATTAATGTCATAGTCCCCGGCGCCCGGCCCCCAGACCACCCCCATCACCTTGCGCGGGCCCAATGGCACCTCGACAAAAGCCCCGGCATGACAGCCGCCTTCGGGGGCACGGTAGTCCAACGCCCGACCCAAAGGCTGGGTGGTCATCACCGACAGCAACTCGCCATGATGGTAGAATTCAGCCATGTCTGCCGCATGCTCCGTGTCGCTTGGGGGAATTGAGGCTTTAAGCATCGCAGATCATGCGGTAAAGCCAAGGCAAGCAATAGACCTGTTAGCGATCACATTCCAACCCGGAAGGAAAGCCCATGAAATTCTTCGTAGATACCGCCGAGATCGACGCCATTGCCGAACTCAATGACCTTGGCATGGTCGACGGCGTCACCACCAACCCCTCCCTGATCCTGAAATCGGGCCGCAACATCCTTGAGGTCACCAAAGAGATTTGCGACCTCGTCGATGGTCCCGTCTCTGCCGAAGTTGTGGCGCTGGAAGCCGACGCGATGATCGCCGAGGGCCGCAAACTGGCCGAGATCGCTGACAACATCACCATCAAGCTGCCGCTGACATGGGACGGGCTGAAAGCCTGTAAAGTCCTGTCGGGCGAAGGCCGCATGGTAAACGTCACGCTCTGCTTCTCGGGCAACCAAGCGCTGTTGGCCGCAAAGGCTGGCGCGACATTTATCTCGCCCTTCATCGGCCGTTTGGACGACATTAACCTTGATGGCATGGACCTGATCCAGGACATCCGCACCATCTATGACAACTACGGGTTTGAGACGCAGATCCTTGCCGCCTCCATCCGCAGCCCGAACCACGTGCTCGATGCTGCGCGCATCGGGGCCGACGTGATGACCGCGCCGCCAGAGGTGATCAAGAAACTGGCCTCGCACCCGCTGACCGACAAAGGTCTTGAGCAGTTCATGGCCGATTGGAAAAAGACCGGTCAGAACATCCTCTGATCCGGCCTACATGGCAAAACAACAAACCCCTTCCGCCCGTGGCGGAGGGGGTTTTTCTTTGCCTCAGGCCGCGTTGCCCTCGACCGTCAGATGGTCACCGGACCACAGACCGGGGCGGACCTCGGCCTCAGCCGCACCCGCGCGAATGCGGCGACATTGGCCCACAGGAATCGCAGCGGCCTGCAAAACCAAATCGGTGCCATGCGCTGCCGTCTGCGGCGGCAAGGCCGCGTGCATCCCGTCCAGCGCCACGGAAACGTCGCAAGGCAGATACACGCTCGCCCCGCCCACACCGGTATCTTCCTGCCACGGGGTCAACGGCGCGCCAACAGCGCCAACGCAGCAAACGGCGGTCTGCAATTCAATCGCCCGCGCCCGCGCACAGCTAAAGACGCGGTTGTAGCCGGTGATCATGTCGGTCTTGGCTGGAATGATCACCAGATCAAGATTTAACTCCCCCAACTTTGACCAAAGCGCGGTGTATTCCGCATCAAGGCAAATCGCGATCGCACAGCGCAGACCGTTCCACTCAAACAGGTTGATCCCCGTACCCGCGATGGTCACGCCACTGGCGCCATTCGCCTCAAGTGGCGTCAGGCTCAGTTTATTTTGCACCTGCATGCCGCCGCCCGGCGTCAGAAACCACGCTTGATTGAGGTAACCTTCGGGCGCATCGACAGATGGGAAAGCCACTGGGAAGGTGCCGGGCAGCAGGGCCACGCCGGTCTCCTCAACCATGCGGCGCATTGAATCGAGCGCGATTACGGCGGTTTGCGCCAACCAACCCAATTGTTGATCTGCGGGCAGGTCCACCGGGGCGAAACTCAGCCATTGGGCGCAGCAGAATTCCGGCATCACCAGCAGCTGCGCCTCGCGCGCAGCGGCTTGTTGCAGGCGCAGCTCAACACTGGCGAGCCAGCTTTGCAAAGAATCGGGCGCAACTTGAAGATTGGCCGCCCAGAGATCGACAGAAACATGTTCCATGTGAGATTTCCTCTCCCGGGAATGGCCATCTCACCACATCCGGGGATATGCGGCAGGCTTAGATCATGCGCGCAGCCTAGCGGCTGAAATCCGCGCGTTGACCGAAGCAAACACCCCCGCGCCGCTTTTGTTCCCGAAGGCTTCGTTCTACATCGGCGGCCTGACGCAGAGCGGCAACAAAGACCGCAAGCGGCAGAACCGTGACCAATTTGGGGCAGATCTTGGTGCCCCACCATGTTATGACACCGCAAATCAAAAAGAGACGCCCATGAGCAGCAGCCCGAAAATCGACGACGCCTTGCGCGAGGCGATCATCTCCGCGCCCGATGTCATCCTTGACGACAGCGATGTGATGCAGGCGCTGATCGCGGCGAATGAAAAGGCGATGGGCGGCAATATCGTCGACCTGCGCGGTATCGCGATGGAGCGTTTGGAAACCCGCTTAGACCGGTTGGAAGACACCCACCGCAGCGTCATCGCGGCGGCCTATGAGAACCTTGCCGGAACCAACCAGATCCACCGTGCAATCCTGCAAATGCTGGACCCGGTGGAATTTGAGACCTTCCTACGCAATCTAGGCGGAGAAGTGGCAGACATCCTGCGTGTAGATGCGGTGAAGCTGGTACTGGAGTCGGTCCAGAACGACAATGATCCGGCGGTGCAGCGTTTGGGTGATGTGCTGACCGTGGCCGAACCGGGCTTTATCGATGATTACCTCAGCCATGGCCGCGGCGGCTTGGTGCGGCAGGTGACCCTCCGTGCGCTCCAAGACGGTTCTGAAACCCTGTATGGCACCAAGGCTGGCTGGATCCGTTCTGAGGCTTGCCTCAAACTTGATTTCGGCACGGGCCGCCTGCCCGGTCTTTTGGTCATGGGGGCCGAAGACCCGCATATGTTTGGCCCGCAACAGGGCACCGATCTGCTCACCTTCTTTACCGGCGTGCTGGAACGTACCATGCGCCGCTGGCTGTCTTGAGCGCCGAGGCAAATCCGCTGCTGATCAGCCCCGCCGCGCGGGATGCGCTGCAAACGTGGCTGGCGCATCAAAGCGCGTTGAAGGACGCGGCAGAGAATACCGTCACCGCTTATCGGGGCGATGTGACCGAGTTCCTCGTCTTCATGACCCTGCACAAAGGCGATACCCAAGGCCTTGGCACGCTGGCCAAAATCACCATCAGCGACATGCGGGCCTGGATGGCCCGCATGCGCAGTGGCGGGGTCGGGTCCCGGTCGGTTGCGCGCAAATTGTCGGCGGTGAAAGCCTTCTACCGCTGGCTGGCCGAGCGTGAGGGGTTCGAGCCCACCGCCGTGCTTCTTACCCGCTCGCCCAAGTTTCAAAAGAAACTGCCCCGCCCCTTGGCCGAAGACGCCGCCCGCGCGTTAATCGACTGTGTGGAAACCCAAGCCCGCGCCCCATGGGTTGCGGCGCGGGACGTGGCGGTGCTGACGATGCTTTGGGGCTGCGGGCTGCGGATTTCCGAAGCGCTCGCACTCAAGGGCGGCGATGCGCCTTTGCCGAGCAGCCTACGTATTCTTGGCAAAGGCGGCAAAGAACGGGTCGTACCAGTGCTGCCTGCAGCCCGCGCCGCCGTCGACGACTACCTCGCCGTCTGTCCCCACCCGCAAGAGCCGCAAGCCCCGCTGTTCCGAGCTATTCGCGGCGGTGCCTTGGGCGCGCGGGCGGTGGCGCAGGTAATGTCCGATGCGCGGATGCAACTGGGCCTTCCGGCCACCGCCACACCCCATGCCATGCGCCACAGCTTTGCCACGCACCTGCTGGATGCGGGCGGCGATCTGCGGGCGATCCAAGAGCTTTTGGGCCATGCGTCCCTGTCGACCACGCAGGCTTATACCGCTGTTGATACCGCGCGGCTGATGGAAGTCTATAACAACGCCCATCCCAAGGCGGGCCGCTGACCCTCTTGCACCCTGCGCGCCAATCGCCATATTGGGGCCAAGCGAGGACGACCTCCCCCATTTGGGCAACCACTCGGGACGACCCGACCAATACCGGGACCGCCCCATGCGCAGCACCGCAGACCGCATACGCCACGCCATCAGCTTTGAAATTCTCGCCCTTTTGATGGTCACGCCCATGGGCGCGTGGCTGTTTGACAAACCTCTGCATGAGATTGGCGTTGTCACCGTCGTTAGCGCCAGCATCGCGACGGGATGGAATTACCTATACAACCTTGGGTTCGACCACGCGCTGCGCCGTCTGCGCGGCACGGTGCGCAAGACTGTGCCGATCCGAGTGCTTCACGCCGTCGCATTTGAGATCGGCCTGCTCTTCGTCCTAATGCCCTTTATCGCGTGGTATCTGGGCATTTCGCTGATGGAGGCGTTCTTGATCGACGTGAGCTTCGCAGTTTTCTACCTAATTTACGCTTTCGCGTTTAACTGGGTCTACGACGTGATCTTCCCGGTACCGGAGCCTGCAGGCCAGTCTTAATCGGCCCGCAGGCGGCTCACGAACTCGGCTGCCGCCTCTGCCGGATCGCGCGCGCCCTCGGCCACCGCGTCACTGAGCCGGCTCAGATCGTCCTTCGCCTGTGGTGTTTCCAACTGCGCCAAAAGCCTCTGTTTCACGTCTTGCTCGAACCAATAGCGCGCCTGCGCGGCCCGTGTTCGGTCCCAAAAGCCATTTGCGCGCCGCCAGTCGATCAGCTCCTGCAACGCGGTCCAAGTCTCATCTAGCCCATGTTCCTCCAGCGCAGACACCGCCGTCGCTCGGGGGTAGCCTTCGGGGTCTTGCGGGCGTTTGCGCAGAAGACGCAGTGCCCCGGCGTAATCCGCACGCGTGCGCGACGCTGTGGATTTCAGGTCACCATCTGCCTTGTTGATCACAATCAGATCGGCAATCTCCATGATGCCGCGTTTGACGCCCTGCAACTCATCCCCGCCCGCCGGGGCCAGCAGCAGCACAAAGGCGTCAGACATCTCGGCCACCACGGTCTCAGATTGGCCCACGCCCACGGTCTCGATCAGCACCACGTCAAATCCGGCCGCCTCGCACAGCCGAACCGCCTCGCGCGAGCGCCGCGCCACACCGCCGAGATGCGTCTGGCTGGGGGAGGGCCGGATGAAAGCGCTTGCTTCACGGCTGAGCCGGTCCATCCGCGTCTTATCGCCCAAGATCGACCCGCCTGAGCGCGCCGAACTGGGGTCTACTGCCAGTACCGCCACGCGCTTGCCCTGCGCGGTCAGCATCATGCCAAAGCTTTCGATGAAGGTGGATTTGCCCACCCCCGGCGTGCCCGAAAGCCCAATCCGCAGCGCTTGTCGGTCTGTCGGCAGTTTCGCCAACAGCTCCGCCGCCGCCGCGCGATGGTCCGCACGGCCCGATTCCACCAGCGTGATCGCCCGCGCCAACGCGCGGCGCTCGCCTGCTATGATGCCCTTGGCCAGATCGTCGATATTCATGGGCCAACTTTTGCGGGGGCGGCGCGGAATTGTCCATCCCCACCCTTGGCGCGGCGGCGGCTTTGCCCGATAACCGCCCCATGTCCAACGCTGATTTCGCTCTGCCCATCGACGCCGTTCTGCCTGACGTGATCGCCGCCCTGCGCGAGACCGGCCGCGTGGTGCTGCAAGCGCCGCCCGGTGCGGGCAAGACCACCCGCGTGCCGCTGGCGATGCTCGACGCTCGCCTGACCCAAGGCCGCATTCTGATGCTGGAGCCGCGCCGCCTCGCCGCCCGCGCCGCCGCCGCACGCATGGCTGGCAGCTTGGGCGAAGAGGCCGGCCAGACCGTTGGCTTTCGGGTGCGCGGGGCCTCTGCCGTGTCGAAAAGCACCCGCATTGAGGTCGTGACCGAAGGCATCCTAACCCGCATGTTGCAAGATAACCCCGACCTGCCCGGCATCGGTGCGGTGATCTTTGACGAATTCCACGAACGCTCGCTGAACGCCGATCTCGGCCTCGCGCTTTGCCTCGAAGTTGCGGGCGCTTTGCGTGACGATCTGCTGCTCGTCGCCATGTCTGCCACGCTCGATGCCGCGCCGGTGGCCGCATTGATGGACGCGCCCATCGTGACCTCTGAGGGGCGCAGCTTTGACGTGGAGCCGCGCTGGCTCGACAAGCCGATGGGCAAGCAGCGGTTGGAAAATGCCGTGGCCGATCTGACGCTCAAGGCGCTTTCTGAGGCACCGGGCTCCGCGTTGGTTTTCCTTCCCGGAGAAGGTGAGATCAGGCGGGTGGAGGCGCTGTTACGCTCTGCCTTGCCGGGCGATTGCACCTTGGCCCCTCTGTTTGGCGCGCTGGATTTCAAAGCCCAGCAAGCAGCAATTGCTCCCGCAAAGTCAGGCCGCAAGGTGGTGCTGGCCACCTCCATCGCCGAAACCTCCCTGACCATCGAAGGCATCCGCATCGTGGTCGACGCAGGCCGCTCCCGCCGAGCGCTGTTCGACCCGTCCTCGGGCATGTCGCGGTTGGTGACCGAGCGCGTCACCCGCGCCGAGGCGACACAACGCGCAGGCCGCGCCGGGCGGCTTGATGCGGGCGTGGCCTACAAACTCTGGACCCGCGGCGAAGAGGGTGCCCTCGCCGCCTTCCCCCCGGCAGAGATCGAGGCAGGCGACCTCACCGGCTTTGCGCTGGAGCTGGCGCTCTGGGGCGCGCAGGCGGAAGAGTTGAGCTTTGTCACCCCGCCCCATGCGGGACGCTTGGTCGAGGCGCAGTCGGTCTTGCAGATGCTGGGCGCGCTGGACGACAGCGAACGTATCACCGCGCATGGGCGGGTGCTGGCCAAACTGCCGCTGCACCCCCGTCTTGCGCATATGGTCGCGCGTGGTGGGCCACGCGCACCGTTGCTGGCCGCGCTTTTGGCAGAGCGTGATCCGATGCGCGGCGCGCCTGTCGACCTGTCGCTACGGATGGACGCGCTGGCCGGAAAACGCACCGCCGCCGTGCCTCACGCCCCGACGCTCGCGCGGATCAAGGTCGAAGCCAAGCGGTTGGGCCGCATGACGAAGGGCGACGGGCCGGACGGTTTGGGCGTGCTGGCCGCCTTGGCCTATCCGGACCGTGTCGGCCTGCGCCGCAAGGGCGACGCGCCGCGCTATGTGCTCTCGGGCGGCAAAGGGGCGATTTTGCCGGACACCGATCCGATGGCGGGCGCACGTCTGCTGGTGGCAACGGATCTCGACGGCGACCCGCGTGAGGCGCGCATTCGGCAGGCGGCGCTGATCACGGACGCGGAACTGCGCACGACTTTCCCCGAGCAAATCCACTGGCAAGATGTTTGCCTCTGGTCGCGCCGTGAGGGGCGTGTGCTGACCCGGCGGCAAGAGGTCTTTGGCGCGCTGGTGCTGGAGGACCGCACGTGGCCCGACGCGCCTGCCGATGCGGTGGCCGTGGCGATGCTCGACGGGGTGCGGCAGTTGGGTCTGAAGCCGGGCAAAGCAGCTGACCTGTTCTTGGCCCGCGCCCGTCTGATGTCCGCTCCTTTTCCTGATTTTTCTGACGATCACCTGATGGCGACGCTCGAAGACTGGCTGCTGCCGCATCTTTCGGGGGTGCGCAGCACGGGCGATTGGAAGGGCTTTGACCTAACCCCAGCGTTGAAGGCGCGGCTGACGTGGGAGCAGCAGAAAGAGCTTGACCGCGCGGCGCCGGGGCATTTCGAGACGCCGCTGGGGCGGCGCGTGGCAATTGACTACAGCGGCGAGCAGCCCGGCATCGCGCTTCGGCTGCAAGAGATGTTTGGCGTCACTCGGCATCCGACGGTGGGCGGGCAACCCTTGCAGGTGACCCTGCTGTCCCCCGCCCAGCGCCCGGTGCAGGTGACGATGGACATTCCGGGCTTTTGGGCGAGTTCCTATGCCGATGTACGCAAGGATATGCGCGGGCGCTATCCGCGTCACCCGTGGCCCGAAGACCCGACAGTGGCTGACCCAACCCTGCGCGCCAAACCGCGCGGCACTTAAAAACGACAACGCGCGCCGAAAACGGCGCGCGGTCGGGCCGTCTAGGTCTTAGCTCTTAAGCTACGACAAATTTCAACGAGACACCGTTGATGCAATGCCGCTTGCCGGTCGGCTCTGGCCCGTCGTCGAACACATGGCCCAGATGGCTGCCACAACGGTCGCAATGGACCTCGGTTCGGCGGAAGAACAGGCTGTTGTCGGGCATGGTCTCGACGGCGTTGTCGAGCGGTTGATAGAAGCTCGGCCAGCCGGTCCCACTTTCGAACTTGGTCGCCGCATCGTAAAGCGGCTGATCACAGCCTTTACAGGTGAAGGTGCCAGCGCGGGCTTCATCGTTAAGAGGGCTGGTGAAAGCACGTTCCGTGTCGCCCTCGCGCATGACGGCATATTCCGTGTCGCTGAGCATCTTGCGCCATTCGGCCTCTGTGCGCTTAATCTCAAAATCGCCGGAGACATAGGCCGCGAGTGCCCCCCGCGTACCCAGCCCAAAAGCGGTGGCGCCCAAAAAGGTCGATGTCAGAAAATGACGTCTGTTCATGGTATTACTCCTCGCGGTGGGGTGGGATTGCGCCGGGCCAACATGGGGGTGCTGGCCCGGCATCACAGTGTGTGTTGCCTATTATTTGGGAACCAACACGCTGTTTACAACGTGGATCACCCCGTTGGACTGGTTCACATCTGCGATAGTCACGCGCGAGGCGTTGCCGTTCTCGTCAAGGATATAGACGTTTTTGCCTTTGACCTGAGCCGACAGCGCGTCGCCCGACACGGCTTCGAAATGGTAGAACCCATCTTTCGACGCGCGCGCCTTGGCGGCGATGTCTGCGGCGGACCACTTGCCGGCGACGACATGGGCGGTCAGCACTTTGGTCAGCATGTCTTTATTTTCGGGCTTCAGCAGCGTGTCGACAGTGCCCGCGGGCAATGCGGCAAAGGCCGAATTAACCGGGGCGAAGACAGTGAAGGGGCCTTCGGAGGCAAGCGTATCCACCAGACCTGCGGCTTTCACAGCGGCAACCAGCGTGGTGTGATCGGCAGAATTCACAGCGTTTTCGACGATGTTCTTGCTCTCGAACATATCCGCACCGCCGACCTGTGGGTTGGCAGCGATGGCACCGGTGGCCAGCAGAGCGGCAGTGGCAGTGGCGGCGGCGAATGTCTTGAAGTTAATCATTTGGGTTTCCTCCTCAGATGCCCCCCGTTTTGGGCGGCGATGCAGAACCCACGGGTCGAGAAGGAGAGGAGTTTCAGAAAGGTTCAAAGAAATCTGAAAAAAACTTTGAGGCACTGCTTTTGCTAAGCAAAGTAAAACGCCCACCCTGATCTGGGGTGGGCGTTTAGCCTTTAAAGTTCGGCAACGGCACCGAGGGCCATGATGCCGCCAGTGGGCGATCCATCCGGCGCGCCGCCCGGTGGCTCGTCGGTGATGGCCAGCGTGATCTGTGCCGCCTCGGCAGCCAGATCGGCGGGCAAGGCCACGCGGGTCACGTCACCCTCAGGCAACACGCCCAAAGAGATCGGGGCGCGGTCGGGCAGAATGGCCCAAAGCTCCAGCACGCGGCCCTCAGGTGCATTACCCGATACCCGGCGCAACGCGATGTCGCCGCGTGACATGTCCATAACAGCCAGCATTTCCAGCGCACTGTCCTCGGCCGCCATGCGGGTGGCATAGACATCGCCTGGCAGTTCCGTCGGTGCTTCGCGCAGCATTGGCAGGGCGAGGAAGGCCACGGTGGCAAGTGCCGCAACCGACACACCCTGCCAGAGCCAGAGGCGCTGCATCAAAGACACGCGGCGCGTGGGGAAGAGTCGCGACAACAACGCCTTGCGCGCCTTTGCAGGTGGGGGGACGGGCGCGATATCATCGGTCATCGCGACGAAACGCTCCTGCCAATCGGCCACATTGCGGGCAAACGCGCGGTCTTGCAAAAGGCGGGCGCGTGCAGCCGCGCGGTCTTCGCCCTCAAGCAGGCCTAATGCCACTTCGGCGGCCAGCAGATCGTCGTCTTCGGGCGGGATGATGGGGGTATCGCTCATGCGCTCATACACTCCCGCAGGCTCAACAGCCCGCGCCGCAGCCAAGTGCGCATTGTGTTGAGCGGTACGTTAAACCGCTGGGCAAGGTCCGCGTAACTGTCGCCATCAAGATAGGCCCCGCGCACCGCAGCGCCCCGGTCAGCCTCTAGACTATCCAGACAGCCGGTCAGGCGCTTGGCCTCTGACGCGGCCACAGCGGATTGTTCGGGGTTCGGCCCCGGTGCGGCCAATTCCAGCCCTGGTGTGTCGATATCCTGATGCCCCTTGCGGGTCGCACGCAACCGGTCGATTGCAGTGTTCCGCGCAATGGTAATCAGCCACGTCATCGGCGACAGACCATTGGCCTGATAGCGGTCGGAATTATTCCAAATCTTGACGAAACTATCCTGCATGGCGTCCTCTGCTGTGGCCCGTGTCTCCAACACACGCAGGCACACCCCGAATAGTTTCGCTGACACTCGATCGTAGAGTGTCTCAAAGGCTGCGCGATCTCCCAAGGCTACCTGCGCGATCAAACGCTCAATCTCTTCACGGTCGCTGTTCAAGGGCCACTCCTTTGGGCGGTCATGTCTTTGGCGACGCAGGCGCGGCCCCATCGCTCATGGTGCGACAGACGCCACAAAAGTCAACGGCGCATTACAACCAGACGTTCTCTGCGCCACCCTGCCCCATCGTTGGGCATCCGCGCAACCCATCGCGAAAAAAGGAAAATCTGCCGTCCTGTTCACAGAGATTGCAGGCTGTGGATGCTTAGGCTACCCACGATTCAGAGGGGAATGCGCAAGGGGAGAATGTGCATGCAAAACGCGCTTGAGGCGTCTTATGACGTGGTGATCGTGGGCGGGGCCATCTACGGCTCGGCCTTGGCTTGGTGGCTAACGAACACGCCGGGCTTTGACGGTGAGGTGCTGGTGGTGGAGCGTGACCCCACCTATGAATTTGCCTCGACCAGCCACACGAATTCCTGCATTCGCCAGCAATTCAGCGCCCCGGTAAACATCCAGATTTCGCAGTTTGGGGCCGAGTTCATCCGCAACTTCCGCCACTTCATGCATGACGATCCCGAGGTGCCAGAGCTGGCTTTGCAAAGCTTCGGCTACCTCTACCTTGCTGACACGCCCGAGTTTGCACAGACCCTGCGCGAGGCGCAGAGCATTCAAGCCTCCATGGGCGCGCATACCCAGCATATGACCAAAGATGAGATCGCCGCGCGCTATCCGTTTTACATGCTCGACGACGTGATCGCGGGCAACCACAACACGGTTAACGAGGGCTACTTCGACGGCGGCACCATGTTTGACTGGTTCAAACGTATGGCCAAGCGGCGGGGGGTGACCTTTATCCATGACGAAGTAACAGGCATGACGCTGAACGCCGCAGGCAGCGCGGTGGATGCGGTGGTACTGAAATCCGGCGCAACGGTTTCCTGCGGCACGGTGGTCAACGCCTCTGGCCCCCGCGCGGCGGCGACGGCGCAAATGGCGGGCATCGCCCTGCCGGTCGTGCCGCGCAAACGCTACACCTTCATCTTTGACGCCGCCGAGCCGCTAGAGATGGACCTGCCGCTGACCATCGACCCCAGCGGCGTGCACATGCGCCAAGAGGGCAAGTATTATATGGCAGGCTGCCCGCCCGACGATGACTACGACGCGGCATATGATGATTTCACCTTTGACCATTCAATCTGGGAGGAGAAAGTCTGGCCCATCATCGCCACCCGCGTCCCGGTCTTTGAGCGGGTCAAGGTGATCAACGAATGGGTCGGGCATTACGCGTTTAACACCGTGGATCAAAACGCAATCGTAGGGCGACACGATAAGGTTGAGAACTTCGTTTTCATGAATGGTTTTTCCGGCCACGGGCTACAACAGGCCCCCGCCATCGGGCGCGGCACGGCTGAGTTGATCACCCACGGTGCATATCGCACGCTGGACCTCACCCCATTGGACTACGGGCGCATCACGCGGTCGGAAAGATTTATTGAAAGGGCCGTGATATGAAACACCCAGAGAACAAGTTCCTCTCTGCACTTCGCGCCGGGCAAAAACAGCTTGGCCTTTGGGTCTCCCTCTCGGATGGCTATGCCGCCGAAGTTGTGGCCCATGCAGGCTATGACTGGGTGATGCTGGATATGGAACATGCGCCAAGCGACATGAAGTCGGTGCTGGGGCAGCTGCAGGCCTTTTCGGGCAGTGACACGACGGCGATGGTGCGGCCCGATTGGAACGATGCGGTCAAGGTCAAACGGCTGATGGATCTCGGCGCGCCGGGGCTGCTGTTTCCGATGGTACAGACCCCCGACGAGGCCCGCGCCGCTGTTGCCGCCTGCCGCTATCCGCCGCGCGGTATCCGGGGTGTGGCCGGGTTGAACCGCGCCAACCAATTTGGCCGGGTTGAGGATTACAATACCGAGGTCAAGAACCAGACCGCCATCCTGATCCAGCTTGAAACCCGCGCCGCGGTGGAAAACGCCGCTGCCTTTGCCGAGGTTGAGGGGATCGACGGTATTTTCTTTGGCCCCGCCGACATCGCCGCCGATATGGGCCATCTCGGCCAGACCATGCACCCCGAGGTTTGGGACTTGATCCGCCCCGCAGCCAAACTGCTGATGGATAAGGGCATTCCCGTGGGCACGCTGGTAACCGACCCTGATTTCGCGGCCCAATTGCTGAACGAAGGGTTCACCTTCGTCGCCTGTGGGACCGACGTGGGCCTTCTGGCCAGAGGGGCCGACGCGCTGCGCGCCCAAGTGCGCGACAAGATTTCTGAGACGTGAAAGGAAGATATTATGAAATTTAAAAAACTGGTCCTGACAGGTGCCGCCGGTCGGCTTGGCTCCTACCTGCGCGAACCACTGGCCGCGATGTGCGAAGAGCTGGTCAGCACTGACATCGCTGATGACATCGGCAAGCTTTACGACGGCGAGCGCTACGCCAAGGCCGATCTGGCGGAATATGATCAGATCGCTCCTCTGATGGAAGGTGCCGACATGGTCGTGCATTTCGGTGCCATCGTGGACGAGAAGCCTTTCATGGAACTGCTCGGCCCAAACTTCGTCGGTTCCTACAACGTCTGGGAAGCAGCCTATCAGGCAGGCGCACGCCGCGTCGTCTATGCCTCGTCAATCCATGCCGTGGGGATGCATAAGAAATCCGATTTCATCGGCATCGACGCCCCGCACAAGCCCGACACTTTCTACGGCCTCGCCAAATGCTTCACCGAAGACCTAGGCTCCATGTATTGGGACAAACGCCAGCTTGAATCCGTGCATCTGCGCATTCTCAGCGCAGCGCAGGTCAACAACTCCCGCGCGCTTGGCTCGTGGCTGTCCTATGACGATCTGATCCAACTGGTAACCCGCGCCGTGGACACGCCCTCGGTCGGTTTCTCGGTGATCTACGGTGTATCGAACAACGACCGCGCCCCGGTGGACAATTCTAAGGCGTCCTTCCTTGGCTACCGCCCCAAGGACAACGCCGAGCAGTTCGCTGAAAAAGTGCTGGCCGAAGAAGGCCCGGTCGACATCACCGACCCCGGCCAGATGTGTCACGGCGGCCCCTTCGCCAAGGTTGATCTGGGCGAAAGCGGATTGGCGCAGATGACGATCGTCAACGACAAGAAAGAGACCTGATCAGGCTCTGAGGAGGGACCGTCATGAAACTGCAAGACCTTGAAGTGATCGTGACGGCCCCGCCCGCCCCCGGCTGGGGCGGGCGCTATTGGATATTGGTCAAAGTGAGGACCGACACGGGCGTGATTGGCTGGGGCGAATGCTATGCCAGCAGTGTCGGGCCCGACGCGATGCGCGCGGTGATTGAGGATGTCTTTGCCCGTCACATGCAGGGCGAGAACCCCGAGAATATTGAGCTGATGTTCCGCCGCGCCTATTCATCGGGCTTCACCCAGCGGCCAGACCTGACCGTCATGGGCGCGTTTTCGGGGCTAGAGATCGCCTGTTGGGATATTTTGGGCAAAGACCGAGACCGCCCGGTGCATGCGTTGATCGGCGGGCGCACCAATGACCGCGTGCGCGGCTATACCTACCTCTACCCGCTACCGCATCACGATATGGCGGCGTTTTGGACCTCGCCCGAGATGGCGGCGGAGTCGGCGGCAGACTGCGTGGCGCGGGGCTATACGGCGGTGAAATTCGACCCCGCTGGCCCCTATACGCTGCGCGGCGGCCATATGCCCGCGCTGTCTGATATCACCCGCTCGGTCGCCTTCTGCAAAGCGATCCGCGAGGCGGTGGGGGATAAGGCCGATCTGCTCTTCGGCACGCATGGGCAGTTTACGACTGCGGGAGCGATCCGTCTGGGCACAGCCTTAGAGCCCTACGATCCGCTGTGGTTTGAGGAGCCGATCCCGCCAGATGCGCCCGAGCAGATGGCCAAGATCGCGCGCGGGGTGCGCATTCCAGTTGCGACGGGCGAGCGGCTTACGACAAAGGCCGAGTTTGCGCCCCTGCTGCGCTCTGGTGCTGCGGAAATCCTGCAACCGGCGCTTGGCCGTGTGGGTGGGATCAACGAGGCCAAGAAGATCGCCGCGATGGCCGAGGTCTATAACGCGCAGGTCGCGCCGCATCTTTATGCCGGGCCGGTGGAATGGGCGGCGAATGTGCAGCTTGCCACGGCGATCCCGAATATCCTGATGTGCGAGTGTATCGAGACGCCGTTTCATGACCAGCTCATCAAAGGGTCGATCCGGATGGAGGATGGGTTTATCTCAGCACCTGAAGCGCCCGGTCTGGGGATTGAAGTCGATGAGGAGCTCGCCCGCGCGCATCCCTACACCGGCGATGGTCTGCATCTGGAAATGCAGGAAGCACCTTGCGATTATGTGCACGGCAACAACTTCCAAGGCGGCGCACCAGCGGAGAGCAGTTAGGGCCATCGCCTGCCCGCCCCCCGGGTAGGCGATTTGGTGAGGCACGCCGCAACCCCGCAAAGTCACGCAAATGCCGCCCCATAAAGTGGCATGAACCACCCTTCGCATCGCCAACCCGCAGGCAGGCGCTGGCCCTACCCCAACAACTCCCGCGCCGCCGCTACAATCCCCTCCCGCGACGGCAGCGTCGCCGCATAGGCCGGACCCGTCGCGATAAAACTATCCTCCGCCGTCAACCGCGCAAAGCGCTCAAAGCCCCGCTCCGCCATCAGCGCCATCAGCCCTTCGGCCTGCCCGCCCGTGCGGCGGCATTCATCGACGATCAACACAGGCCGATCCCCAATTGCCTCGATCAAAGCCGCCTCCGGCAAGGGCGCCAACCAGCGCAGATCAATCACCCGCGCCTGAACATCCTGCGCCGCCAGATCATGCGCCGCTTGCTGGCTGAGGTAATGCCCATTGCCATAACTCACGATCGCCAAGTCGGCACCGTCGCCCGACACACCAACCTCGCCCAAGCCAATCCGCTGGTCCGGCGCAGGGTAGCTCCGCATCCAGCCGCCATCCCCGGCCTCCAACAAATCCCGCATCGGATAAAGCGCAATCGGCTCGACAAAAACCACCACCCGCTGCTCTTCGCGTGCTAGACGGTGCGCCTCGCGCAGCATCATCGCCGCATCATCCCCCGCAGAGGGGCATGCAATGATGATCCCCGGAATGTCCCGCAACACGGCCAGCGAGTTGTCATTATGGAAATGCCCGCCGAAGCCCTTCTGATAGCCCAGCCCGGCGATGCGCAGCACCATCGGGTTGCTCCATTGCCCGTCAGAGAAGAAAGGCAGCGTCGCCGCTTCGCCACGCAACTGGTCCTCGGCATTGTGCAGATAAGCCAAAAACTGAATCTCGGGCATCGGCACAAACCCGTTATGCGCCATGCCAATGGCCAGCCCCAAAATGCTCTGCTCATCCAGCAGCGTGTCGATCACCCGGCCGGGCCCAAAGCGACCCTGCAACTTCTGTGTCACGCCATAAACGCCGCCCTTACGGCCCACATCCTCGCCCATCAGCATGGTTTCGGGATGCGCCAGCATCAGATCGTGCAATGCCCAATTGATCAACCGCGACATCGGCTGCGGGTTGTCCATCTGCGCCATGTCGCTGCCGAATACAGCGCTGCGGGCATCGGCGCTCGGCCCGTTGCTGGGTGCGCAGTCCCGCTTGGGCGGCACGAGGCTCGCCATCACATCTGTAGCAGTCTTGAGCCGCGGGCGTTTGACCACCTCTGCCGCCGCTTTCGCCACAGCCCCTTGCGTATCGCGGTAGATCGCCAGCGCCTCCTCGGCCTCCATCCCCGCCTCAACCAAAAGCCGTGCCGAATGCAGCAAAGGATCATTCGCCTCATCGGCCTCAACCTCGGCGCGCGGCAAATAGGAGGTCGCCACATCCGCGCCCGCATGGCCATAAAGCCGCACCGTCCGCAGATGTAGGAAGGCCGGCTTGCGGTGCACCCGCACATAATCTGCCGCCTCTTTCGCCGCTGCAAAGGCGGCATGGAGGTCCAGCCCGTCACCTTCAAAATACTTCAGCCCCGGCCGTGCGGACATAGACGCCTTAATCCAGCCTGTCGGCGTCTTGGTCGAAATGCCAATCCCGTTGTCTTCGCAGACAAAGAGCAGCGGCAGCGGCACGCCCTGAACGGCGGTCCAGCAGGCCGCATTGATCGCCCCCTGCGCGGTGGAATGGTTCGCCGAAGCATCCCCAAAACTGCACATGGCAATCGCATCACGCGGCAAGATCGCATGCTCAGGACGGTTGCGCCGCGCCATGCCGATGGAATGCGCAGCACCCACGGCCTTGGGCAGATGGCTGGCAATCGTCGAGGTCTGCGGAGGGATCATCAAAGGCCGCGAGCCCAGCACCTTATGCCGCCCACCGCTGATCGGATCGTCGGCGGAACAGGCAAAGCTCAAGAGCATGTCGCGCAGCATGTCCTGCCCCTCGACCTGATCGGCACGGGCAATCTGGAACGCAGCATCGCGGTAGTGCAGGAACGCGATGTCATCCACACGCAACGCCGCCGCAACCGCCGCCATACCCTCATGCCCGGAAGAGCCGATGGTATAGAACCCCTGGCCCTCTTTCTGCATGACCCGGCTTTGCAGATCGAGCGCACGGCTCAGCACTTGCGCGCGGTAAAGCTGCAGCAGCGCCTCGCGGTCGAGCGACTTCGTATCGGAGGTGGAAATGGGAAAATCCCCCGCCGCAACGCGACGGAGGAAGTTCTCATGAACGATGGCGACGCGGTCCATGGGGCCTCTTGGTATTTTGGGATTCTACTTTCGGCGCGGCGAGATGGGGGGAGCCGATCCCCCCAAACCGTTTCTTAAAAGAACGCCTGCAGGCCGGTCTGGGCGCGGCCCAAGATCAGCGCGTGGACGTCGTGAGTGCCCTCATAGGTGTTCACCGTCTCAAGGTTCATCATGTGACGGATCACTTGGAATTCACCCGAGATGCCGTTGCCGCCATGCATGTCGCGCGACATACGCGCCACGTCCAGCGCCTTGCCACAGTTGTTGCGCTTCACGATCGAGATCATCTCAGGCGCAGCATTGGCAGCATCCATCAAACGGCCCACTTGCAACGACCCCTGAAGGCCGAGCGAGATTTCGGTCATCATGTCGGCCAGCTTTTTCTGGAACAGCTGTGTCTGCGCCAGCGGCTTGTTGAACTGTTTGCGGTCCAGACCATACTGGCGCGAGGCATGCCAGCAGAACTCGGCGGCGCCCATCGCACCCCAAGAGATGCCGTAGCGGGCACGGTTGAGACAGCCGAACGGCCCTTTCAAACCCTGCACATTCGGCAGCAGCGCGTCTTCGCCGACTTCGACACCGTCCATGACGATCTCGCCGGTGATGGAGGCGCGCAGGGACAGCTTGTTGCCGATCTTCGGCGCGCTCAGACCCTTCATGCCTTTTTCCAGCACGAAGCCACGGATTTTGTTGTCGTGCTCTTCGGACTTGGCCCAAACAACGAAAACATCGGCGATGGGGGAGTTGGAGATCCACATCTTGGAGCCGGTCAGCTTGTAGCCATTCGCAGTCTTTACGGCACGCGTTTTCATGCCCGCAGGGTCAGAACCCGCGTCAGGTTCGGTCAGACCAAAGCAGCCGATCCATTCGCCCGAGCACAGCTTGGGCAGGTATTTCTTGCGCTGCTCTTCGGAGCCATAGGCATAGATCGGGTACATGACGAGGCTCGCCTGCACCGACATCATCGAACGGTAGCCGCTGTCGACCCGCTCAACTTCGCGCGCGACCAGACCGTAGGAGACATAGTTGCCGCCCAGCCCGCCGTATTCCTCGGGGATGGTGACGCCCAGAAGGCCCATGTCACCCATCTCGCGGAAGATGCCTGCGTCGGTTTCTTCATTGGCGAAAGCGTCAATTACGCGGGGCTGCAGCTTTTCCTGCGCATAGGCGTGGGCGCTGTCGCGGATCATGCGCTCGTCTTCGGTCAACTGGCTGTCGAGGCGGAACGGGTCCGTCCAGTCGAATGTACCAAGGTCGGGTTTATCTTTGGCGCGCAGCTTGGGGGCTTCGGCAGTCATGAGGCATCCTTTCGGGTGAGGTGATTTGCGGCAGTATTGCAAATTGGCGCGGCGAACTCTATCGCTGCTTTGTCCTGAGTTCATGAGAAAAAGTCATATGATCGCCCCGCGCCGCTTTTTGCCGTCGATCTCGGCCCTGCTGTCTTTCGAGGCGGTCGTGCGGCTTGGCACCGCCACGGCGGCGGCGCAGGAGCTGAACCTGACCCAAAGCGCGGTGAGCCGCCAGATCAAGACGCTAGAGGACCAACTGGGCGTGTCGCTGATGATCCGGCAAGGCCGACGGCTTTCGCCCACGCAGGCTGGGTTGGACTATGTAACGCAGGTACGCGATATCCTGAACCGGCTGGCGCAAGCGTCTGTCTCGGCCCGGACCAACCCCACCGGTGGCACGCTTGATCTGGCGATCCTGCCCGCCTTTGGGATGCACTGGCTCGCCCCCCGGCTGCGGGATTTCGCGCGGGCGCATCCTGAGGTGACGGTGAACCTCTCCACCCGGTTGCATCCCTTTGCCTTTGCGGGCAGCCGCTTCGACGCCGCCATTCATTTTGGTCATGAAGACTGGCCCGGCGTGCGCTACCTGCCTCTGCTGCCGGAAACGGTCGTGGCGGTCTGCGCGCCTGATCTGCTGGCCGAACCGTTGGAAGATGCACGCGATGTGCGCCACCTGCCGCTACTGCATCTTGAGACCCGCCCGCGCGGATGGGCGCGCTGGCTGTCGTCGCTGGGCGTGACCGATGAGCCGCCGGGCGGGATGATGTTTGACCAGTTCTCGACCATGGCGCAGGCGGCAATCCACGGGCTTGGTGTGGCGCTGTTGCCGACATTCTTTGCCCGCCCCTATCTGCGGGATGGACAATTGGTGCTGGCCGCCTCGCAAACCACCCAGAGCATCGGCAATTACTATCTTGTCTGGCCGGAAGACCGGGACGAAACTGCCGCGCTCGCGTCCTTTCGCGCATGGCTGGCCCAGCAAGCCGAAGCAGTGGCGACCGATTAAACCGACCCTGAGACGGCCAAAGTTATGCCGCATTCACCCTATACTGAAGCGGCCATATCCGCCCGCCTCGGGCGACTTTAAGGAGCAGATGATGCTAAGTTCATATCGTAAAAGCGCTGGCGCTCTGGCCCTTGCCATGAGTGTTTTCGCAGCTTCCGGCGCGAGCGCCGAGATCCGCAATGTGCTGATCGTTGACGGCGCCTATTTCCCATCAATTTCGCACGTGCAACCGGGTGATCAGGTGGTTTTCACCAATAATGCCACGGGCGGCCACACGGTCACCGGCGACGCAGAAGCGTGGACCAGCGGCGCAATCCCTGTAAACGGCAGCTATACGCTCGATATCACCGCTGAGACCCCCACCACATTTAGGGGCCAAACATCAGATGACACCGAGTTTGAAGGGGCGATCAGTTTCGACGTGTCCGTTACGCAATAACGCGGCAGTCGTTGGCAGAACCAAAGCCCCGCCATGCTGCGGGGCTTTGTCGTTTTAGCGATCCACCTTATTGGGCAAAAACGCGATCCATATCGGCAAAGCCCTTAACTTCAATCGGGTTGCCCGACGGATCGCGGAAGAACATCGTCGCCTGCTCGCCCGGCTCTCCTTCAAAACGCAGCGAAGGCTCGATCACGAAATCGACCTTTGCGCCCTTTAGTCGTTCTGCCAGCACCTTCCAATCGTCCATCTGCAAGACAACGCCCAGATGCGGCATCGGCACCATATGTTCGCCGACTTTCCCGGTGGCCAACGTGGCGAAAGGCTCTCCCAGATGCATCGAAATTTGATGCCCAAAGAAGGAATAATCAACCCAAGTCTCGGTCGAGCGGCCCTCAGTACAGCCCAGCACATCGCCATAAAAGGCGCGGGTTTGGTCAAGGTCACGGACGTTGTAGGCAAGGTGGAACGGGGTGAGCATTGGTGGTCTCCTATTTATCTGCCGCCTGTGTATCTTGCCGGTGCAAAGGTGCAAGTACGACCCGCGCCGCAGTTCGAAAACAGGGGCCAAGGGCCGCCAGCCACGCATAAAAAAAGGGCGCGCCCGAAATCCGACGCGCCCCCAAAAATCAGGTTTGACCCCGTTTTACTTCATAGTGATCCGACCATCGGTATAGGGCTTATATGTCCCATCCTTGGCCAAATACTCCGCCGTGACATCCGCCAAATCTGGGCCGTAGTCATAGGCATTGGCGGCATCTTTAAACATCGCATAGCCATCGCCGCCGTTGCGAACGTAGTTGTTCGAGACGGCACCATAGGTTTTCTCAAGGTCAATCGGCGCACCCGCGACCATCACATCGCTGATCCGGCTGCCTGCTTCTGCTTTGGGGTCAAAGGCAAAGGACATGCCCGCCACTTGCGGGAAGCGTCCTGCGCCTTCTTCATGCTGGCTCACGCCGTTCTCCAGCGCCTCAACCAGTTGCGCGCCGGTGACTTGGAAGGTCGACAGCGTGTTCTGGAACGGCAGCACGGTGAGGACTTCGCCCATCGTCACCTCGCCCGCGTCGATGGAGGCACGCAGCCCGCCCGAGTTTGCAATCGCCACGTCGATGCCCTGATCCTTCACCCGGTCAAGCATCGCATCGGCCACAAGGTTGCCCATTGAGCATTCCTGCGCGCGACAGCTGCCGCGCTCCCCGTCGATTGCCTCGGCTGTATCGGCCACCACCCGGTTGCGGATTTCCTCAAGCGGTTTGGCGGCTTCGGCGATACGGTCAACGGTGGGTTGATCCTCGGTCACGGCAGCGTCCATGATCAGCGGCTCGCCCTCGGCCTTGGTGATGTTGCCCTCATCGTCAAAGGTCACATTTAACTCGCCAAGGAATTTGCCATAGGCATAGGCCTGAACGATTGCAGTTTCGCCCACCATCGTCGGGTACGGCCCTTCAGCACGCTCGTCCGTGTTGCTGAGCAGCGTGTTGGTGTGGCCGCCCACGATCACGTCGACCCCGGTGGTTTCCGCTGCGACTTTCTGGTCAACGCCATAGCCTGAGTGGCTGAGCACGATGATTTTGTTCACACCCCTAGCAATCAGCAGATCGACCTCACCCTGCACGGCGGCAACCGGGTCAGAGAAGGTGATATTGTCGCCGGGGCTGGCCAACTCATGGGTGTCTTGGGGCGTCAGGCCGATCAAGCCGATCTGTTCGCCCCCCTTTTCGATCACGGTCGACTTGGCCAGCTTGTCGGCCAGAAGCGGCTCGCCAGAGACATCGGCATTGGACATCAGCACCGGGAATTCCAATGCGTCCATAAAGCCGCGCAGCACTTCGGGGCCATCGTCGAATTCGTGGTTGCCCACGGTCATCGCGTCATAGCCCATCTGGTTCATCATCTCGGCGGCCAATGCGCCCTTGTACTGGGTGTAGAACAACGTGCCCTGAAACTGGTCGCCGCCATCCACTAGGATGCTGTTGCCTGCACGCTCGCGCGCCTCGGTGATCGCGGTCATCAAACGGCCCGAACCGCCGAAACATTCACCCGCTGTGTTGTCTTCGGCACCGCAGGGGCCGTCGTATTTGCTGATCGGCTCAAACCGCGCGTGAAAATCGTTGGTGTGCAAAATGGTGAGATTATACTCAGCCGCCGCCATGCCACTGGTCAGCGCCAGTGCTGCGGTCGCAGTCAGGAATCGTTTCATGATAGTTCCCCTGTTGGTTGTTATGCCGGTATCGTGGCGCGCGGTTCGGCCTGTGTCAAAGGTCATATCGCCTGCCCTATGGTCAGCCACAGGTCTTGACCCCGCCCCGCCCGGCGGGCATCAGAAGCCATGCTGATTTTTAAGATATTCCGCGCCGACGAATGGGCGGCGCTGCGCAAGAACGGGGCCACCGATGGGGCGCCGATTGATGTAACCGACGGCTATGTGCATTTCTCTACCGCCGAACAGGCTGAAGAGACTGCTGCCAAACATTTCGCCGGGGTCGATGGGCTGTTCCTGCTCGCCATTGAGGCCGAAACGCTGGGCGATGCGCTGAAATGGGAGCCCTCGCGCGGGGGCGCGTTGTTTCCGCATCTCTACCGCCAGCTCAAGCTCGAAGACGTGGTCTGGGCGCAGCCCCTGCCCATGGTGGAGGGCGCACATGAATTCCCCGCCGGTCTAGGCGAAGCAAGCGCATGATGCCGCTGATCGAAAAAATGGGCCTCAGCGCGCTGCACCGGGTTGATCCTGAAGCGGCCCATGGTCTGGCGATCCGGGCCTTGCGGTCGGGTCTGGCCCCGTCCCCCGGCCCTCAGACCTCTGCACGTTTGCACACAACGATCGCCGGGCTTGATCTGCCGAACCCCGTCGGGCTGGCGGCGGGCTTTGACAAGAACGCGACCGCCGTGGCTCCGCTCAGCCGGGCTGGATTTGGCTTTATCGAAGTGGGGGCTGCCACGCCCCTGCCCCAACCCGGCAACCCACGCCCGCGTTTGTTTCGCCTGACCGAGGACCGCGCGGCGATCAACCGCTTCGGCTTTAACAACGACGGGATGGAGGCGATCTGCGCGCGGCTGTCGCGGCGCGGTGCTGGCGTTCCGGTAGGGCTGAACCTTGGCGCGAACAAAACCAGCCCCGACCGCGCTGCCGACTTCGCCCGGGTGATGACCGCCGCACGCAATCACGTCGATTTCGCAACGGTGAACGTCTCCTCTCCCAATACCGAGAAGCTGCGCGACCTTCAGGGCAAAGCGGCGCTGTCGGCCCTGCTCGAAGGGGTGATGGAGGTGCGCGGTGCGACGCCCGTGTTCCTGAAGATCGCTCCCGATCTCAGCCCCGCAGAGATTGAGGACGTGGCCGAGGTTGCTCAAAATTCGGGCGTCGCTGCCATTATCGCAACCAATACCACACTCGACCGAACGGGTCTTGCCAGCGCCCATGCGAGCGAGGCCGGTGGCCTTTCCGGTGCACCGCTTTTTGAGCGCTCGACCCGCGTGCTGGCACGGCTCGCCGGGCTGACCGACATCCCGCTGATTGGCGTCGGTGGCGTATCAGACGCCGAAACCGCTTACGCCAAGATCTGCGCAGGCGCCTCGGCACTGCAACTCTATACGGCGCTGGTGTTTGGCGGCCTTGGACTGGTGCGTGAGATCACCTCCGGGCTGGAGACGCTGCTGGCCCGCGATGGCTTTGCCACTGTGGCCGAGGCCGTGGGCAGCAAGCGCGAGGACTGGCTATGATCACCCTGTGGCACAACCCGCGCTGCTCAAAGTCCCGCCAGACCTTGGCGTTGATTGAAGGCACCGGAGCGCCCGTGACCGTCCGCCGCTATCTCGAAGACACGCCGACACGGGATGAGATCGTGGCCGCCCGCGACATTCTCGGCCTGCGCGCTATCGAGATGCTGCGGACGGGCGAAAAGGTCTTTAAAGAGTTGAACCTGACCAAGGACAGCTCTGATGATATGTTGCTTAATGCGATGGCCGCCCATCCGATCCTGATCGAACGCCCCATCGCCTTTGCCCAAGGTCGCGCCGTGATTGGCCGCCCGCCCGAAGCGGTACGGGTGCTGCTCTAACCCGCCGCGCGCTCCAACGCCGGATAGCGCAGGCCCAATGTGATCCCCCGCACCACGAAGGACACCAGCAGCGAAATCCACAATCCGTGGTTGCCCAAACTCGGCACCAACAGCAACGCTACGGCGACATAAATTAAGAACGACACCAACATCATATTGCGCATATCGCGCGAGCGGGTGGCGCCGATGAAGATCCCATCGAGCATGAAGGCCGCACAGCCCAACAGCGGCGCCGCAACCATATAGGGCAAATAGACCCGCGCGAGGTCCTGCACGTCGGGCGCTTTGGCCATCAGGTCGATGATTAGGCCACCGCCAACCGCAAAGGCCACGGCCATCACCGCACTCACCAACAGCGCCCAACCCGAGGTCAGCAGCGCCCCACGCCGCAGCACTTCGCGCTGGCCCGCACCAAACGCCCGGCCCACGATCGCTTCGGCGGCAAAGGCGAAACCATCAAGGCCGTAAGCGGTGATCATCAGGAATTGCAGCAGCACCTGATTGGCGGCTAGCGTCACATCGCCCAAGCCCGACCCCATGAAAAGGAACGAGACAAAGATCGCCTGCAACAGCAGCGAGCGGATCAGGATGTCAGTGTTCACCTGCATCATCCGTTTCCAGCGCGGCCCGTCAAAGACCTGCACCCAGTCGCGCCAAGCCACCCCGGCAAAGGCCGCGCGGCAGAACCACAGCCCTAATGCCGCCCCGCTCCATTCCGCGAGGAAGGTGGCAATCGCCACGCCTTCGACACCCCAGCCGAGGCCCAGCACAAACCACAGATCAAGCAGGATGTTCAGCCCGTTCATCCAGACCTGCAGCACCAGCACCGCGCGGCTGCGTTCTTGGGCAATCAGCCAGCCGGTGATCGCATAGATCGAAATGGCGGCGGGCGCAGACCAAATGCGGATCGCCATATATTGACGCGCCAGCCCTTCAACTTCGGCAGAGGCCGGGGCGACCTGAAAGGAGGCCCAGAACAGCGGCAGTTGCAGAGCCATGAGCACCAGCCCCGCGCCCGCGCCGATCAGCAGACCGCGCGTCAGCAGGGCCGCGACTTCTCCGTCATCGCCATTGCCCGCCGCCTGCGCGGTCAGCCCGACAGTGCCCATCCGCAGAAAGCCGAAGATCCAATAAAGCGCCGAGAGGATAATCGCCCCCAGCCCCACCGCGCCAATCGGGGCCGCCGCGCCCAGCTGCCCCACCACGCCCGTATCGACCGCGCCGAGGATCGGCACGGTGGCATTAGAAATCACGATGGGCAGGGCAATCTTCAGCACCCGGCGATGGGTCACCACATCACGCGCGGCCAGTGTGCCACGCTCAACCGCGCGCACTTCGGCGTCGGTGAGCGGCTCGGCCTCTGCGCCGGCCTCAGCCACGCCGTTGCGGCATTAGGAAATGGCCGGTGGCCTGTGCAAATATACGGCTGCGGTTGTCCTGCCACGCCTCAACATGAACCGAGGCATATCGCCGCCCCGATCGGTTAATCCGCGCCCGCGCATAGGCGTCGCGCGGCAGTCCGGTGCGCAAATAATCCACCGTGAAATCAATCGTCTTTGGCAGCCGTGGCAGGTGGTCACTGTCCAGATTATCCAGATCAAGCGCGCCGCTCTCCATGTCTTCCCAGATCAAACCCCAGCTCAGCGTGATGATCGCCGTGACCTCAAGGAAAGCTGCCGTCGCCCCGCCATGCAGGGCGGGCAAGATAGGGTTGCCGATCAACTGCTCGGAAAAGGGCATGACCCCAGTCAGCTCATCGCCCCGGCGCTCAAACTCGATGCCCAGAAACCGGATATAGGGCACGCCTTCGACCATGGCGCGCAGCACCCCGTCGCGGCGCTGCTTGACGATCTGTACTGGCTCTGGCTTGCGGTGTTTGGTCATTTGTGGCCCTCCACGGTGAAGGTTCCGGTGGCCGTGGCGACAAGGTTTTCGGCATCTTCATCAGTTGCCGTGGCGCGCACAAAGGCGACCGAGCGGGTGACGTGATAGCAGGTCGCGCGGGTCGTGATCGTCTGACCGGGCTTTGCCGCGCGCAGGTATTCAATGCGCAGGTCCATCGTCGCAGTCGCGGCGGGATTGCTGGGATGGCTCATCACTGCGGCCCCACAACAGGTGTCCATCAAGGCCGAGACCGCGCCGCCGCTGATCACGCCAGTTTTCGGGTCGCCGATGAGTTTTTCATCATAGGGCATCGTGATCTCGGCAGAGCCGTCGCCCAGCTCCTGCAGCTCCATCCCAAGCGCCATAGAATGGGGCAACGCTTGAATGAACTGTCGTGCCATCTTCAACTTGTCCGACATGCGGCTCGACCTCGTGTATCTGATTTCGACCTTTATCACGGGGGGATAGCGAAAGGGCAAGACCACCTGTTGCGCATCCCCGCGGCTGACAATAGTTTGCCTGAAGGGGGAAAACACTTTGGACGATGAACGCCTGACATTCAAAGAGATGTGCGCCGCATTCGACGTGACGCCACGCACCTTGCGCTATTACGAATATATCGAATTGCTACAGCCGCACCGCGAAGGGCGCTCTCGTTTCTATGGCCCGCGCGAACGCGCGCGGATGAAGCTGATCCTACGCGGCCGCAAGTTTGGCTTTGCGCTGGAAGACATTCGCCAGTGGCTGTTGATCTACGAAAAAGAGGGCACAGAGGCACAGATGCGCGCGTGGGTGACTATGGCGGATGGACAACTGTCAGAATTGGCCGAGCAACGCCGTCAGTTGGACGAAGCGATGGCAGAATTGCAAAAGCTGCGTGATGACACCGCCGCAGCAATCGGATCGGGCCAAGGCTAACCCCCGCCCTCCTGCGAGAGTTCAGTGACTGCTGCGCTGAGACAGTTGCCCGATGAGCATCTGCAAATCAGCGGCAATACGAATGAGGTCAGACACCGTATCTGGGTTTGCGGCTCCGGCCAGATCAAAGGCGCTATTCTCAATGATCTCCGACGCGGCTTTGAGGTCCGTGACCACACGTTGGCGCGTCTTTTGGTCAGAACCGTTTCCAGTCCCGTTACCTGTGCCAGTCTTCTGGTTTTCGTCCGACATACCTCACGCCTTTCTAGGTCAAGTTCCCTGACCTACAGAGCGCCCCCGCCGGGGTCATGTCACGCAGTCACGCGACAGCACAGCGTGCTATTATGGCACCCGTTACGGCGAATTGTCTTTTGGACGGCGCAGCAGTCCTGCCCCCAGCCCGCGAATGGCTGCGGTGGTACGATCGTTCACGTCGAGCTTGGCAAAAATCCGGCGCACGATCGTATCCACCGTATGCGGCGAAATCCCAAGTATCTCAGCGATGACACCGTTGCTTTTGCCGGTAGCAATCCATTCCAACACCTCAACTTCACGCGGAGAGAGGCCAAAATCACGGGGCGATTGGCTCTCGGCCAAAGCGCAATACCGCAGGTGCGCAATCTGGGCGGCACAAAGAAGTTTATAGAGCGCAATTGCTGACAAACGCGCCTGTTTCGCCGCAAATCCCAACCCCACGACGGCAGAATCTCCGCCAGGGCCGTGGACCTTTAGGGAAATGCCGTCATTTGGATACCGCCCCAGCAGCCTGTCCATATATGCACGCTCAGCGCGGGTAAGGCGGGCTTCTTTGGACACGGCTGACCAATAGACCGGCAGAACCTGCTGTCGGGCTATGGCTTCGACAGGGCTCTCGCGTAGCGTCTCTACATCCAAGAACTGCGAATGCCACCGGGGCGTCTCCGCACCCGTCGCCTCATACCGGTAGAGGATCGCCGGCGCGCCTGCGCTATCGCCATGATAGCTCACCAAATCGATCCCATGCGGTTGATAATAGGCCAGCCCACAAGCCAATAGGCTCGCTGCGGTCATAGCGTGCTGACAACACTGAACCAGCTCATCCAGCGTTTTGGGACTATGTTGACTGAGGTCGATCATCTCCCGTCCACTCCGATGCCCAGCGCCGTGGGCGGACAGCCCGCCCCCGCAGCGCATGTCAAACCAAACGGTCGTTCCCTCGCGCACAAAGTGACGCAACGTATCGCTTACGTCAACGTCAGCTTCCGTTGTAACAGAAACGCCAGTCCCCACCTAAAGTCCTGAAACGACCATTGGAGAGTGATGAGATGACCGCCGACACGCTGACCATTCGCCAGATGTGCGACGCCTTTGAAGTGACCCCCCGCACCCTGCGCTTCTATGAGGCGAAAGAGTTGCTCTTCCCGCTGCGGGAAGGTCAGAAACGGCTGTTCACCAAAAGCGATCGCGCCCGGCTCAAGCTGATCCTGCGCGGCAAACGTTTTGGGTTCAGCCTCGAAGAAATTCGCCAGTTGCTCGATCTATACCACATGGGCGACCAACAGCAGACTCAAATCGCGGCCGCCTATGACGTGGCCCGCGCCCGATTGGCCGATCTAGAATTGCGCCGCGAAGAGCTGAACGAGGCAATTGACGACCTCAAAGACCAGTTGAAATGGGGGGAAAAGATGATCGCCTCCATGAACCAACCGCGCCGCGCCGCCGAATAATTATTAACACCCATAAAAAGACCACCCGGAGAGCATAGATGCCCAGCTACACAGCCCCCACCAAAGACCTGCAATTCGTTCTGCATGACGTGCTGAAAGTCACCGAAAGCAAGACACCCGGCTATGATGAGCTGGAGCCTGATTTCACCTCCGCCATCCTTGACGAAGCGGGCAAGCTGACCTCCGAAGTCCTCGCCCCGCTGAACGCCGTGGGCGACAAGGAAGGCTGCCGCCTGGAAAATGGCGTGGTCTACACGCCCAAGGGTTTCAAAGAAGCCTTTGAAAAGGTCAAAGAAGGCGGCTGGCCCGGTCTCGACATGCCCGAGCAATACGGCGGGCAGAACATGCCTTATGTCATCGGCACCGCCGTGGGCGAGATGTTTTCTGCCGCGAACCAAGCCTTCACCATGTACCAAGGTTTGACCCACGGCGCCGCCTCCGCAATCCTCGCCCATGGCACCGACGCGCAGAAAGACACCTATCTGCTCAAGATGGTCTCCTGCGAGTGGACCGGCACGATGAACCTGACCGAACCGCACTGCGGCACCGATCTGGGCCTGATGCGCACCAAAGCCGCCCCACAGGATGACGGCAGCTACAAAATCTCCGGCCAGAAGATCTTTATCTCCTCGGGCGAGCACGACATGGCCGACAACATCATCCACCTGGTGCTGGCCAAAATCGAAGGCGGCCCCGAAGGCATCAAAGGCGTGTCGCTCTTCATCGTGCCCAAATTCACGGTCAACGAAGACGGCTCCTTGGGTGAGCGCAACGGCGTCTCCGTCGGCTCCATCGAAGAGAAAATGGGCATCCACGGCAACTCCACCTGCGTGATGAATTACGACGGCGCCACCGGCTATCTGCTGGGCACCGAACACAAAGGCATGCGCGCCATGTTCACCATGATGAACGAAGCCCGCGTCGGCGTTGGCATGCAGGGTCTGGCACAGGCCGAAGTGGCCTATCAGAACGCCGTGATCTACGCCAACGACCGCCTGCAAGGCCGCGCCGTGACCGGTGCCGTGGCGCCTGAAAAAGCGGCTGACCCGCTGATCGTGCACCCCGACATCCGCCGCTCTCTGATGGATCAGAAAAGCTTCGTCGAAGCCGCCCGCGCCTTCATCCTCTGGGGTGCGACCATGATCGACGCCGCCCACCGCGCCGACGATAAAGACGCCGATGGTCTCGTCTCCTTGTTGACCCCGGTCATCAAAGGCTTCCTGACCGACCAAGGCTACGACATGACCGTGAAGGCCCAGCAGGTCTACGGCGGCCACGGCTATATCGAAGAATGGGGCATGTCCCAATTCACCCGCGACGCCCGGATCGCCCAGATCTACGAAGGCGCCAACGGCGTGCAGGCGCTCGACCTTGTGGGCCGCAAACTGGCCCAAGACGGCGGCAAGCACGTCATGGCTTTCTTTGATCTGGTCAAGGGCTTCATTAAAGACAACGCAGGCCAAGATGCCGAGTTCGACGCGGCCTTCCTCGACCCGCTCAAAGCGGCCAGCAAAGACCTGCAATCGGCGGGCATGTACTTCATGCAAAACGGCATGAAGAACCCCAACCACGCGCTCGCAGGGTCCAACGACTTCATGCATATGTTCGGCCATGTCTGCTTGGGCCTGATGTGGGCCAAGATGGGTCTGGCGGCGAAAGAAGCCCTCAAGACCGGTAGCGGCGACGCCACGTTCTACGAGACGAAGCTCGCCACCGGGCGCTACTATATGGCACGGCAACTGCCCGCCACGGCCCTGCACCTGACCCGCATCCAATCCGGCGCGGACACAGTCATGGCGCTGGAGGCCGCAAACTTCTAAAACGGGTGGTGGGGGTACGCCCCCCACCCTGCCCAACACCCGGAGAGACCATGCCCAAACGCTTCCGACTGACCCGCCGCTTTCCGATCGCCATGACCGAAGAAGGCTACCGCAGGCTCAAGAAGTTCAGCACGGATGCAGGTCTTGATGAAGGGGAAGCACTGTCGTTCCTGTTCGAGAATTTCAACTCGGTCATGAACGAAGAAAACCTGACCGCGCGGCTGCGCCTGTTCAACGCTGAACTGGATGCCCGCAAACGCTGAACCCTTGGGGAGGGGGCCAGAAGATGCAGAACAAAACATCCACATGGATGACCGACGAACACCAGATGATCGCCGATATGACGGCGCAGTTCATCAACACCGAATGGGCGCCCAAATTCGAGAAATGGCGCAAGCAAGGCCAGATGGACCGCGAGACATGGGTGCAAGCCGGTGAGCTCGGCCTCCTCTGCCCCTCAGTGCCCGAAGAATACGGCGGCGCCGGTGGTGATTTTGGCCATGAAGCCGCAATCCTAATCGAAGGCTCCCGCGCCAACCTCGCTTCATGGGGCCACGGCATCCATTCCGGCATCGTCGCGCATTACATTCTCGCCTATGGCACCGAAGATCAAAAGAAACGCTGGCTGCCCAAGATGGTCTCGGGCGAGCTTGTCGGCGCACTCGCGATGACCGAACCCTCCACCGGCTCTGACGTGCAGCGGATCAAGACCAAGGCCGTGCGCGACGGCAACGCGTATAAACTGTCGGGCCAAAAAACTTTCATCACAAACGGCCAACACGCAAACCTAATCATCGTCGCCGCCAAGACCGATCCCAAGGAAGGCTCCAAAGGCGTCTCGCTCGTCGTCGTCGAAACCGATGGCGCACAGGGTTTCCAACGCGGCCGCAACCTCGACAAAATCGGCCTACATGCCGCCGATACCTCGGAACTGTTCTTCGACAATGTCGAGATTCCGCCCGAAAATATCCTCGGCCAAGAAGAAGGCCAAGGCTTCTACCAGATGATGAAGCAACTTCCCCAAGAACGGCTGATCATCGGCTGCGGCGCGGTGGGAGCGATGGAAGGCGCCGTGGCCCGCACGATCGCCTACTGCAAAGAACGCGAAGCCTTCGGCGGCCCGCTGACCCAGTTCCAGAACACGCGCTTCCAACTGGCTGAATGCAAAACCAAGACCGCCGTGGCGCGGGCATTCCTCGACGAATGCATCACCGAACACCTGCGCGGCGAACTGACTGTCGATAAAGCCGCGATGCAGAAATATTGGCTCACCGACACCCAAGGCGAAGTGCTTGACGCCTGCCTGCAACTGCACGGCGGCTACGGCTTCATGCAGGAATATGCCGTTGGTGAAATGTGGGCCGACGCGCGGGTGCAACGGATCTATGGTGGCACCAATGAGATCATGAAGGAACTTATCGCGCGCAGCCTTTAACCGCGCGCCAGGGCCAGACCGCCGCGCAGAGGTATTTAAGAAAGGATGAAGATATGGCCACCCTGCCCCCTTCATCCTTTTAAAAATACCGTCCGAATGTGCAGCGGGCGCCAACAGAATGAGGAGGAGAACAACGTGACCATTCAGCTCTATTGCTTTGGTGAATCCGGCAATGCCTACAAAGCTGCGCTCGCTTTGGAACTCTCAGGACTAGACTGGGAGCCGGTGAAAGTAGATTTTTTCGGCGGCCAGACGCGCCAGCCTGATTACCGCGCAGAGATCAATAATATGGGCGAAGCGCCGGTGATGGTCGACGGTGATCTGCGCCTAACCCAATCGGGTGTGATTCAGGATTACGTAGCGGAAAAGTCAGGCAAATTCGGCGGGCGCGACGCGACGGAACGGCGTGAAATCCTGCGGTGGGTGCTATGGGATAACCACAAGCTTAGTGGCGTTGCCGGGATGACTCGTTTTTTGATGAACTTTCTACCCGAGGACAAACGCCCTGCAGAGGTCATCGCCTTTAGCCAAGGACGGCTTAAGGCAGCCTACGCAGTGCTGAACGATCATCTCGATGGCCGCGACTGGATCGTGGGCGACGAATTAACCAACGCGGACCTGAGCTGTTGCGGGTATCTTTATTACCCCGAACCTTTCGGGTTCGACCGCAGCGACTGGCCGCATATCGACGCGTGGCTCACGCGTCTGAGTGAAACACCGGGCTGGAAAGCCCCATACGACCTGATGCCCGGCAGCCCTGCTGACCGCGCTTGATCCCGGAGGACATGAACATGACCCAAGACGCTTATATCTACGACGCCCTGCGCACCCCCCGTGGCAAAGGCCGCAAGGACGGCGCGCTGCACGAAGTCACGTCGCTGCGCCTCTCGGCCTTGACGCTGAATGCCCTCAAAGAGCGCAACAACCTTGAAGGTCACGCCGTTGAGGATGTGATCTGGGGCAATGTGACCCAAGTCATGGAACAGGGCGGCTGTCTGGCCCGCTCTGCCGTACTGGCATCGGACCTAGATGAACGCATCCCCGGTTTGGCGATCAACCGTTTCTGCGCCTCTGGCATGGAAGCTGTGAACCTCGCCGCCAACCAAGTCAAAGGCGGCGCGGGCAATGGCTATATCGCCGGCGGTGTTGAAATGATGGGCCGTGTCGCGATGGGCGCGGACGGGGCAGCGATTGCAGTAGACCCAACACTGGCGATGGAGAAATACTTCGTCCCGCAGGGCATCTCGGCGGACATTATCGCCACCGAGTTCGGCTTTACCCGCGATGAGGCGGATCAATTGGCAATGCAGTCCCAACAGCGCGCGGCGCGGGCTTGGGAAGAGGGCCGCTTTGACAAATCCGTGATCACCGTGCGCGATCAGAACGGCCTCGCGATTTTGGACCGTGACGAGTACATGCGCCCGCAGACCGACATGCAGTCGCTTGGCGGCTTGAACCCGGCGTTCCAAGCGATGGGTGAAGTTATGCCCGGCTTCGACAAAATTGCGCTGATGAAATACCCGCATCTGGAGCGGATCAACCATATCCACCACGCCGGCAACTCGTCCGGCATCGTTGATGGGGCCGCTGCCGTGTTGATCGGCAACAAGGAGTTTGGTGAAAAACACGGCCTGAAGCCCCGCGCCCGTATCCGCGCCACGGCCAAGATCGGCACCGACCCGACCATCATGCTGACCGGCCCGGTCCCGGTGACCGAGAAAATCCTCAAGGACAACGGCATGAATATCGGTGACATTGATCTGTTCGAGGTCAACGAAGCCTTTGCCGCCGTTGTCATGCGTTTCATGCAGGCCTTTGACGTGGACGATAGCAAGGTGAACGTGAACGGCGGCGGCATTGCCATGGGTCACCCACTGGGGGCCACCGGTGCGATGATCATCGGCATTCTGCTCGATGAGATGGAGCGCGCCGACAAGGAAGTGGGCCTCGCCACGCTTTGCATCGCATCCGGCATGGGTGCCGCAACCATCATCGAGCGCGTCTAATGGCCTCGGATCATCCTTTCCACGCGGTTGCGGCGCTTGCCGCAAACCGTGGCACGCCGGACCTGCAGATCAAGGTTGAGCGCGGCGGCGATTATGTGCGGCTCTATAGCACCGACCCTGCCCTATTCTTCAAACACCGCGACGATCCCAGTGACAGCTTTGACCGCGAAGCCTTTGGCCAGTCCAAACGCATCCTGCTCAGTGCCGATGACTGTGACGCTGGCCCCGAAGCCACTCTGGCCCTGATCGAGACGCTGCTGGAAAAATTCGCTGACTACACGTTTCAGCGCCCCTAACCCATTTGAGGGAGAGACCAATGACCGATTTTACATTGAATAAAGACGCCGAGGGCATCGCGACCATCACATGGGACGTGCCGGGCAAGAGCATGAACGTGATGTCCTTTGACGGGCTGCGTGATCTGGAAAAACATATCGACGATGCGCTGGCTGATGAGGCTGTCAAAGGCATCATCATTACCTCTAGCAAGGAGGGCTCCTTTGCCGGCGGCATGGACCTGAACCTGTTGGCCAAGATGAAAGACGATGCGGGCGACGATCCGGCCAAGGGGCTGTTCGAGGGCACGATGAAAATGCACGCCCTGCTGCGCAAGATCGAACGCGCAGGCATGGACCCGAAAACCAACAAGGGCGGCAAGCCGGTGGCCTGTGTGATCCCCGGCACGGCGGCGGGCATCGGGCTGGAACTGCCACTGGCCACGCATCGCACTTTTGCGGCTAACAACCCCAAGGCGCGGATCGGCTTGCCGGAAATCCTCGTTGGGATTTTCCCGGGTGCCGGTGGCACCACGCGGATGGTGCGCAAGCTTGGCGCGATGGCCGCCTCGCCCTTCCTGCTCGAAGGCAAGATGGTCGCGCCTGCCGCTGCACAGAAGGCCGGGATCATTGATGAGGTCAGCGACGACCCGATGGCCGCCGCGCGTGACTGGGTGTTGGGCGCCAAGGACGCCGACCTGGTGAAACCCTGGGATGCCAAGGGCTACAAAATGCCCGGCGGTGCGCCCTATCACCCGGCGGGTTTCATGACCTTCGTGGGTGCCTCGGCCATGGTCAACGGCAAGACGCAGGGTGTTTACCCGGCAGCCAAGGCGCTGCTGTCGGCCGTCTATGAAGGGGCCTTGGTGCCTTTCGACACAGCGCTCAAGATCGAGGCGCGCTGGTTTACAAATGTTCTGATGAACCCGTCGTCAGGCAATATGATCCGCTCGCTCTTCCTCAACAAAGAAGCGTTGGAGAAGGGTGCTGTGCGTCCTGAAGGTGTGCCGGACCAGCGCGTGAAGAAACTGGGCGTTCTGGGTGCGGGCATGATGGGTGCGGGCATCACGCTGGTGTCGGTACAAGCTGGCATCGAAGTCGTACTGGTCGACCAAACGCAGGAAGCCGCCGACAAGGGCAAAGCCTATTCCGCGAGCTATTTCGACAAGGGCATCGCCCGGAAGAAATCGACCGAGGAGAAGAAAGAGGCCGCGCTAAACCTGATCACTGCGACCACCGATCTGGACGCGCTGAAAGGCTGTGACCTAATCATTGAGGCCGTTTTCGAAGACCCCAAGGTGAAGGCCGAGATGACCCAGAAGGTCGAAGCCGTGATCCCCGAAGATTGCATCTTTGCCTCCAACACCTCGACCCTGCCGATCACCGATCTGGCCAAAGCGTCGAGCCGTCAGGAGCAGTTCATCGGCATCCACTTCTTCTCGCCCGTTGAGAAGATGCTGCTGGTGGAGATCATCAAGGGCAAGGAGACTGGCGATAGAGCTGTGGCCAAGGCGCTCGACTATGTGCGCCAGATCCGCAAGACGCCGATCGTGGTTAATGACGCGCGCTTCTTCTACGCCAACCGCTGCATCATTCCCTACATCAACGAAGGTGTGCGCATGGTGCAGGAGGGTGTTGAGCCTGCGCTGATCGAGAACGCGGCCAAGCTCGTCGGCATGCCTTTGGGTCCGCTCCAGTTGATGGATGAGACCTCGATTGATCTCGGCGCAAAGATTGCCCGCGCGACTAAGGCGGCGATGGGCGATGAATACCCGAACGATGATCTCGATCCGCTGGTGTTCTGGATGGAAAAAGAGGGCCGTCTGGGCCGCAAATCGAACGCTGGTTTCTACAGCTATGACGCCAAGGGCAAGCGGATCGGTCTGTGGAAGGGCATGGGGGACAAGTACCCCGTGGCTGACGAACAGCCCGATCTGATCGAAGTGCAGCACCGTCTGCTGTTCTCGCAGGTTTTGGAAGCCGTGCGGGCGCTTGAGGAAGGCGTGTTGATGGACATCCGCGAGGGGGATGTCGGCGCGATCCTTGGCTGGGGCTTTGCGCCTTGGTCCGGTGGTCCGCTGAGCTGGCTCGACATGATCGGCGCGCCCTATGCGGCAGAGCGTTGTGACCAGTTGACCGAGAAGTTCGGTGAGCGCTTTGCCTGCCCGGAGTTGCTGCGCGAGATGGCGAGCAAGGGGCAGAGCTTTTACGGGCGGTTCAACCCGGATGCTTCAAAGGCAGCTTGATAGATCGGGGCGCTTCGGCGCCCCTTTTTATTGGGACCACAAGGGTCATCGCCTGCCCGCGGGTCGGCGATCATTACGGTCGTTCATGCCACTTTATGTCTCGGCCATGATGTGCGCTCTCAATGTCGCACCCAGCCTCACCAAATCGCCTACCCGGGGGGCGGGCAGGCGATGGCCCGGCGCCTGCGGCTTGGTTCCGGGCTTAGG
>Ga0209345_10000545_pt1 | contig 47799 bp, 67 predicted proteins | sample Cruoilmetagenom7_FD_187294 | JGI IMG/M metagenome (GOLD analysis project Ga0209345, IMG submission 187294) | Oil polluted marine microbial communities from Coal Oil Point, Santa Barbara, California, USA - Sample 7 (SPAdes) (version 2) | ecosystem: Environmental > Aquatic > Marine > Oil seeps ... | reverse complement strand
TTTCTTGAGTGAAAGCCATTCTGGGGTTGATCTGCCATCGCTCTAATTTTTTGCCCAAATGTTGAGTGCCGAAGCGCTAATACGTGACTGACGTGCAATGAGAGAAGCGTAAAGGACTTCCTGCCTCTGTAGTTTGACACACTTATCTGCAGGAAAGCGGAAGACCCCGGAGAACCCCGGAAGATCGCGGATGGAGCAACAAAAAAAGGGCGTTTAAACAGGTGGCGCGCTTGTCGGGTGGTTTTGCACGTGTCTTGCACAAACCGGGAAATGGGCGGTATCGGGCGCGTGCCGGTTCGGTTGGGCCCACAGGGGTGAAAATTCGAGAAACGCCCACTTGGCCCTTTTAAAATAGGCTTCACGAACCTTTAAACGCCTCTCAAAAGGTATGAAATCACCAGGATCATCCGTCTGAAACTGGGAAATGGCGTTCCCAGTTCATCGCACCGTTCCCAGAAGCGGTAGAATGCATTGCAATCAATGGGATAACCCATTGCGGCGCGGCGCGAGCGGGGCTATCTTCTGGGAACCGAATTAGCCTACTAATTCCAGTGAACTGGCGAAGGTCCACAGCTTGGGCTGGTTGCTGTCAGGGAATTTTTCCATTCGGTTGATGAATACAAGCACCTCATCGCTTCCATCGAATTCGATCACTAGGCCCCTAGAGCCAGCCCAAATCGGGTAACAGTCATTGGTTTCAAATGTGAGACGATAGATTGTCTCTCCGTCACCCCCAGCGATGGCGTCAGAAAGCACTGATAGGGACGCCCGGTGGTGGCAGCCAAATGTTGAACCATCTGCCGAGCCCAAGGCGACCGCTGCGCCAACATCCAGCTTCGTCACCGTTTCAGAATGTGCGTGCCAAGGTAGCGCCGCAGCTAGTGTAAGCGGGATGATAAATGTGAATGCTTGCTTCAAGTTAGCTTCCCGAATCCGACGTTTTCATTTTCTTTGATGTTCGACATACCATCCACCTCAGCGCGGTCGTGCTACGTCCAAGTGTGGCCAGACCATACTACTTCTCCGAGAACTTCAAGTCGGTTCATCTCTTCACCACGCCGGAATTCAGTCTCGCTTGTAGGGTTATCGCTTCGCAGCACGAGTATTTCGTCGGATATTTTTTCGAGGCGTTTTACTCGTGAAAGCCCATCAATATCCATAAATGCATAGACGCGACAGTCACGAATGCCCTTTCGATCCTGGTCGACCAAGACCATATCCCCGCAGAGCAACGTGGGCTCCATGCTGTCGCCTTTGACGGATAATAAGCACGCATTTTCAGGGTCAACATTTAATCTCTGGAGCCACCTCCGACTAAACGCCAAATGCTCGACAGGCCCCGTTTCGTGGTTCACTCGCCCAGAACCTGCGGCGAGGTCGGCGTCGAACCTAGGAACCTCGGCAAAATGCTCATAGTCCAATCCTGCCTGGCCCACTTCAGGCTCTCCTCGCTTAGGTCCAATGTAGAACTCAAGACCGAGAGCTTCACAGAGGGCTTCAACCTTCTCCACGGAAGGAGATGAACCTCGCTTTAAATTTTGGATGGCCGAAGTGTCGGTTCGATTAAAGGCACGTTTGCTAACCTCGGCCTGGGACAAGCCGAGTTTCTTTCTCTGGGCTTCGATCAGCGCGTATATTTCGAACGTTTCTGGCACAGTGTAAAAATGCACTACTTAGGCATTTCGCACAAGGCAACTCACTGTTTCCAAAAAAGTGTAAATTTACATTGACCGCCCACCCAAGGTTCGCGTAATAGTGTAAATATGCACTATGATGACGCTATAACCCTCGCAGAAAAACTCAGCCCCTACGTCGGGCGGAGTGAAGCGACTTTGTCGAACAAAATCGTTGGCCACGCTCGGTTCTTTCAGCGCCTTCGCGCCGGAAGCGGATGCAGCGTGAAAACCTACAACAAGGTACTCGATTGGTTCTCCGTGAATTGGCCAGAAGGTCTTGACTGGCCGGAGCATATCGAGCGCCCGAAGAGCAAGCGAAAGGGTGTCGTATGACCTTCCCCACCACTCCGGAGCCCCGCGTTTACGGGGACGTCGCCAAGAAGCGTTCGACCCCCTCCCAGGCCAATCCCTGGCAGCGTGTGGCGGCATGGACCCGAGCGCTGAACGAACACTGGCTGGGTGACCTGCTGGGGGCTGCGAGCCTCTTCCTGATCGCCTACGCGGGCCTTCTGTTCGGGTGGGTGATGCAATGACGATTAACGCTGCTCCCCTCTCCTCTGTCCGCCTCCAGCGCGTCCTGAAGGTGCTGTCTGACGGCAAGCCCCATACGACACGAGAAATCCTGCGCAAGTCTGGCCAGTGCGCCATCAACTCGATCGCCGCCGAGCTGCGCCATCATGGTGCAGAGATCATCTGCGCCCGCCGCAAGGTTGGGGAACAATGGCGGTTCTTCTACACAATGACGAAAGGCCCCACCGATGCGTGAGCCTAACCAAGAATTTGATGTGGCAATCACCGATATCGAGGTCCGCAGCGACCGCGTCACACCTGTCGATGAGCGGGCTGTTCAGCTGATCCTCCAATCTGCAAAAGAGACGGGCCACATCCGGGACGCCATCCACTTACGCAAACTAAAGAAAGGCTATGCGTTGATTGATGGTCGGCACCGGTTGGAGGTTGCCAAGCTGTTGGGTCATGCATCCATGAAGGCGAAGGTCTGGGAATGCACCCTAGAGCAAGCTCGCCTTATGGAAGCGGACGCGAATGTCACCTTCACCCACATGAGCCCCGTGGATTTGGCGGTCAGCCTTGCAGAGCGTAAAAGGTTCTATGTCAAGCTCCACCCAGAAACTGCGAAAGGCACCGCCGGCGGGCTGGTGAAGCCGGGGGAACAACGGACATTAATGTCCTTTGTAGATTTCATCGCGCAGGTCCACGACGTAACTCCCCGTCAAATTCGGCGAATTGTCTCTGCCGGTGAGGCTTTGACCGGCGAGGATGTCATTGCCCTTCGCAAGGCTCCCACCCGTGTTTCCATGAAAGATTTGTATGTGTTGGCCAAGATATCTGAGCCGACGGAGCGATATGCAGTTGTTAAGTCCTTGGCCGCAGGCGAGGCAAAAAATGCCTCTGCGGCCCGCAAGGCTTACGCCGCCAAAGATGGTGCTGCGCCGGTCGTTAAAGACCCCGTTGAAGACGCCTTTAAAGGCCTTTTAACAGCATGGCGACGCGCGCCCAAAGCAGCACAGCGCCGCTTTGTCGAAACCGAGAGTGCAGCGCTGTGGTCGGCTCTGGAAGAGTTCGGTGGAGGGCTGTCTGAATGACTGACCTCACCCCTTCGAAAATCTGGTGGACCGCTGATGAGATCGCCACCGCCGCCCTGCCCGACTTGCAGGCGACAAAGCGTGGTGTGAACAGCCACGCTGATCGTTGCGGATGGCGTGGGCATCCCGAATTTGCACGTCGCCGTGCCGGACGTGGCGGTGGTTGGGAATACCACTGGAAACTGTTCCCGCTGCGCGCACAGAAGAAGCTGATTGCCGAGGCGAACAAGGTTGAGCCCCTACAGGTCGGCCGTGATGACGTGTGGCAGTATTTCGAGACCCTGAACGACGCCACGAAACAGAAGGCCCAGGACCGTCTGGCAGCCATCCAGGAAGTGGTGGCATTCGAGACGGCAGGCCACACCCGGTTCCTGGCTGTTGGCGAGGTCGCAGAGTTGCGGGGCGTCAGCGAACGCACTATCTGGAATTGGTTTGCGATGATCGAGGGTGTGTCCTCAGAGGACTGGCTTGCCTATCTGGCACCGCGCCACAAAGGGGCCCAGGCTCGTAAGGTTTCGGGTGATTTCCACCCTGACTGGTGGGAGATCCTGAAGGCCGATTTCCTGCGTCTTGAGAAGCCCAGCTTTGCGTCCTGTTATCGGCGCGCCAAGCGGATCGCCGAGAACAAGAAATGGGATCTTCTGCCCGAGCGCACTGCGCGACGCCGTCTGGAAACCACGGTGCCCCGTGTCACACAGGTTTTCGCCCGCGAAGGTCATGAAGGATTGCAGCGGTGCTTCCCGCCTCAAACACGGGATCGCACCGGCATGGTCGCCCTGGAGGGCGTCAACGCGGACTGTCACAAGATCGACGTCTTTGTCGAATGGCCGGATGGCACGATCAACCGCCCCCAGATCGTGGCCTTCCAGGACCTCTATTCCGGTAAGTTTCTGTCCTGGCGGATCGACCACACCCCCAACAAGGTCGCCGTCATGGCTGCCTTTGGCGACATGATTGATGAGTTCGGCATTCCCCAGCGATGCCTGTTCGACAACGGGCGCGAGTTTGCCAACAAATGGATGACGGCGGGCACCAAGACCCGGTTCCGGTTCAAGATCCGCGAAGACGACCCGTTGGGCGTATTGCCGCTGTTGGGCATTCAGGTTCATTGGGCCACGCCCGGCCACGGTCAGGCCAAGCCAATTGAACGCGGCTTTCGTGACTTCGCTGATGACATCGCCAAGCACCCCCGTTTTGAGGGAGCTTATGTGGGCAATCGCCCCGACGCCAAGCCAGAAAACTATGGCTCTCGTGCGATCGAGCTGGATGAGTTTTTGCGCATTGTCGATGACGGCATCGCCGAACACAACGCGCGCCAGGGGCGGCTGTCGGAGACCGCCAACGGGCGTAGCTTTGATGAGACATTCGCATCGAGCTACGCCAACGCCCCAGTGCGCAAGGCAACCGAGGAGCAGCGTCGCCTGTGGCTCATGGGGCAGGAAGTTGTCACCATGCAGCGTTCCCACGGCCTCGTGAAAATCCACGGCAATGAATACTGGTCCGACTGGATGAATGAACACGCAGGCACCCGTGTTGTGGTTCGCTTCGATCCTGAGGACCTGCATGCCGGGGCCTACATCTACGCCGCCAGCGGCGAGTTCATGGGCTTTGCGGAGTGCAAGATGAAGGTCGGGTTCTTCGACCTGACCGCCGCCAAAGACAGCGCCCGCCAGAAAGCTGCTTATCGTCGTATCGAGAGCAAGCTGCGCGACCACCATCGCCCACTCAAGGCCAAGCACGTCGCCGCACATCTGGACGACATCACCAAGCCCGAGCCGTCGCCACTGCAGGCCAAAGTGGTGAAGCCGTCCTTTGGGGGGCAGCGCAACGTGCCGCTCGTCAAACGGCCCGGATATATCGAGCAGACTGACCCGGAGCTGGCCGCGCAGACCAAGGCCCTGGTGGTTTCGATGCAAGACAAGAAAGACCAGCGCGCCGATGAGCTGGCCGCGATTGAGGAGCCGTTGGAGCGGTTCAAGCGGGCGCTGGAAATCAAGCGCCGATCTGCAGCGGCTCAGCCCGTTGGGGAGGCCGAGGCCAAATGGCTGCGTGGCTATGAGATGACACCAGAATATCGCGGACAACTCCGCATGCACGAAAGCTTCGGGGACGCGATGTTCCTGGAATGAAACGCCGCCGTCTGGTGGCACCCAGACGACGGCAAGAAGATGGCCTTTAAAGGCTAAGAAGTGAGGAAAAGATGACAGATAATATCGAGATTTACAACACGGTCGCGCCGCTCAGGAATGTGGCAAGCCTTTCCGCTCTGATTGAGAGGGTGCAGAACCGTGCGCTTGGTTTGCCGGGCATGGCCACCTATTTTGGCCCGTCTGGTTACGGCAAGTCCACGGCAGCGGTCTTTAACACCAATGAGTATGACGCCTACCAGGTTCAACTGAACGACGCCTGGACGCGCCGCAAGCTGTGCGTGGCCATCCTGACAGAAATGGGGATCGACCCGGCCAAGAACATCCCCGACATGGTGGACCAGATTGCCGAAGAGCTGGCCATGAGTGAGAGGCCGCTTCTGATTGATGAGGCGGACTATCTTTGCAAGTTCAACATGATCGAACTTGTGCGCGGGATCTATGAAGCTTCGAATGCGCCCATCATCCTGATTGGCGAAGAGCGCCTGCCCCAGAAGCTCCAGAAATGGGAGCGGGTGCATGGGCGCATGTTGGATTGGGTAGGGGCACTTCCTGCCTGTTCCGAAGACGTGAAACACCTCGCCCGGATCTATTGCCCCGGCGTCGAGCTGGCAGATGACTTCAAGGAGAAGCTGTTGCGCGAAGCGCAGCATTCCATCCGGCGCGTCTGTGTGAACCTCGAGCGAACCAAAGAGTTCGCGGCCATTGAGGGCATTGATGAAATGACCGTAGCGCGCTGGGGCAAGCGGGAGTTCTTTGCGACCTCCGCCCCTAAGCCGCGCCACGAGTTGGTCTAAGTCAGAACTGGGGCAAAAAAATGAGCAGAAGAGCCGCAGATACAGTGAAGCGCAGCAAAGCGATGGAGCACGGGCAGGATGCTGTCTGGACCGCAATTCGCGCCAAGCGCACATTCACAATCACCGACCTGTGGGGTGAAGTCGATATGCACCGCAAGTCGATCATCAACCACGTGAAACGCCTTGAGGCTGGTGGCTATGTCGCCAAGCGTGGGGATTTTGATAGCGCAGAGGATCGCAAGGACAGGTTCCACTATGTCCTGATCAAAGACGCCGGCGTTCATGTGCCGCGCCTGACCCGCGATGGTCAGCCCGTAACACAGGGTGCGGGCAACAAGAACATCTGGCGCTCGATGCGCATGCTGAAGGAATTCTCGCCCCTGGACATCCAGGCCCACGCCTCAACAGGCAAGGTCACGGTCAAAATCAATACCGTGAAGGCCTACTGCACGACACTGACAAAAGCGGGCTATCTACGTGTGAGCCAAAAAGCAAAACCGCCACGCACTCAGGCGCGTTACCGGATCATCCGCGACACTGGCCCGTATCCACCCCAGATCCAAAGCACCAAACAACTGTTCGATCCTAACCTGAACGAAGTCACTTATCGCACGGGGGATGAAGAATGAACGCCTCCGATCCAATTGCAACCGTCAACGCCGCCTGGAAGGATGACGCCCCTTCCTGGGTCAAGCGCCTCGCTGAGGAGTGCGCCAAAACCTCCCAGGGCAAGGTTGCGCGCAAGCTCGGGAAATCCGGCACCTATGTCAGCCAGATTTTGCACAAGAAATATCCAGGCGACATGAAATCCGCCGAAGAAATCTTCCTGGGCGTGTTTGAAAACGGGCTCATCCAGTGTCCTGGTCTCGGCGATATCCCCGGCCAGAAATGCCACGAGTGGCAAAAGAAGGCTCGGAGATTTGCAGCCACAAACTCAGAGCGGGCACGCATGTTTCGGGCCTGCCGGAACTGCGCTCGCTTCACGGGAGAGGAATGATGGATTTCTATACGACCACCCCAGGCAAGGAATGGCAAAACGAGGTCGTTAAGCGCGCAATGGCCGGAGAACGGCGCCCCGAAATCGCTCGTGCGGTTGGGAAGCCTCTCGACCAGGTGCGCAGTGTGGTGAGCTATGCCCGCACGAAGGGTGTTGAAATTCCCCATATCCCGACCAACACCTGCGATGGCTCCACAAAAAGGAAATTCGCGCTCAAGGCGGAAACGGTCACTCAGCTTGAGCGACACGCCAATCAACGTGGAACAAGACCCAGCATGATCGCCCGCGCCATCGTCGAGACAGCTATTCGTGATGGGCTGGTCGAACAGCTCCTGGACGGAGGGCCGCACAATGGCTGATCCCAATCGCTGGACGGAAGACGAACTGATCGAGCTGGCTGCGCGTGGCACTGGACGGGTGATCCTTGGCCCTCCCACCGGGCCCAGCCGCGTTACCTATGACGAGATCGCCGCCATGGCCGCTGTCCTCGCCCTCCTGGGCCTGGTCCCCATCCAACCTGGCATGCCCGCCCCCTCTTCCCTGGAGCTGCTGCCCAACCTGACTATCGGAGACGAGACATGAACGATCTGACCCCCATTCCCGAGGGCTATATGAAGGACGCCAAGGGCCACCTGGTGCCCATGGCAAACGTGAAGACGGAAGACAAGCTCGAGGATGAACTGGTTTCAAAACTCTGCCTGAACGCCCTGGACCTGAACGAAACTTTAACGTCGTTCAAGGGAAACGCGTTGAGCGAGGTGGCAGAGCTGAAGGCACAGGTTGCCGCTGAGTACGGCGCGAAGAAAGGCGGCGCAAAAGGCAACATGAAACTGCGGACCTTCGACGGCCGATTTGAAGTGCAGGTGGCAGTTTCCGATCGGCTTGTGTTTGGTCCCCAGCTTCAGGCTGCGAAAGAGCTGATCGACGATTGCCTGGTGCGGTGGTCTGAAGGCTCTAACGAGAACCTTCACGCCATTGTTAACGACGCCTTTAACGTGGGGACCGAAGACAGGATCGACACAACTCGGGTGCTGGGGCTGCGCCGCCTGGACATCAGTGATCCGGTCTGGAAGCGCGCTATGGATGCAATCTCAGACGCTGTGCGCGTGGACAGCTCCAAGACCTATATCCGGTTCTACAGCCGCGACCCTGAAACCGGCGCGCGTACCGCAATCCCCCTTGATCTGGCAGCGGTGTGAGCCAATGAGCCTTGAAGCCTTCCAGAAGGACATGCGCGCGCTCTGTGATGCGCACTTCGACCGTCAGGTTGCGGCCAACGAAGCATGGGTCGATGGGATCACCAAGCTGTTCGCGGATCATCAGCCAGCAGCGACGGGCGAGCCCACCATGTACGCATCCGTGCTGAGTTGCGAGGTCAAGCGGCTGCATGATCGGCTGACGTCTTTCGAGCGGTTGCCGCTGGAGCGGGAAGCCAAGAAGCCCTGAATAGAAAGCACCGGATTAATGCACACAGTAAACAAGTTTCTTCGCGCCCTACATGCGGCCCTTTGGATGACATTGGCCCGGATGCGCGGGGAGTATTTGCACACCGTTTTCGACGGTGCGGACGATGAGGGCGATGTGACCGCATACCACCTCTACCGCTATCGCGGTCGGCTCTGGCACATCCCCAACCTGCACGACAAACCGTAACAAAGGACGACCGGCAATGTGCATTTTTTACACATTGCTCCAGCAACACGAAGGACCGGAAAACATGACATGGCGAAACGACCTCGAAATTATCGGCCACCACGTTGAAACCGGCGGGGTGTGGGCTGGGGATCAGATCGACAAGGTGAACCTGCGAAAGCTGTGTAGCCAGGGATATGTTCGATACGACCCTACCGAATGCGTCTATGTCGCCACTCAGGCGGGTGTTGATGCGTGGCGTCGGTGGCGGCGCATTTATGCGATCTGGTTGTTCGCATTGCGGATCAAATGGCGCATCCGCGAAACACTCACCCCTTAAACAGTAAGTGACCAGCAATGTGCATTTTTTGCACATTGCTCCAGCAACACGAATGACGGAAAACGCATGACTGACACCCGCATTACAATTCAAACACGCACCAAATTCCGCCCGCTGCGCGCGCTCTACGTCGCCGCCACCCAAATCACGGTCATTGGAGTTGGTGTGGTCACCGAAAGCCCCGCCATGCAGTGGGCAGGCTTTGCCATGCTCGGCCTGCTGTTGTTAGTCGGAGTGGCCCTTGTCGGCGGATCGACAGGCCTCTCGATCAGCGAAGCCCGAGACAAGATAGATGAGATCGAGGCCAATGCCCCCCCCCCACAGAAAGTGAACGATGGCGACACGCTGCAAATCGACCTGGTTCCCGAAAGCGACCACGAAAAGGCGGTGCTGGCCACAATCCCCGAAGGTGCCACGCTGCGCGTTGGCAAGGCCAGTGGCTACGCGAACTGCCGGGGTGGATATATGCGCCAGTTTGCGCATGACCACGCCCGAAAATTCACCTTCCTGACAACCGCCGAGAGCAAGGAATAGGACCGGATACCGACATGACCCACGACCTGAGAACACCGGCAGAGATTGTCCAAAAAGTCCGCGATGAAATGCGCAGGCTGAAAGCGGAACGGAAGAACGCCGCCAGCTACAACGGACCCGACCCGAACCCAGACAGATCCCGCGAAATCGAAGCGCGGCTCGTCGCCATGCAGGACGTCATGATTTGGATCGAAGACGCCGAGATCGCTGCCGCGTCAGCCGCCGCCGTCAAGGCTCTCCAACTCTGACAGAAAGTGACCCTTTCTTGTCACCCCTAGGAGAGAAGCAACCATGACCGAAGCCCGTCGCCTTCAGAAACTGATCCATGTCGGATGCCGTGAGCTTGGCATCGACCGGGATACCCGTCAGGATCTGCAGCTTGTCGCCTGTGGCAAGTCCAGTATGTCCGACATGAACGCCGCCGACCTGGGCAAGGTTGTCGACGCATTGAAAGCGCGCGGCTTTGCCCCCAGCAAGGGCGGCAAGCGGCCTCAGGCCTCGCGAGCGGATGTCCGGTTTTGCCATGTGCTGTGGCGGCTCTTGGTGAAGGCCGGAGAGGCAAGGGAGCCGGGCGCAACCGGGCTCAACAAGTTCATCCGGTCCCAGTTTGAAAACACCTGGGGTCATGTGCCGATCGACATCGACACGATGACGGACTGGAAAGAAATCGATCAGATTGTGCAAGCCCTGAAGGCATGGTGCGGTCGGGCCGGTGTGGAGCTTGAGAAATGAAAAAGCCTCGCATCGCCGTCTCTGATCATGCTCTCGTCCGTTACTTTGAACGGGTGCTTCAAATGGATATTGAAGGTGTCCGCCGAGAGATCGGTCATAAGGTGGAGAATGGAGTTGATCTGGGCGCGAGTGGGGTGCGGATTGACGGGTTTACCTACAAGCTGAAAGGCGCAGTCGTCACGACCGTTACACCCGCCTGCACTCCTGAGCGGGGTCACTGCCCGCCTCGGGCAAAGGTAGGCGCCCATGGCTAACCAACTCCCAGGCGTTGCAGGACAGATCGAGGAGCTGATCGGCCTGGAGCTTACCGTCAAGCTGCTGCAGGAGCGCGGTGGCACCCGCGTGAAGATCCCGGTGAATGCCAAGGGCACCTTGCTGGCAGGGATCATTGGCGACAAGGCAACCGAGATCCTGATCAAGGACCTCGGGCACGGCAATCTCAATCTTCCCTGCTCCCATATGCGCGGTCAGGCTGGCCGGAAGCGGCAGGCGATGGCGATGCTGCGTGACGGGAAAAGCCAGCGCGTCGTTGCGTTGGAATGTGACCTGCACGAGCGGACGGTTGCGAACTACACCGCCGAGATTGAAGACGACAGTCAAGGCGATTTATTCGACCTTTGACAAGACGCCCGCTGCTCTGGCAGGGTGCGCTCACCCCCACCTCACCATCATACCTGAAACCTTTCAGGGGCTAGTTCGCCTCTGGAACATGCGACTTTCCGAGGGAATTTCCCCCGGAGGTTGTCATGCGTTTCAAGAACCACAAACTGGTCGATATCCCGTTCCAGAAAGCGCGCTGGACAGGCGGCGAAATCACCCCCGAGCTGGTGGTGCTGCATGACACGGCGAGCCGCCTGACCAAGGGCAATGCGCGGGATTACCTAGCGAACAACGAGGTCAAGGTCAGCGTTCATTTTGTGATCGAACTGGACGGGACAATCACCCAGCAGGTGCCGATCAGCCGCCGCGCCAACCATGCCGGGCGCTCAAATTACCACGGCCGCAAGAACGTCAACGGGTTCTCTGTCGGGATCGAATTGGTGAACCCCGGCCGCATGTCGGCCAGCCAGCGGCACGGCAAAGCGCGTACCTGGTACGGTGAAGAGCTGGACATCGCCCTTTGGGATATCCACGAGGTCACGACCGCCGAGCACGGCCACGGGTTCTGGATGGCCTATCCTGAGGCCCAGATGACCGCCTTGCTTGAGCTGCTCGAGGCGCTGTTTGCGCGGCGTGGCAACAAGCTGACTGACATCCGCCCGCATTGGTATGTCTCACCTGGGCGCAAGGTGGACACGAACCCGCTGTTTCCGCTGGCCGAGGTTCGCTCGCACATCTTTGGCCGCGAGGATCCGTTGCAGTCGGTCGAAGATGCGGTCGCCATGGACGAAACAGAAGGCGGCACCGTCCAGATCGATGTCAACGACGACACGCTGAACATGCGCGCCTGGCCGTCCTTCAATCCCAACATCATCGCGAAGATCCCCGACGGCACCGTGGTGCCGGTTCTGGCGCATGGAGATTTCGACGGCCGCGAGTGGCTGAAGGTTTTCTATGCGGGCCAGGAAGGCTGGATCGTCGCCAACTACGCCAACGATTTCACGTACTGAGTGCAGGAGAGCGCCGTGAACAAGCCTAATTTCAAGAACATCCTGGCCGAGGTTGCCCCTGTGTTGGCGACAGCCTTTGGCGGGCCGCTGGCTGGGGTGGCGGCAAAGGCCATTGCTGGCAAGATGCTGGGCCGTGAAGACGCCTCACTGGATGAAGTGATCGCCGCCGTCGAAGGGGCAAGCCCCGCAGACCTGGTCAAGCTGAAGGATCTGGAGCTGGAGTTCGCCACCCAGATGCGGGACGCCGAGATCGATCTGGAACGTGTCGCCGCCGGAGATCGGGACAGCGCCCGCAATCGACAGGCCCGCATGAAGGACTGGACGCCTTCCGTCCTGGGCACGGCGATCGTGTTGGGGTTCTTCGGGCTGCTGGCCTACATCGTCAAATATGGGCTGCCCAGCGATGGCAGTGATGTGTTGCTGATCATGGTTGGTGCCCTGGCGGCAATGACCACACAGGTTGGCAACTACTTCTTTGGCAGCTCGACCGGCTCCAAAAACAAAGACGAGATCATCGCGGATCTGAAGGCGGGTGCCCAATGAGACGCCGCGCCCTGCAGATGGGTGCTTTCGTTTGGATGCTGTGCCTGTCGCTCGCCTTTGCCACTGCCGCCTGGGCGGATTGCCAGCCGCGCGCTGATGTCATCCTGAAGCTGCGCACTCAGTGGCAAGAGGAGCTGATCGGACAAGGCGAAGCAGCTGGCACCCGCTTGTTTGAGCTGCATGTTTCCCGCTGGGGAACCTGGACGCTGACCGAAACCAGCCTCGACGGATGCACCAGCGTCGTCGGCCACGGCAATGATTGGCACGGCCAGGCCCCTAGATCGGGGGATCCGGCATAATGCCTGACGTCGATACCCTGATCAAAATCGCCAGCTTCCTGATGTCGGTCGGAGCCATTTTCTATGCCTGGTTCGCCACGCGTCGAAAGGACGTTGATAAGCGCCTGAAAGAAGGTTCCGACAAGATGGATGGGCACGAGCTGCGCATCCAGGCGCTGGAGCAAGTGACCTCTCAGTTGCCCGACAAAGACCAACACCACGAACTGCGCCTAACCCTAGCTGAAATGGCCGGCGATATGAAGGCGATGCGAGCAACCATGCGGGGCATGTCTGAGAGCATGACCCGGACCGAAAGCATTGTCGGGCGACACGAAGACCACCTCCGGGAGAACCACTGATGAGCCACTATTCCAACACCCTGAACAAGCACCGCCGCCTGGCGATCCTGCGCCACCTTGAGAAATGCGCCGACTATACCTCGAACGCCTCGATCCTCACCGACGTCCTGGCTGGCGTGGGCGTTCAGTCGACGCGCTCCCAAGTGGTCACGGAACTGGCCTGGCTGAAGGAAAACGGCTTTGTCACCTATGAGGATCGCGCCGGTGATTTCATCGTGGTTGAAGCCACCCTTAAAGGCGTCGAGATCGCCGACGGCTCCGCGCGCCACCCCGAAATCCAGCGCCCCAAGCCGAAGGCCTGAGCCATGCCCCCGCCCCGCAAGGTTGATCTGCTGCCCGCCGAGCTGAAGTCCTGGCTCCAGGACGCGCTGAAAGAGCGCGGCTTTGGTGGCTATGAAGAACTGGCCGACGATCTGAACTTCCGCCTGGAAGAGGAAGGCTATGCGCTTCGCATCCAGAAGACCGCGCTGCATTCCTTTGGTCAGGAATATGCAGAGTTCGTCAAATACCAGGATGAGGCAGCCGCCTGGGCAGCGGACTGGATGCAGGACCAGGGGCTGGAGGATGAAGCCAAGCGCCACAACGTGCTGTTTCAGATGATCACCACGCTGGCCTTCAAGGTCATGAAGAACCAGATGACCAAAGAAGGTGACGAGATCGACCCCAAGGAACTGCACTTCCTGGGCAAAATGATGAAAGACATCATGGCCAGCTCGGGGATCCGCGAGAAGCTGGCTGAAGATGTGCGCAAGGCTGAGGGTCAGAAGCTGGATGCCGCCGTCGCTGACGGCTCGATCGACGAACAGGCCGCGCAGAAAGCGCGGGAAGTCATGGGTTGGGCATGATGGATCGCGAGATCGCCTCTCTGACCTGCTATGGGTTCGCCGTCAAAGTGGATGCCGCTTTGGGCCACCTGTGGGTCGAACACGACGGCAATCTGACTTGGGACCAATTGCAGGAAATCAAGGCAGTGGCCTGGGGTCGCGAAGCACGTGCTATCGAAGTCTACCCTGCGGCGTCCAAACTCGTGAATTCGCGCAACTGTCGGCACCTGTGGCGCTTAGGGCCGATGGACTTCTGCCCAGACCTCCTTGGTTTGGATGACAGCTCGGATGGGCTGCAGGCGCGCCACGCTGTGGCCTGGTCGGAGGCGCGAGGCTGATGGCCACCCCCGCCGAAGTTCGAAACGATCTGATTGCGCGAGCGCGTTTGCTTGATCGCTCCCACATCAAAGATCACGCCCGAGCCATGCGTCGAGGTGCAGACGTGATTAGTGGGCTTCTTGATACCATCGCGCAGCTTGAGGCGGCGGCCCAGGCAGAAGCCGACCGGCATGAGACCTACGTGAACGGAGATGATCTCAATGGCCGTTGAAGTCGCCCTTAACTGGCTGCCCTACCAGCGCGCCTGGCAACAGGATAACAGCCGCTTCAAGATCGGCATGTTCACCCGGCGTGGCGGCAAGACGTTTGGGTCCTGTGGTGAGATCGTCGCGGACCTGACCCAGGCCGAGATCGACGGGCGCAAGGAGCGCTGGACGATCCTGTCACGTTCCGAGAACACCGCGAAAGAGGCCCTTGAAGACGCGCTTAAACCGCTGACCCGCGCCTTCTATGCGGCCTATGGCGAGTTTGCCAAGATGCGCGAGCCGCAATTTGTCGAGGACGGTTTTCACGTTCCCGCCCACTACCGCGAGGTCACCCAGGGCGACCGCACGTTCAAGGTCGATGTGCCCGAGGCAACCTACAAAACCCACGAAGTGCGCTTCCCCAGTGGCGGTCGGGCCATCGCGCTTTCCGCCAGCCCAGACGCGGCGCGCGGCTTTGGTGGCAACCTGTTGCTGGATGAATTCGCCTTTCACCGTGACAGCCGCGCGATCTGGGCGTCGGCTTTCCCGGTCGCGGCGCGTGGTGGTCACAAGATCCGGGTGATCTCGACGCCCAACGGCAAGGGCAACAAGTTCTATGAACTGATGACCGTCGAGGACAATGGCTGGTCCAAGCACCATGTCGATATCTATGAGGCGGTGCGCCAGGGGCTGGACGTCAACATCGATGAGCTGCGATCGGGCATGGCTGACGAAGATGCCTGGGCGCAAGAGTTCGAACTCAAGTGGCTGGACGAGGCATCATCCTGGTTGGGTTACGACCTGATCTCGGAATGCGAACGCGACTGGGTGGGCCAACCCAGCCAGTACGAAGGCGGGCCGTGCTTCATTGGCGTGGACATCGCGGCGCGCAATGACCTTTTCGTCATCTGGGTGGCCGAGCTGGTGCGCGGTCGCCTGGTGACGCGCGAAATCATTGCCGAGAAGCGGATCAAGTTTGCCGTCCAGGACGCGCTTTTGGCCAGTGTCTTTGATCGTTACCGCGTGGTGCGCTGCGTGATGGACCAGACCGGCATGGGGGAGAAGCCCGTTGAGGATGCCAAGGCGCGGCATGGCGAAGATCGGGTGCAGGGTGTGTTGTTCAGTGTGGCCTCAAAGCTCGAGATGGCAACCGAGCTGAAGAACCGGATGCAGGATCGCAGCTTCCTGATCCCGGCGGGCGATCCCCTGCTGCGCGCGGATCTCCACGCGATTAAAAGTCAGGTTGGTGCCACCGGCATCCGCCGCCTGGTCGCTGATGGGGAAACCGATGGACACGCCGACCGCTTCTGGGCCGCAGCCATGGCCGCCAGCGCGGCGCAAACCGACTATCAACCTTATGCCTATCAGCCCGTGCGTCGTGGCGGCCGGGATGACATCGACCGCCCGATCAAGATCACCGGCGGGTTCAACGCAAGAAAAGGAATGTGGTGATGGACCAGCTCGTTGACCAATTCGGACGCCCGATCAAAGCCAAGGAACTGATCCGGGAACAGGCCGAGCCGGGGATCACCTCGGTGCGCCAAGCCTGGTCCCAGACCGTGGCCTCGGGCCTGACCCCGCAACGTCTGGCCAGCATCCTGCGGGCTTGCGATGAAGGCGACATCGAACAGTTCATGGTGCTGGCCGAGGAGATGGAAGAGCGCGAGCCGCATTACATGTCCGTGCTGGGCATGCGCAAGCGAGCCATCTCTGGTGTGCAGCCTGTGGTGACCGCCGCCTCCGAGGATGCGTGCGACGAGAAGATTGCCCAGGCTGTACGCAATCGGATCACCGGGCACGACGGGTTTCACAATCTGATCGAGGACATGCTCGACGCCCTGGGTAAGGGCTTTTCCGCGACCGAGATCATGTGGAAGCGCAGCGCGACTGAATGGTGGCCTGACAAGTTCAAGCGCCGACCGCAGCAATGGTTCCAGTTCGACCAGGACACAGGTGAACAAATGCGCCTGCGTGATGAAGAGAACATGATCGACGGCGTGGACCTGAAGCCCGCGAAGTGGATTGTGCATCGCTCAAAGATCAAGTCTGGCTTGGTGTTCCGGGGTGGTCTGGCCCGCGTGGCTGCCTTCAGTTGGATGTGCAAAGGCTACGCGCAAAAGGACTGGATGGCCTTCATCGAAACCTATGGTCTGCCGCTGCGCCTCGGGCGCTATGGCCCTGAAGCGACCAAGGAAGACGTGCAGAAACTCTTCACCGCGGTTGCCAATATCGGCACCGACGCCGCCGCCGTTCTGCCCAATTCGATGGATATCGAGTTCACCGAAAATGCGCGCGGCACAGGTGCGAAGATCTTCGAGGATCTGGCGCGCTATGTGGATGAGCAGATTTCAAAGGCGGTGCTGGGTCAGACCATGACCGCCGACAATGGATCGAGCCAAAGTCAGGCCGAGGTCCACAACGAGGTGCGCCATGATATCGCGGCCTCAGACGCGCGGGCTGTCTGTGCCACCATAAACCGTGACCTGGTGCGTCCGTTTGTGTCTTTGAACTTCGGCGGCGACGCCTTCCCCAAGATCTCGATCGAAATCGAGGAGCCGGAAGACACGGACATGATCCTGAAGAACGTCTTCCGGATGGCAAGCGTCGGGGTGAAGTTCAGGCAGGAGGACGTGCGCCGCAAGCTGAAGATGTCAGATCCCGATGACAACGACGAAATCTTCGGTGACCTCCCAAAGACGGCGCCGGCCACGAACACTGCGCTGAACAACGCCCAACCCGTCGCTGACCCGATTGATGAGATCGAGGCGGAAATGCTGGACGACTGGGAGGAAGTGATGGGCGACCTGGTTGAGCCGCTCGAGGACGTGATCGCCGAGGCCACCAGCTACGAGGAGGCGCTGGAAAAGCTCAACGCCGCGATCCCAAGCATGCGTGACAGCAGGCTGATTAACACCCTCGTAAAGGGCATGTTTAAGGCCCGTTCAATCGGCGATACCGACACGGGCCTCCAGGGCGATGACTGAGTTCACCGACAAGCCGGACTATGCGTTTGACCCTGGACCGCCGCCGGAGGTCTCTCGCTACTTCCGCAACAAAGGGATGCGCCCGTCTTTTTCCTGGCTTGATGTCGAACCTGAGGAACATGCGGTCGCCTTCACTGTTGCCAAGGCCGCAAAGCTGGATGTGGTCGAAGCCATCAAAGTAGAGCTGCAGCGCTCGATCGACGAGGGGCTGCCATTTGAGACCTTCCAGAAGAACCTGCGCCCACGCCTGCAGACGCTTGGATGGTGGGGCAAGGCAGAAATGACCGACCCTGTCACCGGGGAACTGATCGACGCCCAGCTCGGATCGCCGCACCGCCTGCGCACCATCTACCGGGCCAATCTGCGGACGGCGCGCGCGGCCGGGCAATGGGAGCGGATCCAGCGCACAAAGAACGCGCTCCCTTATCTGGAATATCGACTTGGTCCCAGCGAACGCCACCGGCCTCACCACGAGGACAAGGAATACCTGGTCCTGCCCGTCGATGATCCGTTCTGGCGCAAGTGGATGCCGCCCAATGGCTGGGGCTGCAAGTGTTGGGTGCGCCAGCTCACCCAGCGCCAGGCAGACGCGCGGGGAGGTGTGAGCGAAAGCCCCGCTGTGCCGACCTCGGAATTCCGCAACAAGCGCACCGGCGTTGTGACACAGGTCCCCCAGGGCATTGATCCAGGCTGGGATCGCAATCCCGGAGATCTGCGTCTGCGGGCGCTGGAACAGGTGACCGAAGGCAAACTGATCTCGGCCGACCCGGCTGTCGCGCAGGCAGCGATGCGGGACATGGCGACGAGCTGGCGCGCGGCGCGTGTGCTTTCGGGAAATGCGCCCGGCACTGTTCCCGTCACTATGCTGGACGACACGCTTCGGGGTGTCCTGGGAGCGGACACAAGGCAGGTTCTTCTGTCCGATCAGACCGCCATCAAGCAAGGTGCAAGCCACCCCGAACTGTCGATCGAAGACTATGCCCGCCTAGAAGGCTTGATCCAGTCAGCAGCGGTCTACCAACAGGATGCGCGCAACCTGGTGTTTATCGAGAAGGTGGAGGACTTGCCTTGGATCGCAGTAATCAAGGCAACAACCCAGCGTCATGAGCTCTTTTTGACGACTTTCTACCGAGCGAGTTCCGGCCGGTACGTTCGGCGGCTCCGGGAACGGGGAACTGTGGTAAGGGATTAAGCGCGCCCGGAGGGACGTCACATCCCCCGCGACCCTAGGCCGGTTAGACGGGATACTTGGCTCGGGCGCATTCACGAAATAGCCCTTTTAGTGGGTAATTTCAAGCTCAGGCGGGAAATGTGAGGGACCGACCACTCTTAGCTTCGCCGTTAAACACCTATTAAAGGGGTCAGGAGAGGGGTGGACAGATTTTCCGGCCCACCATACCCTACGCCCAGGCGAGGCCAATTTTGACGCCTTGAGCGCGCGCGCCTTTTTCTCCACCACTCACAACCACCACCCCTGAATTCCTTCAGGGGCGATTGAGCGATCCCAGACGGGCATCTTCGTCCCATGGTGAACACGCTCGCAACCCAATTTCCAGTCATGGCTCTCAACTTCCTGGACGCAGATGTCCCGGAGTGGATCCAGCTCACCCCGCGCGGCCCCGGTATCGAGGGGCGCGACGGGCGCAAGTGGGTTTTGGCAAACCCTGAAGCTGTCGTCGCGGCCTTCCGTGACCACGGTGCAGATTTGCCCATCGACATGGAACACTCGACCCAGATCAAAGCGTCCAAGGGCGAACCTGCCCCGGCGGTTGGCTGGATCAAGGACATGGAAGTGCGCGAGGGCGAGCTTTGGGCGCGCGTTCACTGGACCGACGAAGGCCGCATGCGGGTTTCTGATCGCCAGTATCGCTACATCAGCCCGGCCTTCACCTTCGAAAAGGCCTCCGGCGAGATCCTGAAAATGGTCTCGGCCGGCCTCACCAACAACCCGAACCTGCACCTGGCTGCCCTCAATCGTGAAGGCGCTGAAGAGGAGATTGAAATGGACAAAGCCGTCCTGGAGGCCCTGGGCCTCGCAACCAACGCCAGCGCCGCCGATGCGGTGGTGGCGATCAACAAGCTGAAGGAGGACAAGGCAACCGCTTTGAACTCCGCAGCGAGCCCTGACACCGACAAGTTTGTGCCGATGGAAACCCATCAACTGGCGCTGAACAAGGTCGCCGGTTTCGAGAAGGTCGAAAAAGACCGCGAAGACGAGGCGGTCAACGCCGCCGTCGATCAGGCCGTCGCGGACGGCAAGATCGCACCGGCCAACAAGGACTTCTACCTGGCTGCCTGCCGGGCTGAAGGTGGGCTGGAACGGTTCGCCGCGACCATGAAGGACGCGCCGGTCATCGCCGCGCCGTCCGACCTGGACGAAGGCGGTCCCGCCAAAACCTCGAAGGCCCTGACCGACGAGCAGGTCGCCGCCTGCCGCGCCCTGGGCATGGATGAAGATGACTATGCCACCGCGCTGGCAGAGGAGAAATCGGCATGATCGTTACCGCAGCAGCCGTTGCCGCCCTTCAGGTTGGCTTCAAGAAGAACTTCCAGTCCGCCTTCGACGCCACGCGTCCCGACGCGGACTATACCAAGGTGGCCACCACCATCACCTCGACCTCCAAGTCCGAGACCTATGGTTGGCTGGGCAAGTTCCCGAAAATGCGGGAATGGGTCGGCGATCGTGTGATCAAGGACATGGAAGGCTTTGGCTATGCCATCGTCAACAAGGACTTTGAGGCGACGGTTGGCGTCAGCAAGACTGACATCGAAGACGACAACCTGGGCCATTATGCCCCGCTGTTCCAGTCGATGGGCCAAAGTGCCGCCGAACAACCCGACGATCTGACCTTTGGTCTGTTGGGCAATGGCCGCACCGAGCTGTGCTTTGACGGTCAGTATTTCTTTGACACCGACCACCCCAGCCACAACGAGGCTGGTGGCGACATCGTTGTCTCCAATGTCGATGCGTCGGGGGCCGTTGATAACCCCTGGTGGTATCTGCTGGATACGACCAAACCGCTGCTGCCCCTGATCCACCAGGAGCGCAAGAAGGCGCAGTTCGTGGTCAAGGCTGATCCCAACAGCTCGGACCATGTGTTCATGAAGAACGAGCTGCTCTACGGCGCTGACGCGCGCTGCAACGTGGGCTTCGGTCTGTGGCAGATGGCTTATGCTTCGAATGCCGCTCTGGATGGCGACAGCCTGGACGCTGCGATCGAAAGCATGCGCTCGCTGCGTGACACCAATGGCCGGCCGCTGAACATCAAGCCCAGCCTGCTGGTCGTCGGCCCGAAACTGCGTTCCGCTGCCAACAAGACCGTCAAGGTCATGCTGGATGCGAACGGCGGCTCCAACGCAAACTACAATGCGGTCGACGTGCTCGACACCGCGTGGCTGGCATAAGGAGAGGTTGAGATGAGCAAGGTTCTTATCTGCGCCGCCGCCGTCACAGGGTTTCACCGCTGCGGCATGTTCTTCCCGAAGGATGGCAAGATCGTCGATCTGTCCAAGCTGGACGACGACGTGGTCAAGCGCCTGGAAGGCGAAAAGCAGCTGCATATTTCGGAGCCGTCCGAGGCCGACCTGGCACGCTTTGCCGGGGATGCTGATGGCGACACCGAGCTGCGCCACCAGGTGGCCGAGGCAATCCGCGATCTGACGATCGAAGATTTCCAGAAAGACGGCAAGCCCAAGGTCGATGCACTGAAAGTGCTGTTGCCCGACGCGAAGATCAAAGCCGCCCTGCGCGACGAGGTCTTTCAAACCATGGTCGAGGACGGGTTCACCGCCCCGGCCGCGTAATACCCCAGGGTGTTGACCTGGTCGCTTCGGGGGGCGGCGACCAGGTAGCCCGCGACCCGACAGCCCCCCGCGATATTCGAATGAGCTAACCGTCGGGCGTGCAGACACCCCCATGAGGCCCACGGTTCGCTCTCACCAGCCGGCATCGGAGGCAGCACCGATGCCGGCACCCAACCACAGGGAAGCCGATGGCCTACGCGACGAAAGATGACATCGTTACGCTTTACAGCGAGACCGCACTTTATGTGGCGGATCGTGACGGCGACGGGCTGCCCGATGAGGCTGCGATTTCGCGGGCCCTGAGCGGTGCATCATCGGAGATCGACAGCTTCCTGGGCATTCGCTATCCGGTACCGCTGCCCCATGTCACAGACCTGGTCACGCAGATGACAGTCGATATGGCGCTCTACCGCCTGGCTTCCTCCAATGACGTTCTGACCGATGAACACCGCCGCCGGTACGAAGATGCGATCGCGCATCTCAAACGCCTGGGAAAAGGTGAAGCCGCGCTGAACCTGCCCGCCGAGCCTGTGGCCGAGGGCGAAGAGCCACTTCCCGACGGGGTGCAACCCATCGTTTCGGGCGGACCAGAGAAGGTCTGGACCCGTGAAAAGATGAGGGACTTCTGATGACGGGCGTCTCCTACAATCTTGAACTGCAAAACTATGACCAGGTCATGGCCCGCCTTGAAGGTCTCGGGGCTTGGGAAAAGGAAGATCTGGCGTTTGACCTAGGCGCGGTCCTGGAAAGCTCCACGAAAGAGCGGATCGCCACCGAAAAAGCCGGTCCCAATGGCGAAGACTGGGTTGCCTGGTCCGAAGCCTATGACGAGACCCGCAACCATGGCGTCCATTCGCTGCTGGTTGGCGAGGGCAATCTGCTGGACAGCATCCAGAACTACTCGTCGGGCACCACTGTGCGCGTCGGGTCAAACCTGGTCTATGCCGCCATCCATCATTTCGGGGGCGATGAGGTCGATATCCCGATCCCGGCCCGCCCGTATCTGGGCTTGTCTGCTGAAGACGAAGAAGAGATCCGCGCGCTGGTGCTGGGTGACTTCAAGGCGGTGCTGCAATGAGCGCGACGCTGAGCCTTCTGTCTGATCTTCCCGCCGCGATCGTGGCCGAGGTTGATCTGCTTCTTCCCGACCTGAAGGAATGCAAGGCGGTCGTCGGGCCGTTCGATCTGAAGAAGCTGAAGGCGGGCGGCTATCCCGCCCCGGCCGTGCTGATCTCTCGCATGGGCGCACGCCAGGGCAAAACCCTGGCTGGCAACCTGCCAACCTTTGAGTTCCGCATGGCAGCCTTCGTCATTACGCGCAGCGCACCGGGGCTCGATCGGGACACCGCCGCTGCAAATATCTGCGCCGCCCTTTTAAAGCTCGTCCCTGAAAACCGCTGGGCCTTGGCCGGTGCGGGTGCCGCGCACACCGTGGGCACCGAGGTGCTGGTTGCCTCAAACGACGCCTCCGGCATTCACTTGTCGGCCGTGACCTGGTTGCAGCCGCTGATGCTGGCCGCTGTGCCGGCGCAAGAGATCGTGCCGATCGAGCTTTATGCCCGCGTCGAGCCCGGCCCTGGTGGCGATCACGTCGAGATCGGAGCGGACACATGAGCCAGGCGACCGCAGAAAATGACCGCCGTCTGGGCAACGTGGTGCTGATCGGGGCCGTGACCTCGGTTGATGCTGGCAGTGCCACCGCCGTGGTGCAGCTTGGCGAACTCACTTCGCCCCCGCTTCCGGTTGGTCAGATGCGCGCCGGCGCGTTGCAGTTCTGGTGGATGCCCACGCCTGGTGAACAGGTCGTCGTGGTCAGCCCCTCAGGCGACGTTGCCCAGGGCGTGATCATTGCCTCGATCTATGCCGGCAACGCGCCCAGCTCAAACGAGGCCGAGCCCCAAATCAATCTGGCGGGCGGCAAGCTCGTCGTGAACGGGGACATTGAAGTTTCCGGAGATGTCGTGGCCTCAGGCGTTTCCCTGGTCACGCATACCCATGGCGGCGTTCTTCCGGGCGGCGCAAACACAGGAGAGCCGAACTGATGACAGGCGTGAAGAAATACATGGTTCGGGCATCGGGCCGGATCGCAGGGACACCCCGCAAAGAAGGTGACATGGTCGAGATGACCCCGGCCCAGGCGAAATATGAAAACGTCACCGAAGTGGTGATCGGCATCGATCTGGCCAAAGGCAAGGACGAAAGCGTGGTCACCCCGGTTCCCGCCCCCAAAACCACCAAACGGAGCCCGCGCAAGAAATGAGCGGGATGAACCGGCATACGGGCCTGGCGGTCGAAGGATCTGCGCATCTGTCGCAGTCGATCCTCGACATCCTGACAACGCCGAAAGGCACCCGCGTCATGCGGCGTGACTATGGGTCCGACCTGCCGAACATCATCGACCAGCCGATCAATGGTGAAACGCTGGTCGATATTTACCAGGCGACGGCCGAGGCGTTGGACGAATGGGAGCCGCGCCTTGAGCTGGCCCGCGTTCAACTGGCGCACGCCGAGGCTGGCCGGATCGAGATCGAACTGACCGATGCCGACGGGAATTCCCTGCTGGCCGAGGTGGCGGCATGAGCGGCTTTGACGTGATCAATCTGGCGAAGTTGCCAGCGCCGGCCGTCATCCAGGCCCCGAGCTTTGAAGAGCTGCTGGCCGAAATGAAAGCCCGCGCGATCGAAGAGATGCCCGAGCTGGAAGCCTATCTGGTTCTGGAAAGCGAACCGGCCACAAAGCTGCTCGAGGTGTGCGCCTATTTCCGTGTGCTGGACCGGGCCGAGTTCAACGATGGGGCCCGCGCCAATATGCTGGCGCTCGCAACCGGAACCGATCTGGAAAACCTTGCCGCCTTCTGGGGCGTTGAGCGCCTGACCGTTCAGGTGGGTGATGACACCATCGACCCGCCGATCCCCGAGATCCTCGAAAGCGACGACGCCCTGCGCTCGCGCACCCAGCTTTCGCTTGAAGGCCACACGACCGCCGGTTCGCGTGGTGCTTACACTTTCCATGCATTGAGCGCCGACGGCACCGTGAAGGACGTCGATGTCGCCAGCCCGACGCCCGGTGAAGTTGCCATCACCGTGCTGGGCCATGACGGCGACGGAACGCCCTCTGCCGCACTGCTGCAAACCGTCACAGATGCCTTGAGCCACGAGGACGTGCGCCCCCTGACCGATCTGGTCACTGTGGCTGGCGCGACGATCCTGACCTATTCGGTCGAGGCGGAGCTCACGCTCTACAACGGCCCCGACGCCGCCCTTGTCCTGGCTGCTGCCGAAGCCGCGATCACGACTTATGTGACCGACCACCATCAACTGGGTCACGATATCAAGCTGTCGGGCATCTATGCGGCGCTTCACCAGCCCGGCGTTCAGGGTGTCGATCTGATCGCGCCTGGTGCTGACATCGCCGTCGCATCAACCGAAGCGGCCCATTGCGCTGCTGCCCCCATCATTACGGTGGGAGGGCGTGATGTCTGATCCGCTGTCCATCCTGCCCTCCAACGCCACCGCTCTTGAACTGGCCCTAGAACAGGGTGTTACAGCGGGCACGCCCGATCTGGCCCCGATCGGTCAGCTCATGAATGCCGAGACCTGCCCGGCCGAGCTGCTCGGCTGGATGGCCTGGGCGTTTTCGATCGAGACCTGGGGCGCTGACTGGTCAGAGGAAGCAAAGCGCCAGGCAATCGCCGCATCGATCGAGGTTCACCGCCGCAAAGGAACCATCGGATCGGTTCGTCGCGCCCTTGCCGCTGCAGGATATGGGGATGCGGAAATCATCGAGCGGTTCGGGCACGAGACTTATGACGGAACGACCCTGCACGACGGTTCCTATGCCCACAACGAAGCTGACCATTGGGCCGAGTACCGCTTGCGCCTGGCCCGCCCGATCACCTCGCAACAGGCCGCGCAGGTTCGCGAGATCCTCGCCAACGTCGCGCCCGCCCGCGCCCACCTGAAAGCGCTCGATTTCACCGAGGTCGCCCACACCTATAACGCTCGCATCACGCATGACGGGCAGTTCACACATGGAGTTGTTTAATGGCCGGATTGTTCGAAAACCCTGTCTGGGAAGACGAAGTTTATCAGCTTGAACAGACCGACCCGGTTTTGGGTGGGCCGCCTGATCTGGCGCAGGCCAAGGGCTTTACGAATGAGCCGCACCGCGCCCTGGCAAACCGCACCGCGTGGCTCAAGGCAGAGGTCGCAGCTTTGGCCGCGTCCTCGGTCACGCAAGCCGACATCGACGCTACCGCCGCAATCCTGAGCGGTGACATCACCACGCTTGAAGGCAATATCCCCAGCATCATCCGCAACGAAATGCACTTCTCGGCCACGGTCGACCCGGACGAAGCCAACCCGACCGAAGTCGAGGGAGGCACATTCAACACGGTTGTCGCGGCGGTCGAGGCCGCGCCTGCGGGATCATTCGCGCAAATCAAGCTCCTGGCGGACAAGACTTACGTGATGGACACGAATATCCGCCAAAACAACGTGGCCACCCAGCTTGTCAAAGAAGGGGGCGGGGCAAACCCGATCCTGGACGTGCGCGCCGTTGCAACCGCGACATTCAACAGCCTGGTCGGGTTCACACAAAATGGGCTGTCCAGCCTGGAAACCGTGGACGTGGACATCCAGCTCCCTGCCGCCTTGCCAGATCCGAGCCTGCCGCTGTCGTCCTCCGACAGTTTGTTGCGGTATTCGCCGGGTGGGGAAATCTCCCTGACCATGCAGCGCGGCACGATCACGGGCGGCGCGTTGTTTGGCCTGTGCAGCGCCCATGCGGGCACGATTGCCAAACTGAGCCTGTTCAATGTCACGCTTGATGGCACGATCTACGGCGTGACCAGCGCGGCCAACGGCGTTTCCCTGGTCTGCCCTTACACAACCACCCTGCTGAACGGCGCCACCCTGACCGAGGGCGGTGTGATCGGCACGAACGTCCTGCAATCCTGAGGAACTCGCCATGAACTTCACCATCACCGACGGCGCACGCACAACGGTTGGCGCGACCCGCGAGGACGCCCTGGCCCTTGGCTATTCTCAGGCGGCTGTTGGCGCGGCAATGAAAGCGCAGGCCTCGGCCCTTGTGACGCAATTCGCCGACACCTACCGCGCCCAGATCGCCAGCGCCGCGCCGGGAAAGATCGCCGAATGGCTGTTCAAGGAACAGATTGCGCGTGACCCCGATGTGGCCCGCGCCGAGGAGCTGGCCATCATCGACCGCGAAGCCGCCGCACGCGGCATGGACCGCGCAGGCATGCTGGCCCTGATCCTCATCAAGGCAAATGCATTCCGGTCCATCGCCCTGCTGGTCGGGGCTATTGAGACCGAAGCAAAAGCGGCCGTTGAAGCCGTTCCCGCCGATGCTGACGACATCGAAACCCAACTCACCACCGCCCTGGCCAATGCAAAGGCCGAGGCAAACGCGGCCTTCACCGCCGCCCTTGCTCTGATTAACGGAGGTTCCTGACCATGCCCGAGCAGTTTCTTCACGGCGTTGAAGTCATCCAGATCGATGACGGCATTCGCCCTATCGCCACAGTCAATAGCTCTGTGATCGGCATCGTGGGCACCGCGCCCGCCGCCGACGCAGCGGTCTTCCCTGCTGACACGCCACTCCTGATTTCTGGCCCGCGCCAAGCCGCGACTCTGGGCAATGACGGCACCCTGAAAGACGCCTATGAGGCGATCTACGCCCAGGGCGCGACCGCCGCTGTGATCATCCGCGTTGATGAAGGCGTCGATGCGGCCGCAACGCTCGCCAATGTTGTGGGCGACGGGGCCGCCGGCACCGGCGTCTGGGCGCTCGAGGCCTCGCAAAGCGCGCTCGATATGACGCCGCGCATTCTGGTCGCGCCTGGCTTTACCTCGACCGTGCCTGGGGACCCGGCCAGCCCGGTGATCACCAACCTGATCGCGGTGGCTGAAAAGCTGCGCGCCTCAGTCGTTGGCGATGGCCCCAACACCAACGAAACCGACGCCAAGAACGACCGCGCCAACTGGGGCTCTGATCGCCTGTTCCTGGTCGACCCGGCTGTCCAGGTCTTTGACACGGACGCCGCTGACTATGCGATCCGCCCTGCCTCTGCCTATGTCGCTGGCCTGATTGCAAAACGCGACGTCGAGCGGGGCTTCTGGTGGTCGCCTTCCAACCAGGTGATCAACGGGATCACTGGCACCGCCCGGCCTGTGTCGTTCAACCTCAGCGCCTATGACACCGAAGCCAACCGGATGAATGAGGCCGAGGTCGCGACCATCATCCGCCGCGACGGGTTCCGCCTCTGGGGCAACCGCGCCACCGGGGCCGATGCGCAATGGGCCTTCCTGTCTGTGCGCCGCACGGCCGATGTCATCTATGAAAGCATCGAGCGCGCGCACCTCTGGGCCATGGATCGCCCGATCTCTGCACAGCTCATCCAGGACCTTCGCGACGGCGTGCAGGCCTTTGGCCAGGACCTGGTCAACAAGGGCGCTCTGCTGGGCTTCAACTGCTGGCTGGATCCTGAGCTCAACACCGAAACCAACCTGAAGGCCGGGAAGCTCTACCTGGACTTTGATTTTGAACCGCCCGCGCCGCTGGAGCGGCTGGTGTTCCGGGCTCACCGCAATGGCGACTATTACGACGAGCTGATCGAGCAAGTCGGCGCGGCCGCCTGAGGAAAGGACTGAACGATGCAATACCCTCGCACCATTCGCAACTTCAACGGCTTCATCGACGGGTTCGGCTATGCCGGTCTGATGATCGAGGCCAAACTGCCCGAGCTGAAGCTCAAGACCGGAGGCTTTCGCGGTGCCGGCATGGACGCCCCGATCGCTGTTGATCTGGGCATGGAAGCCATGCAGGCCGAAGGCACCCTGGCCGAATGGCGACCCGAGCTGATCAAGATGTTCGGCACCCGCCAGCGCATGACCCTGCGCCCCACCGCCCAGGGGGAGGCGGATTTCAACGCCGACGAGATCGTCGCCACACTGGGTGGCCGGTGGTCGGTTGTGAACTTCGCCGACCTGAAGCCGGGCGATGACGTTCCCATGAAGCTGACGCTGGAAATTGATTACTGGCGCATGCTGCACAATGGCGACGAATTGTTCGAGATCGACGTTCAGGCAGGCAAGCGCGTGATCGGCGGCGTCGATCAACTGGCCAGCCAACGCAGCGCCATGGGGATCTGACCCCACTTCATAGTTCCGGGCGCGAAACTATACCCTTCGCGCCCGGTTTAAAGCCCCCTTTAAAACCGGATTAAAACCATGACCAAGACCGCTGCACCCTCCACCGCCACCCTGTCCAAGCCCGTGAAAATCGACGGCAAGGATGTGTCCGAAATTACCCTGCGCAAACCCGCCACCGGCGAGATGCGCGGGCTGAGCCTGGTCAACATCCTGCAGATGGACATCAACACCATGATCAAGCTGCTGCCCCGGATCTCGAACCCACCGCTGAATGAACAGCAGGTCGCCGAACTGGAGCTTGAAGACTTCACCGAACTGGCGGGCAAGACCGTGCTTTTTTTCGCCAAGAAGGAGCAGCTCGAGGGCGTTACGACCTGAAGCTGCCCGAAGATGTGACCGACGCGATGGCTGATATCGCGTCGGTCTTTCATTGGCCCCCAGGGGTCATGGACGAAATGCCGCTCGAGGAGCTGGCGATGTGGCGCGAGAAAGCGCGCACCAGGGTAGAGGCCCAGAATGGCAAACGGTGATCTGAACATTGCACTGGTCCTGAAGCTGGTCGACCAGATCACCGGCCCGCATCGGGCTGCCATCAATGCCGTGCGCGATATTGGTCGTGTCACCGAGCAGACCGGCCGGGCGGGTGTTGCCTGGTCAAACCAACAGCTTGATGCCAACCGCGCCCGCCGCTCAGCCTTGATGGGTGAAGCCATGGGCGTGGCAGCCACAGGGGCCGCTCTGGTCGCCGCACTCGCCCCGGCCGTGAAGTTTGAAAGCTCCATGTCTGGTGTGCGCAAGGTCATCGACTTTGAGACGCCGGACGGCTTTGCCAACATGTCGCGCGACATTCTTGAGCTGACCACTTCAGGTGCCTTGCCGATGGCGGCCGAAGGAATTGCTGAGATCATCGAGGCGGCAGGCCAAGCTGGTGTCGTGGACAAGGCTTTGCCCGATGACGAAGAGCGTGCGCAGCTCATTGCCTTTGCTACAGACGCCGCGAAGATGGGTGTTGCCTTTGATATGGCAGCCGCCGACGCCGGGTCGGCGATGGCAATGTGGCGTAAGGCGATGGGGATGAGCCAGGAAGAGGCGCTCGACCTGGGCGACGCGATCAACTTCCTGTCCAACAACATGAACGCCTCGGCCCCCAATATCGTGGACATTGTCCGGCGCCAGGGCGCGGTTGCCATGGCGGCAGGTCTGGCCACCAACGAGATCGCGGCGCTGTCGGCTGCATTCCTCTCTGGTGGGGCCTCGCCTGAAATCGCCGCCACTGGCCTGAAGAACTTCCTGGGCGCGCTGACCGATGGTGAAGCCATGACCGCCAAGCAGTCGGCCGTCATGAAAACACTGGGCTTTGACGCGACAGAGCTGGCAAAGCGGATGCAGGTCGATGCCAAGGGCGCGATCGTTGATGTGATGGAAGCCCTGGCTGAATTGCCTGCCCACGCCCAAGGCGCTGCCCTGAGCCAGCTTTTTGGCGAAGAAAGCAAGGGCGCGATCGCCCCGCTGCTGACCAACGTTGAGCTGCTGCGTGAGGCCTTTGGTCTGGTCGGTGATCCCACCCAATACGCCGGATCAATGCTGGCGGAATATGCCACCCAAGCAGAGACAACGGCGAACGCGCTGATCCTGACCCAGAACTTCATGAAGGGCCTTTCGATTGCGGTTGGCAGCATCCTGTTGCCCGAGCTGAATGAACTTCTTCTGACCGTGCAGCCGCTGATCAAAATGATCACGGACTGGGCCGCTGCGCATCCGGAGCTGGTGACGATGGTCTTCCGCGTGGTGCTGGCGCTTGGGGCCATGAAGGCCGCATCGATCGCCCTGCGCTGGGGTATCTTCACCGCGCTGACGCCAATCCTTCACCTGATCCGGGCCGGGTCCTGGTTGCTGGTTCTGCTGCCGCGTCTGGTGGGCGGGCTGCTGGCCCTGCTGAACCCCATGAAACTGGTCCGCGCGTCCATTATCGCTCTCAAATGGGCCGTGATCTCGACCGGCATTGGTGCGCTTCTGGTTGGCATCGCCATGGCGGGGGTCTGGATCTACAACAACTGGGCCGGGCTGGGCGAGTTCTTCAAGGGCTTCTGGCAGGGGTTCAAGGACGCCCTGGGGCCAGCCGCTCCGATGCTCGAAGGCGTGATCGCATACGCCCGTGAAATCTGGACCTGGTTCACCAACATCCTCGGCCCCATGGATGCCAGCAAAGAAGCGTGGCGCGCCTTGGGTGTTGATGCGGGCGGCGCGCTCGGCGGTATCGCTGGCAAAGTGGCCGAGTGGACGGGGGCCAATGGCTCCCTGATCGGCACCCTCCTGAAGGTCTACGGCGCGTTCCTTGCCTTGCGCCTGATCTGGCGTCTGCCCATGTCACCGATCCGCGCGGCCGGCCGCTTGATCGCCTGGATCGCAAAGGGACCAATTCTCTGGCTGATGAGAGGGGTTGGCCTGCTGGGCAAAGCCTTCCTGCGCCTTGGCGTCTTCATGCTGACCAACCCGATCGGTTTGACCATCATGGCGGTCGCGGCGCTGGCCTATCTCGTCTATCGCGCCTGGGACCGGATCACGGCCTGGATCAAAGAAAAGGTCGCCGCCGTCAAAGCCGCTTTTGATGAGGGCATCATCCAGGGCGTGTTCAAGCTGATTTCCGAGTTCAACCCTTGGACGTTGGCCATGGAAGGCGCCCAGATCCTGATCGCCGAGATCATGGAGCTGGTCGGGGTGCCTCAGAACATCGTGGACGCGTTCCGTGAGTTCAGCCTGTACGACACCGGCGTGTCCCTGCTGCAAGGATTGTGGGACGGCATGGCCTCCCTCGTCGGGCCTATGGTCGATGCAATCAGCGCCAGCCTCAGCGCCATCATTCCTGCCTGGATGAAATCGGCCTGGAACTGGGTTGTCGGCGGCGGCGATCCTTCTGAAACCCCACCCGGCCGGGACGTTGGCGGCGCGGTCCGGGCTGGCCTGCCTTATGTGGTCGGCGAGCGCGGCCGCGAAGTGTTCGTGCCTGGCGTATCCGGATCCATCCTGCCCGGCCGGGTGTTGAAAGCCGCCATGGCCGCCGGCGCAATTGCCGCCCCCGCCGCCGCAATGCCCAGCCAGGAAGACATCATTGATCGCGTTGATCGCCGCCCGGCGCTGTCCATGCCAGCCGCCGCCCCCGTGGTTCAGCGCCAGGGCGACACAATCACAATCGCAATCCACCCCGCGCCTGGTCAGGACCCACAGGCCATTGCCCGTGCTGTCGCGGCCGAGCTGCAGCGGCGCGATGACGCGCGGCGCGGGGATCTGCACGACGGAGGAGATTACTGATGTCAGCACTCGTCATGATGGCCCTGGGCGTGTTCCGGTTCGGCATGTCGGCCGAGGCATATCAGAGCTTCAGCCATTCGGCCTCTTATCGCTGGGGCAAGGTTGATCGCATTGGTCGCGCGCCTGCGCTGCAGTTCACCGGCCCGGATGCCCAGGAGGTAACGATCGAAGGTGTGATCCATCCCCATTTCCGGGGCGGTCTGCGCCAGATGGAGTTCATGCGGCTGAAGGCTGGAACCGGCAAGCCGATGATGATGGTTGATGGTCTGGGCTGGGTCTGGAAACGCTGGGTGATCGTGCGCGTGGAAGAGCGCAAGAGCATCCTTATGCGGGACGGGGCCCCAAAGCAGATCGACTTCTCAATCACGCTGCAAAGCTATGGGAGGGACGGGCTGTGAGCCTCTACCGCACCACCCAGGGCGACATGGTCGATGCGATCTGCCTGGGCCACTATGGCAGCACCGACATGGTCGAGGCCGTTTATGACGTGAACCCCGGTCTGGCCGCGCGTGGCCCGGTCCTGCCCGCTGGTGTGTTGATCACCTTGCCGGATGCCGCGCCGCAGCCTGTTGCCCGGCCGATCCGTCTCTGGGGGGCCTGATCATGCGCGTGGCCTTCCAGATCCTCGCCGATGGCGAAGACGTTACAGCCCTGTTTAAAGATCGTTTAAAGAGCCTCACGATCGTTGATGAGGCCGGCATGAAATCCGACACGGCCGAGATCGTCATCGATGACCGCGACTATCGGGTCGAGCTGCCTGAAACCGGCGTTCGGTTGGAGATCTCCATCGGCTTCAAAGAAACCGGCCTCACCTTCATGGGGGCCTATACGGTGGATGAGCTGAGCGGCGACTATCCGGTCAAGACCATGACGATCAAGGCCAAGGCAGCCGATATGTTGCAAGGCATTCGCTCTCCCAAGACACGCGCCTGGGAAGGCAAAACGCTCGAGGATATCGCCGCCAAAATCGCTGGCGAACATGGCCTGCGCCTCGCCATCAGCGACAGCCTGAAACCCGCCTTCTTCGGATACCTGGCGCAGACGGCCGAGAGCGATCTGAACCTGCTGACCCGGATGGCCCGCGACCTCGACGCCACCGCAAAACCGGCGGGCGACGCCCTGGTCATTGTGAAGCGCGGCGAAGGGAAATCGGCTGATGGTCAGGACCTGCCCACGCCGGTGATCGCGGCCAGCGAGATCACGAACCTGACCTGGACCGCAACTGGGCGGGGTCGTTATGGCAAGGTCACGGCCGAGTGGTCCGAGCTGGGCTCTGCCGCTGTTCATCAGGTCAGCGCAGGCGACGGCAAACCCGCCCTCAAACTGCGCCACAGACACGCCACACAGGCCGAAGCGCAGCGCGCGGCCGAGAGTGCCCTGACACGCTCCAAGCGCGCCAGCGGCAAGCTCAGCGCCTCCCTGGCCGGGTTCTATCCCAGCCTGAGTGCTGAGGCCTATGCCGAGCTGCCAGACATCAAACCCGAGCTGACCGGCCAATGGCTGGTCAACCGTGTCGAACACCGCCTGGACGCCGTCCTGGTCACCAGTTTCGACAGCGAACGCGACAACGAGGAGAAGAGCACATGAGCGAGCAGCTGCGCCTGGCATTCTATCGCGGCGAAGGAAACCTTGCCGATCGGGTGATCCGCTGGGTGACCAGGTCCGAGTTCAGCCACGTTGAGCTGGTCCGCGAAGGTGTGGATCTGCCAAACGGCATCCACCGCACCGCTGCCATCTCGTCCTCTCCCCGCGACGGTGGCGTGCGGGTCAAACTGATCGACTTCAAGCCCGAGAACTGGGAGTTCGTGGAGATCAACGCCTGGGCACCGCTCAACATGTGGTCGCGCGCTGCCGTCCATCTTGGCGATGGATACGACTATGCTGGTATTCTGTTTTCTCAGGCACTTTCGATCAGGCGACATGCCCCCGATCGCTGGTTCTGCTCCGAGCTTCTTGGATACGCCGCAGGCCTGCCTTCGCCCCAGACAATGGCCCCCGGTGATTTCATGGACCAGGTGAAGCTGCTGAACCAGGTCTGGCACCTAGCCGGTATCGAAGAGGCCTCCTAACGAAAGGCCAGGGGGTGCTGAAACACCCCCCGACACGGGGATCAAAGTCTCACCTCAGACCCCGCCGACCCACAATACTTCAAGGCCGCTTCCGTCCCTCGAGGGAGCGCCATAATTGAGGTGATTCCCCATGGGAGACCAGCAAGAAGTCCGTTGTTCCGGATGCCGTAAACTGCTATTCAAGATGGTGTTAAATGCCCTGCGCGGCCCGATCTCGATCAAATGTCCGCGCTGCAGAGCTTTCAATCATGTGAGGCCAGACCCGAGCCCTTCACCCGAGCGACAAGATCGCAAAGGAAAGGACCCCTCGTGTGGCTCTTCATTCCCCCAAAAGACATGACGACTTTCGCGGCATCAGCCTTTGCGCCGGTGTCGGAGGACTGGATCTCGGAGTGCATCTCGCAGAACCCGGATATCGAGCTGTGTGTCATGTCGAGCGAAACAGTTCAGCCGCGGCCTCTCTCGTGGCACGGATGGCGGACGCGTCCCTGGCTCCGGCTCCTGTCTGGGACGATCTCAAATCCTTCGACGGCCGACCTTGGCGCGACCGCGTTCATCTCATCACTGCCGGTTATCCATGCCAGCCCTTCACTCTCTCCGGTCTGCGAAAAGGCGAAGACGATCCCCGCCACCTCTGGCCAGACGTCGCCCGGATCGTCGGGGAAGTCAGCCCGGAATGGGTCTTCTTCGAAAACGTCCCAGGGCATCTGTCCCTCGGCCTCCAGGACGTCGCCCGCGACCTTCAGGCAATGGGCTACCGGATTGCAGCGCGCGTCGTATCAGCGGCGGAAGTTGGCGCAACGCATACCCGTGAAAGGGTGTTCATTCTGGGCCACGCCGACCTTCAAGGGCAGCGGCAACCGGGCCTGCATCGTGATGAGCCCGGCCGGGATGGCCTACAAGACCGACCAGAACCAGGTGGGGTCACAGATTGGCCTGAAGAACCAGGCGTCGTCCTGGACCCTGCTGTGGATGCTGCTGAAGGCCTCGGGCTGGAAGGGGGACCGCTTCCTCTCTTCCCACCCTTGCCGGGTGATTTTGCTCAATGGCGAAAAACACTCGAACGGCACCCTGACCTTCAACCCTGCATTCAGCGACTGGATGATGGGATGGCCTGCCGGTTGGACCGATCCGCTGCAGCCGGTAACGGGGTGGTCCCAATGGCTGCTGCGCGCGCGTGGCGCGATCTGAGGGCTGAGCTGGGCTATATAGGGTAAAGCTCAGGGACGTGCTGAGTTCGAATACTTATCGTTTCTGCTCCCAGCCCTAAGCTGGGTGCGGTCTTATGAAGCGGGAGGTTAGCCCAGCCGTTCCAGTTCTGGTGGAATCACTTACAACCTGAAAGAGTGCTGGTATTCTGAGGGGGACAAAATGATTCTGAAAACTTTGAATTCTATGCGCAAACGGATGTCTTGGACCGATGCGCGAGTACTGTTGCTAAAAGCAGGGATTGAACCTGGGCTAGGCTGGAACAAAACAATTGAGAAGATCAAACAGCTACCAGTGCAACCTGACGCAGGGCCTCTCCAAGACCAAGTTATAGAGCACATTCTTTGCGGCCAAAAGTTTACCAAGCTTTACCCGCTGAACCCCAAAGACCGCACTGCTCTTCAGGCAAAACTGGTTGACCAGAAAATCCCTGACATCGCCGCGGCTCTCAGCTTTCCCAATCACCTGACAGAAGACCAGCTGATCGAACATCCAGGTGGGTTTTCTCCTGTCAGCGTTGAATCGGATGACGATGGCATCGGCCTGGTTTTCAGCTCAGCATTTCAAATGAAGAAGCGGGAAGATATCCCATTTGAGGAGTTCGGACACCCGGACGAAATTCGAGCTCGATATGATGAAATTGTTGGGGTGACTTTCCAATGGGAGCAAATCATGAGTGTGATTTGGGTGCCCCATCATCGTGACAATATTGAGTTGAGGATTGATTACCCGAAGGGGATGACCCAGGACGCTATCCACGCACTACATTCCCAGCTGAGAGAACTCGTAAATTCTCTAGGTGTTGTGAAGCTTGTGAAGGCAATCAATCTCTTCCCTGCCGTTCGGAATTTTTATGACGACAAAAAAGAAGGCCGGGTCACCGAAATCATGTTCTCCACAACAACCGGCGGCATTAAGAACGAAAAAATCATTAAGCGTAGGGGCCAAATCGATCAAAGGGATGAGACCTACCATCTTGCCGGAAAAGCTGGGTTAGACACTGAGATCAATCTGTACCGGGTTACAGTTGAATGGTCGTTTACTGAGGACAATTTGTTCTTCAAGCCTTCCATTCTTCTGGCTGCCACAGGTCCATCAGGAAAGGGTCCTGGGGGTGAACCAACAATCTCGGGTGCCGTAATCGGGGGATGCGTTCGAGCAGCCGACTATGAGTTTGTTATCGAAAGACTTGGACAAAAGGTCAAATTGACGGCCTAGGAAATGTGCTATTAATGCCTATGGGTATCAAGAGAACACATGATTGGCTGGTCTCGTCCGATATTTCGGGCGAGATACTTCGTGCTTGTCTCAGTATCACCGATTGGCTCAATAGCCTCAAGTCTGACGAAGGTTCATTCGTAACACTCCGTGATGTTTCTCGTGTAGTGGAAGGCCAAGCGAATGAAGACGAAATGCTAGCCGCTCTTTCTATCCTCACAACATCTGATTACGCCCTTCTTGATGTTCACGGGTACCTGGATGATTTTGAAAGCGGACCTCTCGTGTTAGACGACTGTGCTTTTCGATCCGCCATAATTGAAGGAGTGCTAATTCATCCTGCAACTGGCGACGAAGTCCCAGATCCTGAAACGCACCTTCATCTATTCTACTCCCTTCGGGCAGAGGTACTTGACTAGTGGGAGAACAGGAAACGATTGCAGCCCTAAGAACACGGTGTGCGGGAACGCCCGGCGGCCTCGCTATTGAGTGGATGCTGCCCCAGACCTTTAATGAGCGTTTCAAACTCTTGGAACGCTTGGTTGATCAGTGTTATCGCCGCTTGGTGGAGGCTCGCCATCTAAATCGTGAAGAAAAAGTTGGCGAGGATCAGCTCTCGGTTCAAGTGGTGCAGATGCTTCAGGTTTCCGGCGTTCTCGCTGAGCACGACGTTCAAACTGGAGGGCATGTAGATATCCACGTGAGAGGGCCACATGACTTTTTGTGGATTGGGGAAGCTAAGATTTACCATGGCCCTGCGAACGTCGAAGGAGGTTTCCTTCAGCTATCCACTAGATACGGTGTGGCATCAATCGGCCGAGACCGTGGTGAAATTGTAATTTATTGCTGGGCGCAGGACGCATTTAAAACCCTCATGAAATGGCAAGATCACTTACCAAACTTGGCAGGAAAAGTTGATCTCGTCGAACCACTCGCCGCTCCCAATCTTTTCTTCCGGACGGAACACCAATGCCCATCAACGGGGCTCCAGTTTCACGTTAGACATGTAATCGTACCACTATTCTTTGATCCCCAAAAATAGCTCTGTAGAAAGGTCCATGGCCCGCACATTCTGATTAAACGGCATTTAAGAGGGTGTTTAAGGCCGGTAAAAAAGACGCACGATTCTGGCCAGTTTAAACGCTCTGGACGGTCTGAGCGCTTAAAGCCCTTGGTTGGCGGCCAACAAAAATGCGTCTGCTGCAAAAAAGCGTGTCACATACTGCAGAAAAGCGTGGCGAGCTACATTGGTGGTTCCTAAAAACACGTCTGCTGCAAAAAAAGCGTGGCGAGCTACATACACCCGCCTGTAACACCGACTGTTGACGCCGCAGGCTTATAGCGCTGAAATATAAAGGAAAAATAGAGTTGGCTGGGATGGTAGGATTCGAACCTACGGTACACTGTACCAAAAACAGTTGCCTTACCACTTGGCTACATCCCAACTGTGGAGGCCTATCTAGTCAAAGCCGCCCGGCTCTGCAAGCCCCAAAACGGGAAAAAGTTGTGGGCTTTTGCCGGGTCGCTTCTGGCGGCTTTCACTCCTCGCTGCCGCCGCGGCTCAGCAGGTCGCTTTCGCTGTTGGCGCTGCGGTCTTCTTCGACCAAGCGGTTCAGAACTTCGTCGTCGCTCGCCTCGGGGGCGGCGGAAACATCGCGTGTTTCAGGGGCTTTGCCTCCCTTGCGGGCTGGCTTGTCCAAGGCGTCCTTGACCAATCGCATTGCCTCGCCACGGGCGCGGTCAAAATTGCTGTGGTGCTGGTCGATCCAGGCCGAAAAGCAGAGCGTCACGCCGCCGCCATCCACGGTGTCGATCCAGACTGACGGCTGAGGCTTGTCCAACACGAACGGCAGGCTGGACAGGCGGGACAGCCCGCGATCTTGTGCTGCTGCAACGTCCTTGTCCGCCGCCAGATGCATGGTGAACTGGAACCGACGCTCGCGGTTGCGTGTGTAATTGATGATGCGGCTTTTAAAGACGGTCGCGTTGGGAATGCGGATGTGATTGCCATCAAAGCTCAGCAGGATGGTCGCCCGGCTGGTCAGGCGGATCACCTTGCCCACGTCACCCGCGATTTCGATCGTGTCATTGGGACGGAAGGGTTGGCGGATTGACAACAGCAGGCTGGCGATAAAGTTTTCAACCGTGTCACGCACGGCAAACCCCAGCGCCAGGCCGATGATGCCCGCCGCACCCATGATGGTCGACAGCAACGCCGTCGCGCCCAGAATATCCAGGGCCACCACGACCCCTGCCATGACAAATCCCAGACGGATCACGACACGGTAGATGTCCGCAACGAAAGCGTTCGGAGCCAGGGTATTCCACGGCTCTTTCATGCGCGCGACCAGTACCCCGACAAAGACCACGGCGCCAAAGGCCAACGCCCCAACCATCAGCAGCGGCAGGATGGCCAGCGCCTGTTTGATGCGGGTCCAGAACCGGTCCATCGCCGGGGTCAGGCGCTTGGTGATGTCGGTGGACACCGAAACTTCGTTCTGAATGGCCACAACCCCGTCAACCCGGCCAACCAACTTGCCCAGCTCCTCGTGGCCCGAGGTTTCAAGCGTGGTGCCCCGCAGCGTCACGACCCCTTCGGAAACAAACACGGTGACATCTTCGTAGCCGGACAGCTCTTCCATGATCTCGCGGATCCGGGTTGCCATCGCGGCATCCCGTTGGCCTTGATCGGCCCCGGTTTCAGTGGTGATGGTCCCGTCCTGGGCCTGGATCGGCCCCGCGAACGGAAGGCTCAGACACAACAAAAGGGCGAAAAGGCGAAAAAGCGGCATGGAAATCCCCGTAAAAGCTGGCGCGATCATAACGCCGGGATCGTCCGGGGAAAAGGAGGGTTTGCCAGACCGTTACAGGATAAAAGGTCGCGCCTTGGCCAGGGCATCAAAGGCCGCGAGGTCCGCGATCACGCCCCCCATGTCGGCCAGCGCGATCATATTGGGCCCGTCCGAAGGCGCCTGATCCGGGTCGGGATGGGTCTCGATGAACACACCTGCGATGCCCAGCGCCACGGCCGCGCGCGCCAAAACCGGCGCAAATTCGCGTTGCCCGCCAGAGGCCCCGCCCTGCCCCCCCGGCATCTGCACCGCGTGGGTCGCATCCATGATCACGGGGTATCCGGTCTGCGCCATTCGTGGCAGTGATCGCATGTCCGCGACCAGGGTATTATACCCAAAACTACTGCCCCGCTCGGTTAGCATGATCTGGTCATTGCCCGTGGACGCCACCTTGGCTGCCACGTGATCCATGTCCCAAGGCGCCAGGAACTGACCCTTCTTGATGTTCACAACCGCGCCGGTTTGACCCGCAGCGCGCAACAGATCGGTCTGGCGGCACAGAAAGGCGGGGATCTGCAACACGTCGGCAACCTGCGCCACGGCGCTACATTGTTCGGGCAAATGCACATCGGTCAGGATCGGCACACCCAAACGGGATTTCACCGCTGCTAGGATCTCAAGCCCGCCATCCAGGCCAAGGCCACGCTGTCCGTCAACAGAGGTGCGGTTGGCCTTGTCAAACGACGCCTTGAAGACATAGCCAAGACCATTGTCGACACAGACCTGCGCCATGTGATCCGCAATGTTCAACGCATGATCCAGCCCCTCCAGCTGGCAGGGTCCGGCGATCACGGTCAGGGGCAGGTCGTTGCCGACCTGTCCCCCGCCAATCGTCAGCCGCTTCATCAGGCCGAAACCTGTTCGCGCAGGATTGAGGCCGTCAGCGACGCCATCAGATAGATCCCTGAGAAGATCAGGAAGGCCAACAGCGTGTTTTCAAAGGCCCGCGGATAGGTCGGATCATCCGGTGCAACCGGGCTGACACCCAGCGACAGGTATCGGGTCTGTTTGTTGGCTTCGACTCGTGCCGTTTCCAGCTGTTGCAACGCCTGTTGCATCAACAGGGTGCGGGTCTGCATGTTGGTCTGGGCAATCATCAGCTGACCACTGATCGAGGCGATAGAGGTCAAACCATCGGACCCATCCGTCAACTTGGCCCGCAAGCCCGCGATCGCGGCTTCATAGCGCGAGATATCGCCGCGCACACCATCGACACGCGCCTGATTTGGGCGGGGGTTCGACAGCAGTTGGTCCAGTTGCAATTGCTTGTCCAACAGAAGGGTTTCGTAATTCGATATCTGGCCCATGACCAGGCTGGTCTCACCCGACCCGTCAATCACGCCCATTTCTTCTTGCAGCCGCAGCACCTCTGCCTGGGCCGCCAGCATATTCGCCTCGGCCTCCTCATAGCTTTCGCGCGCCCCTTGCATCTGATCTTCGCGCTTGCGTTGGGTCAGGTTGTCCACCCGCGCTTCGGCATAGCCAATCAACGCTTCGCTATAGAGCGAGCTTTGCTCAGGCGTGGCAGCGACCACCTCCATTTTGACGATGCCTTCGGAGGGGTCGAACCCGATTTTCACGTTGCGTTTGTAGAGCTTATAGGCGCTTTCATTCGATGCATCCGCATCCAGACGTTGAATGGGGTCGATCGACGGGTCACTGAAATGGTTTTTGAAGCCGACATCCGCATCCAGCCGCAGCATTGCATCACGCGAGGTCAGGTAACTTTGCACGGTGATGCTGTCCTGGCTGACCGCAAGGCCGGTGCCGGAAAACAACCCCCCCAAGCCACCGCCGCCCGAGGCATCGGCCTGCTGAATGACGAATTCGGACTTGGTGGCATACATCGGCGTCGCCACAACATAGTAGTAGTATCCTGCCAGAAGAGTAGGCAGGAACACGAAGAAGGCCAGCCGGGTGAACAGCAACATCAGCTTGCGACGGCGTCGCTTGGCAATATCCAGCTGAATGTCCATCACCGATTTGGCCCGCGCGGCGGCGTCCATCACGCTGGTTGACGGCAGGTTTTGGGGCGTTTGCGGCACGGTCTGCGGCAGCTGCGCCGGCGCTTCTCCGGTCTGTTGCCCGTCAGCCGCGACCAGTTCCAACATCGTGGCGCGTTGGAACGGGTCGATCCCGGCCTTGCGCAACAGGCGCACCGCATCGAAATCCGAGGTCGCAGGCATCCCGTGTTTCTGCGCCACACGTCGTGCCATGCGCAGTTGACGACCGGTCAGGCCTTCCTGTCGGATCTGGGCGATTTCTTCTTCGGCACCCACGGCCCCCGCGCTGTCGACCTGATCGGATTTCGCCGCCGTGGCAAAGGTGCCGGTAAAGCCGTCTTCTTGCGGTGCTAGCGCGGCCTCTTCCATCGGGTTCAATTGACGGGGTTGGCGCGGCTGAGCACCTGCCCCCGCAGCCCCTGCGGCGGTCGGGCGCGAGGGGGTCGGCACATTGCGCGGCTGGGCCGCTGGCGTCGCGGGTTGACCCGCCGCCTGACCTGTCGCCTGGCCCGCCTGGTCCCCTGCCCCGGTGTTGGGGGCCGAACGGCGGATACGGAATTTCTTAGCCTTGGGTTTGGTAGTCATAGAGCTGTTTCGCTTCTTCCAAGGTGTCAAATTGATAGAGTTGCCCGTCTTTCAGCACAGCGGCCGAGCGACAGAACTTCTCTAGCGTCTGCGCCTGATGCGAGACGACGATTACGGTCGCGTTTTGCAGCCGCTGACGCAGCACATCACCGGCCTTGCGGTTAAACTCGGCGTCAGTGGTTTGCGGCATGCCTTCGTCGATCAGATAGATATCGAACTCCAACGCCAAAAGCAGCGAGAAGGTGAAGCGCGCGCGCATGCCCTGGGAATAGGTGCCGACCGGAAAGTCATAGTATTCTTCCAGACCACAGAGCCAACGCGTGAAGGCTTCGAGGTAATCCGGGTCCAGACCATAAAGCTGCGCCACATAGCGCGCGTTTTCCTTGGCCGACAGTTTCGCGATCACCCCGCCCATGAAACCCAGCGGAAAGGACACGCGACAGGTGCGCCGCACTTCGCCTTCGTCCGGCTTTTCAAGCCCGGCCATCATGTTGACGATGGTGGTTTTGCCCGTGCCATTCGGCGCCAGAATGCCCATCGAGTTGCCCAGCTCCACGCGAAACGACGCCCGGTCCAAGATGACCTTGCGCTGTTTGCCGGTCCAGAAGGACTTGCTGACATTGATGAATTCGAGCATTCACGCGCCCCAACACTGCTGCTTACGCCTTATCGCTCTTACACGAGCTTTGTTAACGATGAGCTATAAAGGCTTACTTGGGCATCATTATGTCGGATGAATCCCCCTAAACACAATGGTTTGACGAGGGTTCGATCGGGATTGAGGCCGGATTATGGCTCTTTTTGTGGTGAATCCGGGGACAATCGCCCCCGGATTCACGATTTTACGCGTTCTGTTTCTCAACCCGGAACAGTTTGCCCGCGATCAGCGAGATGAACACAGCCCCAAAGCTGAACAGCGCACCCATCTTGGCGGCGTCCTGCACCGGTCCCGCCTCAAACGCGACCGAGGCGACGAACAGCGACACCGTAAAGCCGATGGCGGCGACACATCCGACCACAATCAAATCGACCGTGCGCATGCCTGCTGGCAGGCCCAACCGCATTGGATAGGCCGCAACCCAGCCGAACAACAGAATGCCGATTGGTTTGCCGATGACCAGCCCCGCCAGCACCAGCCAGGTGGGTTCAGAGATCGAGTTGAATTCGACCCCTGCGTTCAGCAGGCCAAAGAAGAACAGCACCACTTCGACCGGAAGGGCCAGCTTGTGCTCCATTTCGTTCAACAGATCATGCAGGTATTTTTCCGCCTCGGCAAAGAAGCCAAAGGCACGGTCCGCGTGGGGAATGGCGGGAATGATCGGCAACAGGCCCAGCGCCGGATGAATGCCCGATTGGGCAAAGCCATACCAGCTGAGCACACCCGCAATTGCATAGGGCCAGTACGACAGTTTCTGCCGCACCCAGGTCGATCTCGGTCGCGCCTGGTCGCCTCGATCCAGGTAACGCGGCAACCAGTTGAAGAAGACGAACGCCGCCGCCGACGCCACCACCGACAGCCCCAGCCATTCAACCGCCAGATCACCGGACGGATAGAAGATTGCCAGGATGATCAGGCCCGCCGCATCGTCGGCAATCGCCAACAGCAGCAGGAAACGTACCGCCGGGTGGCCTGCGCCAAACACGATGCGCCCAACCAGATAGCTGAACGCGATGTCGGTTGCGGTGGGAATGGCCCAGCCTTTGGACACGGCATCAAACACATCCGAGCCCAGGAACATCGCCAGACCAAGGTAGACCCCGATCGGCCCCAACATGCCGCCCAGCGTTGCAAACAAGGGCGTTGCCGCCTTTTTGCCGCGCAGGCTTCCGTTCTTCAGAATGACGGCTTCCCAAACTTCCTTGCCCGCGATGGCAAAGAACAGCGCCATCAGTGCGTCATTGACCAAATAGTGCATGGTCAGAACTTTTTCGACGTCGCCGACCTCGTAGTGATGCGCGGCCTCGCCATACGCATGGGTCCAGTGACCGATATCCACCCCGATCATGGAATTGAACCACAGCGGGTACTCCACGAAATGATGATAGGACGTTGCGTCGATATTGGCCCAGATCAGCGCCAGAACGGCCCCTATGATCAGAAGAACCGAATATGACGCGATGAAATTCCACACCCTGTACATGTTTTAGCCCCGTCCCTGTGTCAGCGTTTAGGCCGAAATAAAGGAACGGGGCTGTCGGGACAAGGCAAACCGAAGCATCAGGCGATCAAATTCCAGGCAAACCCGGCTATGATAGCGCCAACAAGGGCCAAACCCAGATAGGCGGCAAAGACGCGCGGCTTGACCAGGGCCCAGACGGCAATGGCGGCGGGGATGCAGCTGACGCCACCTGCCAGCACAAATGACATGGCCGCGCCATTCGACATGCCCTGATCCAACAGCGCGCTGACCATTGGAACCGCAGCAAAGCCGTTCAGATAGGCCGGCATGCCTACAAGCGCGCCCAGCAGGATCGGGCCAATGCCCTCGCCCCCCAGCACCTGCGCGACCAGGTCCGCAGGGATATAGCGCAGCATCAGCGCCTCGATCATATAGGCCAGCAACAGCCATTTCCCCAGGAACAGCGCGTTTTCGACCACCGTGTCGCGAAACATCACGCGACGATCCGCATGGGGCCAGAATTTCCAGACGGTCTGCCCCTGCAACGGCTTGCCATCGCCACAGGTCGCGCCACAACAGCTCTGCACCGGCGCATTCTTCAGCGGATCGGCAAACACGGCCGATTTTGCGAAAGTCTTGACCATAAAGCCGCCAAACAGGCCCAACGACACCGCCGCGATGGCTTTGGCGATGGCAAACGGATAACCCAACGTGCCCGCCGTGATCAGGAACATCGCCGGATCCATCAAGGGGGACGCCAGCCAAAACGCCATAACCGCCGACAGGGGCGCGCCAACGGCCAGCATGGCGGCGATGAAGGGGATCACTTCGCACGAACAAAACGGCGACATGCCGCCCATGAAGGCCGCCATGACGATCATATACGTCTCGCGCCCCTCGAATGCCTTGGCCAACAGGTTCTCAGCGCCTGTCGCCTTCATATAGGCCACGGCCAACACCGCGAAGACGATGAAAATACCCGTGTGGCCGATGGCGCCAGCGGCGAACGTCAGCATCGGGATGACCTCGGCCACATCAAAGATCGCGACGATTACCGGGATCAGCAGAATCGCCACCCAGGCCTTGTCGACCTTCCAGCTTTTCGGCGTCTGTTGTGTCGTGTCAGCCATGATCATGTCCTTCCGTCGCGCCACAATCGGCGCAGCATTCTTGCAACAAGTAATCGGACAACGCCCGCATCACACCATATTCGGCCGCCACGCAGATGATGCTACGGCCCTGTTTTTCCTGGGTTACCAACCCGGCCCCGGCCAGGATCTTCATGTGATGGGTCAGGGTCGATCCGGTGACGCCACAGCGTTTGCCCAGATCACCAATTGACAGGCCCTCGGGGCCCGCCCGCACCAGGGCTCTAAGCACATCAAGGCGCTGTTCACTGCCCAAAGCGGCAAAGCTCGAGGCGGCGACTTCGACGGACAAGCCGTCGGCAGAGGGGGGGGCGTGTTTCATACTTCTAGTAATATCGAAACATTAAGATCGCGCAAGTTTTATTTCGACAACTCTCGAAATATCCAGAGCTTGCGCCACCTCCAAACTGCCCCATACTGCCCCAAAGCATTTCAAAGGTGACCCGACATGAGCCCTGCGCTGGTGCAATCCGCCCATTTCAACGCCAATTGCCTGGACCTGATGCTGGCCAAACCGCGGCTCAGCTTTGACTGGCTGCGCTTTGACAGCAATGATGATTGCAACCTGCACCGCGTCTATTGCCACAATTCGCGATCCAAACAGGTGATCGACACGCTTGATGAAAGCGTATTCTCCGATCTGCGTGGCGGCGCGAAGATCGGGAAAATACTGCGGAATATCAAACGGTTCTCAGAGGCCTATTCACAGGTTCGCGTCAAATTCGTTGTCACGGTTGCGACATCAAATCTGCCCCATACCGAAGCTCTGGCCACCTTCGGGGGCGACATCGGCATTGCCTCGGCCATTGTGCGCAAGATGTTTCACACCCCCGGATCGAACCGCGTCGATGACGCCAAGATGGCGCAACTGGTCTTGCCCGATGGGGCGTTTGATGCCCTGTCGGCCCGCCTGAAGGCCCGGCTTGACGGGCAGGTCCATCTGAACTGCATCGACGCAAAGGGCATCAAGGCCGACAACGCCCCGGTTCAGGCGCATTCCTATTGCCAAACCGAAACAGGCTAAGCCATGGCTCTGCGCAACGATATTGCCGCCTGCCGCCTCTGTGCGGATCGGTTTGCGGCAACCCATACAGGCCACGCCCCGCGCCCGATTGTCTGGTTCAAACCCGGCGCACGGATCAAGATCATCGGTCAGGCGCCGGGCATGCGGGTGCAGAAATCAGGTGTGCCGTTCGATGATCCCTCAGGCGACCGACTGCGCGCCTGGATGGGGTTGGAGCGTGACGCGTTCTATGACCAAAGCCGGATCGCCATCGTGCCCATGGGGTTCTGTTTTCCCGGCTATGACACCAAAGGCGCGGACTTGCCGCCGCCAAAGATTTGTGCCGACACTTGGCAGGCACGGGTGCATAACAGCCTGGGCGATCCGTCCCTGACCCTGCTGGTCGGCGGCTATGCGCAGAAATGGCATCTGGGCACGCGGGGCGGCGTCACCGACACCGTCGCCACCTGGCGCGATCATGCGCCGCGCGTCTTCCCCTTGCCTCATCCGTCCTGGCGCAATACGGGATGGATCAAGAAAAACCCGTGGTTCGAGGCCGAGCTGTTGCCGGCCTTGCGAACCCGCATCACCGAGGTGCTGGAATGACTGACACGACCCGGCTGGACACAGCCCACGCCGCCATGCAGGCCGATCTGGACAATGACGCCGCGCGGCTGCGGTTTTATGAACGGCTGGCGGACGGTGAATTGTTCCTACTGTTGGTCGAAGACCCCAAGGGCGACGACATCTCGCCCGAGATGTTCGAACTGGAGGGTGACAAATACGTTCTGGTGTTTGACCGCGAGGAGCGGCTGGCAGAATTCGTCGGTCATGTCGCACCCTATGCCGCCCTGCCCGGTCGCGTGATCGCGGGCATGTTGGCGGGTCAGAACATCGGCTTGGGCGTGAACCTGGGCGTCGCGCCCTCCTCGATCCTGATCCCGGCCGAAGCCATGTCCTGGCTGTCTGACACTCTGGGCCAAGGCCCCGAACAGGTCGAAGCCCACATCTCTGAGGTCACAGCACCCGCAGGATTGCCCGAGGTGCTGATCACCGCATTGGACGCAAAACTGGCCAGTGCGGGCGGGCTTGCGGGCTGTGCCTGTCTGGGCGGCATCGTCTATGACGACGGGCGGCGCGGCCACCTTTTGGGCTTCATCGACCCGGTCGAAGGTGCGCAATCAGCCCTGGCTGGTGCGGCAAACGAGGCGCTGACCTTTTCCGGCGTTGAAGCCGGACAGATGGATGTGGGGTTCTTCACGTCGCACGAGCCCATCGCGCAATCGCTGCTGCGGGTCGGGTTGAAATTCGATCTGCCCGAACCGGTGGCAGCGGAACCCGCCGCGCCCAAAGCCCCCGGCATGGACCCCGACAGCCCGCCGATCCTGAAATAACATCAGTCGCCGGTGCAGACCTGGACCAGCCTCAGCACCCAGACGGGCACATCGCCTGCCAAAGCCAGACCAAGGCCCAGGGCCATTTCCGTCCCTTCAGCAATGCGCGCCAATTCGGGGGCCAGTTCAGGCAACCATGCCTCCAGCGCCTGGGCACTGCCGCGTGGGCCGATGACCTCAAGCTGTGTGATGCGACAGACATCCAACCCGCTGCGTTCCACCTGTACTTTGGGGGATGCGCCGTCCGGCCCATATCCCCCCGCCACACCGATCTGGGCAATGGCGCAGGCCTGATCTTGCGCCGTCTGGTCCAGAACCGGCCCATCGGT
>Ga0209345_10000544_pt1 | contig 47807 bp, 44 predicted proteins | sample Cruoilmetagenom7_FD_187294 | JGI IMG/M metagenome (GOLD analysis project Ga0209345, IMG submission 187294) | Oil polluted marine microbial communities from Coal Oil Point, Santa Barbara, California, USA - Sample 7 (SPAdes) (version 2) | ecosystem: Environmental > Aquatic > Marine > Oil seeps ... | reverse complement strand
CCAAAACCTCGGACGCGCCGCTGGTGGCGACCCATTCCAACGCCTACGCGATCTGCCCGCACGCCCGCAACCTGACCGACAAACAGCTGGACGCGATTGCCGAAAGTGACGGTATGGTCGGGCTAAATTTCTCTTGTGCATTTCTGCGCCCTGACGGGAGAGCAGACACTGATATTCCGTTTGACGTGATGCTGCGGCATCTGGACCATCTGCTCAACCGGCTTGGTGAAGATCGCGTCGGGCTTGGGTCCGATTTTGACGGCGCTTGGGTGCCCGAGGCGATCAGTGATGCCGCCGGATTGCCCAATCTTCGTGCCGCCATGCGGGCGCACGGGTATGATGAAGATTTGATGCTAAAGCTGTGCCATGGAAATTGGCTGCGGGTTTTGGATAAAACATGGAAATAACAAACCGAGGCAGAAAAAGCAGGCAAAACTGCGTTGAGTAACAAAATAAATCAAGGAGGACTAAACAATGAAACCAATTAGAAACATTATGGCCGGTGTGGTCATGGGCTTTGCGGCCTCAATGGTCGCTATGCCTGTGGTGGCGGAAACGCCCGCCAACATGCTGGTAATCGCCAACCGGATTGACGATATCACAACGCTTGATCCAGCCGAAAGCTTTGAATTTGCGGGCTCGGATGTCAGCCGCAATGTATATGGCAAACTGGTCAACTTTGACCCGCTTGATCTGGGGGCGGGTTATGGCCCTGATCTGGCCGAAAGCTGGACTGTGTCTGACGATGGCAAAACCATCACATTCACCATGCGCGACGGCGTCAAGTTCCATTCAGGCAACCCTGTACGCGCCGAAGATGCGGCATGGTCCCTGCAACGCGCGGTTATCCTGAACAAAACACCATCGTTCATCCTGACGCAGTTTGGCTTTACCGCCGAAAACGCCATGGACATGATCAAGGCCGAGGGCAACACCGTTTCAATCACAACCGACAAGCGTTACGCGACATCGTTTGTTTTGAACTGCCTGACCTCGACCATTGGCGGCATTGTCGACAAAGAGGTCGCGATGGCGAATGAGGCCGATGGCGACATGGGCAACATTTGGCTAAAAACCAACACAGCCGGTTCTGGTGCCTACTCGCTGGTCAACTGGAAGCCAAATGAATCCGTGACCCTGCAATCCAACCCTGATTTCTATCTGGGTGCGCCTGCAATGGAACGCGTTGTTGTACGCCATGTTCAAGAAAGCTCGACGCAGCGCCTGATGCTGGAACGCGGCGATATTGACGTTGCCCGCAACCTGAACCCGGACGATGTTGCCGGTATTGCCGGTGCTGATGGCGTCGAGGTCGACAGCGCGCTGCGTGGTCGTCTGATGTATATCTCGCTGAACCAAAAGCACCCTGAACTGTCCAAGCCAAAAGTGATCGAAGCGGTCAAATATCTGGTTGATTATGAAGGCATGCAAAACAGCTTTCTTAAAGGTCAGTATGTGATCCACCAAAACTTCTTGCCGGCAACATATCTGGGCGCGGTTGAAGAAAACCCGTTCACCCTGAATATTGAAAAAGCCAAAGCCCTGCTGGCCGAAGCTGGTGTTGAAGGTCTGGAAATCGAAGTTGGCGTGCGCGAAGCACAAGAACGTATCGAGATCGCGCAATCGCTGCAAAACACATTTGGTCAGGCGGGTATCAAGCTGAACATCACAGTGGGCACCGCCAAACAGATCCTTGGCCGTTATCGTGCGCGGGAACTGGATATGTATATGGGCGCTTGGGGCCCGGATTATCCTGATCCACACACGAACGCTGGCACATTTGCCTATAACCCCGACAACTCGGACGAAGCAGGCGCAACGGGCCTTCTGGCATGGCGCAATGCTTGGGACACCGGCGGGTTGACTGCCAAAGTGGCCGCCGCCGTTGAAGAAGGCGACCGCGATGTGCGTTCCAAAATGTATGCGGATATTCAATCGGAATTCCGCGACATCGCGCCGTTTGCAATTCTGTATCAGAAAATCGAGCAAACAGGCCGTGCCGCAAGTGTCGCCAATCTGGACCTTGGTGGCGCGATTACAGCTGTGTCTTACTGGAAAGTTACCAAGTAAATGGCGGTTGTCGAAAATAACGGAAAAGGGCGGCGCTGGTCGCCCCTTTCCTCGCCCGCTGTGATTTTGACATTCAAAACCCTCGGCTCGATCATCGTCACGATGCTGGGTCTGGCGTTTATCACCTTTGTTATCGGCCGTGTGATGCCGATTGATCCGGTGCTGTCGATTGTCGGCGAGCAGGCTTCCAAATCCACCTATGATGACGCCTACGCGGCGCTGGGTCTGGACAAGCCAATTATCGTTCAATTTTTTATCTACATCTGGGACGTAATGCATGGTGACTTTGGCACCTCACTGCTGACGGCCCGCCCCGTCGTTGACGACCTCATTCGCCGCTTTCCCGCCACGCTGGAACTGGCCACTTTGGGCACCATTATGGGTGTCACATTGGGCGTGCCACTAGGCGTTTTGGCCGCTGTTAATAAGGGCTCATGGTTCGATCAGATCGCCCGCGTTGTGGCGCTTGTGGGCTATTCAATGCCGATTTTCTGGCTGGGCCTGATGGGGCTTTTGGTGTTCTACGGTATCCTTGGCTGGGTCGGAGGCCCTGGCCGTGTTGACATTTTCTATGCCGATATTGTGCCATCCGTAACCGGAATGATCCTGCTGGATTCAATGCTGGATGGCAACTGGGATGTGTTCTGGAACGCGATGAGTCATATCATCCTGCCCGCCACCATCCTTGGCTATTACTCGCTGGCCTATATCAGCCGCATGACACGTTCTTTCATGCTGGAGCAAATGAGCGCCGAATATATTACCACCGCGCGGGTAAAGGGCCTGCCGGAGCGCACCGTGATCTGGGGGCATGCCTTTAAGAACATTCTGGTGCAACTGATCACCGTAATTGCGCTCAGCTATGCCAACCTGCTGGAGGGCTCGGTTCTGACCGAGATCATCTTCTCATGGCCGGGCATTGGGTCATACATCACCACTGCCCTGCTGTCGGCAGATATGAATGCCGTTTTGGGCGGCACCATTGTGGTTGGCCTAGTCTTTGTGCTGCTGAATATTTTCTCGGACCTTTTGTATCGCGTCTTTGATCCGAGGGCGAAATGATGGAAACAAATATGCAAAAACAGACCCTGCGCGATTGGCTGCTGACCGACACCCCGACGTCGCGTCGCCATGCGCGCTATGCGGCGGCCTATTCCGGCTGGCTGACGCTCAAATCCAACACCATGGCGATGGTCGGGCTTGGCATCTTGCTACTCCTCTTGTTCATGGCCGCCTTTGCGCCTTTGCTCGCCCCAATGGATCCGTTTGTGCAAAATCTGGGCGGACGATTGCAGCCGATTGGGGCTGACGGGCATATTCTGGGCACCGACAGTTTAGGCCGCGATCTGCTAAGCCGCGTCATATACGGCTCTCGTATCACGCTTTATATCGTCACGCTGGTGGCATTGATTGCGCCAATCGTTGGCCTGCTGGTGGGTACGGTTGCGGGCTATACCGGCGGCATCGTCGATGCGGTCCTGATGCGGATCACCGATATTTTCCTCGCCTTCCCACGTCTGGTTCTGGCCCTGGCCTTTGTGGCGGCCCTGGGTGCCGGTATTGAAAACGCGGTGCTGGCGATTTCACTGACTGCATGGCCACCCTATGCGCGGATCGCGCGGGCCGAAACGCTGACCATCCGCAACTCCGACTATATCGCGGCCGTCAAACTGCAAGGGGCTGGTGCGATGCGGATCATCACCAAACACATCTGGCCGCTGTGCATCTCGTCCCTTATTGTGCGGGTCACGCTGGACATGGCCGGCGTTATTCTGGCCGCTGCGGGCCTTGGCTTTCTGGGTCTTGGCGCGCAACCCCCCTCGCCCGAATGGGGCGCGATGATTTCGGAAGGACGCAAGTTCATTCTGGATCACTGGTGGGTTGCCACCGTGCCGGGCCTTGCGATTTTCACTGTATCACTTGGCTTTAACCTGCTTGGCGATGGCTTGCGCGATGTGCTGGACCCCAAAGAAGGAGGCCACTCATGAGCCCCCTTTTGGATGTCGAAAACCTACGCGTCACATTCCCGACCCGCCAAGGTGAATTCGAGGCGGTGCGCGGCGTCTCGTTCACGCTGGGCAAGGAACGTCTGGGCATTGTCGGGGAAAGTGGCTCGGGGAAATCCCTGACAGGGCGCGCGATCCTGCGACTGATCCGCAAACCTGGCCGCGTTGAGGCCGACAAGATGGAACTGCATGGCCGCGATTTGCTGAGCATGACGGAAAAGCAAATGCAGGGTGTGCGAGGTCAGGAAATCTCGATGGTCATGCAAGACCCGAAATTTTCGCTCAATCCGGTGATGACCATCGCCGCCCAAATCATGGAGATTTACCGTTTTCACACCGGCGCCAGCAAAAAGGCGGCCTGGGCCAAAGCCATTGAAATGCTTGAGGCCGTATCGATCCGCGACCCGGAAAGGGTGATGCGCTCGTATCCGCACGAGATGTCGGGTGGCATGGGCCAACGCATCATGATTGCGATGATGCTGGTGACCGAGCCGAAGATTTTGATCGCGGATGAGCCGACCTCGGCGCTGGATGTGTCCGTGCAAACCCAAGTGTTGTCGATCATTGATCGGCTGGTGCGTGAACGCGGTATGGGGCTGATTTTCATCTCTCATGATTTGAACCTTGTGTCATCGTTTTGTGATCGGGTGCTGATCATGTACGCGGGCCGTGTGGTCGAGGTGTTGGACGCTGACAAGCTGCTTGATGCCAAACACCCCTACACCCGCGGGCTGCTCGGGTCATTGCCGCGGATTGATGATCCAAAAACGCGGCTCGAAGTGCTAAAGCGCGATGACGCGTGGCGTGAAGCCCCAAGTGTGAGTGGCCGGATATGAGCAACATTAAAATTAAAGACCTGAATGTCTGGTTTGGCGAGCGTGACGAACGTGTGGACGCCGTAAAAGGTGCAACGTTCGATGTGCCATCAGGGGCCAGTTTCGGGCTGGTTGGCGAAAGCGGCTCGGGGAAATCGACCATCTTGCGTGCGCTGGTCGGGCTGGTGCCAACATGGTCGGGCAGCATGTCCGTGGGCAATCTCGAGCTTGGTAAAAAGCGCCCCAAAGCGTTTTACAAGGACGTGCAGATGGTGTTTCAGGACCCCTACGCCTCCTTGCACCCACGCCATTCTGTGGATCAGATGTTGGGCGAAACCCTGTCGCTGCACGGCTTCAAAGACATTGATAACCGGATCATGCAGTTGCTGGATGACGTCGGCCTTGGCCCAGCATTTCGGTTTCGCTATCCGCACCAATTGTCGGGCGGACAACGCCAACGGGTGGCGATTGCGCGCGCGTTGGCACCCAAACCCACCGTGCTGTTGCTGGACGAACCCACTTCCGCGCTGGATGTATCGGTGCAGGCTGAAGTGCTGAACCTACTGGCGGACCTGCGGCAAGAACACAAACTGACCTACCTGATGGTCAGCCATAATCTGGCCGTGGTCGCACATATGTGTGACGCCACCGCCGTGATGCAAAATGGCGAAATTGTCGAAGTGTTGACGGTTGAGGATATGCGCGCGATGAAACCCGAACATCCCTACACAAAACACCTGCTGGATTCGTCCTTTGGCTATAGGCCGGACGCCGAACAGTCCGCGTAAATACAATCCGATGGGACAAAAAAGGCGCGGCCATCAAAGCCGCGCCTTTTCCATATTCTTAGCAGATTGGCTTAACCATTGCGATATGGCACACCTGCTTTGTCCATAACGGCTGAATATTCCTTGAAGATGTCGACCACCTTGGCAGCGCGTGGGCTGCGCGAGGCAATCTCGTCCCAGAAGCCTTCGGCGTCTTTGACAACAGTGGCCCACTCATCCGCCGGAATGGTGGTCAGTTCCAATTTGGAACCATTCACCCGCAGATCGGCCTCGCCACCCCAATACCAAACCTGGCGGTAGTAATGCGACTGATCCATGGTGATTTTGAACAGCTCTTGCAAATGCGGCGGCACTTTGGCCCAGCTTTCAGAGTTGGCAAAATACGAACCACACCAAGCACCCGTAACGTTGTTCAGCAGACCGTAGTTACAGATGTCGGCCCAGCCAACCTCATAAGCCTCGGTAAAGCCACACCAGGCCACACCGTCCAGCTCGCCGGTTTGCATGGCGACTTCAACGTCTTCCCACGGAACAGTCACAGGGATAAGGCCGTATTTGGCCATGAAGCGCCCCGCAGTTGGCACCCCAAACACCCGAAGACCAGCCATATCGGCCAGCGATCTGATCGGCTTGTTCACGGTAAAGATATGCAGCGGATCCCATGCCCCTGCCCCCAGCCATGTGACGTTTTCAACTTCGCCATAGGCTTCGGCCCAGATTTCGTTCAAACCATAGCGTTCAAACAATACCGGCAGATCCAGCGAGAACCTTGTCGAGAACGGGAAATAGCCTCCAAAATCGGAGATATCGACCGGCGACGCCATTGTCGCATCATCCGATTGCACCGCGTCCAGCGTGCCGTTTTGCATGGCGCGAAACAGCTCTGATGTTGGGACCAGTTCATCGGCGTAATAAAGCTCGATTTCCATCTCGCCGTTGGCAGCTTTGTTAAAGGCCTCGATCTGCGGCTTGATCACATGTGCGCCCAGTGGTGCGCCGGAATAGGTCTGCAAACGCCATTTGATCGGGGCTGCGGCCTGGATTTGCGAAGGTGCTGCAAGCGCTGCTGCGCCGCCAATCCCTGCGGTGGTGATAAACTTACGTCTGGTTGTCATAATATGCTCCTTGTTGGGTTAGGTTTGCAATTGGTCGAATTGCCCCTTTTCGAGGTCTTTCATTATCTCGCGTAGATATATTGCGGCAGCCACATGGCGATTTGCGGAAAGATCATAATCAGTGCCAGCGCCAAAACCATCACCAAAACAAACGGGATGATCGACGTGTATATATCCGTGATCGTAATTTCCTTGGGCGCCATGGCCCGCATTAAAAACAGGTTATAGCCAAAGGGCGGCGTCATATAAGCGATCTGCGTGGTGATGGTATAAAGCACCCCGTACCAGATCAAATCAAATCCAAGCACTTTTACAAGAGGCACATAAAGCGGGGCCACAATGACCAGCATCGCCGTGTCGTCCAGAAAGGTGCCCATGATGATGAAAGACAGCTGCATCAGGATTAGGATAGTCCAGGGCGACAGGCCCATCTGCTCGCGGAACAACCCGTCAATCGCCTTGACCGCACCCAGCCCGTCAAACACCGCGCCAAAGCCCAATGCGGCCACCACGATCAGCATAAACATGCAGGAAATCGCCAAAGTGTTGCGCACCGAGTTTTCAAAAACGGTGCGGGTCATGCGCCCCTTTAGCACCGCCGCCCCAAAGGCCGTCATCGCACCAATCGCGGAACTTTCAACCAATGATGTATAGCCTTTGATGAACGGAATCATCATGGCGAAAAAGATCACCAGCGGCAGCATACCGGATAACAACAGGCGGAATTTCTCCGCCCTGGGAATGCTTTCGCGCTCTTGCGCTGGAATGGCGGGCCCCAGCGCGGGGTTCATTTTGCATCGGATGTAGATGTAAATGATAAACATCGCAGCCATCATCAGACCCGGGATCGCACCGGCCAGCCACAATTGACCCACAGGTTGGCGTGCGATCATCGCGTAAAGCACCAGAACAACCGAAGGCGGCACCAAAATGCCCAGCGATGATCCGGCCTGAATCACCCCCGTGACCATGCGTTTGTCGTAGCCCCGCCTGAGCAATTCGGGCAACGCAATCGTGGCCCCGATGGCCATGCCAGCCACAGACAACCCGTTCATGGCCGAAATCAGCACCATCAACAGGATCGTGCCAATGGCCAATCCGCCATCCACCGGCCCCATCCAGACATGGAACATCTTATATAGGTCTTCGGCAATTTTGCTTTCCGACAGCACGTAGCCCATGAAAATGAACATCGGCAGGGTCAGCATTGGATACCACTTCATCACCTTCATGGCAGCGGAAAACGGAATGTCGGACCCGCCATTGCCCCACAGCGCCAACGCGGCCAGTGCGGCGATGCCGCCAATGGCCCCAAACACCCGTTGCCCTGTCATCAGCATCAACATCAGCGACGCGAACATAAAGATGGCAATCATTTCTTGCGACATCAGATGTGCTTTCCTTTAATAGTGGCAATATCTTTGATCAGTTCCGAGATTGCCTGTAGCAACATCATGAAAATACCAAACGTCATCAAAGACTTGATCGGCCACATTAAAGGCCGCCAGATCGAAGGGCTGCGTTCTTGATATTGGATTGAATAGGACACCGAATCGATGCCACCATAAAGCATCACTCCGAGATAAAAGATCAGCATCAATACGGTGAGCGCGTCCATCTGTGCCTTTCTGCGGGTCGTCCATTCGGCGTAAAACAAATCCATCCGCACATTCGCACCCAGCTGGATCGAATAAGCCCCACCCAGCAGGTAATAGGCCACAAGGATGAATTGCGCGACTTCCAGCGTCCAAAACGGTGGGATGGTAAAGGCTTGTTTGGCAATCACTGACCACATTAAAACGCCGATCAGGGCAAAAATCCCATACATCATCACGCGCCCGACGTAGTAGTTGAACCCGTCAACCACCCGCACATATTTCGTCGCCAATTTCAGCATGTTCACCCCAGATTACTACCCGTCGCTATAGGTGACACCAGCAGTTGCCTTACGTCAACTTTTATTGACCATTTGGTGCAATTATTCTTACCGGCACACGATTTCCTCTATGAACCTAGGCGATTACCAACCCCATATGCAGTGCATCGGGCGCGCAGAGGTCGCTGCGGGCGTCGAAGGCACAATAAATCGCTACAACTTGCGATGTGTCAAAGCGGTGGAGCCAATTTGCACTATAAAATGGAGAACGGGACAATTCTGGAGCGCAACCATGGCAGATAAACAAAACGAGATCGAAACCGCTCTTGGAATTGGAAAAGCTCGGCATGCTGTGCCGCGCTGGGTTTATTATCTGGTGGCTTTCAGCACACTGGCCGCTGGCCTTTACTGGTGGACCACCGAGGTCGAAACACGCCGCGCTGTAACCTATCAAACCGAGGCTGTCAGACGGGCCGATCTACACGTCACCGTCACCGCAACCGGTACGATCGAACCAACCAATCTGGTCGAAATCTCCTCGGAACTGTCCGGTACAATGCAACAGGTTTTGGTTGATTTCAACGACACGGTCACCGAAGGCCAAGTGTTGGCTCAGCTCGACACAACCCAACTAGAGGCACAATTGGCCGTGCAAAACGCGTCGCACGCAGCGGCGCAAGCCCAGGTCGCCAACGCCGAAGCGAGCCTGATTGAGGCCGAATTGAACTATGACACTGTCAAGCAGTTGGACGACCGCGGTATTACCACCCGCACAAACCTTCACGCTTCGGAAGCAGGCTTGGCGCGCGCCAAGGCAAATGTCGCCAGCGCCAAAGCAAATTCGGACCTGACACACGCTCAGCTTGAGGCACAGCAGGCCGAATTGGCCAAGGCCTGTATTTGCTCGCCCATCAACGGGGTTGTGTTGCAGCGCAATGTTGACGAGGGCCAGATTGTTGCGGCGTCCCTATCCGCGCCCGTGCTTTTTACCATCGCCGAGGATCTGTCGAAAATGGAGCTGCAAGTTGACGTGTCCGAGGCCGATATCGGGCGCATCAAAGCCGGTGACACAGCCACGTTCAGCGTCGATGCCTATGATGATCAAACATTTGCGGCGGTAATCTCGATGGTCCGTTTTGCCTCGGAAACCATTGACGGGCTGGTCACCTACAAGGCGATCTTGTCAACCGAAAATGAGGCCCTGTTGTTGCGCCCCGGCATGACCGCAACCGCAGAAATCACGGTTGCGCAGTACGACAATGTGCTCGTGGTTCCAAACGCAGCGCTGCGGTTTGCCCCACCCCAAGTCGTTGAGGAAACAGAGGACAAAAAGGCCAGCGGTGGCGGGCTTTTGGGCCTCATCATACCCTCGCGTGATGGCCAAGATGATCGGCCACGCTCGGACCGCACGGTTTGGCTGCTGCGAGATGACCTTGCCGTTGAGGTGCCCGTCGAAAAAGGGGACACGGATGGGCAAGCAACCCGCATCTTGTCGGGCGAGATTGCCGAAGGCGATCTGGTGATCACCGACATGAGTGAGGGCAAGTAATTTGGCCACCCGCCCCCCTTTGATCGATTTTCGCGACGTTGCTAAAATCTATGGAAAAGGCGAGGCCGAGGTGCGTGCGCTGGATGGCGCAAGCTTCACGATTGATGCTGGGGACTTTGTTGCCATCATGGGGCCGTCCGGATCGGGGAAATCGACCGCGATGAACCTGATCGGCTGTCTGGATAGCCCGACATCTGGCGATTACCTATTCAATGGCGTGGCGGTTGCCAGTCTTGATCAGGACCAACGGGCGCTGCTGCGCCGAAACTATCTTGGCTTCGTGTTTCAAGGTTACAACCTGCTGGCCCGCACCTCGGCGCTCGACAATGTAGAGCTGCCCCTGATCTATAAAGGTGTGGCTGGAGCGGAACGTCGGCAACGCGCACTTGCTGCGCTGGCAAAGGTTGGCCTGCACGGGCGCGAACATCATGATCCGTCCGAATTGTCCGGCGGCCAGCAACAGAGGGTCGCAATCGCGCGGGCACTGGTTGGCAACCCTGATCTGATCTTGGCGGATGAACCAACCGGCAATCTCGACACCAAAATGTCCCGCGAGATCATGGACGTGTTGCGTGAGCTGAACGAGATCGACGGCATGACCATCGTTATGGTCACCCATGAGGAAGATATGGCCGAATACGCCCATCGCCTGATCTGGATGGTTGATGGCAAGGTCGAACGGGATGGTAAACCAAAAGGCGGAGGCTCCAAACGATGATTTGGGAAACCATTCGGCTGGCCGTTCAAGCGATCTTTCGCAACACCATGCGCTCGATCCTGACGGTGCTTGGGATCGTCATTGGGGTGGCCGCAGTCATCGCTATGGTCACTGTCGGCGAAGGGTCATCCAGTCAAGTGACCGCAGACGTTGAAAAACTCGGCACCAATATTTTGATGTTGATGCCAGGAGGTGATGAGCAGCGCGGGCCAGGTTCAAGATCGGTTGCCAAAGCCTTCAAACTCAAGGATGTGGATGCGATCATCGAGCAAATCAGCAGTGTCGAGACCGCCGCCCCCTATGCGCAATCATCAACAACCGCGATCTATGGAGCCGAAAGCCTCAAAACCTCGGTCGTTGGCACCGACAACCGCTATCTTTTGGCCGTTGACTGGCCCGTGGTAATGGGGCGTCAGTTTCTGGCCAGTGAGGAAAACTCTGGAAAATCCGTCTGCATTTTGGGGGAAACCGTGCGCCAAAACCTGTTTGGCAACACAGACCCAATTGGCGAAACGGTTCGCCTCAGCACCCTGACTTGTGAGGTTGTCGGCCTGCTGGAGGCCAAGGGAGCATCCTCTTTCGGCACCGACCAAGATGACGTGATCGGCCTGCCAATGAAAACCTTTCAGCGCCGGGTGGCGGGCAGCACCGATGTTTCAATGATCTATATTGCGGTGCGAGACGACCAATCCACAGCCCGCGCCATGATAGAAATTGAAGCCCTGATGCGGGAACGACGGCGCATCAACGAAGGCGAGGATGATGATTTCAATATTATGGACATGAAGCAGATCGCCTCGATGCTCACAGGGATCACTAATATTTTGACGGGGCTTTTGTCGGCCGTGGCTGCGGTCAGCCTGCTGGTCGGGGGTATCGGGATCATGAACATTATGCTGGTGTCGGTCACCGAACGCACCCGCGAAATTGGCATTCGTCTGGCCGTCGGAGCGCAGGCAAGCCAAGTGTTGATGCAGTTTTTGGTTGAGGCGATTGTTCTGTCAATGATCGGCGGCTTGATCGGCATTATTCTGGGTTTGGCTTTGGCAGCCTTTGCCTCAAACCTGATGATGATCCCTTTTGAGCCAAACCCAATGGTGGTGGCGGGGGCCTTCCTTTTCTCGATGATCGTCGGCATCATCTTTGGCTATTTTCCGGCCCGTCGCGCGGCCAAGCTCGACCCTATTGATGCTTTGCGGCACCAATAGGGTTCAATTTGAGGGGCGCTTGACGCCCCGTCTCTTAGACTATCCTTTGACTTCGCCGATCAGCACTTGCGGCTGTCCGCTATAAAAGTTCGGAATATCTGCCAGAACAGGACCTGCGGCACCCAGTGCAGAGTCCATCGCAGCCTGATCCGCGAAGGCCATCGTCGCGATCACATGGAAACCTGCGGGCGTATCCGGCCCGCCTGCCAAGCCCTCAACAATCATTGTTTGGTCGATGTGTGCGCCCATGTGTTCGGCAAAATGCTGGATGTGTTCAGTGGTTATAATCCGGGCACACGTGACATCACTGTTTTCGCAAGCCTCAAGCAGCGCTGCATGCTCGCCATCCAAATCCGTTTTGGTGCTGCTGGCTCACCCTTAAAACGGGTCGATTGAAATTGTCGCACTAATGGCCGTTGCTTTTTCGTGCTGGCGGGTCTGATCGGCAACTCCCTGACCAAGGCGTCATCGCAGCGGCCCTTGGCCTGCTGTTTGGATCAATGGGCAGCGACCCCGAAAACCACCTCCCCCGTCTTTTATTCAGCTTTTGGGACTTGTTTGATGGCCTGCCTTTACCCCCCGTCACCATCGGGATGCTGGCGATTTGGAAAATCCTGCACCGTCTTTCGGAATCCCACTGCAATGTCTCATCCACAGTCGTCATAGCCGAGTCCGCGAACTCGGCTGTCGCCGGCGCGAACCTGATTCCCCGCTGACGCTCGGCATTTCAGGCAGCGTTGGTGCGACCCTGACCAACGGTGATTTGACACCGATTTTCTACAGCCCTGTGCCTGTGTTGTCGCTGATCTTTTCAATCGTCTCGGTGTTTTGGTTCCTAATGCGCAATGTATACAAGGCTTGATAAGCCCTAGGCGGCGTCCCCAAAGATACCATTGAAAAATGCGCTCAGTTCATTCTGCGCATCTAATGGCAACACCTGCGCGACATATTGGTCGGGGCGCACAACAACGATACAGCCCCGTTCCCGATCAATGCCGCGCATCTCGAAAATATCACCCGCGCCTTTTTGACCGGTGCAGAACACTTTCTCATAGTCGGTCAAACCATAGCACCCCTTAGTGGGCCTCAGCACTGGGTGCATATCCTCATACGCCAACTCACGCGCGGTCTGTTGATAGACCGCCCTGATATCGATGAGCGCGTCGACATCCTCTCCCTTTAGACGAAATTGATTGAGCGGCGAGAGGGGCGCGTCGTTCAAATAGTCGCACAGTTTGCGCAGTCGGGCGTCATTTCTGGGCGCAAAAATGAAGACAGTCCAACGCGCTCCAGCCTCAATCACATGGCCAAGTTGCATTGGCTTTGCATCCGCCAATCGGACCACTGGGGCCGAGTGAAAGCGTCTGCCAACCTCATAACCTTTCGCAAGGTTTTGCCATTTGTCGGTGCCGGTCAGCGCGGAAGGCTCATACTTGATCGTCAGTCCAGCCGTGAATTCGCCACCCTCAACAAACTGCTTTTGAACCCGCGGTGTGCCGAGCGCGTCTGCCTCATCAGGGGCGGCCCCAATCACCCGCGACCATTTGTGATCATAGTCAATCAACCCCTTGGCGGCATCCCAGCGCTCGGCCGAATAGGAGTGCAGCAACGCAGGCGATACACGCCCGCTCAGCACGGAAATCAGCTTCCACCCCAGATTAAACGTATCGCCCATCGACACATTCATACCCTGCCCCGCCTTGGGGCTGTGGGTGTGACAGGCATCACCCGCCGTAAACACGCGCGGGATGCGCCCCGTAGTATCGCCCTTGGGAACATCATCAAAGGTATCTGTCAGCCGATGGCCGATTTCGTAGATCGAAAACCACACAACATTTTTTACATCCATCGTGTAGGGGTTCAAAATGCGCTGCGCCTTGGCTATAACATCGTCGATATCAAGACCGCGATCTGCCACCCGCTCATTTTCAGTCAACCTGTCCATCTCAACATAAAGCCGCACCAAATAGCCACCCTCGCGCGGCAAGACCATTATGGTGCCTTCATCAACGGACTGAATAATCGATTTCATCCGGATGTCCGGAAAATCCGTGACGGCCAGCACATCCATGACGCCCCACGCCTGATGTGCCGCGTCGCCATGCAATTTGCCGCCAATGGCGCGGCGCACGTTGCTGCGCGCGCCGTCGCAACCAACCACATAGTTGGCGCGCACTGTTTCCAACTTGCCTGCGCGTTTTGTGCCTGTGTATTCAAGCGTTACAGTAACCGGGTATTCGCTGGCGTCCGGGTCAACCACGACATCGACAACTTGCAGGTTGTAGTCCGGTTCCAATCGCGTTGGCGAATTGCGCATGATATCGAGATACATGTCATGCACTCGCGCCTGATTGATTAAAACATGCGGCATTTCGGAAATTCCGTCTTGCACGTCCTGCACACGGCCAACCCGCTTGATCGCTCGTGGGTTTTTGGGGTCTGGCTGCCAAAACGTGGTCTCGTTGATCCAGACAGACTCGCGCTTGACCTTGTCAGCAAACCCGAAAGCCTGAAACATTTCCATGGTGCGAACACTGACTCCGTCAGCTTGACCTTTTTCCATCGGTCCGTTTTTTGGCTCTACAATCATTGTGGCAATCTGGGGCCAGTTGGCCAACTGCGCAGCCAGACAAAGCCCCGCCGGACCACAGCCCGCAATCAAAACGTCGACCTTTTCCGGCAGGCCATTCTCGCCACTGCGCCGAGTATTATTTTTTGCTGTCTCAAGTACATCTGGATCCCCAGAAGTAAAGCCATTCAGGTGATATTGCATGTCGAATCCTTGCGATTGCGCGGTCGCGCCCTGCAATTAGTAGCTATACTTATCAATTCAGGTCAATCGAAAAGTAAGTATACATACTGAATGTGATGGCTTATTGCTGGTTTTGCAGTCTTCACACGAAATCAGGAGGGGAATGAATGAAAGCCCAACATATGGCAGGTCACCTCATTCGGCGTTTGCATCAGGTCTCGACTCAGGTATTTGCGGCACAAACCCAAACGGCAGGGTTTAAACTGACGCCGGTTCAATTCGCAGCAATGGATGCCATCCAGTCCAATCCGGGTGTCGATCAAGCACGGGTCGCGGCGCTGATTGCCTATGATCGCGCTACCATCGGTGGAGTCATTGATCGGCTTGAGAAAAAGGGATTGGTGGCGCGCGCGGTCAGCCCCCGAGACAGACGTTCACGTGAGGTCAGATTGACCACTGAGGGCGAGCAAGTGTTCAACGCTCTTTTAAGTGTCGTTCAAGCGCTGCAAAGCGATATTCTGGCAGGTCTAAGCAAAGCGGAAAAAGAACAGTTTTTGGCATTGGCGGCGAAAGCACTGGGCCCGACTGATTCTGAAAAAACAAGCTGATCTAAAGAGAAAATCTCTCTCTGAGAAACGCATGGCAACGTAACCCATTGTAAGACAAGAAATACTTCGAACAATTTTAGTTATGAAATATAACTATTATTTCATATGGTTAATTCAAAATACTCATTTGGAGAGATATCCATGCAAGTAGCAGGAAACATCGCGCTGGTTGCCGGAGGCGGTAGCGGGTTGGGTGCAGCAACGGCCCGACATTTGGCCGAACAGATCATCGAGAATCCATTTTTAAGCGGAACCACAATCCGGCAGGACGGCGCTGTGCGCCTGCCCCCACGCTAGGAGAACGATAATGGGAAATGAAATGTTGAAAATCGATACTGACGGCCCAATCGCCACCCTCACCATGAACCGCCCCGACAAGCGCAACGCGATGTGCGAAGCGCTGCTTGTGGCGCTCGACGCTTTCTTTTCAGCGCCGCCCAAGGATGTGCGTGTTGTCATCCTGACGGGGATCAAAGGGCATTATTGTTCGGGGCTGGATCTGTCCGAACATGTTCACCGCTCGGCCGAGGACAACCTCTATCACTCGCGCCATTGGCACGCTGTGATGGAAAAAATCCAGTTTGGCGGGCTGACAGTGGTGTCGGCAATGTTCGGTGCGGTGATCGGCGGTGGCTTGGAGTTGGCCACCGCGACCCATGTACGTATTGCCGAACCCTCGACAATTTTTCAGCTGCCAGAAGGGCGGCGCGGTATCTTTGTTGGGGGCGGCGCGACGGCCCGTGTCGGGCGTCTGCTCGGGGCTGATCGGATGACGGAAATGATGCTGACAGGCCGTAAATACAACGCCGCAGAAGGCTTGGACCTTGGTCTGGCCCATTACGCGGTCGAAGACGGTGCAGCTCTGGCGTTGGCGCAAAAACTCGCCGGCAAGATTGCGCGAAACGCCCCCCTGTCGAACTATCTGATGATCCAATCCATAGCACGGATCAACGACATGAGCCAAGCGGACGGGTTGTTCACGGAATCGCTTGCGGCAGCCCTGTCACAATCCACGCCGGATGCCGAAGAAGGTTTGCGTGCTTTCCTCGAAAAACGCGCACCCAAGTTCCGGTGACATTGTGAAAAAGCCTGCACCAAAGCCAAGCGAGTCCCACGCATGACGCACGTTAGTGACGCCACGCTCAGAAAATTCGTGGGCTATCACATGAAGCGCGCCTTCAACGTGGTGCAGGCAGATTTGGCGAAAACCCTTAAGCCGTTCGATCTGCGCATGCTCACCTACTCGGCGCTTGTGTTGATCGTTGACAATCCGGGGATGCGTCAGTCGCAGCTGGCGGATGCCATGGACATTGAGCGCCCCAACCTTGTGATGATCATTGACGAGTTGGAACGGCGCGAATTGATTGTCCGCGACCGCGTGCCAAACGACCGCCGCGCCTACGCTTTAAAGGCGACATTGCAAGGTAGCCAGCTGTGCGACCAAGCCATCAAATCTGTTGTAGCACACGAAGAGCAGCTCCTCGTTGCCCTTGATGATGATGCCCGTGCGAACCTTGTTACCGCGCTAAAGCTGATCGAAACCAGTCTAAAAAGGGATACCCTATGAAACGCAGCTCGGAATATACCAAACATGCTGTTTCGCGTGAAAACCGCCCCGATGGAACGATCCTTTTGCGCTCGACCCACGGCCTTGGCCCTGTCGTGGAAAAGACCGGTGTTTGGTTGCATGATTGGGCGCAAAAAGCGCCTGAACGTACATTCATTGCCGAACGCAGCGGGGCTGGCTGGCGCGAAGAGAGTTACAGCGCAACGCTGGACAAGGTGCGTGCCTTGGCCGAAGCCCTTTTGGCGCGCGGCATGGGCCGCGACACACCAATCCTGATCATGTCCGGCAACGGCGTGGACCACGGATTGCTGAGCCTTGCTGCACAATATGTTGGTGTGCCCACTGCCCCCGTGGCCGAGCAATACTCGCTGATCCACGGCGCACACGGACGGTTGCGTCATGTGATAGAATTGGTGAGGCCGAAAATGGCCTATGTGGTGGACGCTGACCAATACGGCGAAGCCTTGGCAATGGAGGCGCTGAACGGTGTCGAGATTGTTGCCAGCCGCACCGGTAAAAACCCCAAAGTCACGTCATTCGATGACCTTTTGAAAGGCGACAACAGCGTAGACGTTGACGCGGCCTATGCGCAGGTAACCTCTGCAACTGTGGCCAAGATTTTGATGACCAGCGGTTCGACATCCGCGCCCAAAGGCGTGTTGACGACGCAAAAAATGATGTGTGTCAACCAGACCCAAATCGCTGACGCACTGCCGTTCCTGCGGGCACGTCCTCCACAGGTGGTCGACTGGCTACCGTGGAACCACGTGTTTGGCGGATCACATAATTTCAACATGATGCTGGCCAATGGCGGCAGCTTTTACATCGATGATGGCAAGCCCGTGAAGGGCCTGTTCGAGCGCACGGTCGAAAACCTCTCAATGGTCACAGGCACGCTGAGCTTTAATGTTCCGATTGGCTATTCAATGCTAGTGAGTGCTTTGCAAAAAGACGCCCATTTGCAAGAGCGGTTCTTCAAAGATCTTGATCTGATGTTCTATGCCGGCGCCTCACTGCCGCAGGACGTTTGGCAAGGGCTTGAGGCAATGGCGATGGAAACCAAGGGTGAAATCCCGTTAATGACGTCATCTTGGGGGCTGACCGAAACCGCACCTGCCGCGATGATGCAATGCGAGCCGATTGATCGGGCTGGCGTTGTGGGCGTGCCGCTGAACGGCGTGACGTTGAAGCTCATTCCGGACCAAGATAGGCGCTGCGAAATACGCATCAAAGGTCCGAACATTATGGAGGGGTATTTGGAAAACCCTAAACAGACCAAAGGCGCATTTGACGATGAAGGGTTCTTTATCACGGGTGACGCGATGGTTTTGCTCGATGAGGACGACGTCAACAAAGGTATGCGGTTTGACGGGCGCATTTCAGAAGACTTCAAGCTGCTCACAGGCACTTGGGTGCGTGCGGGGCAACTGCGTCTCGATATGCTGGCCTGCTTGGCACCGCTGGCGTCTGACCTCGTGATCACAGGGGCTGACCGTGGTCAAATCGGCGTGATGATCTTTCCTGATAGGGCTGAACTTGAACGCGAAAGGTTTGAACTTGCCGATGACAACGGTGCCTACCTTTGCAAGCTTTTGCATGGTGAAATCCACCGCCGCTTGGTCGAACGCACCCGCGAGTTTTCAGGCAACTCAACCAAGATTGCGCGTGCCATCGTACTGAGTGAACCCGCATCAATGGCTGAAGGCGAAATGACTGCCAAAGGCAATCTGAGTTTTCTCAAGGTGTTGACGCGCCGCAAGAATTTACTGGAGCGGCTGTATGACGACGCCGACCCAGCAAGTATCACAATTTAAAGAAGGAACTGGACAAATGGTCGACATTTCCAAGGTCCGTGCGATCGATTTTCACACCCATGCAGAGGAGCCTTGTGGCTGCCATTCTGATGACGGGTATGACGATCTGCAGGCAACAATGGCAAAGTACTTTCGCGCCCCGTGGAGCCATCCGCCCACTGTGGAGCAAACCGCGGCGCACTATCGCGAGCAAAACATTGCTGCAGTGATTTTTCCCGTCGATGCCGAGCGCGAGACAGGCTACCGTCGTTACAAAAACGAGGAAGTTGCCGAAATAGCGGCTGCCAACGATGACGTGTTGATCCCCTTTGCCTCGATTGATCCGCACAAGGGTAAACTGGGGGCCCGCGAAGCGCGCCGCTTGATCAAAGATTTCGGCATCCAGGGCTTCAAATTCCACCCGACCATGCAGGGCTTCTACCCCAACGACCGCATGGCCTATGAACTGTATGAGGTTATCGCCGGTGAAGGTGGCATCGCGCTGTTTCACACCGGCCAAACCGGTGTTGGGTCTGGCATGCGTGGTGGCAACGGTATGCGGCTGAAATACTCCAACCCGATGTATATGGACGATGTTGCGGTTGATTTTCCAGACATGCAGATCATCCTCGCCCATCCATCATTCCCATGGCAGGAGGAAGCGCTGTCCGTGGCGCAGCACAAGCCCAATGTCTATATTGACCTGTCGGGTTGGTCGCCAAAGTATTTTCCGGAAATCTTGGTGAAATACTGCAACACGATGCTCAAAAAGAAGGTGCTGTTTGGCTCGGACTGGCCGATGATCACACCCGAACGCTGGCTCTCTGATTTCGAGAAAATCGCCATCAAGGACGAGCTGCGCCATGACATCATCAAGGGCAATGCCGCCCGCTTGCTGGGCTTGGCCTAGCGCCAAAAACTCTACAACAAAGTGAACCAATCATGAAGCCGTTCAAAGTCCCGCTTGAAGACATCCTGTTTTCGTTAAACCACGTTGCTGGTGCCAATGACCTGGTCTATTGGGACGCTGACTTGCCACCGGAATCGGATCGTACTTCGCCGCCTTCGCCAAAGGGGAAATTGCCCTAATGGACGAAACGGGCGATCATCAAGGTTGCACCCTGATGGGGGGCCTGTGTTGATGCCCGACGGGTTCGCCGACGTCTACGGGGCTTATGCGGCGCAAGATTGACCGTCGCTGACAGCCCCGAAGAATACGGTGGCCATGGGTTGGGTGCCTTGATGCTGGCCTTCACTTCCGAGATTTTCGGGGGCGAACCACAGCCTGCAAACGGTCACCGGGTTGGGGCCGGGGACTGTGCGCACATTGCTGGAGTTTGGCGCGGAGGATCAAAAACCCCGCCTCATCCTGCCGCTTTCATCGGGCAAATCCTTAGCCACTATGTGTCCAACCGAACCCGGTGCTGGACCGGACCTGTCGCATGTACGTTGCAAGGTCGTGCCTGCGTAAGATGGCCAGCAGATCACCGGTGAAAATTTCTTTATTTCGGGAGGCGATCAGAACATGGGCGCGCGCACCCTGCACCTTGTGGTGGCGCACATGTCGGACGATGGCATCAAAGGGCTTTCACTATTTTGCGCCCCTGCACCAAGGCCGATGGCGGTCGCAACACTGTGACCCCCACCTGCATCGCGGAAAAGATGAGCTGCACGCCTCCCACACCTGCCAGCTGGCGTTTGGTGGGGCCGGGGCCGGGCGCATCCAAGGACACGGGCCGGACAGGGCGGTGGGCGTGCTTGCTCAACACGCTGATATCCGGCAGATGCTGGATGAAATCGATGCCATGGCCTTGGGTGGACGGGCCATTGCCCATCTGGCCTTTGTCACGGTGGGAAAGGGCGACAACCCCGATCTGGTGGAATTCCTGACACCCGTGGCAAAGGTCTATTGCACCGACGCGGGCATGCGTGGGGCCGATCTGGGTATCCAGGTTTTGGGCGGTTACGGCAACCTGCGTGAATATCGGTTGGAGCAAACCTACCGCGATGCGCGTATCACTCCGATCTATGAAGGGGCGAATGGCATTCATGCCAAAATACTGGCAACCCGCCTTGCAAATGGCCCGTCAGGTGCTGCGATTGAGGCGTTTGTTACGGATAAAAACATCCAGTGGTGGGCCGTGCGGATTTCTGAGAAACAGGAAATTTGGCGGGAGATGCGCGAACAACTTGCACGCGCTGACGATGCCCCGACCATGGCGCATGGGTTTATGCAAACCACCATAGACACGCTTTTGGCTTGTCACTGGGAATGGAAAAAACACCCCCCCCGAGCAGTCGCGCATCAAACATCTGTGCAAATTCGCAATGAGCTGATGCACCTGCGCCCTCAACGCCAAGGATAAGGCCAAACACCTTAGCGTTGAGGGCAGGTATTTAGCCCGCTTTGGCGGCGTCAATCGACGCTTCAATGATGTCCAAAGCCTCGGCAAACACATCGTCTTGGATGGTCAGCGGGGCCAAGAAACGAATGACATTGCCATGAACGCCACAGGTCAAAAGGATCAGGTTGCGGCTTTGTGCCTCGGCACGTACCCGGTTGGTGAACTCGGGGTTGGGCGCTTTGCCATCCGGCGTGTTGAACTCCATCGCGACCATGAAGCCAGGGCCGCGTACATCAACGATTTCAGGGGTCCGCTGACGGATCGATTCCAGACGTTGTTTCAGATGCGAACCAAGCTCATTGGCGCGGGCGCACAGTTGCTCTTCTTCAATCACGTCGAGCACCGCATGCGAGGCCGCAATGCCAATCGGATTGCCGCCGTAGGTGCCGCCCAAACCGCCGGGGTGGGCGGCATCCATGATCTCGGTCTTGCCCGTGACAGCCGCCAGAGGGAAGCCCCCCGCCAGCCCTTTGGCCATTGTGGTAATGTCTGCGGACACATCATAAGCGTCCATCGCAAACAGGTTTCCGGTGCGTGCAAATCCGGTTTGAACCTCGTCCGCGATCATCACAATGCCATGCTCATCACATAGCGCGCGGATTGCGCGCATCAGATCGGCTGGGGCCGAATAGAACCCGCCCTCGCCTTGCACCGGCTCAAAAATGATCGCAGCAACACGGCCCGGATCAAGGTCCGCTTTGAACAATTTGTTCAACGCCGACATTGCATCCTCGGTGGTGATATCATGCAAATCGATTGGGAACGGGACGTGATAAACGTCCGGCATCATCGCACCAAACCCTTGTTTATAAGGAGCGACTTTACCCGTCAGGCTCATTCCCATAAAGGTCCGTCCGTGGAATGCACCGCCAAAAGCGATAACCGCAGGACGACCTGTCGAGATACGGGCAATCTTGATCGCGTTTTCAACGGCTTCTGCACCCGTCGTTACGAAAACGGTTTTGTTTTCTGTATCTCCGGATACCGCCGTATTCAATCGTTCGGCCAAACCAATGTAGTTTTCATAGGGCAGGACTTGATGGCAGGTGTGAGTGAACTTCGCCAGCTGTGCCTCGACCGCCGCCATCACCTTCTTATGGCGATGCCCCGTGTTCACCACAGCAATACCGGCTGCGAAATCGATGTAACGTGTGCCTTCTACGTCCCAAACTTCGGAATTTTCGGCACGATCCACATAGATTTGTGTCATCATACCGACGCCGTTAGAGATGGCACCATCGCGCCGTTTACTGATGTCTGCATTGCGCATTGGGCTTGTCCTTTTGATATCGAAATTGGGGTTCTAACTGAATTTTTCAGCCAGAAAGATGCGTGTTAATCGTCCCTCATGATCAACCTGTATCGGAATTGATCAAGAATGACGGCGAGGATAAGAAGACGGACCAGAAGGACCATCTGCATGTAAGAACCGACCTGTGCCAAATTCATGCCGTTCTGAACCAGAACATTAAAATCCAGCCATGGATAAATTTTTACTACACGCCCAATCCTGCCGCGTAAAGACACTCTGGCAATAACACGATTTCGATGCCCCATCCAATCCTACGCACTGTCCCCACATCTGATCAAGGCCCAGAACATCGCCGATACCCTTTAGGTCGATAAGCTATCCATTCTGTTGTTGCCGTATACCCCTTTCCGGGGCGCTGGAAGGTTCAACATCCCCACCATGGTTGACGGGAAACCTCATGTCAGCGACATCGTGCTGCACAAATACTCCCGAGGGGTAGTTTGAATGTGGCTTTTGGATCCGCACCTCTGACAAATGGGAATGGGATGCAGCCAAAGACACGTTCTGCCATTTCCATGAGGGGTGTTGCACCTATATACATGAAGGCACAGATGTGACCAAGGTTGCACCAGACGCGACTACATTTATTCGCAAGATTGGAGCGGCGTCTGCGCCGTCCATGAAACCACCAAGAAGGTCCACATGATCCGATGACACCCCCCCCTGCCCCACCGACGATCACCGCGCCAGTCGCCACATTTTTAGCGCGCCACGGGCAGAGCGATGCAACACTTGTTGCGCTACCCAGTGATGCCTCGCCGCGTAGCTACATTCGGCTGGCGGGCACGGATCAGCTGCTGATGGAAGATCGCTCCGATCCGGTCGGCTTTGCCGCCTTTATCCGTTTGGCACGCCATTTGACCAGCCTAGGCTTGAGCGCGCCACGCATCTTTGGAACCGACCCCAACACAGGGCTGGCCCTGATCGAGGATTTCGGCACAGCGACCTATGGCAATCTGCTGGAGGCAGGCCACAATGAGGCAGCGTTGTATGAGTTGGCCATCGATGCGCTGGTGCATTTACAGACACACCCGCAGTCCACAGCCGTCACGGTGCCCGCCTATGATATGGACCTGTTGCTGCAAGAAATTTCGATTTTCTCCGAATGGTTTGTACCCACCTTCGCCCCCGAGGTGAATGTGGCGCATTTTGACAAAGCCTTCCGCAGCCTGTGGCGCACCGCGCTGGCCCCGATCGATGATGCCCCAAAGACATTGGTCTTGCGGGATTTCCACATCGACAATTTGATGCTGTTGGAGGGGCGTTCTGGTATCAAAGCCTGCGGGTTGCTCGATTTTCAGGACGGGGTTTTGGGGGCGGCAGAATACGATCTGATGTCATTGTTGCAAGACGCCCGCCGTGATCTGGTCGGCGGGTTGGAGGAAGCCATGCTGGAGCGCTATCTGGCGGCAATCCCCGCGTCTTGCGGTACGCCAGAAGAGATCATGAAACGTTACCATCTGTTAGCAGCACAACGCCACACACGCCTTGTTGGCCTGTTCCCGCGCCTGAACAAACGGGACGGCAAATCCGGTTACCTACAGTTCATGCCCCGTGTTGTACGCCAGATGCAGACCGCCCTGATCGATGCGGACCTGCCCGAGATCGCCGGTTTCATTGACACCAACTTGCCCGGTTGGCGCGACGCCGGGCCCGCCATGGCCCAAAAACCCTAAAGGCATCATATGTTGGGCATCCAAACCGGCCATTTTAGCGTAGGTTAGTCTGCGTACCGATCATTGGCCTCTTTACCGAACGGCTAGGCCCAGCATCTATTGCACAGTATTCAAAAACGCAGTCGCCTCGATTTCGACAAGTGCTTCATCCTCAACCAAGGCCGCAACCACGACCATTGTCATTGCAGGAAAGTTGCGGCCCAACACACGACGATAGACCGCACCAACCTCGCTTTGGTGCGCCAAGTATTCCTGCTTGTCCGTCACATACCACGTCAACCGCATGAGATCTTCGGCTGTGCCACCAGCGGCTTCGATAACCGCTATGATATTGCGTAACGCCTGTTCCATTTGGCCGATAAAACTATGATCGACAAAGACTTGGTCTGCGGTCCAGCCGATTTGGCCACCGATATAAAGGGTTCCGTCTTTGCCTAAGACACCGTTCGCATATCCTTTGGCCGGAGCCCAACCTTCGGGTTGGATAACCTTACTCTTCATCTGGTACTCTCTTTCATCTGCTGTTCAAGTTTGGGGCGGACATCATCGGGCCAAGCGGTGGGTTTGCCGTGTAGATTGACAAAAACAAGGGTGGATTTGGCCGCAAACCTGAGTTCATCGCCACAATGGGCAAGGGTTTCCAATCCAACACTGGAGCGACCAATTTTCACGCAGGATAGGCTGATTTTCAAATGGTCGCCATGGCGGCTTGCTGCCTTGAATTGGATAGACATTTCTGCGGTTGGAACGCCACCGAATTCGTGCAGTTTTTCAAACGAGCAGCCAAGCACCTCATCGAAAAAAACCTCGACACAATCATTCATCATCTCGAAATAACGCGGATAGAAAACGATCCCCGCAGGGTCGCAATGCTTAAACATCACTTTTTGAGGCATGATAAAACTAATCTGCTAAACCCCCAAATACTGATCGGTGATTTGCGGCGTCAACTCGTTAAACCCGCCACTCCAGACCGATCTGCCCTTCTCAAGTATCACGCCCGCATCTGCCACCGTTGCAAGTTCTTTCAAGGACTTATCAATAACAAGGATCGCCATATTTGTTTCCTTTTTCAGACGCGAAATTGCTGCCCAAATTTCCTGCCGCACGACGGGGGCCAATCCCTCGGTCGCCTCGTCCAAGATTAGCAAGCGTGGATTGGTCATTAATGCGCGGCCAATCGCCAGCATTTGTTGCTCGCCACCGGACAGCGACGTCGACAATTGATCACGTCGCTCCTCCAGCCGTGGGAACAGCTTGGCCACCGCCGCAAAATCCCATGGGCCAGACCGTGCCGAGGCAATCAGGTTCTCATAGACCGTCAGATTTGGGAAACAACGGCGCCCTTCTGGGACCAACCCCAGCCCCAAGCGCGCAGCGCGGTGGGTTGGCAGTTTTGCGATATCCTGTCCGGCGAAAAACACATTGCCGCCGCGATTAACCAACATCCGGCAAATCACCTTTACGGTGGTCGATTTGCCCATGCCGTTGCGTCCCATCAGGGCCAGAACCTGTCCTTCATCAATATCAAGATGAACATCAAACAATGCTTGGGATGCGCCATAAAACGCCGATACATGTGAAAGCTTCAAAAGGCTCATCGCGCGTCCTCTTCCCCGAGATAAGCCGTTCGGACAACTGGATCAGACCGAATTTCATCCGCCGTTCCGGTGGCAACGACCTCGCCGTAAACCAGCACGCTGATCCGGTCCGCCAGCGCAAACACAGCGTCCATATCGTGTTCGACCAACAAGATTGGTGCCTTGTGCCTTAACTCATCCAAAAAACCCGTCAACCGGTGCGAGCCTTCGGTGCCAAGGCCCGCCATCGGTTCATCCATCAAAAACACCTTGGGCGACAGTGTCAGCGCCATGGCCACTTCCAATTGGCGACGTTGTCCATGCGACAATTCCGAGGTTCGTGTGTTTGCAAATTCTTCCAGACCGACTTGTGCCAGCGCGTCATTGGCAATTTCCAACAGTGCGGGGTCTTTCATGGCGGGGCGGAAAAATCCAGCCAGCCCAATCTGCCCCTGATGTCCCAATGCGCCGAGAACCAAGTTTTGCAATACGGTATAATCCATCGCCAGTGACGAGATCTGGAACGTCCGGCCCAGACCAAGGCGGGCGCGTGCAACGGTGGTCAACCCGGTGACATCGGCCCCATCAAACCAGACCGCACCCGCGTCCGGTTTCAACCCGCCCGAGATTTGTTTGATTAACGTGGATTTTCCAGCCCCGTTCGGGCCTATCAACGCATGGATTTCCCCCGGCACAAGGGTCAAGGATACGTTGTTGCTGGCCGTGAGTGCGCCAAAGGATTTCGAAATATTGCGTACATCAAGGATTGGATCAGTCATGGCTGATCTCCCGACCCACAATCAGCTGGATCAATCCACCGCGTGCAAACAGCACCACGCCCAGCAAGATGGCCCCCAGATAGATGTGCCAAAACTCTGACAATCCGCCCAGCAAATGCTCAAGCAGAATGAACAAAGCCGCCCCGACAACCGGCCCAAACAAGCGCCCCATGCCACCAAGAATGATAAAGACCATGATTTCGCCCGAGGTCTGCCAACTGAACATCGTTGGGCTGACAAATCGGTTAAGGTCCGCGAACAACGCGCCCGCCAGACCCGTGATCGCGCCCGATATCGTGAACGCAATCAGATACAACCTGTAGGGTACCATACCAATGGCTTGCATGCGTTCTTCGTTCTGACGTGCGCCCCCCAAGGCCAGCCCAAAGGACGATTTCGCAATCCGCGACACGACCAACAAGACCAGACAAAGCAGCGCGAAACAGATGCCAAAGAACTGGATCGGATCAAGCGTGTTCAACCCCGGAAATCCATTTCGAACGTAAATAACCAGCCCGTCTTCGCCGCCGTATGTCGGCCAGCTGATCATGAAAAAGAACAGCATTTGCCCAAAGGCAAGCGTAATCATGATGAAGTAGACGCCAGACGTGCGCAGGCTGAGCGCGCCGATAATTAGGGCGAATACCCCGCTGAACAAGACAGCGGTCAGCCAAATGATTGGCATCGAGCTAGTACCTTCAATAACAATAGGCCACTCAATCACAGCACTGTAGCTTTGTGCGTGGCTGGCCAGAATGCCCATCGTGTAGCCGCCAATCCCAAAGAATGCAGCGTGGCCCAGACTGACCAATCCGCCAAGCCCAAGCGCAAAATTCAAACCAACCCCTGCGATTGCAAAAATAACAGCTTTGGTTGCCAAGGTTATGATGAACGGCTCGTCCGCCTGAAGCGCCCAAAGCGGGACCGCCAGCAGCACAAACAGAACGAACGCGTTTAGGACTGTTTCTTTGCGCATCCTAGGTGCTCCCAAACAGACCGGTGGGTTTAAACAACAAAACCCCCGCCATCAGGATGTAGATCGACATCGACGCCAGGGACGAGCCGACCGAGGTGGCGGCTGCGGCGTCCATGATCAGACCGAATGCTTTGGGCAACAAAAATCCAGCCAGCGTGTCGGTTAACCCAACCAAGAGCGCGCCTAACAGTGCGCCTTTGATAGACCCAATGCCGCCTATCACAATAACGACAAAGGCCAGTATCAACACAGGCTCGCCCATGCCGACCTGCACGGATTGTATCGCCCCGATCAAGGCTCCGGCGATGCCCGCCAATGCAGCCCCAAGGGCGAAAACGAACGTGTATAATTTCGAGATATCAACGCCCAACGCCGCAATCATCTCGCGGTCACTTTCACCCGCGCGAATTTGAATACCGATGCGCGTTTTGGCGATCAAAGCGAACAACCCGCCCGCCACAATCAACCCCACGGCAATAATTGCCAAACGATATTGCGGGTATTCGATACCGAAGGGCAAGCGAATGGGACCGGACAAATATTCTGGAATTTCCAAGAACAACGGGAACGATCCAAACATCCATCTCGTGCCCTCGGAAAAGATCAAGATCAGAGCAAAGGTTGCCAATACCTGGTCCAAATGGTCCCTCGTGTAGAGCCTCCGGATCACCGTCATTTCGACAATCGCCCCCGCCGCAGCCGCCGCAACAAGGCTGGCCACAAGCGCCAACAGAAACGACCCGGTCGCCGCCGCCGTCGCAGCCGCCGCAAACGCGCCGATCATATAGAACGAGCCATGCGCCAGATTGATCAGGCCCATCACCCCGAAAATAAGGGTCAGGCCTGCCGCCATCAAAAACAGCATCACGCCGAATTGCAGCCCATTCAAAACTTGCTCAATGAGCAGTATCAGCGACATTTGTTAAGCTCCATCACAGTGCCGGGCCGAATAAACGGCCCGGCAATCTTGCTACATTTTGCATTCGTCGACGTAAGCATTTGAATGATCTTTGAGCGCGGTCGACACAATTTTGTTTGTGTAGATGTCACCCTCTTTGATCACTTCGCGCACGTAAATGTCCTGGATCGGGTGATTGTTTGCGGCAAAGGCAAAATCCCCGCGTGTGGAGGCAAAGTTCGCGGCCTTGAGTGCTGCCTGAAAGGCGTCCACATCCGAAACGTCAGCCACTTCAATCGCAGAGATCAAAAGGTTCGCCGTATCGAAACCTTGTGATGCATAAAGCGATGGAAGACGGCCATATTCAGCCTGAAAGCTGGTTACGAAGGCTTCATTCGTGGGGTTGGCGATGTCTTTTGACCACTGGCTGGTGTTTGCAACACCAAGTGCGGCATCGCCAACGGCCTGCAAGATACCTTGATCAAAGCTAAAGGCCGGCCCGACCAGTGGCAGTGTCAGCCCGCTGTCGGCGTATTGTTTGAGAAACGAAATTCCCATGCCGCCTGGCAGAAAGAAAAACACACTATCAGCACCGGATGCCCTGATTTGAGCAATTTCAGAGGCGTAATCTTTTTGACCGAGTTTTGTATACAGCTCGCCCGAGAGTGCGCCCTCATACATGCGCTTGTAGCCCGTCAAAGCGTCTTTGCCTGCCGGATAGTTTGGCGCAAGAATAAAGGTGTTTTTGTACCCTGCCCCATTGGCATAGGCACCGCCCGCTTCATGCAGGTTATCGTTCTGCCAAGCGACGTTGAAATAGTTCTTGTGACAGCCTTTTCCAGCCAGCGGCGAAGGACCGGCGTTTGGCGATAAATAGAATTTACCCTGCGCCAAAGCACTCGGCACAACAGCCATGGCCAGATTTGACCAGATAATGCCGGTCAGAACGTCGACCTTTTCCGATTGGATCATTTTGTCAGCCAACTGAACGGCAATATCGGGTTTGCGTTGATCATCTTCGATCACCACTTCGATGTCGCTACGGCCTGATTGTTTGATGGCCAGCATAAAGCCGTCGCGCACGTCAATTCCCAGACCTGCACCGCCGCCTGAAAGCGTAGTGATCATGCCGACCTTAACGTCAGCCTGCGCCACGCTTGCTGTGGCTGCCAGCGCTGTTACCAGCGCAATAAATCTAAGTTTCATTTGGTAGATCTCCCTAATTGTGTCGACGGTTTTAGAACGCATTGAACGTCTGCGTCGTTATGATCCGCCCGATCCCGTCTGTCACGAGCAGATTGTCATTGTTATACCTCACCATCAGCCAACCCGCTACGCACTCAATTCCCGCAGCATGAAGCGTTGGATTTTGCCCGTCGCCGTTTTGGGTAGCGATTGATGGAATTTGACCAATCTTGGGTACTTGTAGGGCGCTATTGTTGCTTTGACATGGTCTTGCAGCAGCTTGCGGGTCTCATTCGATGGCGCATTCCCTGTGTTCAAAACAATATGGGCCTCAACCAACATGCCGCGCGCGTCATCCGGAACGCCCACAACCGCACATTCCATTACCGCCTCATGCCCCAAAAGCGCTGATTCAACCTCTGGCCCCGCAATATTGTAACCAGAAGAAATGATCATATCGTCATTTCGGGCGGCAAAGTGCAGATAGCCCTCTGCGTCTATCGAAAAGCTATCACCTGTGATGTTCCAGCCATCAACAACATAGGCAGATTGACGGTCGTCGTATAAGTACCGACACCCTGTCGGCCCGCGCACTGCCAAGCGCCCGACCTCGCCTTGCGGTACTTCATTCATATCGGAATCGACAATTTTTACCTCATACGTGCCAACGGGTTTGCCCGTGCAGCCCGGTCTGTGGTCTTCAAAACGATTTGAGATGAAAATGTGTAACAACTCGGTCGCACCGATACCATCCAACATGGGCTTCCCCGTCTTCGCGATCCAATCATGATAGATTGGCGACGGCAGAGTTTCACCCGCCGAGACGGCGGCCCTGAGGGACGACAGATCCGCCCCCTCCTCCATCGCTGCCAGCATGACGCGGTAAGCGGTTGGAGCGGTAAAGCAGACTGTGGCTTGATATTGCTGTATGATTTCAATCATCGACGCAGGTGATGCTTTTTCCAGCAACGTTGCAGCAGCACCAAATCGCAGTGGGAAAATCGCTAGACCACCCAGCCCAAAGGTAAATGATAGTGGCGGCGAACCGACAAACACATCTGTTGGCTGAACGTCCAGAACTTCTTTGGCATAGCCATCCGCGATGATCAAAAGATCACGGTGAAAGTGCATTGTGGCCTTGGGCGATCCCGTCGTGCCGGAGGTGAACCCCAAAAGCGCAACATCATCACGCCCCGTTTTGACAGCTGTGAACTGCACAGGTTTTTGCAACGCCATATGATCCAAATCGGCCGAATGGTTCATCGTGCCGTCAAAGCCCAAAACGTGTTTCAGGTATTTGCTGTTCTTTTGGCATTTGAGCAGGTCGTCCATCAAGCGCGTGTCACACAGCGCATGGGTAATTTCGGCCTTATCCACGATCTGCGCAATCTCGTTCGTGCGCAGCATCGGCATGGTGTTCACCACAACCGCGCCAACCTTGGTTGCGGCCAGCCAGCAGGCGACCATCGCCGGGTTATTGGCCGAACGGATCAAAACGCGGTTACCGGGTTTGACCCCCATGTCATCGGCCAAAACATGCGCCAGCCGGTTGGTCCAATCCGTTAGTTCTTTGTAGGTGCGGCGCCGACCATTGCCAATCAATGCGGTGTTGTCGCCAAACCCTTTGGCCACCATCGCATCGGTCAGTTCAACCCCGACATTCAGGTGGTCAGGATAGTCGAATCCGTCCAGCAAAAAGTCAGGTTGTTGCTCAACTGGCGGCAACCCGTCGCGTGAAAAACTGTCGATATGTCCGGTCGGTCCTAACATCTCACTCCTCCAGAAACGCTGCCATTGTCTGGCGCGCAATGATTACTTTTTGAACATCGGATGCCCCTTCGTAGATCCGCAGCGCACGGATCTCGCGATAGAGTTTTTCCACGACCTCGTTTGATTTCACCCCGTCACCACCAAACAGCTGTACGGCTTTGTCGATGACAATCTGGGCCTGGTCGGTTGAAAACAATTTGGCCATTGCAGCCTCGCGGGTGATCCGCGCAGCGCCAGTGTCTTTGGCCCAAGCGGCACGGTACACCAGCAAGGCAGCGGCATCCACGTCCAAGGCCATGTCGGCAATGTGCCCCTGCACCATCTGCAAATCAAACAGGGTCGCGCCCTGAATTTGACGGGTGCAGACGCGGGCCAATGCCTCGTCCAAGGCACGGCGCGCAAAACCCAGTGCGGCGGCTGCCACGGTTGAGCGGAACACATCCAAAACCGACATCGCAATTTTGAATCCCTGCCCCTGCTCGCCAATCAAAGCTGACGCAGGTAACCGGCAATCGGTAAAGCGAAGTCGCGCCAGTGGGTGTGGCGCGATGGTTTCGAGCCGCTCCGCGACCTCTAAACCCGCCGTGTCAGCGGGCATCACAAAGGCCGAAAGCCCCCGCGCGCCCGGCGCTTCCCCGGTGCGGGCAATGACGGTGTAGACGTCGGCAATGCCGCCGTTTGAAATCCAGGTCTTTTCGCCGTTCAACAGATAACTGTCGCCATCGCGCGTCGCCGTCATGGTTGAACTGGCAACGTCCGAACCTGACTGTGGCTCGGTCAGTGCAAATGCCGATATTGCCTTGCCCGTGCGGGTCAATGGCAGCCATTCGGCCTTTTGCGCGGTGGTGCCAAACAGCGATATTGCACCGGTCCCAAGGCCCTGCATAGCAAAAGCGAAATCGGCCAATCCGTCATGGCGGGCAAGCGTTTCGCGGGTCAGGCATAGGCTGCGAACGTCAAAGACCTCGCCGTCCTCTGCCGCCGTGTGTTGCAACCAGCCCTCATCGCCCAAAGCCCTGACCAAAGCGCGACAAGCCGCGTCCGTGTCGCTGTGATCAACCAAAGCAACTGCGCCGCCCGCCCAAGCGTCTAAGGACTGCACAAACTCTTTGTGGCGTGGCTCAAAGAACGGCCAGCTTAAGAATGATTTGTCGGCCATCAGTTGCCCTCAAATTTTGGTTTATCCCTGGCGACAAACGCATTGTAAGCGCGCTCAAAATCTCCTGTTTGCATGCAAATCGCCTGCGCTTGCGCCTCGGCTTCGATCGCTTGTTCCAGCCCCATATTCCATTCTTGGTTCAATTGGGTTTTGGTGATACCATGCGCAAAAGTCGGCCCCGCCGCCAAACGCGACGCCATCTTGATCGCCGCCGCTTCCAGATCTTCTGCTTCATGAATGGCATTCCAAAAACCTGAAATCTGCCCCTCTTGTGCATCAAAGGCGCGGCCCGTGTATAGCAGCTCTGCCGCGCGACCCTGCCCGATAATGCGGGGCAACATCGCACAGGCCCCCATATCGCAGCCCGCCAGCCCAACACGTGTGAACAGGAACGCGCATTTGGCGTCGGGTGAGGCAAGCCTTAGGTCAGACGCCATCGCAACAATGGCACCCGCGCCGACGCAAACGCCGTCAACCGCAGCAATGATGGGCTTGCCGCAACCAATCATCGCTTTGACCAGATCACCGGTCATCCGTGTGAACGCCAACAGCTCTTTCATATCCATCGCGACAAGCGGGCCGATGATGTCATGCACATCCCCGCCCGAGCAGAAATTACCGCCGTTCGACCCAAAAACCACCACATCGATATCATCCGCATAAACCATCGCCCGAAATGTATCGCGCAATTCGGCGTAGCTATCAAAGGTTAGCGGATTCTTGCGATCTGGCCGGTTCAGGCGGATAACCGCGATCTGATCCTTAACGGTCATTTCAAAATGCTTGGGCGCAAATTCAGTCATAGTCGTCATCACCGTCTCCTTTGGTGTGTTTTAGCATGTCACGAAGGGCGTCCAATTCGTCATCCCCAAGGTCCGAGAACAGCTTGTTGACTTCAGCCTCATGAGCGGCGGCTTGTATCTCGAATTGAATGCGGCCTTGGTCGGTCAATTGAACCTCGACAACACGTCGGTCAGTTTTGACCTGAGTGCGGGTTGCAAAGCCATCTTTTTTAAGCCTGTCAATCACGGCTGTGGCATTTCCGTTTGAAACCAACAACATACGGCTAAGTTCGCTCATTTTCATCGGAGTCTTATTGCGGTGCAACGCCGCCATCACATCAAAACGGGGCAAGGTTGTGTTGTAGTTCACACGCAGAAATTCACGCAGGTGATTTTCGGACCGACGGGTCAGGCGCAGCAACCTGATCCATGTGCGAAGGCGGCGCTGTGAGAGCGGGGTTGGATCCGTCATACCTCACCCCCGGCTATCGAAACCGCTTGTCCGTTGATCCCTTCGGAACCCTCTGAGCACAGCCAAATCGCGGCGTTTGAAACTTCGCGCGGTTGCACCAATCTTTTTTGTGGATTGTGGGAGGTGAGGGCAGCGATGGCATCAACGCGGGTTTTGCCCGTCTTATCGATGATATTCTGGATTGATCTGTCGGTCATTTCCGTATCCAAAAACCCGGGGCACAGCGCATTAACGGTGACATCACGCTTAGCGATCTCCAATGCAAGCGAGCGCGTCAACCCAACCACCCCATGTTTGGCGGCCGCATAGGGCGCGGCGTAGGCGTATCCCTTGAGCGCGGCGGTGGACGCTACTGAAATGAGCCGCCCCCAACCCTGCATTTGGTTCAAACCCTCGCGCAATGTCAGAAAAACGCCCGTTAGATTGACCGCTAACATGGCATTCCAGTTGTCCAGTGATGTCCTACCAAAAGGCGCACTCATCGAGGCCCCAGCGTTCGCGATGACAATATCAACAGGTCCTGCCGCCGCAAACAAGGCCTGCACATCGGCCTCTTTGGTCACATCAGCCGCAATGCCCCGGACGTTTTCGACCTTGGCCGCCACACCCTCAAGCGCCTCCAGCCTGCGGCCAGAGATAACAACCTCGGCCCCCTTTGCCGCGAAACACGCCGCCATATCGGCCCCGAGCCCCGTGCCGCCACCTGTGATCAAAACACGCTTGCCGTTGAGTGTCATACCCGAATGGTCTCCTGCGCTTTTTCTTGCAAACGGTACGCTTGATCACGGCCCGCAAGATAAGGGGCTGGCCATTTTACAGCATTATCGCCCAGCGAGACCCCCGCATGCAGCGTCCAGTATGGATCGGCCAAATGTGGCCGCGCCAGACAGACCAGATCAGCACGACCTGCAATTAAAATTGAATTTGCATGGTCCGTTTCAAAGATATTGCCAACCGCCATGGTCGGCATGTTCAACTCGTTTCGGATTCGGTTCGAGAACGGGGTTTGGAACATCCGGCCGTAAACAGGCTGTCCTTCGGTGCTGGTCTGGCCCGCAGAAACGTCGATGATATCGGCACCGGCATCGCGGAACATGCGCGCGATTTCGACGGCCTCGTCGGGCGTAACGCCTGCGTCGCCAACCCAATCGTTAGCCGAGATACGAACCGAAAGCGGCTTGCCTGCGGGCCATGCGGTGCGCATTGCTGTTAGAACTTCCAGCGGATAACGCATCCGGTTTTCCAAGCTGCCGCCGTACACATCTGACCGCGTGTTGGACAAAGGCGAGATGAAGGACGAAATCAGATAGCCGTGGGCTGCGTGAAGTTCCACCATGTCAAACCCGGACCGTTCCGCCATTTGGGTGGACGCAACGAACTGATCGCAAACCTCATCCATTTCAGCACGGTTGATTTCGCGCGGCATGGCGTTGCCACTGGACCACGGGATTGCGGAGGCAGAAACCAAATCCCAGTTACCCTCTCTGAGAGGCGCATCCATTTCCTCCCAACCCAATTGGGTTGAACCTTTGCGGCCCGAATGTCCAATTTGACAACAGGTCTTGGCCTCGGTCTCACCGTGAACAAAAGCGTTCAGACGTGCCCAAGCTGCTTGGTGTTCGGGCGCATAAAGTCCGGGGCACCCAGGCGTGATACGTCCCTCGGCACTGACACAAGTCATCTCGGTATAAACCAACCCAACCCCGCCTTTGGCACGCTCGCTGTAGTGAACAAAATGCCAATCCGTCGGGCACCCATCCACAGCTTTATATTGCGCCATCGGTGAAACGACGATGCGATTGGACAGTTCCATATCCCCAAGCTTATAAGGCGCAAACATCGGTGCGCGCACAGGCGCATCTGCCGGAACCCCTGCTTGCGTCTGGAACCAACGCTCTGCCGCATTAACCCATTCCGGATCGCGCAAGCGCAGGTTCTCATGGCTAATACGCTGGGAGCGTGTCAGCAGGTTGTAGTTGAATTGCACCGGATCTTGATCCAGATATCGCTCGACTTCTTCGAACCACTCCAATGAGTTACGGGCCGCTGACTGAAGACGCAAAACCTCCAAGCGCCGCTCCTCTTGATAGCGCTCAAACGCCTCTTCAAGAGTTGGTTCAGAGTGCACGTAATTGGCAAGTGCAATCGCACTGTCAAACGCCAGACGCGACCCCGATCCGATGGAAAAATGCCCCGTCGCTGCGGCATCGCCCATCAAAACAACGTTTTCATTATACCATTTTTCGCAAATCACCCGTGGAAAATTCATCCAGACGGCTGAGCCGCGCAAGTGATCCGCGTTCGACATCAGATCATTGCCATCCAAGTATTTTTCAAACACCTTTTGGCATGTCGCCACAGTGTCTTCCTTAGACATATCCTCAAAGCCAAACCCGTCCCAAGTTGGCTGCAGACATTCGACGATGAACGTCGCTGTGTTGTCGTCGAACTGGTAAACATGCGCCCACATCCAGCCATGTTCGGTTTTCTCAAATATGAAGGTAAAGGCATCGAATTTCTGATGCGTGCCCAGCCAAATGAATTTGCAAAGCCGCGTGTCAATGTCGGGCTTGTAGATATCTTCATATTCTTTGCGCACCAATGAATTGATCCCATCAGTCGCCACGACGATGTCATAATCCTTACGGTACTCTTCGGCGCTTTTGAAAATCGTTTCAAATTGCATATTCACGCCCAACTCGCGAGCACGCGCCTGCAGAATGATCAGCATTTGCTTGCGACCGATGCCTGCAAATCCGTGGCCACCCGAAACCGTGCGGTCCCCATTATGTTCAACTGCGATATCATCCCAATAGGAAAAATGGTCACGGATAGCATCGGTGCTTTTGGGGTCATTTTCCTGCATTTGCTCAAGTGCATCATCTGAAAGAACGACGCCCCAGCCAAAAGTGTCATTGGCTTTGTTTCGCTCCAAAACCGTAACATCATGCGCTGGATCACGCAGTTTCATGCTGATGGCAAAATACAAACCGGCGGGACCACCGCCCAGACACATTATCTTCATGAGTTAGCCTTTTTAGACGTCCGAATCTTCACGATTCACTAAACGGTACTGAGGGTTGCTAATTATTTCAAGTTTAAAGTTTTAATCTTGAAGTAAATCCACTTGGCCAACCCCGCCCTTCTCCTAAAGCAATCGGTCTATAGGTTTGCTAGGGGTTCGGGTTTTTGGTGTATCTAGGCTAAGTTGTGCAGGCAGACTGCGTCGATGTTGTGAAGCGGTAAATGATCTTTGCAAGCGGCAAGCCCCGCGCACACCGTTAACCCCCTATGGTCACATCAAGTCCCATCTTCATGGTACTGAGAACGCAGATTGCCAAATAGCTAAGATACCGCCACAAAAGACGGCAGAACATAAAAACGGGACTGGACGCAATGACACGCAATGACGCTCTGAAACAGGCAACCGATTATTTCGACAAAGGAACCCTTCAATCCGAGCTTGCCACATTGGTGGCTTACCACAGCGAAAGCCAGAACCCCGATCAGAACCCTGTACTTGAACAATATCTGACAGAGGCCATTCAGCCGCGCCTCGACGCGATGGGGTTTGATTGCAAAATTTACGAAAACCCCAGCACCAAGGTCACGGGTGGTCCGCTCCTGCTTGGGACAAGGATCGAAGACCCCAGCCTGCCCACGGTGTTGACCTATGGCCATGGCGATGTGGTCTGGGGACAAGACGACGAGTGGCGCGAAGACCTCACGCCTTTTGAACTGATTGAAGATGGCAATCATCTGTATGGCCGTGGCTCGGCAGACAACAAGGTGCAGCATCTAGTCAATATCGCAGCACTAGAATCCGTGCTTGCCGTACGTGGTAAACTTGGGTTCAACATCAAGATCGTTCTGGAAATGAGCGAGGAAATCGGCTCGCCCGGTTTGGCCGAGATGATGGAAACCCATCGTGACACCATGATGGCGGATGTGTTGATCGCCTCTGACGGACCACGGCTGAGTGCCGAGCGGCCAACCATGTTCATGGGGGCACGCGGCGGGTTGGGATTTGATCTGGTGGTGGATTTGCGTGAAGGTGCGCATCACTCGGGTAATTGGGGCGGCTTGTTAGCTGACCCGGCTATCATCCTGACACAAGCATTGGCGAGCATCACCGACGCACGCGGTCAGTTGCAAATTCCAGAGTGGCGTCCAACAAGCCTGACCCAAAAAGTGCGCGATGCATTGCAAGGTTTACCGGTCGGCACTGATGAGGGACCAACGGTCGATGAAGACTGGGGCGAGGAAGGTCTGACCCCCGCCGAACGCGCTTACGGCTGGAACAGCTTTGCCATTCTGGCAATGAAATCAGGCGTCCCCGAAGCCCCCGTCAATGCCATTGCACCAACCGCATGGGCGTGCTGTCAGCTGCGTTATGTGGTTGGCACCGATATAGAACAGGCCCTACCCTCCTTGCGCCGTCATCTGGATGCGGGTGGATTTGAAAAGGTCCAGATACGGCCTATGGACAAGGGTATTTTTGGCGCAACCCGTCTGGACCCTGATCACCCTTGGGTCACCTATGTAAGGAATTCCCTCAGGGAAACGACCGGAAAAGACCCGCATGTCCTGCCCAATCTGGCAGGCTCCTTGCCCAATGATTGCTTTGCCGATGTTTTGGGCCTGCCAACCATCTGGATCCCGCACAGCTATCTTGGCTGCAATCAACACGCCCCAAATGAGCACGTCCTCAAACCAATCTGCCGCGAGGCCATGCAGGTTATGGCTGGACTGTTCTGGGACATCGGGACCAGCGCGCCGCCCACACCAAAAACCTAGAGGCAGACGTGACCCTATTTGCAGACCTTCTATCCACTGTTTTCGACAGTTGCGCGGCAAACCTATGATCGCCTTTGGAAGAGATCGCCAACGCACCCGCAGCTTTGGTGAAAATGCAGACTGACCCCTTGCGGCTGGAACGTGGTGACACCACTTTGTCAGCACTTGAACAATCCAACCGCTTTTGAGTGAAGACCCTGTGCCCATTGCGGCGAATACCGCAGATACTGCTGCTTTTCCCAATTTCCAACTGTCAGCCCGATTTGGCGCAAACTTGCTTGGGTTGCTCTTTGATAACGCTTGTAGCTGCTGACTGGGACAGCAATGAGACCATGCGTGGATTGGCGGCGCGTTATCTGGTCAATACCAAGCGCGAAGATGGCTTGCCGTTTGATTCTGTCGCCCGTTTTCACTTTGGCAGTGGAGCCAAGATTCCGAATATCTATGCAAAAGTGGATAAGTCGCCAAAAAGCCTGTCCCAATCCGGCAGTGTGATGGTAAGTAACTTCTATGATCTAACCAAAGCGGTCACCAATCAAGAACATGACATCTCCACCAATGAGGTGAACATCCTGCCTCCTATTTTGGCCAACACGGCCGCTGAGGCGGAAAAATCAGTAAGAAAGAAGGCGCAACACATGTCTAGTCCTCTTTATGACACCCTATTTGGTCGGCACGCCAATCGAAGCACACCTTTCCTGCAGCTTTTGGATGGGACAGTGCTGACGCATTCTGACTTTTTATCGATGGCGGCACAGATTGCGAATGTATTTGCAGGGCTTGGGCTACAACCCGGTGATCGTGTTGCGGTTCAGGTTGATAAATCTCCCGAATGCCTAGCCATCTATGCGGGGTGCACGCAGTCCGGCATGGTTTTTTTACCGTTGAACACGGGGTATACAGCCAGCGAGTTGCAGTATTTCTTTGAAGACAGCGGCGCGTCCTTGATCGTCTGTGCCAGTCGATCAGAAGCCCAGATCAAACCGATGGCGGATCGGCTAAAGGCAGCCCTGCTAACGCTGAATGCGGATGGCACAGGAACGCTGATGGACAGCGCGCACCAGCAGCCCGATACATTCCCCACGGCGGCACGCAACCCTGATGATCTGGCGGCGTTGCTCTACACCTCCGGCACAACGGGCCGCTCCAAGGGCGCGATGTTGTCTCAGGACAATCTGCTTTCCAACGCAAAAACCCTCGTCGCTGAATGGCAATTCACCGAAGACGACATGCTGCTGCACGCCCTGCCGATCTTTCACACCCACGGCCTGTTCGTGGCCGCCAATGTGACCCTGCTTGCCGGTGGCAGCATGGTGTTCATGCCAAAGTTCGATCTGGATGCCATGATCGAGTGGATGCCAAAGGCAAGCAGCCTGATGGGGGTGCCAACCTTTTATACACGGCTGTTACAGGACGACCGTTTCACCAAAGAGCTAACCGCCCATATGCGGCTGTTCATCTCGGGCTCTGCCCCGCTTTTGGCTGAAACCCATGTGCAGTTCGAAGCGCGCACAGGGCATCGCATCCTTGAGCGCTATGGCATGACCGAAACCAACATGAACACGTCGAACCCTTACGTTGGTGAACGCCGCGCGGGCACAGTCGGGTTTCCACTTGCGGGCGTCGACCTAAAAATCACCGCCTCTGAAAACGGCATGACCCTACCCCAAGGCGAGATCGGCCAAATCGAGGTTCGTGGGCCGAACGTTTTTCTAGGGTATTGGCAAATGCCGGAAAAGACCGCCGAAGAACTGCGTGACGACGGTTTTTTCATCACGGGTGATCTAGGCCAGATCGACCCCGACGGATATGTCCATATCGTCGGCCGCAACAAAGACCTGATTATATCAGGTGGCTACAACATTTACCCCAAGGAGATTGAGTTGGTTTTGGACGAACAAGCGGGCGTTCTGGAAAGCGCCGTGATTGGCGTACCGCACGCTGATTTCGGCGAATCCGTGCTTGGTATTTTGGTGGCCGCTCCCGGTCAAACCCCTGATATCGCTGCGATCATGCAGGTTGTTGGTGAATCACTTGCCCGTTTCAAACAGCCACGTCAGCTGATTGTTCTGGATGAATTACCTCGCAACACGATGGGCAAAGTGCAAAAGAACATCCTGCGCGACAGGTTCGCAGAGGGCCTATAACGGCCCTCGTTCAGGGCTTCAAATTTGTCTACCCCAGTATCGCTTTTTCAACTTCTGGAACTCGTGCTGCGCTTGGTGGGAGGGCCGCCCGCATGAATACCCCCGCCAACGCAACATAACACACACACAACAGCGCCCCAGAGGTTTGACCACCAAGATGTCGCGCCGGAGGGCGGCATCCTGATCGGGTTTTGGGACAAGGCCAAATATGTTGCAACCACAGGCAAACCCTTCAGCAACGTGGTGCCAAAGGGTGCGCCCGCAACCCTACCTTTCAAGGAATAATTGTGATTCAGACTGGGGGGGGATGCGGTTTCTAGGAGGTGGGCCTGTCAAACACTTGAAACCGAAACTGTATTCCTGAACTGAATGTTGATTTTGCAGTTCCCCTTCAGGTGTTGTGGATAAAATCCACCAGCATTTGGGTCGAGCCATCCATCTCTTTGCCCGCTGTTTCCCCCGCCACAACAGGGGTCAGCGCGGTGGCCAGTTCTTTGCCCAGTTCCACCCCCCATTGATCAAAGGAATTCAGGCCCAAAATCACCCCTTCAACGAACACGCGGTGCTCGTAGAGCGCGATGATCTGGCCCAATACATAGGGCGTTAGTTTTGGATAGATCAGTGTGGTTGAGGGCCGGTTTCCGGCAAATACGCGGTGACGGGCCTGACGTTCCAATTCGTCCCCCGTCAGTCCCTTGGCGCTCATCATGTCACGGGCCACATCTAATGATCGGCCCAGCATCAAGGCTTTGGATTGGGCCAGACAATTGGCCAGCAACATTTGGTGTTGGGGGGCAAGGTCGGGTTCGTGTCCTGTGGCCGCGACCAGAAAATCGCAAGGCACGACATCGGTGCCTTGATGGATCAACTGGAAAAAGGCGTGTTGCCCCCCGGTTCCCGGTTCACCCCAAACCACAGGGCCACTGGAACGGGTTAAGGCACTGCCGTCCATCGCCACGGATTTGCCATTGCTCTCCATCTCGAGCTGTTGAAAATAGGCTGGCAGACGTTTGAGCCGTTGGTCATAGGGCAGCACAGCCCGGGTGGGATAGCCGCAAATCTGGTGGTGCCAGATGCCAACCAGTGCCAGCAGGATCGGCATGTTTTGCGCGGGCTCCGTTTCGCAAAAATGCGCGTCCATCGCCGCCCCGCCGCGCAGGAAATCGCGGAAATTTTCAGGCCCTATAGCCAGCATCAGTGAAAGCCCAATCGGCCCCCAAATGGAATAGCGCCCACCGACCCAATCCTCAAACCCGAACACACGCTCGGACGGGATGCCAAAGGCGCTGGTCGCCTCAAGTGCCGTTGAAAGCGCCACAAACTGCGCCGCCGGTTCATCCACAACATCGGCAAGCCAAGCATAGGCGGTTTTGGCGTTGGTCATGGTTTCAATGGTACTAAATGATTTGGAGGCCACAATGATCAGCGTGGTGGCTGGATTGAGCCCGCTTAATGTATCACTGATGTGTGCCCCGTCGATGTTCGAGACGAAATGAATGGCCGGCCCGTCATGATAGGGTGCCAAGGCCAATGTGGCCATCGCGGGCCCAAGGTCTGAGCCGCCAATGCCGATATTGACGACATCGGTGATCTTGCCACCCTGCCCCACAAAGCGTCCCGTTCGCAGATCAGCGGCAAAGCTTTCCATCCGCGCCAGCGTGGCCAAAACCTCTGGCATCACATCAGCGCCATTGACCTGCACGGGATCCCCATCCAGATTGCGCAGAGTCGTATGTAGCACCGCGCGTCCTTCGGTCTGGTTTATCGCATCCCCCGCAAACATCGCCGCACGGTGCCCCGTCACATCAGCCTCATCGGCCAACTTTAGCAACAGCGCCAAGGACTCTGCATCAAGATTGGTTTTGGAATAATCAAACAGCATATCGCCCAAACGGGTGGAAAATGCCCCTGCCCGCGTCTCATCAAACAAGGTTGCGATGGGGCGCGCAGCCACTTTGGATTGGGCAAGTGCCAGATCATTCCATAGTCCCATTACGGTGCCCAATGCACGGTTGATCCCTTTAGAAAAGCCGAAATTGGTGCCTTCATCGGATCGTTTAGTTTGCGCGCCGCCTTTAGCGCCTTGTTTTTGGATTTGCCGGTGAAAACCACATGGGTCGTCATCGCGCCATGCAAGACTGGCGCCGTCAAAGTCACTCTTGGTTCGTCCGGGCCATCAGTGCGCATCGGCATCAACAAAGGAGCGCTTGCATCAAACGCATCAGCCAACCGGTCGGGCCCTGCAAACAGCGATGCGGTGTGCATATCTTCTCCCATCCCCAGAAGTAAAACATCAATCGGCAACAACGGGCCAATCAATCGCGATAAATCCGGCAATGCGGCCTCGGGGGTATCAAAGTCCAGATACATCGGGATCAATGTGGCGGTGGCCGCCTTGTCTACCAACAAGCGTTCCTTCAACAATCGGGTGTTGGAGCGTGCATGGGTTTCGGGCACCCAACGCTCGTCGGTCAGCATCACATTGACGCGCTCCCAATGGATCGGGACGCCGCATAAAATATCAAACACCGGTCCCGGTGTTGTGCCGCCCGGAACCACCAGCGTGACCCGTTCTTTGGTGTTTAGGATCGCCATCAGTTCTGCCGCCAGAACATTGGCCAAATCCATCGCCATCATTTCCGTATCCGGATATTTTATCTTCTTCATTCTGATATCTCCCGCCAACGACGCCCCGTTTGGTGCATCAACATTAATGCGTCTTCCGGTCCCGAGCTTCCTGCATCGTAACCTTTAGGCGCATCGCCTCGGCTCTGCCAGCCCTCAATGATCGGGTCAACCCATTGCCAAGCCGCTTCAACTTCATCGCCCCGCATGAACAGGGTCTGGTTACCACGGATCACATCCATGATCAGCCGCTCATAGGCATCTGGTATATCTTCTGCGTCCGACCCCAAAGCCTCGGCAAAGCTCATATCAAGCGGCACATCCATCAGGCGCATGCCGCCCGGACCCGGCTCTTTGATGGTGACGCGCAAGTCCATGCCCTCGTTGGGCTGCAAATGGATCACCAGCTCATTACAACGCCGCTTGCCCTGTGGTTCGAATATAGAGTGCGGCGGATCTTTGAACACCACCGCGATCTCGCTTTTGCGGGCCCGCAGACGTTTGCCAGTGCGCAGATAAAATGGCGTGCCGTTCCAGCGCCAGTTGGAAATCTGCACTTTCATCGCCAAAAAGCTCTCGGTCTTGCTGGCTGGGTCCTCGGAATCCTCAACATAGGACGGCTCATTGCCGCCTGCCCGATACTGTCCGCGCACGATGTCCTCGGGTGCCATAGAGTCCAGTGCACGGATCACCTTGAGTTTTTCGTCACGCACTGAATCAGGGTCAAAATGGGCGGGCGGCTCCATTGCGATCAGGCACAGCAACTGCATCAAATGGTTTTGCACCATATCGCGCATCGCGCCGGATTTATCGTAATATCCGCCACGCCCGCCAACCCCGACGGTTTCCGCCACGGTGATCTGGATGTGGTCGACGTATTGTGCGTTCCACAAGGGTTCAAACAGGATGTTGGCAAAGCGCACCGCCATCAGGTTTTGCACGGTTTCCTTGCCCAGATAGTGATCGATCCGATAAATCTGTGACTCATCAAAGGATTCGACCAACACATGATTCAGTTTCTGGGCTGATTCCAGATCATGGCCAAAGGGTTTTTCCACCACGATCCGCGCGTGATCATTGGCAATTTTATATTTGTGCAGCCGTTTTGCCAATTCGCCAAACAACCGCGGCCCGACCGAGAAATAAAACGCCTGAACCACATCTTTGCGCATGTCTTTGGCCAAATCCTTCCAGCCATCATCACCAAGCGCATCAATCTGGTGATAGCTGAAAAGTTTAGCAAATTCCTTGATTTTGTCACGGTCGTGCTTTTTCCGGGGCACGTGTTTTTCTACGGCTTTACGTGTAAAATCCTGATAGTCCTCATCGTCAAAGTCCGAGCGCGCCGCCCCGATGATCCGCGCATCTACGGACAATTGGCCCGCCAAATAGCGCCGATACAAGCTTGGAATGATCTTACGACGCGCCAAATCACCGGTGCCGCCAAAAATAATTAGGTCAAACGGATCTACCGGAATTACACGTGACGCCATTTTATGTCCCTCGTTGATATGTTAGCGCTATCTTTAGCGGCTTTTTATGGATTTTGCATACCCTAAATTCAACTTTATCACAGGGACCGCGCTTCACAACTTCGTCAGGCGGGTTCACAAAGGTTTTACATGTCCTATTTAGCACAGTAGCAAGGCATAATCGCGAACAAGAACGAGAATGTTATGAAAGATCATGCAGTTGAACTGGCCAACACTGGCAAGTTCGAGAACCAGTTGACCACAGCCAAAGGCGAAGCACGGGCGCATGTGAAGCTGAGCCATGCCCAAACCCTGTGGTTTAACACCGGAACACTATGCAACATTACTTGCGTGAATTGCTACATTCTCTCGTCCCCGACCAATGACAGTTTGGTTTATTTGACGGTGGCGGATGTCGAAACTTACCTCGCGCAGGTCAAGACCCGCAATTGGCCAGTGCGCGAAATCGCCTTTACCGGTGGCGAGCCTTATATGAACCCGCAGTTCAACGCGATGTGCCGCGCCGCACTCGAGGCGGGATATGAGGTGCTGGTGCTGACCAATGCGATGCGTCCGATGATGCGAAAATCGGTACGGGCTGGGATTGCGGCATTGGTGGCGGAATTTGGTGACCAGATGACCTTTCGGGTTTCACTGGACCATTATGCGCAAACCCACCATGACGAGATGCGCGGCGAAGGCGCATTTGAGAAAACCATTGAAGGCATGGATTGGTTGGCCTCATTGGGAGCGCGGATGGCGGTTGCTGGCCGGATGCTCTGGGGCGAGAGTGAAGCGGATGAGCGTGCCGGTTACGCAACCCTATTTGCTGCGCGTTGCTATGACATTGATGCGATGAACCCTGGCATGTGCGTGCTGTTTCCCGAAATGGACGAAACCGTCGAGGTGCCCGAAATCACCACCGCCTGCTGGGGGGTTTTGAACAAATCACCAAATGATGTGATGTGCTCGTCGTCCCGCATGGTGGTGAAACGCAAAGGGGCCGATCACCCCGTGGTTTTGGCCTGCACCCTGCTGCCCTATTCGGACGAGTTTGAAATGGGCCAAACGCTGGCCGAGGCCGAGGCCGACGTTTATCTGAACCACGCCCATTGTGCCAAGTTCTGTGTGCTGGGTGGGGCGAGCTGTTCAGCATAGGTAAATAGCTATGCTTTTAGCCAGCCAAATGCGCGCATCAGGAATGCTCTGGCATCCTTAGTGACCGGTGTTCCATGCGCCATTAAGACTTGCTTGGCTGGCCAAGCAAAAACACGCCTAATTGCCACGCAAGCGGCGCGGCGATTGACAGTTGCAATGCGAAATTTACGTGGGACGGTCGGTTCGGATTCGCTCATAAGGTCCAGTTTGGCGATGGCTTTTCGCCAGCCCGAAAACCAACTGGGTGGGAATTGTTGGACCAGATCGGTGAAAATCACCGTTCCACTTTTGATGTGAAAGAACACCACCTCGGTTGTGATCAGATTGCCCCGCATAAGCACTTGATCAATCTCCCCTGCCCATTCTGGATTTGGCTCCTCGCCAAGATCGTCGTCAAAATCAATGTCTTTGCGCTTTTCACGCAGTTTTGGCGAGGCGTAGAGTTTGGCGTTGGGATAGGCATCTTGCCATTCAGGCAGTGACAAATGGTGCAGTGAATTTGGCGCAACGATATGGCCCACTTTTCCAAGCGCATCCACTTCAATGCGAAGCTCGTCCGAGAGCGAGATCGGTGACCAGACAAACAGGTTGTCGCCCGCCAATCTAATGATGGCCATGCGGGTTGGATAATGAAACCCAAAGGCCTCTACGGTGGCTCCGCCTATGGTCCAAATATCGTCGCCGAATTGTTCTAGCACAGAAATCTCCTGTTATCGACCAAGCCTCATTCATTTATCGCCTGGGGTCAATTGTACACGCTTGCCGCGTCACGCCTTTTAACGGGTTGACCCACCTGCATGAGAAATCCTGCAAAATTTCGTTAGTCTGAGGTGATGGCGGATCGGGCACTACAAGGAAGTGCTTGATCTTCAAGACAAACTGACCAATGTTCAACGACACAGGGCACTGGAGCTTCGCGAGGGAACATGGAGGAAAAAACAGAACTTTCCGCGTCGACCGTGAATGCGGCAATCCTCGCGGGCTGCATCATTGCATTCCTTGGGTTCGGGTTTTCCGCAACTTTCGGGGTTTTTCTAAGACCCATGTCCGCTGATTTGGGCTGGGGGCGCGAAGTGTTTTCCTTATCGGTTGCCATTCAGGCGCTGGCTTGGGGCTTTACCCAACCTTTCGCGGGCATGGCTGCTGACCGATATGGCACGGCGCGCGTGCTGGCGTTCGGGGCAATATGTGCGGCACTTGGGTTTTACCTCAGGGGGTCGGTTATGAACCAGCAGGTTTTTGTATTCTCGGGGGTCATTGTTGGGATCGGGACAGGCGCCTGCTCGTTCCCGGTGGTCATTGCGGCATTGAGCAAAGTCGTCACCGCAAAGCAACGCAGCTTTGTCATGGGGCTTGGCACAGCGGCGGCCTCAATGGGAATGTTTGCAGCAGCCCCCGCAACATCGGCGATGATAGGCTATTTTGGCTGGCAGCAAACAATCATTCTAATCAGCCTCAGCTTTCTTGCAATCCTGCCGTTCTTGATCTTTGTGTCGCGCGTATCCGTGCCTACGGCGTCCTCTCAGGGGGCGGGTGCCTTCGGGAACGCGATCAAAACGGCGTTCAGTGACCGCAGTTATTTATGCCTGTTTTTCGGGTTCTTCGTCTGTGGGTTTCACGTTTGTAAAACGCGGTGCAATATTGGGCCACAGAAGCGATCATATAATTTGATTGTAGCGGAGTAAAAATCCGCCAGTTTGTGTCCTTCGTTTATTCGGGGGGCGGGAGATGTATTCTGTGGATATTTAT
>Ga0209345_10000543_pt1 | contig 47884 bp, 44 predicted proteins | sample Cruoilmetagenom7_FD_187294 | JGI IMG/M metagenome (GOLD analysis project Ga0209345, IMG submission 187294) | Oil polluted marine microbial communities from Coal Oil Point, Santa Barbara, California, USA - Sample 7 (SPAdes) (version 2) | ecosystem: Environmental > Aquatic > Marine > Oil seeps ... | reverse complement strand
GCATTGACTGAAAGATTTGCGATGGGGAGATATATGTCCATATTCTCATTGGACTAATCTCTTTTTGTTTCGGGATAAAGGGCGTTGCAGTCTTGAACGATAGAATTCAATTCAATTGCTAGGCAAGCGCAAAGATTTGTCCGTCTAAAAGCCTGTTGAAACGGTTATCGCCAGGCCGTTTTCCGGCCGGGCATGGCCAGCTACACGAACCCGCCAGTCAACCGCCAAGCGCGCGGATGTGGTGCCGAGAGGCACACTGAGATCGACCCGCGGTCCGACATCGAGCCTGCCGATTTGCCGCTGGCCACCGGCCCATAGCCCTGTCCCAATGAACAATTTTTTCCGGTCCGTTTCTGCAATCGGGCGCAGCAAAGTCGCCGATCCGTCAAAAAAATGGGTTTCATAGTCACCGAGTACATATCCGGCTTGTCCATATGTCTCGAGTAGAATTTTTTCGATGACCGGATCCGGCCCCGTACCGCCAGCGACATAAAAGGCCGTCCCACGGCCACCGCCAGTATCCGCGGCTAGCCTTTGCTCCGCGTAGATGGAGAAAGGCAAACTATGCATTGGATGTATCGTCACTCCGATTGCGACTTCTTCTTGTGACAGTGGAGCCAGCGCCGAACTCAATCGTCCGTAGACCGCTAATTCAGGGTGCGGCTTGATCAATATCGGATAGGACAGAATGGCACCGATCTGGCTGCCGCCATATTGACCATTTGATATGATCGCCCCATCTTCTCTTGATCCCATCTCTATACTCTGGGAAGCCTGTCTGGCAAAGACCCAGGAATAGCCACGTAATCCTTTCCCGCGTTGCTTTGCAGCAAAACGCTGCATTGGTCTATTCTGCTCAATTCGCGGTTCCATAAGCAAATCCTGCCTAGATGATGCGCCGGGTGGAAGCCTGTAACTGGCAACCTCCGGCTGGATCATCGTCAGCAAATAATTATGCTGGTGAACGCCCCGTTCCGTAGAAAGCGGCCTTTTGGATGTGCGCGCCGGATAGGGCACGAATTTCACGTCCCGTTCGTGAGCCACAACATCCTGTGCAGTGGATGGTGGCGAGAATTGAAATTTGATTGAATGTTGCTTTGCCACATCGTGAATTGGTCGGACTTCAGGATTTGCTGTCTTTTCCATCGTCGGCTTTGCCTGCTCTACAAGAATATTTGCAGGAACATTCCAGGAGATGACACGTACAAACATCCATATGACCAACAGGCTTCCCCAAGCACGAATAGGAGCACCAGCGACCTTGCCAGACACAGCATCAGGTCCTTTCGCCAATCGAACAATTTTTCCTCAGTTGTTCAACTTGCTCTATTTCGGGATAGAAGTGGCGGGTTTTCTCCCAATTCACAGGACGACCGGCCAGTTGGTGAACATAGTGGCCAATGGCACGCCATGCAGCCAGAATATTTATCAGATTGGCTATGATCGTCCTCGGGATCGACAAGAGCGCTTCGCGAAAACCATAAAGGGAAAAAACAAAATAGCATTTCAAAAGCAATCGCCACATCAGAAATCCCGCATTGACGATGAGCAACATTTTCAAGAATTTGGACACTGGTTGCAGTTTGTAGACGCCCAACAGTTCAGCGATCAGCAGGATACCCGTCAAAATTACAGCGATATAGGCGATCGCCAGAACGACGGCTGCAAAACAGGCCTTGCGGTCACGCAATCGCATCCAATTCTCTCTCCAGCTGTTATTCCATCCCAGTCGATCCCACCCCGACAAGGCGATACCCGCTATCCAACGGCTTTTCTGACGAATGGCTTCTTCAAGTTTTTCCGGAAAAAATTCCTGCGTTGCGACCAATTGACCGTGCTGATCTCGCAGTCGTGCAAAAATGCCCCGAGACCCTCCTCCTGTCAAATTGAGGCCCAGTTCATAGTCTTCCGTCATACTGTCTGCATCGAACGGCTTCCCCTTTGTCCGGGCAGACAGTTTTAACAGGGCATCACGGGCGAAAGCACAACCGACGCCAGCAGACGGAATTGAGGCTCCGAGCGCCTCACGCATTACCATTTGCTTGCCATGCAATTCAGCAAATTCATCCCCGTAATGACCTGCGACCCAACGAGAACGCGTCGCACGGCGGGGAATGACAGGCAGTTGGACGAGCGTCGCCCTTCCGATCAGATATTCAAGAAGCCGAAGTTCCTGAGGGTGAACAATATCTTCGGCATCGTGTAGCACAACCGCCTTAAAATTCGTCCTTTCCTCTATTTCGTCCTGACACAAGGCATCCCATAGATGATTGAGACAATCCGCCTTGGTAGTTGGTCCATTTTTTCTACAGATGACAATCCGGACATTGCCCATACCGGATGACGCTGTCGCAACCGCAGCGATGGTTTTAGGATCATTGGGATAACAACCGACGTAAATGCGATAATTGCTTGATGTCCATTGTTGCAAACATCTCGCCAGCATTGCACTAATGACCGCCGCCTCTTTCCAAGCCGGTACAAATATCGCCATCCGGCATCCGGGCACGGGTTCGCCCAATGTTTCGACGGTTGCCCGATTATAGCGGGAATAAACGAACAGCTTGCGCTGCAAGCTGTAAAAAATCCACAGACCATCGAAAATCAGATCGTCAGATGAGCCCACCAGAAAGCACAGGCTCGCAAAAAGGAGCATTTCCTTTTGGAGAATGTCGAGAAATAATAAAATATGATCGCTCACCATGATTACGCTCCGTCGGTTTGCAGCAGTGCTGTCGCTGCAGAAAATGAAGACACTGGTTAGAAATACGTGACCGGAGCGATGTGCGATCCTAAACGGGATCGATTTCGCAATCCGACAGCACGGGCGTATTTTCTGAGGACCCGATGGCCAATGCCAACAGCATCGGATAGGCCCAGAACACCGCGCCGGTTGCAAAAGCCCAAGAGCTTATCTGCGGCGCTACCATCATCGCTGTATGAACCGTCACTGCAAGCAAGTGAAATGCAGTTGCCCAGAGCGGCCAAAAACGATCAGATTTCAGAGCCAGATAAACCAACGCAAAAAGTGCGATGATATCAGTTGCAAATATGCCTATTTCCACGCTTGTCCAGGCGGTGCCAAACAGCCTGCTGATGATCAACGTAACAACCGACCCGACGATCATGATAGCAGCGCCGAAATATTCAGAACGGGAACCGCGAAAAACAGCATATCCACAGCAGCCGACGAGAAATAAATAATAGATGTAGGCCCAGATTGTATTGAAGATCACAGCGCCATAGCCATGGTCATGCGGGTATGCGGGTATGCGCTATATTTTGAGCAGATGCAGTCACAAAAAACTAGGCGGCATGGTCTGTCAGAGTGACTATCTTTTCATTTTTTCTATTTTGTAGCATCGGCGGCTTCATGTCTCCGCTGCCCATGGCCATGGCTTGCAATCCGATTTGATCTCGCGTTTCCGCCAGTCGGTTGTGCGTTGCAATCAGTTGCCCTCGCGCATCAACCAATGCGGACAGGGTCTCGACCGCCTGCGATATCGCATCCTGGCCGACCACCGCCGACAAATTTGCGTTCACCCTCGCAACCGGCATATATCCTGCCAAATCCGCCATTTTGCGAATTGCCTCGTCAACAGCCTATTCCGTAGCAAACAATCTTTCCGTCAGTTTTTCGGCAGCATTCCGTCGTTGTTTCAGCATGATTTCTCCTTTTCGCGAGAATTGAAATCCCACGTATTTCAAAGTTACAAAATCAAGGAATGAATGCGCAGGCTTGACGGGGCCTTAATCACCCTTTGAGCCGAGAAAGCGCTTCCAATCCCGCTATAAGCCCACCGAAAGACAAAGCGGACGCGATAGCGATAGCCAAAATCCAACCCAGTCGTTCGACCGTGCCGAGATTGTTCCTCTCGCCACGATGTCGCGGAATGGGAAGCTGCGGGTGCCTGATTTCGGATTTTTCAAAAGCCATGACAGCAACATTGCCATCTACTTTTGCTACTTTTGAAATATCAGTTGCCGAGCCTGTTTCGTCGCTTACGATCCTTCCGGTTGACGAGTCCAGTTTTCCATTTTTGCACTGTGACTCAACATCCAACATTTGATATATCAATGGTTGATATCGTACTTCAGTATCAAGTCCCGCAAATTTTCGTGCCGCTTCGAAACGAGACTGCACGTTCAATATGCGCATGGAGGTGCGCAACCGTTGGTCGACAGTATGTGGAGATACTCCCAGTTCTCGAGCAATTTCCTTGGAATTATGATGTGCCAGCACAAGCCGCAAACAGTCGCGCTGCCCGTCGCTCAGTCTATCAACATTAGAAATGGTCATCTTCCGAAAAACCCACCGAACCGTCTGTATCTGAACTGAAAGAGCCGGTACTTCATCGCGGGCTTGGAAAAAAATAACCCGAAAAATTGCGGGAATTGCGCTTGCTGCACCAAATCTGCCCCCCTGATTGCGTTAATTTGACTGGCCGATACTATCAGTTACAATAACAGAATTCCGCCATTTCGTGAAATTTATTCACAATGATTGATCATTGCTCCCCGAACACCGGCCCGGATCCCAATCGCTCGAATGTCCGCTGGACTTGTCATCGCGTTCAGGCCATCACCTAAGAAAAGTGGAGAGAGCATGAACGCGACACAGGCAGGGCCGCTGACGAATACCGGGCTGGCATATCGATCCGATGGATATCGGAACTATGTAATAATCTCTTTGATGCTTCTCTACACCTTGAACTTTATCGATCGCATATTGATCGGCGTCGTCGCCCAACCGATCATCGAAGAATTCAAGCTGCAGGACTGGCAATTTGGCTTGCTGTCCGGCTTCGGGTTTGCCCTGATGTATACGGTAATGGGCATACCGATCGCCCGCCTTGCCGAACGTATGAACCGCGTCAGGATCATAGCTGCAAGTGTCATCCTGTGGTCTCTCATGACTGCATTATGCGGGATAGCCGGCAGTTTCGTCGCGTTGCTAGTTTTCCGCGTCGGTGTCGGCATCGGAGAAGCCGGCCTGACGCCTGCAGCCAATTCGATCATCTCCGACTATTTCCCGCCGCGCAGCCGTGCTCGGGCAATCGCGATTTACACTATGGGCATCACACTGGGCGGCGTTTTGGCCAATGCCTTTGGCGGGCCGATTACCGAATTATTTTCCTGGCGCGAGGCGTTTCTGGCGCTGGGGGTGCCGGGCGTGATTTTCGGTGTGATTTTCCTCTTCACTGTCGAGGAGCCACCGCGTGGCTATGCTGACCCACCCACCGCAACCAAACCCCAGAAAATGGGGATCGCAGAGACGGTCAGGGAAGTGGCAGCCAAGCGCAGCTTCTGGATCAACATGATTGCCGCCGCTCTGGTCGCCTTTGTCGGCTATGGCGTCAGCAATTTTCAGGTCGCCTTTTTCCAGCGCGTGCACGAAATGTCCATTTCGGAAGTAACGCTGCAGATTGCGGTGCCTCTGGGCTTAGCCGCCTCTGCCGGTGCTTTTCTCACCGGATATCTGACCGAGAGAATGAGCGGCCGTTATCCCAACGTCGTAGCCTGGCTGCCGGGTGTCATGCTGATCGTTTGCGTGCCCTTATACTGGATTGGCTTCACCTCCGATAGCGTGCCCTTCGCTCTCGCGACGCTGCTCTTTGCAGCCATCCTGCATTACGGCTATCTTGGCGCCCAATATACAATTTGCCAGGGCGTCGCGAGTCCACAGTCGCGGGCGACCGCCGTTGCCCTGTTTCTCTTCATTGTCAATCTCATCGGCTATGGCTGCGGTCCGCTGGTCATGGGCATCGTCAGCGACATGCTGATGAATGCCAATCTTGCTGGTTCACAGTTCGCCGCAGAGCTGACCGACCAGATTTGCAAAGGCAGGCCGGAAGATCTGATAGCCACCCTCGGCGCAGCCAAGGCCGGAGCCTGCCTGACCGCAAGCGCGGAAGGGCTGCGCTGGTCGATGATCTATATCGTCGGCATATTCTTCATCGCGGGTGGCCTGTATATATTTGCCTGCAAGACGCTGCAAAAAGACCTTGTGGCGAAGATGAGCTGAAGCAATATGGCCCGTCCTGAACCGTGGCAGCTACTTGCCGAAAACTATCTCGTATCGGTCGTCATGCAGACCCGGTTTCAGGATATTGATCCCAACCGACACCTCAATAATGTCGCCTTCGCCGCGATCTTCGAAAGCGCACGGGTTCACCTCAACCGCGCGTTGCGCCCGTGGGCGGAACGGCCAAAAAACGAACGCAGCATGGTCGCGGCAGTGACGATCAACTATCTCGGAGAGGGGCAATATCCCGATGACGTGGAGATCAGCTCGGGCGTCAGCAGGATAGGCACATCCAGCTATGTCATTGCCCAGGCCATGTTCCAGAATGGCGAATGTATCGCCACATGCGATTCCGTCATCGTCTGTCGCACCGATGGAGAGGGTAAATCTCTACGGCCAGAGGTCGTCGCGGAACTGGAGAAGATGCGAACCACCTGCTAGATTCTTCTCGATCCGGGACGAACGGCAACACGCAAATCAGTCGGTAAACACCGCATCGCGTTTCTGCATGAATGCCATGACCGCTTCAACCTGATTGGGGGTCCGGCTGACCTGATCCTGACCGACCGATTCCATCATCAAGATTTCGTCCTCATTCATGTCCGGCAGCTTGTTGATCAGCGCCTTGGCCACTTGCACCGCCTGCGGATGTTTCCTCGCAATTTCACGCGCGATTTCCATCGCCTTGGCATGCGGACTTTCCGAAACATGGGTCGCAAAACCAAGGTCCTTTGCTTCCTCGCCGGTGAATATGCGGTTGGTATAAGTAAGCTCGCGCAGGATGTCGTCGCGAACGAAGCTGCGCCAGGTTGTAAAACTGCCCATATCGGGGATCAGCCCCCAGCGCATTTCCATGATAGACAGTTTCGCATCCGGCGCGACCACGCGAATGTCCGCGGCACTGGCAAATTGAAGGCCACCACCGATGCAGGGACCGTGAACGGCAGCGATGACCGGAGCTTTCAGTTTCCGCCAGAGCAGCACGATATGCTGGTATTTATTGGCGTTGCCGAAAGTACGTTCTGCTAGCTTGGTGGAGAGTGGCGACTTCTCGCCATCCTTGTTGTCTTCGCTTGCAGCAGCGGCCGATGCGGCAAAGCTGCCCATGTCGAGGCCAGCGCAAAAAGCTTTGCCTTCGCCGGAAAGAACAATGGCACGAATGCCCTCCATCGCCGCCAGCTTTTCGCCGGCTTCCACGATCGCATCAATCTGCTCAGCATCGAGCGCGTTCATCTTGTCCGGCCGGTTGAACCGGACATCGGCAATATGATCTTTGACGGCAATGGTGACGCGTTCTGACATTGTTTATCCTTTGCTCTTCCCCGTTCGCTTCGAGCGAAGTCGAGAAGTTTGATATTTCCACCGTGCCTCGATTGCGCACGACACGGACGGAAATGAAGATTCGTAGCTATACCAGACCCTGTTTAATCGCCCAGTTAACCAGCGGCAACTGGTCATTGCCAAAATACATTCTTTCGCCATCGCCGAAAGGCACGAAGATGCTGGGCGAGCCGTAAGCACCGCGGGCAATTGCCTCTTCGGTATTGGCACGCAGGCGGTCCTTGATTTTCTGCTCCTGCGTCCGCGCGGCAAGAGTGGAACCGTCCAGGCCCACCTCGTCAGCGATCGCAATCAATACTTCGGGGTCGTCGAGATTCCGCTGATCGCCATAATAAGCGTTGAAGGCAGCGGTCGCGAACTTGTGCAGCGCCGCCTGATCCTCCTCCAGCACACAACAGAGCCGCATCGCGTGCACCGACTTCACCGGATGATGTTCACTGGGAAAATTCATCGGCAGTCCGGCCAGTTTTGCCCAGTCCTTGAGTACGCGAAAACTGTGAACGAATTTGCGATTGTCGGGATTTTCCCGCGCCGCATAAACATCCTGATTCACCGCATTGAACACGCCGCCTACAAGAAACGGCTTCCAGATGATTGCCGCTCCATTCTCTTTGATGATCGGCTGGATATTATGGAAGGCAAGACACGTCCAGGGAGACGAAAGGTCAAAATAGAATTCCACTGTTACCGACATATTTTGGTCCTTATTCTGGGCATCTCCTAGTGGGAGAAATGCTGTTTCCTATTCGTCCAATCCGAACAATGTCTTGCGCGTCTGCGCGTCATTCTGCGGATTGCGATTGATCCTGTCCCGGCCAACAGCCATCCCGCGCCGCAGACCTTCGCGCTGCTTGAGCGTCTCGTACCAGCGCTTTACATGAGAGAAATCACCGAGATCTATTTCCTGCCGCTTGTAAGTCTGCACCCAGGGAAAGCAGGACATATCGGCAATGCTGTAATCTTCACCCGCGAGATATGCATGATCTGCCAGTCGCCGGTCCATCACCCCGAACAGCCGCAACACTTCCTTGCGATAGCGCTCGGTGGCATATTCAATCCGGTCGGGCGCATAGAGTTTGAAATGGCCGTGCTGGCCCATCATTGGCCCGAGTCCGCCCATCTGCCACATTAGCCACTCGGTCACGGCAATCTGGCCACGCAGATCATGGGGTAAAAATTGCTCTGCCTTGTCGGCAAGATAAAGCAGGATCGCACCGGTCTCGAAAACGGATACCGGCTCTCCTCCGTCAACGGGATCATGATCGACAATAGCCGGAATCCGGTTGTTCGGGCTGATCGCGAGAAATTCTGGTGCGAACTGCTCGCCAGCCCCGATGTTCACCCATTTGATATCATAATCGAGCCCGCTCTCCTCGAGCATGACCGATATTTTCCAGCCATTGGGTGTCGGAGCAAAATACAAATCAATCATAAGCGCGAACCATCCCCAATGAACTTTACAAACTTTACAGTATTATGATTTCAAATTCCCGACGGCGCAATCGACTGTACCAGCGGGGTCAGAATTGCATATTTCGGGTCAGTGAACATCATGCCCCCACGTGGCATAAAAGCTGCCCGGTAGGACAGAAAAATATGATAATATTTGCGCTCGAGAAAGGAAAGATCGCCACGCCAGCCAGCACCACTGCCCAATCCATATTTCGATAATAGTAGAAATATGGTTGACCCTGCGCCAATATTTTTATAATTCCATGAATATCGAAATGATGGAGTCGTTCATGGAAACAGGACAGGCGGTAGACGCCTTGGCGTCGCTCGCACAGGAGCATAGGCTATCGATATTCCGCCTGCTGGTGCAGGCCGGGAAAGAGGGCCTTGCCGCCGGCGCAATCGCCGAGAGTTTGGGAGTCCCTCCCAGCTCCCTGTCTTTCCATCTTGCCCATCTGACGCGCTCGGGGCTGATCAGTCAGGAACGCCAATCCCGTACGTTGATCTATCGGGCGGACTATGCGGCGATGAATCGGCTCGTCGCCTATCTGCTCGAAAATTGTTGCGCCGGGAACGCCTGCGCGGTTGACCTTCTCGTTTCACAAGGAGCCTGCAAATGAAAAGAATGCACATTCACCTGTCCGTCGAAAATCTCGACAAGTCGGTCGCTTTCTATACCAGTCTGTTCGGCGCGGAGCCGACCGTCCTGAAAGACGATTATGCCAAATGGATGCTCGATGACCCCAGAGTCAATTTTGCCATGTCGAGCCACGAAGGTGCCAGTCGCGGCGTCGAGCATATTGGCATCCAGTCGGAAAATGCCGAGGAATTGGCCGAGGTATATGGCCGGATCAAACAGGCTGGCGGCGCGATATTTGACGAAGGCGCGACCACCTGCTGCTACGCACAGTCGGAGAAAAACTGGACAGCGGATCCCGACGGCGTTGCTTGGGAGGCCTTTCTGACAAACGGTGAAATAACCGATTACGGAAATCGCGTCGATCTTGGCCAGCTTGCATCGGGCAATGCCGCCGATGGAACTTGCTGCACACCGGAAATGAAGCCTCAACCCGCCGCTTCCTTCTGTTGCGGATAATTTATGGCCGACAAGACTTATAACGTGCTGTTTCTCTGCACGGGAAATTCGGCGCGATCGATATTGGGCGAAGCTTTGCTCAACCGCGATGGCGCAAGTCGTTTCCGCGCCTATAGCGCAGGCAGTATTCCCAAAGGAGAGGTCCACCCCATGGCAGTTGAAATTCTCGACCAGCTTGAATTTGATACCGCCGGCCTGCGATCCAAAAGCTGGGATGAATTTTCCGCACCAGACGCTCCCTGGATGGATGTCATCATAACCGTCTGCGACAATGCCGCAGGCGAAACCTGTCCAATATGGCCAGGCCATCCGGTGACCGCCCATTGGGGTATTGAAGACCCGGCCGCTGTCGAAGGTGATGGCCAGCGCGAGGCGTTTCTGACGGCATTGCGCTATATGCGCAACCGGATCAGCCTGTTGCTCAACCTGCCGATCGACGCTCTCGACGAGCTCAGCCTGAAGACCCGCCTGGCAGGCATCGGTGCTGATGAAACCGCAAGGGAACGGAAAATATAATGGGACTTTTCGAACGCTGGCTGTCGTTGTGGGTTGGCCTTGCCATATTGGCTGGCCTGCTGCTCGGGAATATTGCTCCCGGATTGTTTAGCCTGATCGCAAGTTTTGAATATGCCTCGGTCAATCTTGTCGTCGCCGTTCTGATCTGGGCGATGATTTATCCGATGATGGTGGCGGTTGACTTCGGCAGCCTGAGAGACATCGGCAGCAGACCCAAGGGACTGATTATCACCATCATCGTCAACTGGATGGTCAAACCGTTCACAATGGCGGCGCTTGCGGTTCTGTTCTTCGACTATATTTACAGTGGAATCATATCCGGCGACGATGCCCAGCAATATATTGCCGGTCTGATCCTACTCGGCGCAGCGCCCTGCACCGCAATGGTGTTTGTCTGGTCGCAAATGACCAGAGGCGATCCCGCCTATACACTGGTGCAGGTATCGGTGAACGACCTCATCATGATCATCGCCTTTGCCCCGATTGTTGCATTGCTGCTCGGCGTGACCGATATCGCCATTCCGTGGCAGACCCTGCTTCTATCCGTATTGCTTTACGTAGTGGTGCCGTTGGTTGCCGGGGCCATCACCCGGCGCATGGTCATCTCCAGTCATGACAATGATGTTGCGGCGGTGGATCAATTCACGGCGCGACTGAAACCAGCGTCAATCATGGGTCTGCTGGCAACGGTCGTCTTGCTCTTTGCCTTTCAGGCACAGACCATATTGGCCCAGCCGGTACTGATCGTGCTGATCGCCATCCCGATCATCCTGCAATCCTATGGCATATTCGCGGTTGCCTATGCCGCCGCATGGGCATGGAAAGTACCGCACAATATCGCAGCCCCCTGCGCGCTTATCGGGACGTCAAACTTCTTCGAACTGGCGGTTGCGGTCGCCATCGGCCTGTTCGGACTGTCCAGCGGAGCGGCATTGGCAACGGTGGTCGGCGTATTGGTCGAAGTACCGGTCATGCTTTCGCTGGTCGCGATCGCGAACAGAACGAAGAAAGGTTTTGTCGACTAGATGCCGCGCTATTTTCAGGCCGCAATGTCGGGCGACAGCTTATAGTCGATCGGCTTGAAACTGCCGCCGTTGGATGCGTAAGCAGAGCAAGCGGTCAGGCCGATCACGAGATCCATTTCTGCCTTCAACCGGATGACGTCCCCGGCCTTGCTTGTTGGCGGGAGGACTTCCAGCTTTCCAGTTCTCGGATCAACGGGAACGTTCATGAACACGTTGAACGCGCACGGAATATCGTCCGGTTCAATATCATAGGGCGCCAGCGCTTCTGCCAGATTTCCGAAACATCCGCGATGCACCGGCTTGTCAGGGTAGAATTGTTTGAACGTATCTTCGCTGCAGGGCGTCAGCAGAAAGTCGTGAGAGCCCACCGTATCGTGCACAATCCTGAGCATCGGGTTCGAGCGGTTTGACCAAAGCCGGTTCCCTTCGCTCAGTTGAATGGTTTCCTCATAATCAAAGGTTCGACCGTTCGACAAAACTTCCCTGACATCATTAGCATTATAGGCAAGCAAGTCGGAGACCTGTCCGCCGTCCGGATCGATCACTTCAAGGAACTGCCCCTTCAGCATCCGGAACGCTGCGCCTGATCTTGGTGGTATACGCGTCACGCTCATGTCGTCCGCCGATCCTGAAACGGACATTGCCATTCATCGTCGACCTGTCGGCCGCTATATTGGCGAGCTTCACTGGCCTCACCATGTTTTGCCAGCATCGGATTTATGTCCCCAGCCAATTTTTTGTCGCGATCAAGGATAGTGTTACGCATTTTTTCATAGCGGCCTTCTTCCCGCAACCTCTCGAACTGGTCGTGGAGGTTGAAGATCAGGGTCGGCTGAGAAAAACGGCGGGCGGGACGGGATGAATTGGGATGCAGCCCGATTACAAAAAAGGCTTCACCACCAAAGCTTAGGGAAAAATGCGGATCCTCGGGATCGGCGCTGACCCGCTCGTCATAGGACAGACCCAGCCACGCATCCTTGTCCGCTATCGACTGGATCCTTTCCCACATCAATTTTTCGAATTCGACTTCCGACAGGTCTTCCGGGCCTTCGAATATAACTGCCAGACTGCGGAAACCGTCGGTGCACTCGCGATAGTCACGGGCCCAGCCGAGCAATTCGCGATGGATCGCCAGATCGTCCCAACTGCTGTCAATCCGATGAGCAACCACGATCTTGAGATTGTCGCGGGCCAAGGCTGATTTCGCACCCACACAGGGGAATTTCGGCTGCAAAATCATCGCGCCGATCGTGTCCTGCAACTCTTCCAGGCGCCTGACTTTATAGTCTTTATCCAGCAGGTTTGAATGGTTCATGCTGATCTTTACGCTTCAAAAACGGAAGCGTTCCCTCCGGTCAACATCGCAGCAAAAATTGCTTTGTCAGTTTCGTTTCATGCCGTCGCAATTGTCAGCGAGCAAAATATCGAGCGCTTGCTTCGCCCCGCAACAACATCGCTTCCCCACGGTTCAAAAGCCCGCTAATGGGCGCAAATGACCGCAGAAAAACCAAAGCTCATCATCCGCATGGCGGAACTGGAAGATGCCAGAAAAATCTCTGCCCTGTCCCGCAAGGTCTATGGCAAGGGTGAGGGCTATACGGCCGAGGAAGTCCGCGGCCAGATCAATAATTTTGCCGATGGCCAGCTGGTGGCAGAATATGAAGGCAAGATTGTCGGCCATTGCGCGACATTCCAGATCTCCGAGAAAACAGCCCGCGCGGCGCATAGCTGGTCGGAAATCACCGGCGGCGGTTTTGCCGCACGGCACGATCCCGACGGTGAAATACTCTATGGCATGGAAGTCAGCGTCGATCCCGATTATCGCCGCCTGCGCATCGGCCTGCGCTTCTACAAGGTCCGCCGGGAACTCTGTCAGCATCTCGGACTAAAGGGCATCATCTTCGGCGGACGCCTGCCCGGCTATTCCCGGCGCAAGCGTAAATATCCCGATCCGGCCGACTATCTGGCCGCCGTTATCGACAAGCAATTCCGCGACCCGGTGATCAATTTCCAGCTCAATCAGGGCTTCGTCCCAATCGGGATTTTGAAAGACTATATGCCGTCTGACAAGGCGTCCGGCGGCAATGCTGTCCATATGTTCTGGGAAAATCCGCTGGCGGCCGAGGCGAAGCTCGTGACACAGACGCCGCATGATCGCCTGCCCCAGTCCGTGCGCGTAGCGACAGTACAGTTTCAGATGCGCAAGATCGCTTCGCAGACCGATTTTGAAGAACAGGTCGAATATTTTGTCGATGTCGCAGCCGATTATGGTGCAGACTTCGTGACTTTCCCGGAATTGTTCACACTGCAATTGCTGTCGCTGGAAGGCGAAAAACTCGATCCGGCCCAGGCGATTGAGAAGATCGCCGAATATACTGACCGGTTCAAGGAAGTGATGGAGAAGCTGGCGGTTTCCTATCATATCAACATCATCGGCGGCTCCCATCCGACCCGCATGGACAACGGCGATATTCGCAACATATCCTATGTCTTCCTGCGCAACGGCGCGGTCTACACACAGGACAAGCTGCACCCGACGCCCAGCGAAGTGCGTTGGTGGAATATCAAGGGCGGCTACGGCGCAGAGGCCATTCCGACCGATTGTGGACCAGTCGGGGTGATGATCTGCTACGATAGCGAATTCCCGGAATTGGCACGCCATCTGGTCGATCAGGGCGCGATGATCCTGTTCGTGCCCTTTTGCACGGACGAACGACGTGGCTATTTGCGGGTACGCTATTGCTGTCAGGCGCGCGCGGTGGAAAACCAGTGCTATGTCGTGATGTCGGGCGTGGTCGGCAATCTTCCGAATGTCGAGAATATGGACATTCACTATGCCGAGAGCGCAATATTGACGCCATCGGACTTCCCGTTTGCGCGAGACGGCGTCGCGGCTGACACTGCACCCAACACAGAAACCATCGCACTTGCCGACCTGTCAATGACAAGCCTGCTCACCAGCAGGCAGTCTGGTGCGGTGCAGAATTTGAAAGACCGTCGCTTCGATCTTTATCGGGTGCTGTGGAAAGGATAATTATGTCGCTGAATAGCGTCTGATCGGACGCTATTCCGTTGCCCTCTCCCATCAACCCTGGCTCAGAAACCTCTTGAGGTTGCGCGCAGCCTGCCGGATGCGCTGCTCATTCTCGACCAGAGCCAGCCTGACAAAGCCCTCTCCCTCATCACCAAAGCCAGTGCCGGGCGCCACCGCCACCCCAGCCTCTGCGATCAAGCGTTTCGAGAATTCCATCGAACCAAGATGCTTGAACTGCTCCGGAATCGGGGTCCAGGCAAACATGCTCGCTTCCGGTGCCGGAATGTCCCAGCCGGCACGGCCGAAGCTTTCGACCATGATATCCCGGCGCTTTTTATAAAGCGCCCGATTTTCGGCAATAATGTCCTGCGGCCCGTTGAGCGCCGCTGTCGCGGCGACCTGAATCGGGGTGAAGGCACCATAATCGAGATAGGATTTGACCCGCGTCAGCGCGCCGATCAATTTCTGATTGCCGACCGCAAAGCCCATCCGCCATCCCGGCATCGAATAGGTTTTGGACATGCTGGTAAACTCGACCACACAATCCTTTGCCCCGTCAATCTGGAGCATAGACGGCGTCGGCGTTTCACCAAAATAAATCTCGGCATAGGCCAGATCGCTGATCACCCAGAGCTTGTGCTCACGTGCAAAATCGACGACTTTCTGGTAGAAATCGAGATCGGCGACATAGGCGGTCGGATTGCTGGGATAGCCCATCACCAGCACCGATGGTTTCGGCACGGTGTAGCTCATCGCATATTCAAGCCGGGTGAAAAAATCCGGTCCCGGTGCGGCGGGAATCGAGCGGATCGCGGCCCCCGCAATGATAAAACCAAATGTATGAATCGGATAGGACGGGTTCGGTGCAAGCACGACATCACCCGGAGCGGTGATCGCCTGTGCCAGATTTGCCAGCCCTTCCTTGGAGCCAAGCGTCACAATCACCTCACTCTCGGGATCAAGATCGACGTCGAAGCGGCGTTTGTAATAATTCGCCTGTGCCAGCCGTAGCCCCTTGATACCCTTCGACGCCGAATAGCGATGCGCGGTCGGATCATTGGCGGTTTCGCAAAGCTTGTCGATAACGTGCTTCGCCGGCATGCCATCTGGATTGCCCATGCCGAGATCGATAATATCCTCACCGCGCGCTCGCGCTTCCGCCTTCATCGCGTTGACTTCAGCGAAGACATAAGGCGGCAGACGTTTGATGCGGTAAAATTCTTCAGACATTATTTTGGTCGATTCATTGCTCAAGTTTCATGGAATCGCTGCTTTGCGCAACTTTTATGTGATTGTCGAGGAATTCTGTGCCCTTGGGCGGCAAGAGGTGCAGCGCATCTGACTGGCACTGGCCGCGATGGGAATCGAAACGCAGGCTGGCCATGCTGCTTCCGTCCCCGGTCAACCAAACGCTGGTTCAGACCGGACCTTCACCGACAGCATATTCAAACCATTTTATTCGTACCGCGCAGAACAGTCTGTGTCTGGCGTCCCGCCAGTGCAATCGACTTCGCCTGGACCGTATCGAGCAAATGCCACGTTGCCACGGCTTTCTCCGGCGTCAGGGTAACGGTCATATAGCCGCGATGCGCAGTATCGGTCCATTTCAACTGGTGATTGGTCCTGATCACTTCGCTCGCCACGACAGATGGGCTAATCCCCCTGGTATAGGCTTCAAACCCCGGCGAGCTGACACTATGACCAGCAAATTCAACACCGGCAGCACCGTCCTGTGTCTCCAGATCAAATGCCCAGGCATTGTGGCTGTCACCCGACAGGACAATTAAATCGGCATCTGCTTGCTGGGCCATCACAAGCGCCCGCTCCCGTGCCTTGGGATAGCCGTCCCAGCTGTCAAAATTTATCGGCAATCCAAGCTTCGCCGCCATTGTTCCCACGGCGACACGCTGCTTTGCAATGTCCGGTGCATCGTCGGATACCCAATTGCTCGCTTCGTCCGGCAGCTTGATCTCGCCCATTACGCATTGCTGCGACCAGACCTGCCATTTGGTACCGGAAGCCTTTGATCTGCGCATCGCCGCGTTCAGCCAAGCCGCCTGCTCGCCGCCGATCATTTCGCGCGCCGGATCCTGCCAGGATTCATCGCGAAAGGTCTCAAGCGCCTTCTGGATATCTTGCTGACCCTTTAGCGCGGCCCCGAGATCAAGCGGTTCACTGCGCGCCGTAATCCGGCTCTCGGTGACGAACAGCGTTGCCAGATCGCCTATCTGATAATCGTTCCAGCGCGGACTGCCATAGTCCTTGTCACTTACCGGCATCCATTCCCGATAAACCTGTTCCGCGATACGTTTCCGCGTTTCCCAGTCGCCTTCGCTGGCGTCGTGATTTTCTGCACCATCTCGATAGGTATCATTGGCAAATTCATGGTCATCCCACATCGCGATCATCGGTAGCACCTGATGAAGGCGTTGCAGATCCGGATCCCTGCGATAGGCCGCATAGCGCAGACGATAATCTGCCAAATGAATCATCTCCGTCAATGGATCGAGTTGCCGCCCGGCCACCGCATCTTTTTCCGAAGGATAGGTCCCGGCCGCATATTCATACAGATAGTCGCCTGTATGAACGATGAGATCCAGCGCACCATGCTGGGCCGCATGGGCATATGCGTTGAAATAGCCGAAGGGCAGATTGGAACAGCTGACGACGCCGATGGTGAATTTCGGGGTTGGCCCCTCCGGCAGGGTCCGGGTGCGACCGATCACGGATTTTGAACCATCGGGGCCGATGAAACGATAAAAATACCAACTGTCCGGGTCGAGTTCCTGCACCGTGATCTTGGCGATATGATTGCGACCCGCCAATGCAACCACTTCACCCACCATTTTGGCGTTCGCAAAATCGGCGCTCGTGGATATTTCTGCAGCAAGCTTGCTATCACCGCTCCCGACGAAGCGCGTCCATAGCAGAATGGACCCTGGTGATGGCTCCCCGCTGGCAACGCCATGGGTAAAGCCCTTGCCACCAATCATGGCTGCCGATGCGGGTATAGTCAGCGCCCCTAGACCAAATGTCCCCAGTGCCATCATTTGGCGGCGATCAATATTCATTGCCATGATTTTATCCCAAAACCCCCAGAGCCAGTAAAACAGCGAAAAATAGAATCACGCTTATGACGGCGAAGACCAGCAGGAAGGAAACCCGCACCAGAGCTTCGGGGCGGGACATGGGATAGGCATGTCGCAACTGGCGATACATGTGGAATGGAGGATAGAAGACGAGTAGGATTCCCCATATCCCGTCGGTGATCCCGATGGCCGCAAGAACGGCGCAGAAGATGAACAACAGCGACATGAAGCTGATCGAATAAGTCGTAAACACGGCATGGTCATAAAAATGATAGCCGCGGCGGCCAATAGTGGTGAGCCAGACGAACGGCAGGGAAATCGGAATTAACAGCCACGCGAATTTATAGCCATTGCCCTTCAGCTTGTAGAGCAGCAGCTCGGGATTATCGGTGACTTTCTTGACCGCATCCTTGATGACGCGATCTGTTTGCGGCGAGCCGGTGGTGATACTGCTGCGTTCGTTCAGGATATTGCCTTCGTTGATATCATCCATGCCCGATTGAAGCTGATCGAGATCATTATTCGAAAAATTCCCGATCTGCGCATCACCATCGCCCAGACTCACGTCGGGATATGGTATCGGATCTCCGCTGATGGTGGCCATGACATTCCGGCCTTTCTTGAGCCTTAGAATATCTTCCTGCAATTCTGCGCGTTTGCTCCCGCTGGTCTCGGGAAGCTGCGCGGTCAAAGTCTCGATTTGTTCGTCAATCCGGCTCGCTTCGGCCAATATTTCCGATCGCGCGGCTCCGTCGACAGCCGTCGCCTCACCCGATGAGAACGGGTCGCCAAGAAAGGAAAACACGGCGAACATCATGAACACGGAGAACAGGAACAGGGCCATCGGCGAGATAAATTTCGCGCGCTCCCCGTGCACATAGCGTCGCGTCAGATCGCCCGGTTTCCACGCAAGCAGTGGTAGCGTACGCCAGAATTTTCCTTCAAAATGCAAAACACCGTGCAATATATCGTGCCAGAACGCACCGATGGATCGGTGGACATGCAGCGCCTGACCGCAGTTGGTGCAATAGTTGCCGGTCACCATGCTACCGCAGTTAAGGCATGAATGGCCCTCGCCCTGCGCTGCCCCGTCATTCCCTCCTTCCAATGTCTTGGCTATCAGTCCGCCTTCAATAGCGGTTCCCATTGCGTCCAGTTCCTCCGACATAAGACCCAGTTTTCGCCTATTCGAATAATAAGGCAAGCAGCTTTTGTAAAATCGACCATGTTGTGCGGCACGATATATTGCCTTGGTTCATGGAAAACCTTGTATGCGCGTCAGAAAACTGCATTTTCATCATCGAACCGCGAAGCCTGTAGCGGAACAGGCATTTGCTGATTTCAGCATTATGCAGCCGATTGATGTGCTGCTTCTTCTGACAATACTCATGCTTTTGGTGCCGGTGGCGACACGCATCATCGCCAGGGCGCTTTCATCCGGCATCGCGGTGATGACGGATGCCAAGAATGTCTATTCAGCTCTCATTCTCGAGATTGGAAAAAGGCAGCCTCAGGGTGCGACTTCGGTCATGACTTCATCCGCCGGCAGGTCCCACGGAAGGTGCCGGTCATCAAGGACAACCATGTTCTTGTCTGTAATCAGCGTGCCGAGAGTCTTATACCCCAGCAGTTGCAGGGCCGTCATTTCCGGATTTCGGGCAAGAGCCATAGTTTCATCGGATGAAAAATTGGTCAGACCTCTCGCCAGTTCCTTGCCCGATTCACTATAGATATGAATGACATCGCCTTTGACATATGGCCCCTGAATGGAGATCACATCTTTCCGGCCAATATTGCGCCGGCCCAATTTGAAAGCTTCGGCGGCCTCTGGAGTGACCACGATACTCCCCGCCATTTGCAGACGATCAGTCAACCAGTTGGCCCATGCTGATTCAGGCCGGTCATTGGCAAGAATCCTGGTATGCGGTCGTCCGTCATTCAGCACCGAGGTTACCGGCTGCTCATATTCGCCATGAGCGATCCGCGTATCGCAACCGGTATTTTGCGCCATATGGGCCGCTTGTATCTTCGTCAGCATGCCACCGCTGCCCAGACTGCTCACGCCCTCGGTCACGGCAAGATAAGGTGAGACATCGGTGACTTCCTCGACCAGCTTGGCGCCGGGTGCGGAAGGATCCTTGTCATACAGGCCATCAACCTGGGTCAGGATGATCAACTCGTCCGCCTGCAGCATTTGCGCAATTTTTGCCGACAGCCGGTCATTGTCACCCACCCGGATTTCTTCCGTCGTAATCGTGTCATTTTCGTTGATGATCGGCATGATGTCGGCGTCGAGAAGCCGGTCGACCGTGTTCTTGGTATTCAGGAACCGTTTGCGATCCTCCAGATCACGCAACGTCACCAGAACCTGTGCAATCTCGAAACTATATTCGTGCGCGACCTGCTTATAGGCATTGAGCAACAGCGGCATGCCGCAAGCGGCTGCGGCTTGCTTGTCGCGCAGACCGGCTGTTTCGGGCCGCTCGCCAATCATGTTCATGCCCAGCGCGACGGAGCCGGAGGAACATAATATGACTTTCCCGCCCCCTTCGCGCAGCCGGGCGATGTCTTCCAGCAAATTGTGCATGAAAGCCCAACGCGGCGTGAGCCGTTCTTCGTTGGCAAGCAGGCTTGAGCCGACTTTCACAACAATCGTTTTACCTTGTACCATTTAACCTGACGCCCTTTTTATTCCTTCGAGGTAGGGATTGAACATGGTCAGCGCAATAATTTACTGATCATGATATGAATTTTCGCTTAAAACCTAGGAGGATGGGCATTTGTTGACATATCAATTTTGAATACTAAGGACATGAGGTAACCTCAAGATCAAAAAAGTAAGAGACTGATTTGTCAAAAATATTACTCCTTGGATGCGGAAACATGGGCGGCGCGCTGTTAAAAGCGTGGGCAGAAAAGACCGATCATTTGTTTGCGGTTGCAGACCCGGCCAAGCTGGAACTGCCCGAAAACATAACCCATGTGCGCTCGGTCGACGAACTGGGTGAGGATATTTTTGACTATCTGATCGTCGCGCTGAAACCGCAACTTATTGACGAAGTCCTGCCGACCTATATTCCAAGATTGGCCCCATCCGGCGTGATCAGTTCGATAGCCGCCGGATATTCGGCCGAAAAACTCGCAGCCCATGCACCGGGCCGGTCGGTCATCCGGATCATGCCGAACCTTCCTGCGGTCATCGGCAAGGGTGTGAGCGGCCTTTATGCCCATGGTAGCGTTCCCGAAACGGCATCCGGCGTTATAGAACAGCTCGCCTTATGTTCGGGTGAAATCGTCTGGGTGGACAATGAGGATATGCTCGACCGTCTGACGGCGGTCGCCGGAAGCGGCCCGGGATATGTTTTCGAGATGCTGCGTGCCTATGTTGAAGCTGCAGAAGAGCTCGGGTTCAGTGGAGAAGACGCCAAAAACCTGGTATTGGGAACGGTCCGCGGGACACTGGAACTTGCGCTGCAATCCGACAGCTCTCTCGAGGATTTGCGCAAGAATGTGACCAGCAAAGGTGGCACCACCGCTGCGGGTCTCGACGCGCTTAACGGTAACGGGGAATATTCGGAATTAATCCGCAACACGCTGCAGGCTGCCTATCAGCGCGCGACCGAACTCAGATAGGCGCAAGACGAGCCAATCCCGAATATTGCCACAGACCGGGAACCGTGGCCGCTGCTATCGCTCAATGCACAGCGTTTCGCCCGGCGCAAGCTTATGATTTGGCGATATTCCTTTCAGGTAAAGTAGCGTTTCGGCCTCTTCCTGTGTCATCCCGAGGGCCGCCGAATGGGCCATCAGTTCATTTATCGTGAAGGACTGCGAATCTTCATCCCCGACAGCCGGCCCCTTCAGGAAAAGACCGTGACAATCGGCCTCGTCAACCGGCTCAAGATCGCTTTGCGCACAGCCTGCCAGAGCCGAAGCGCAAGCCAGGCCCGTCAAAATTATAAAATTCCGTACAAACAAAATTGGCCTGTCCCTTCAGATCATCTGGAAATTGGTTTGCCGCGCCCCGTTGAGAACTGCTGAGTTCCAAAATATCGGCAATAAAGGCTTGAACCGCGCTGCTTTTGGCTGAACTATAGCCATTGTCTGATAAAGCGCAAACCGCCATTTGCGACTGCGGACATAGAAATTGCCTGCGCTCAATTTTAATCCACAATTCTAGCCTAGCAATCACGATTGGATGAATAGATAAGCAATCGATGAAACTGAAATTATTCCACAAATTGTTCCTGCTGGTCGCGGTTACAGCGCTTTTGGCCTCTTTGGCGATGGCGACCGTCATGGCGTGGAATCTCAACCGCGGCTTTGCTGATTATCTCGACGCGCGGGACGCGGAGATGCTGGACACATATGTGAACATGATTTCCCAAGAGCTTGAAGAACAAGGGGGGATCGAGGCCATGGAAGCGGGCCGGATCACGCTTGAAAGCCTGCATGCAAAGATGGTTCGGGAAGGGCTGGTCCCCGACAGGGCTCCGGATTTGAATAGAGCAAGCCCCCCGCCCCGCTGGCCGATCAATCCGCCGGATGGCGATGGCCTGAACCGGCGTCGCCTCCCTCCTCGGGGAACCATACCGCCCAATTTTATGGCGCCCCGCCTGCTGCTGTTCGATACAGGCGGAGAGCAAATTGCCGGTCGGCCCGTGCCGGAGGGTGACGGCCCGGAAATGATGACGCGCGTGGTCGCGATAAACGGCACGAATATCGGCACCGCAAAAATCATTCCGCACAGACCAACCCCCCGCGGGGTGGATGCCCGGTTTCTGCGCAGCCAATATGTCAATGCAGCGCTGCTGGTGGTTGCATTGATGGTTTTCGCGGCGCTGGCGGCATGGGGCTTTGCCCGGGCCGGCACACGGCGGCTGGCCAATATGGAAGCCGCGACAAAGGAAATCGCCAACGGCAATTTCGATATCCGAGCAGACTCGTCCGGCACGGACGAAGTGTCGTCCATGGGCCAAAATATCAATTTGATGGCGGAGAGCCTTGGACGATCCGATCAGGCAAGACGGGGCTGGCTAGCCGAAATAGGGCATGAACTGCGGACGCCGCTCACCGTCTTGAAGGGCGAGCTGGATGCTCTCAAGGACGGCATCAGGCCGCTCGATCAGGCGGCGATTATCTCTCTGCAAGAGGAAACGGACAGGCTCGGCGGGTTGATCGAAGATTTGCATTTCATGGCGGTCTCCGATCTGTCCAATGCTCCGAGCACATTCGGTCCAAATGATGCGGTGACGCTACTGGCCGACGTGACGGAGAGGTTCAGGCCGTTGCTATTGCAGGCGGGATTGAACATGAGCGTAAATCTCGGTCCGGAGGATTCCATTCCGGTTATCTGGGACGGCAAGCGAATTGAGCATCTGCTCGGCAATTTGCTGACCAATGCGCTGCGCTACACTGACGCTCCCGGGACGGTCCAGATTGGCTTGAAAAAAGTCGACGACTCCATCACCATCTCGATAGCAGATAGCGCACCCGGAGTGCCGGCGGACGCCATGCCTCGACTGTTTGAACCGCTTTTCCGCATTGACCAGGCCCGGGACCGGATATCCGGCGGCAGTGGCCTTGGACTGGCGGTGTGCAAGACGATAGCGGAAGCGCACGGCGGCCGGATTGTCGCCAAAGATTCCAATTTGGGGGGATTGTTGATCGAATTGAATCTACCATTGGAGGCCCCCAGCCATGATTAAAAATCGCACCATTTTCATTGTCGAAGATGATCAGAAGATCGCCGCGATCCTGTCTGATTATTTTACCAGTGCCGGCCATCAGCCGCAGATATTTCCCGACGGCCGTTCGGTTGTGTCGTCCGTCCGTACGACACCCCCCAGCGCGATCATTCTCGACCTTATGCTCCCGGCATCCGATGGCATGACGATTTGCCGGGAATTGCGCAAATTCAGCGCCGTTCCGATATTGATGCTGACCGCCCGGACCGACGAAGTCGACAAGCTGAAAGGCCTGAACGACGGAGCGGATGATTATGTCACAAAACCGTTTAGCGCGCGGGAGGTGGTAACCCGGGCAAACACGCTGATCCGCCGATATGAGGGCCGTGTGACAACCGACCCCGCAGCCAGCAAATATCTGATCGATGACGCCGGGAAACGCATCGCGTGGCGCGGAAGCTGGCTCAAACTATCCGCATCGGAATATAATATATTATCAACCATGATGCAGCACGCCGGCCGGGTATTCTCGAGGGATCAGCTGCTCGACAAAATCGGTGAACAGTCCCTGGAATCCGGTGACCGAGCCATCGACAGCCACATCAAGAATATTCGCCGTAAAATAGAGATTGTCGACCCTGAATCGAGCTGCATTGCCTCGGTCTATGGTGCTGGCTACCGCTTTGACGCCGACTGACCAGCCAGCAAGTCAGGCCAAAACATTCCCGGTCGGGCATTGGCGGCCCACGCCTGCCGGCCGCATCGCAGCTTTCGCCACTACCATCGAAAGAAAATCTCTGCTGGCCAGTCCTGCCGCATCGACAATAGCAGCGTTTGCGGAATCATTTATACCCCGGGCCCTTTTTAACGGTCCCGTAAGAAGTGCCCTGATTGCTGATCACAATTTCATATCAGTTCCGTTTGGCGAAGAAACAGCATCATACCAACAGCAAGCGCGATGAGTGACGCCAGTTTCGGAATATAATGGGTCCAATCGCCCACACCAGCCTTGCGGAAAGCGAGGATAATCAACAACACCACAGCGAGAAAGACAAACTGGCCAATCTCGATGCCCACGTTGAATCCCGCCAGGGTGGCGATAAGACTGCTCGTGCCCGAAAGCATGGAACCGATGGCGGACGCAAAACCAAAACCGTGGATCAGACCGCATGCGAATATGATGGCAATTCTTCCCCAGCCCATAGCGCCGCGATCACCGGCACCATATTTCAGGTTGAGCGCGGCCATCAATACGATGCTGGCAGCAATGGCCGGTTCGACGATCGTCGCGGGTATCGAGAATATGCCTAACGTGGAAAGCGTCAAGGTGATGCTGTGGGCGATGGTGAAGCTCGTCACCACGCCCAGCCAGTAGCGCCATCCGGCGCCGGCTATAATGATTGTGAGCAGGAACAGCAGATGATCGAGCCCGCCAAGAATATGCTCTATTCCCAGCCGGACAAAATCACCAAAGGTCGCAAGTGGCCCGCGGAAAAACTGATGCTTTCCACTGCTTTCAGTGAGGATTGCAACTTCCTGATCCTCGTCCAGAGTTGCGCGTAATGTCATCTGCGCTTCACCCTCGCGGGTGCCGAACAGATCGGTTTCAACCACTGGACTCCGGGGAGTCTCGTCGAACTGAACGCGGTGCAATATGACCACATAATCACTATCGAGAGGGTCGCCGTCGGTTTGCGGCGGGACAACCCAGACCATTAGATTTTTGCCGGATTTCCCTTCATTTGTCACCACAAAGCGCGAGGTGAATTGCTGCTCGATATCCTTGCTGTGCTGCTGGACTTCCTGTGCCGACAACAGCCCGTCCCCATCATCGTCAACATTTATCAATGCCGAGACCGGGACGGACACAACAAAATTTGCGCTGTCGTCAACGATCTTCATTGTCGCGTTCTGCTTCGGTAGCAAATGCGCCTGCGCGATCCCCGCAGAAACCAGCAGCGATAGCGCCAGCAGCAAACGGATCATCTTTTACCCTGTCCCCGCGGTGGGCGATTGCCGTCTCCCCTACCCCGTCTCTGACCACCTTTGCCACGTTGCTGCTCTCGGCGGACCGCCGGCTGGCTATCGGTGGAACCCTTTACGCAGCGCTGGACAAACGGGAAGCTGTCAGTAGCATAATAGTGATATATGCCTTCGGGAAATTCGGGTGTTACGCCAAACCGGCCGTTGCATTCGTCGAGATCGCCCAGACCCGCAACATATTCATAATCCTGAGTAAAGGCCCCCATCGGGATGGTGGCCGTGCTCGGGCGTCCGGCATCTGCCGCAGGTTTGAGACGATAGCTGGACTTCATCGGACGCAGCGCGCTGGTCATGAACTTCGCGCGATCATGACCATATCGGGCATAGATCGGGAATCCGTCTACAGCCCAGCCGATCAACTCCATCGATTTTCCGGCTTGCGTCTGTGCAGACAACATCGCTTCAGGGATGCCATGATAATGATATTTGCCGCCGGGCTGTACATGGGCATGATTATTGTCGGTACCAAAGTCGAATGTGGACTGGCCCAATGCCTCGATACTCCATTCGCCTTCATGCGCCCTGCAAGCCTCTGCATTGGTCGCGTTATCGGGACAACGCTCTGCTGTCCCGGGATCAAAGGGAATGCCATTTAGCGCAAAGCCGGGATCCTTGATCCGCACACCGCTGCCGGTGCGCGCAACCGGTTCGACCGCAACAGCAAAGCTGAACGATTGCACCGCAATGCTGTTCGGATTTCCCGGGTTGGGAAAGGTACCAATTGCGTGGTCGGGGATACCATTGGACACAAGAAGGCGCTGGCCTCTTTCGCAAGACCATTTGGCTTCGCTCTTCAGACCGATTTGCTGGTTCAGGACGTCGGTTTGCGCGCTGCAAAGCACTCCGAATGTCTGGGCCCGGGTTGACTCAATCGGTGTACCGAGATTTACCTGACCCTGCGGGGGGCGATTGGCCGGGCCAATAGCACCACCCGAGGGCCGACAGGCCAACGGCAGACCGGCTGGCGCAAAGCAAGTGCCCCCGACCTGGTTGCCGTCAGGACCCTCTGCAGAGCAAGGATCATTGGCCTGCTTGGCCGTGCACGCCTTCAGCATTGCCTCGGTCGGTTTTTGACGACCACCGAGCGGCTCGCGATCCGGGCCGCGCTGCGCATTTATCTGCGCCGCTCCAAAAATAGCAAGCGCCGTCGTTGCACCGAAAACCGCAGTGCCAAGCACCGCCCGCCTGTTCTTGATCATTGACCGCGCCGCCCCGCTCCGCCCGCAGGCTTGCCTGCGGGTCGACATGCCAGTGGCCGACCGGGCAGTGCGAAACAGCTCCCGGCAACCGTATTGCCAGCCGGACCTTCAGCAGAGCAGGCATCATCTGCCTTCTTTGCAGTACAAGCCTTGAGCATCGCCTCGGTCGGCTTTTTACCACCCCCCGGAGGTCCACGGTCCGGACCGTCTTGTGCATTTATCTGCGTTGCACCGAAAAGAGCGAGCGCTGCCGCTGTGCTCATACATGCTACGCCGAACACCGCTTGTCTAACTTGTTTCATTTTAGCTGATATCTCCTTTCAGACAGCGGCTCATGTATGGATAGCTGTCGGTTGCCATATAATAATAAATGCCGTCCGGAAATTCGGATGTCACACCAGTGCGGCCGTTGCAGTCGTCAAGATCGCCAGAACCTTCCGAATAGGTCCAGTCAGACAGGAACGCCCCGAGCGGGACAAGACTTGTCGAAGGACGCCCGGAATCGGCGACAGTGTCCTTGATATAGCTGCCGGTACAGACTTTTAGTTCACTCGTGGCATCCATGGCACTGGAATAGCAATAGCGCCCATAAACCGGATAGCCATCGCCAGCCCAGCCGATCAGAACCATTTTCTTGTTGCTGTCGGATGCACCTGCGTTGGTTAGAATCCCTTCCGGCATTCCGTGATAGTGATATTCGCCAGTGGGTTGAACATGCGCGTTGTTACTATCCTCACCAAAGTCAAACGTGTCCTGGCCGAGCGCTTCAACTCGCCATTGGTCCGTACCATTCGCAAGGTTACAGTCGGAAGGCGACGTCATGCTGCTCGGACAGGTGCCAGCCGTGCCGGGATCAAACTTGACGCTGTTGCGGGCATAGACTGAGGCACCGCCAGGACCACCAATCTGGGTGTTCGTCGTCCCCATCGTCGGTGTCAAAGTCATCGAACCGCTGACCGTCTGTACAGAAATCGTGTTGGGATTTCCGGCATTGGGAAACGTGCCGACAGCATGGTCGGGCAAGCCATTTCCGGTAAGGCTGCGGTTTGTGTCATCGCAAGTCCAACTCCATGTTGCGGTCAACATGCCGGCATCGCTGTAATCCCCCATATAGCTTCCGCTATAAGGACAATCGACGCCAGCTGTGGTCACCGAAGTTGGCGTGGGGGTAGGCGTCGGAGTAGGCGATGGTGTCGGGCTTGAACTATCGGGAAGGGTTATGCTGCTATCGGTACTGCTGCCATCCCCGCCGCAACCGCTGAGGGCGAGTATCGCCAGACTTGATGCCAAAAACAGCGGTAGCCGTCTTTCAATGTTATTCAGCATATTCTTTCCTTAACATCTGATCCGACCTGAATGCGGTTAGATGATCAATGTGGATGGAATATGGATGGCCGATGCAATTTACGCAGCCCAAGTTTCGACACGATAATGATCGACTATGAAGCGCGCCTAATTACCGTCGTTGCGACGTTCATCAAACCACTGACGCATAATCGCTGCCTGGCAGCCACTGAAGCCGAATGTCCCGACAACCGAACAGCTGTTCGGACGACCAACGCGAGCGGCTTCGTCGTGGGACGCGACCACCGAACTCCAGCTCTGCTCCCCCTCTTCCGCCTTTTCGATTTCGCGGAGTTCTTTGGGAATGCGGTAACGTTCCGATTCCGGGCGTTGTGCGCAAACAACGATTTCGTCGCCTTCCGCTTCAGGGCATTTGTCATCACCATATGTTACCAGGATATTGATGCGATCCGGTGTGTTGAGCGAGGTTGACGTGTCAGCAAAGGCAGCGGAGCACATAAGACCACCAGCCAAGGTGGCCGTCATGATTTTGAGAATGTTCGAAAGCGTCATTATATTGATCTTTCAATTCACAGACAGTGCTCAGGAAAACCACCGGCTCACAATATTATGCCAATAGCGGTCTGACGGTTTCAGCTTGCTGAACGGCTTTTCGATCAAACCATATAACACCGTATAAACAGTGCGAAACAAAAGTGGTGCCGCCGCATTGGCCGTTGGGGGAGGGACTGGTTTTGACCATGGCAGCGGCACCGTCACCGCAAGCCAGCTTAGGGGAGGCTAGCATCTACTGCGGTGTAGCTCTGAATTTCGGGGATTAAACCTGTAAGACAACCATCCTTCATTTTTTCACAATCGACGATGTAAACACCGCCAGCGCAACGGGCCTGATCGGTTGCAACTAACCGTCAAGATCAAGTCCGCGGCCGGACGAAAACATCCTTTCCGTCCTGCCTGATTGAACAAATAGATAAGGATTATGGATAGAATATGGATGCCAGATTGGAATATTCCAAGGCGAGCAAAATCTGTGAGCACATGTTTACGCAAGGCCGACAGAAGCTGATGTTTGCTTCTGCATATGCCAACGTATCAGCGACCCCGATGCCGTGTATCTCGCGAGACATTTGATCCGGCGCTATTCGCCGGGGTCGCAGGAGCCGCCAATGGAAATGGTGGCATCAAACAATACCCCCTATCTCTGGACTCTTCCGGATCCGTCACCGCTCATCAATTTCTCGACTTCGCTGACGCTGACCCGGTTGAAATCCCCCAATATGGAGTGTTTGAGGCAGCTACCGGCAACTGCGAATTCCAGCGATTGCTGAGGATCATCATAAGCATTGAGACCATAAATCAACGCCGAAGCAAAGCTGTCACCGCCACCGACACGGTCGACAATGTCGGTAATCTCATAGTGCCTCGATAGCATGAAGCCATTGTCACGCGTCCGCAAGCAAGCTGACCAACCATTGCGGTCCGCGCTGTGGCTTTCGCGTAAAGTAATAGCGATGGTCGACATATCCGGATAGAGTTCGAGCACTTTTTCAGACAGCGCTTCATATTTCGCGGTATCCAGTTCACCGGTCTCTACGTCTACGTCGACGCTGATTCCCAAGGACTTCTGACAATCTTCTTCGTTGGCGATACCGACATCAACATATTTGACCAGTTCGCTCATGACTTCCGGTGCCTTCTTGCCATATTTCCAGAGCTTTCCCCGAAAGTTGAAATCGCAAGATACTATGACACCTGCCTTTTTCGCGGCCTGTACGCATTCGATACTGAGATCGGCGGCTGACTGGCTCAGCGCGGGCGTGATACCGGTGATGTGGAGCCATTTCGCACCATCAAAAATGGCCTCCCAATCAAAATCGCCCGGAGCACATTCGCAAATAGACGAATGGGCGCGGTCGTAAACGACTTTCGATGGGCGCTGGTTGGCACCCGCTTCCAGATAATAAATACCGACGCGATCACCTGAGCGGCGAATTTGGGTAGTATCGACGCCAAAACGCCGCAATTCGCCGATAGCCGAGGCACCAATATCATTGTCCGGCAATGCCGTAACAAATCCGGCGGACAGACCGTAATTGCTGAGTGCAACGGCGACATTGGCTTCGCCCCCGCCGAACGTTGCTTCAAAACTGGGCGATTGGAAAAACCGTTCATGGCCAGGCGTCTTCAGGCGCAACATGATTTCACCAAATGACATAAAGTCTGTCATGATAGATTCCTTATGGTCTTGCGGCATCCGCGAGCGCTATTGCCTCGCGCGCCAGATTTGTGATCGCATCATAATCGCCTGCTTCGATCGCAGCTTTTGGCGTAAGCCAGCTGCCTCCACAGGCAACAACGGACGGCAGCGCAATAAAATCGCCGAGATTGTCCGCCGATACGCCACCAGTTGGCATGAATCGCATATTCCGAAACACGGATGAGAGCGCCTTTAACATTGGTACTCCGCCTGCGAGCTTCGCCGGGAAAAATTTCACGGTGTTAAGACCGATACAATGGGCTTGCTGAACTTCGCCAGCGGTCATCGTTCCCGGAAAAACTGGAAGATCATTGTCTTTGCAGAAATTCACAATTGCATAGATTAGGCCTGGCGATACGATAAATTGCGCCCCGCGTGCTGCTGCAGCAATTGCGTCATCGACCGTCAGAATCGTGCCTGCCCCGACCACAATGCCGTTGGTTTCAGCAATAATCGCCTCCATGCAATCCAGCGCTGCATCGGTTCGCAAGACGACTTCTATGACATCCAGTCCGCCTGCTTGCAGCGCCTTTGCTGTTTTGACGGCTACGCCTGGATCATCCGCCTCTATCAAAGGCACGATCGGCGCGGCGCGGAATTTATCTTCCAGGATTTGCGCCATTGGCTTGCTCATATTCTCTTCTTTCCCTTGATCCCGTGACTCTTACGAGAACAGGAGTCCGCCATTAATGTCGATATTGGTGCCGGTGATGAACGATGCTTCATCCGATGCCAGATAAGCAACCGCATCGGCAGTTTCCTCTGACCGCCCCTGACGGCGAAGCGGCGTTGAGTTGGCAACATTTTCACGCACCGCATCCTTGGTGAACTTGTCATGGAATGTCGTCGCGATCATGCCCGGGCAGAGTGCGTTGACCCGAATACCTTTCGGCCCCAATTCCTTGGCGAGACCGCGAGTGAAGGACATGACAGCGCCCTTTGAAGTCGCGTAGGCAATTGCGCCCGGTCCCCCGCCATCGCGACCAGCTTGCGAGGCCAAATTCACGATTGCACTGCCTTCTGGCATATAAGGTACGGTCGCTTTGCTGACCATGAAGGTCGAGGTCGCGTTGAGCTGCATGACATGGTTGAAAAACTCTTCATCCATTTCATCGAGCGCCTTGCGCGCAACCAGTCCGCCGGTGACATTAACCAGAATATCAATCGTGTCGCCAAAGGCTTCCCGCGATGCGCCAATCAATTTATCGACATCTGCCTGTTTGGTAACGTCGGCCTGCACCAGAATGGCCTTGCCACCAGCGGCTTCGATTGCCGCTACGGTATCATCACCAGCCTCTTTGTTGTTGCAATAGTTGACCACCACATTGGCACCTTCTGCTGCCAGTTTCTCGGAGATTGCACGACCGATATCGCGGCTTCCACCGGTTACGATTGCTGTTTTATCTTTAAATTTTGTCATGATTGTTCCTGTTTATTCTTGGGGAAGGTTGAAAGTAAGACAGTTCATTCGGATTTTGGTTTCAGCGGTTTGATATCCGTGCACAAAACCAGCACTGACAATACGGTGAGGATGGCCAGACCTGCCCCCACTACAAAGGCGGGCGTGTAGCTGTTGACCGTAATGATCGGGATGAGGAAGTTTAGCCCCACCACCGCCAACTTGGCCGCCGTGCCAGCAAATCCCGCGAGCGAAGCCACAGATTTTCCATTGTAGAAATCACTCGGCAACGTCTGGATATTGCCGACAGCGGTCTGGAAACCAAAAAGGATCGCCGCCATCAACAAAACCGCAACAAGCGGGGTTGCTGCCTGTGTTGTCATCAACAGCGATATCAGCATGATCAGGCCACCGAGACTGATAACCGACTTGCGAGTCTTGTTGACCGTCCAACCCGCCTTGATGCGGTTTTGCGCGAGCAGCCCACCAAACCACGCTCCGAACATTGCGCCGACGTAGGGTACCCACGCATACATGCCGATTTCAGCAACACCGAAACCGTAGGTTTCGTTCAGATAAAGCGGCAGCCAGCCAACAAATAACCACCAGATCGGGTCGAGGAAGAAGGACGCCATAATCACGCCCCAGCTTTCCTTGCGCGACAATATTTCACCGGAGTTCGGCGCGTAGTCTGCGATTTCGTTTGTTTCCGCATCCCGCTGGCCGGTGAGAATATATTCGCGTTCATCCTGAGAAAGCCATGGATGGCTTTCCGGGCCCGACTTGTACATGATCAACCACGGCACCAGCCAGAGGAAACCAAGCGCACCGACCGCGATAAAGGTGGCCTGCCATGTCTTCAGAAACACAAACAGATAGGCGATGACCGGAGCAGAAACTATACCGCCAATGGCTGCGCCCGAATTAAATATCCCTTGTGCCAGCGCGCGCTCGTTGATGGGAAACCATTCGGCGTTCGCCTTGGTCGCACCGGGCCAGTTGCCCGCTTCCGACAGACCAAGCAATCCCCGAAAGATCGCAAAGCTCGTCAAACCAGTCGACACGGCATGCAACATGGTTGCGGTCGACCAGACAATAATCGAAAGGACAAAGCCGAGACGGGTTCCGATCCAGTCGAATATTTTCCCGAAAAGCGTCTGGCCAAAAGCATAGGCAAAGGTGAAGACATTCAGTATGATCGCATAGTCCAGTTTGGTCAGGCCGAGATCTTCCGAAATTTCCGGCCAGAGGAAACCAAGGGCACCACGATCAATATAGTTGATTATCGTCGCCAGCGCGACGAGGCTGACTATCGCCCAACGAAACTTGCCTATTTTCAAAGCCCCACTCATGATGTCTCTCCTGACCCAAGAAAGTCCTGACGCGCCGGACTAAAGCTGTCGATCAAGCTGCCCGCTTCGATGCATGTCACGCCGTGCGGCACATTGGGCTGGATATAGACGCTATCGCCAGGTCCGATTTTCCATTCTTCGCCATTGACATGAGCCAGGAATAGGCCGCTTTCGATATAGCTTGTCTGGCTGTGAAAATGATCATGGATATCACCGGCGGCCCCGCTTTCGAACCAAAGACGGCAATTCATGATGTCAGGGCCATAGCCGAGCATCTGCCGTTTGATACCGCCGCCCAGATCTTCGATTTCAACGTCAGCGGCACGAACAAAGACTCCGCTTTGTCCGGCTCTCGTGTCGACGATATTCAATTGCCCGTCCCCCCTGATTTCACCAGGGCTGCATAGCCCTTCCAGCTAATTTTCTTCCCGCCAACGGTTGCACTATGACTTTTGCTGGAATCGGTGTCGTAAGAAATCGCAAATAACAATCGGGTTCCGGCAAGCGTTTCAATCGATACGATATCTTTGCCGTTGTCGGTTTCCAGCCGCAGCGATTTTATCTGGCTGTCACTGCCGACCGTCTGCTCTGCCGCACCGTCATAAAGGCCATGCGACTCCAGCACGCTGGCGAAAACGGTATCTTTGGCGCCGTTGATGCGCTGGATCAGCATTGGCTCGCGACGCAGGTTGAAATTCGGGTCATTGGCACCGATTTCCGCGAGCATGGCTTCTGCGCCAGCCTGTGCTGCAAATCGATAGGTATAGAAACGCCCGTCGAGCAACCAGGTCAGAAATGCATCGTCACCCTGCGGCTTTCCAACAGCATCCACCCAGATATGCTGGTAACCATTTTCGGTTCCCAGAACCGGACGGCTGCTGATATTGGACTGAGCATTAAAACCGACGCGCATGATATGTCCCTGATAATGCAAGGGCAGATCATATTGATGGAGCGCATCCGATTTCACGCGCATGATGTCGAGCGCAACGGGCGCGGATAAACCATCAACCGCCAACAATGCCATCGTTCTGGTAAAGCTTGTACCGGGATAGGCGCCGCTCATCGAGGCAGAACTGATCTGGCGCCCCTCGGCATCGGAAAAGAATAGCTGTTTGGGTGTCATCGTATCCGCAACTTTGACGTTGCCGTCAAAATGGCTCTTTTCGTCAACGACCAGCGTATTGTGAGCGACGGACTGTTTTGCCCAACTCTCGTTCTCGGGCAGATAACGACCACCTTCCTTGGCCTCAATATTCAGGAAACGCGCTGCGCCATAATCGGTAACGATCTCGTTGCCATTGTCATAATATTGCCAGCTGAGCTTATCGAAATGGCCATGGCCCATCCCTTGCGAGCTGTTTTTGGCGACCAGCGCCTGATGCTTTGGTCCGCTGCCGTTCCGCAATATCGCAACCGCACCCAGATCGCCGTCGGGACCATCGCGCAGCAATAAAGATCGGAAGGGGAAAGGCGTCGCCTTCCCGACCGCCAGATCACGTGCGACCTTCTCGCCATTTTTGGTAAGGACGGTACGCCCCTGCCCTTCGGCTATCGAAAGAAGCGCTGGATCGCCGGTTTTGGCATAGGCAATTGCAACGCCGTGATAGAGTTCGGCGGTATTTAGACTCTTGTCCTTCATCGCATCGTTGAACGGGAAGAAATAGCCGTCGTAAGTTAGCTGAATCGTCGTTCGAAGCGCCTTCAGCAATATGCCGTTGCGATGCTCGAATATTTTCCGGGCCGGATCATTTTCCTCGATCGCGCCGGCAAAGATCATGAAGGGCATCAAGGCAAAGCGCTGATAATAGGGGCCTTCGGCATAATAGCCGTCGGGAGAGAAGAGTAGGTCTGTCTGCCGCAAAAAGCCGGTCTTGCCGTCCTTGGCCGAACCCAGCAAAGCGCGATCCACCATGTCCCGGTCGCCCAGCACATAACCGGTCATGCCGACACCCGCCGTAGCCCAAGTTGCATGATTATGGATGAGATTGAAGGTTCTTTCCGAATCCACCGACAGGAAATGTGCCGCACGACGAAAAACATCATCATCAATCCGTTTGCGGTCCGCTTCGCTAAGACCGGCACGGATCAGTTCATAGCCCTGTATGCTGTAGACCTGCCACATGGCATCATTCAGCACCTGCCAGAAAATACGCCCGGTATTCTGATTGGCTCTCGCGGGATGGTCACCCAAGGTTGGATATAGATCGGCATAAGCCAGCAAAATATCGCGGACATAATCGGCATATTTCTGCTCACCGGTAATCCGGTAGAGCTGACCACCTTCATAGATCGCCTTGTAATTGCGCTTATGCTGTTCGTGGGTGTAGCCGCCGCCCGGGTCCTTGGGCACGGGCACCACCACACCCTTCGCCATCATCGATTCGACAAATCTTGTTGAGCGATCAACTTCCGCAGCAAATAACGGAGCGTTATCAACCTGAATATCTGAAGCCGCCGCGGCCGAGCCCGCTAGGGAGGAAAGATTATAATCGGCCGCAGCGACAGACGATGCCAAGCCCAATGAGACAAGAAAGAAAAGCGACCCTGTCATTTGGACTTCGCATCGACAAAAATATTGGCGCTCAAATCAATCCGCGGTGGCCCCGGCCACTCCAGCTCTTCGACAACGGGTGGAGGGGTCGCCTGAAATTCGTTATTCCTCACCGTGACATGAGGGGTTCCCACGGTTTGAACAATTTTCAGTGGTGCAGAATCGACAAATTTGTTTTTCGACAGAGCAGCGGACTGAACGCCGTGTAGTTCCAGTGATGCGCCGGGCGGATTGCTGGATCCTTTCCCGACATTGTCGATTGTCGTGCCTGTCAGCTTGAAATGGGGGCCAAAAGTGCTCTCATCTCTTCCCCCGCGATAGATATTGGCTATTTTGCCCTGAATATTGCTGAATGAGCTATCCGTAATTTCGACATATTCCGCATTATACTGGCCGTAATCTTCGGTCTCGGCGGCCGCCTGTATGACCGTGCCGGATATATTACTGAATATGCTGTTTCTGATATCAACGCGGTCGGCCAGCGTGCTTTTGCCAAGCGTAATCACATTGAACGACTTGTTCACGATCAGATCGCGAACGGTGACATGATCAAGTTCAATCACGAAATTGGACTGGATCGGGTAGCTTGTCGTGCGAATGACCGAATTACCCACCGAATCCGGTGCCCGGTTGCCGCTGATCGTTAGATTGGCGAGTCGCAGGTTCCCACCCTCTTTTATTTCTATAAGGGATGGCCGCGTAAAGGAAATTACTGCTTTTGCGTCGCCGGTCTTACCTACTGACCCAACAATCGAGATAGCCTTGTCCAATGCAAGGCTCTTGTTGACTACATAGTTCCCGGCTCCAAGCTGCAGCGTGTCACCCGTCTCTGCCTGCGCATAGGCCTCCAAGAGACTATCCTCTCCCGACAAGACCGAGATAATTTTTCCACCGCCAAAGGCATCCTCATCTCGCGGCTTGGGATACCAGGACACACCGACCTGATCGATTGTCACCGGAGTCAGATTTTTTGCAACACCAACATCCTGCATCTCCGGATCATCGGGATAGAGCAATCCATTGGAATGACGGGTCATGCTGGCGCGCTTCGCTTCCACGCCGTCAATCGGCTTTCCAAGCGCATCCTTGATCAGAATATTGTCTGAAAACATAATCCCGGAAATATCATCATCAATACTGACCAATTCACCATCGCTTGATCCGCCGATTATATTGGCGCGGAAGATACTGTTGATGGGCGGCGCAGAACGTTCCTCATCAGCGCCGCCGGCCAAGGTGATGCGTTTGCTGTCGACGATCGTATTGTTCTCGATGACTGCCCCATCAACCTGCACATAGCGATTGACCGGTGAATTGGGGACGCCGTTCATCACGGTTAGCGCGCTTGAAAAGCCGGTTCCGGCCAATCCTTCCATGTAATTATTGCGGACAATTTGCTTGCGGTTGATCACCCGAATACCGCCGGTGTGATCCTTGCCGCCACCAAAAAATACGTTATTCTCGACCAGGTTTCCGTCACCGTGACGCAAGGTCAACGTGCCGCGCGAGTGGGAGAATACATTTCCGCGATAAATGTTGCCACCCGATTTGGAAGAAATGATCTCCACTTCACCATCGCAGCGGTCAAAATAGTTTCTTTCGACCAGTGTATTGGAGTCAAACATCGAATAATGGCTGGTTCCTATACGAAGCGTCTCGCCGCCATTGGAGCCGAGCACCGGTCGCGGGCCGAAGTAATTATGGTCAATCCGGTGGCCGTTGTCGCGACTCTCCTCACTGTCCAGCCGCACCGCAAAAGTTACGCCCTTGTTGGTTTTACCGGCGAGATGATTGTGGTCGAAGCGATTATTCTTGCCGTACATCCCCACCCAATAGTCGGACTCATAGCGATCGGGCTTGCTGAAGCCATCAATAACCACCTCCGTTACCCGACTGTTACGCGCCACATCTTCTTTCGATCGACGAAAGGATATAACCTCTCCAGTGGGACTATAGCCATTGAGAAAAACCAGCCCGGTAACCAGGATATATTCGCCGCCAATCCGCAGATTGGACTGGCCGGTAATCACAACCTTCCCAGGGTCCTGCGAAATCAGGGTAATCGGTTTTTCTTTAGTACCCTTGCCGGAAATTTTGATTTCAAAATCATGCCATCGACCATTGGCGAGAATGATGACGTCACCCGCCACCAATTTTTTCTCGGCAGCGACGAATTCTGTATGGTTTTTGACTAAATAATGCTCCGCTTGAACGGGCGTAGTCGCTGAAACAAAGCAAATAATAGCAAGGCCGATACCCAACCGCATTTCTCATCATCCCCACTCTTATATTTATATTTTCTGGCTATCAGGAGTATCTTATAGAGTCAACCAATCTATATTACCAAAATATCTATTATTGTCATACCAATTGGTATGATGGCGATATACGTCAATTGGATATTCACGCCGCGCGAACTGGAACGGGGAAACGCTCCCTGGATACCAACACCCATCATCACAATTATCCGAGTAGCTGCTTGTCACTCGCTGCGAGCAAGCAGCCAAAATGCACGCGTGCAGCGCCTCACGACGCAACAGGATAATTGTCAGAATACCTTCAGAGATGATGCAATGCTTTTTGCGTCAGATAGTCAGAACGGGGTGTATGGATCGCCCGATCCAGAGACTCAAGCGCGGGTATTTGGTCGTGCCTAAACCACGGCGCTTATTTTGGGCAAATAATGGACGACGCTCTGACGATTACGGCGTGGAACGACCGGCCCACTTCGCCACCGTGATTATCTTCAGACGAGGCCATTTGGCAGCTCAGGCTTCAGAGCCATTATCCCGTAAATTTTATTTGGCTGGTGTCAAAAAGCGTTGCCGGCTCTCGGCAGCGCGCTGCTGTACTTCGGCCAGCGCTCTTTTCTCTGTTGCATCAAGCATAGCCTCGATTAGCCGATTGAAATGTTCCCGCATCGCACTTCTCGCAGCATCGGGATTCCGCGCAAGCAAGGCATCGCAGATTTTCTGATGTTCCTTTGCCCTGTAGGCTGCATCCGTTTCGCAAACCGATTCGTAAGCTGCCTTAACATCAGGCAATTCTTCCCTCATACGCCAAAGGGACTCAATGGTATAGACGATCGCTGCATTGCCCGATGCCTTGGCTATCAGGATATGAAACTGCTGGTCGGCATCCGTGGAAATGGCTTCATCTGGCGAAGCCATCCGCTTGATGAGTTCTGCCAGCCTCAGCAACTGCTCATCGGAGATATTGCGAGCGGCTAGCGCTGCTGCTTCCGACTCAAACAATGAGCGTGCTTCGGTCAATTCAAACGCACTGACAACAGGGAGTTGTGTATCGTTACCGGGTTGCTCTTCGCAAACATAAACACCGGATCCGGTCTTGATTTTAATACGTCCGATGGCTTGCAGCGCTATTTCCGCTTCTCTTATGGTCACCCGGCTGACACCAAAGCGTTCGGCAAGTTCGCGTTCTCCGGGCAATCGTGTTCCCGTAGGAAAAACACCGTCCTTTATAAGTTCACTAATTTGTTCGGCCACAGAATGGAAAAGCCGCTTTTCAACCATATTCGTACCCATCCTATTGTTTTTCTACACTTATAGCCAAACTCTCTTACCGCATGTCCATACCAATTTCTAGTGGTGCAATTATCGTGCCCCAATCCGGGAATATTGGTGCGGCAGGTTCAAGCTTCTGCCGCACCAACCCCTGTTGGAGCCTAGAATTTGAATTGAACCCCGGCATAATAGCGGGGTCCGTAAACCTGAATCGCACCAAAATCATCAGGCGCTCCCCGGTAATTGGTCTGCGGCTCATTGAACAGATTAAGACCTTCGAGCGTGGACTTTATATTCGGGGTCAACCGGTAAGAGACGCGGGCCTCAAACGCATTCACATCGTCGACATAACGGACGCACCCCGGACATTATTATCGATGCGGCGGGTTCAAGCTCCCGCCGCATCGACCTCCATTTGGAGCTTTGAAAATCGAGACGCGCCAGCCCGGTGGCCCAAGGATTCATGAACCCCATGATATCGAACCCAAGGTAAGGGCCCCGGTTCAATCATGCAGTTCAAGACCTTGAGCCTTTCACATACCCAGCCAGAACTCGACAGTAGCAATCATCGTTGCAACTTTTGTCTAGAACCTGATGCTGGCACCGAAGGTGAGCCTCCGGTCCGGCAAGCCCTCGAAGCACAGCAACGCACCGTCATTCACACAATATTGCTTGATCTTGGACTTGGTCAGATTCACGCCTTCGACACCGATGTTGATATTTTCGGTCAGGTCATAGGTTATACTGCCGTTCAACTGTCCGCGCGCTGCGGTAGTGACCGGGAAGCCAATCGTACTGCCCAGACTTGCACCGCCGGCCGTATCCAATGTGCGGAACGCATCGCGCCATGTGTAGCGTGCACGCGCTGACAATCCATATTTCTCATAGAACAGCGTGACATTATACGCATGCGGCGAGAAATCGAGCAAGCCCTGGACCGCAGTAAACGGCCCGGTCAGGCCACTACTCGATTCGAGAATGGCCGTCCCGCGACTGTCAGCATCAGACGTATTCTCGGCCAGGCCACCACTGAACTTTTGATAGGTATAGTTGGCCGCCAGACCGAAGCCGGATGCGAAGCCGATACTATCTTCAAAGGCAGACAGATCATATTGGAAGGCAATTTCAACACCCGTTTGTTTGGTTACACCAGGGTCATTGATGGTTGTCTGGATTGGGACACATAGCCCGTTCCCGGCATTCGCTGGATCTACGAAAACATTCCGGTCTGCTATCGGGTTATAAATCCCGCCTCCTTCACATGGTGCGGTGAAGTCCTTGTACCCCGTAACCGGGTCTACAAATGGCGCAATTTCCTGCGTTACAAACAAATTTGTGCGCCTTTTGTGAAAGAAGCCGATGCTCACCACCGAAGCCGGTGCAAAATACCAGCTCAGCGACGCGTCATAAGACGTTACTTTTTCCGGCACCAAACCCGGATTACCAATCACGACCGGAGTATTTGGCCCCGTTGTAAACCGAACAGAGGTTTTCAGATCATTAAAATCGGGACGGTTGATATCCTGACCATAGCTTGCGCGAAGAACCATATCATTCCTCAAATCTGCCGCAAAATTAATCCGCGGCAACAGAAAACGATATTTGCCCGGCGTACTCACCTGCGTGATCGTACCACCGGCACCGATATTGTTGCCAAGCGAACTAACCTTTGAATCGACATAGCGCAGACCGGCATTCCCGCTGAAAATTCCCGCTTCAAAATTGAGTTGCCCATAAACCGCGTGGGTTGTCTCAGTGATTTTGTAGAAGGATTCCGGATCGAAGGTTGGATCGTTTAGAACTCGCCCGCCCGGCTGCGCCAGTAACGCCGCCTGCAATGTGGACAGCGTGCCGGCCTGATCAGAATAAGCGAGGTTCGGGTCGATGATCAGGAAATCACCGAAAAACAATGATCTGCCATCGGCTTTACCAAAATTTGAAGGTCCTGCAACCAGAAGCTGTGAGAAGGTTGATCCATTAGGACTATCGGCCAATGCAGATAGACCGATACTCGAACTAACTTCGTTAAACTCCGTCGACCTGTCGTTATACCGATATCCCCAGTCGAAGGACGTCAGGAAACCCGTCAAATCCTCGAGTTCGAGCGTGAAGTCCATACGACCTGTATATTCAACGTTTCTGTTGGTGTTGTTACTGACTGTCACGGCATCCAAAACGACGTTGTTTGGATCAAGGAGTTGCGCAACCGTCGGGGCAAATGCCGAGCTGGTATCGATCCCGAATGCCAACGACCCACCAGAGAGATCGTACGCGAACGGCGTACCGTTGTCATTCGCGGTTCCGGTAAGTGGCGTATTTGGGTTAATGAAGTTCAACGTCGTGCTAAGATCTGGAGTGCGCGAACTGGCCAGCGTGCGCGAACCTTCAATCCGCGCCTTGAATCTACCACTTTCCCATTCACCACCAGCCCGCAACAAATTGCTTTCGGTAAGCCGTGCGCCGGTATCGCTTGAGAAACGCAAATTTGGTTCATTCGGGACATTCGGCTGAAGCGTACCAGTTTCTGCCGCCTGGATGCTGCCCAGATCGACACCGCCGAGAGAACCGAAATTAACCGTTTCAAACGTATCGGGGACGTTGGTGTTGCGGACCGAACTTACACCTGAACCTTGAACTCTGGTGCTCTGTTGCTTGCGTTTTTGCTTATTATAGAAACCATCGACGTATAATTTCAGATTGTCCGACGGCGCCCATTCGAGCGAGCCGGCGAAATTGTAAGTCTCGTAATTAAAAATCTCGAACTCCTGGTTCAAGAACTGAATACCAAGATAATCGAAGTCCGGCCCGGGTCCACCCGCTGCCGTAACGCTGTCACCTTGCTCAATCAGGGTGTCCCGATCAACTCGAGGCCGTGATGATGACGCATCTTGCTTGGCATAGCTTCCGCTAAGGACAATGCCGATCTCGCCCGCGCCGGTATCCCAGTTTTTACCGAAACTTCCAGATATTCGGGGCTGAATGCTTTCCGACTGCTCGCTATATTCACCCTGAGCGCGGAATGCGATAAGCGTATCGCGTAGATCAAGGGGACGGATCGTCCGCAAATTGACAGTCCCGCCGACCGACCCTTCGGTCGTCATTGCTGTTGGCGCCTTAATGACCTCGAGCGATGCGATGATGGCTGCGTTGATATCTTCAAAGTTGATGCCCGTGCGGCCCGAACCGGAACCGACGGTGCCAACACCATTGATTTCGACGCGGTTATCATTGGAACCACGGATTTGAACTCCGGTACCGACGCCAGCGGTTCTGGTGATCTGAACACCGGTGATGTTTTCAAGAACCTCTGCAAGGTTTTGATCGGGCAGCTTACCAATGTCTTCAGCCTGAATAACTTCAACAAGGCTTTCAGCATTGCGCTTTTCGTCGAGCGCCTTCGCAAGCGAACCGCGAATCCCGGAAACAACGATGACATCTTCGCCAGAGTCAGGCGCGCTGGTCGTTGCCGCACTTTCAACGTCGCTGGAAGACTGCGCCCAAACCGGGGTCGCAATCATCGTCAGTGCGGTGCCAGTTAATAATGCTGCCAAAAGACGTTTTGCTTCAGTTTGTCGCGTCACTGATCCAGACGCAGCTGTCCCCGTCAATTTCATTCCATCCTCCCTTATGTTGTTTATTTTTATATGTGGCACAAGAATGACAATGTCATACCGATTCGTCAACCTATATTATATACCAATTGTACATACCTTTCATGCATACCAAATTTACAGGCCTTTCCGGGGTTAATCGCGGTCTGCAAGTGGTCCAAATTTACAGACGAAAATTATAGATTTCCATGATGTTGAAAATATTGGCCAACGGGTTCTGATCCGTTCAGCAGGCAATTGGTGCGCTAAACCAATGCCCGGGAAATTTCCTCCAGCCATTGCCGCCAGACAACGCCAGAATATTCCAGAACACCCACCAACAAGGAGATCGCCAGCGGTGGCAGCGACACATTATATCCATTCTCTCTCGTTCAATACGAATGGAATGGGGCGTAAAGGGTCGCCATCATTTGGTCCGACTATGGACTCGATATCAGCATCCCAGTCCCATTCGCCCACCCCTTCCGTGAACCTCTCTTCCTCGGCTTCGCACAGTGCTTTGTACCAATCACCAGCTATGGCCCCGCACTGTCTCGCAGTCAGGGTCACGGGGACAGCCGCCTTGGCTGCTCGGAGCAGTGATATCCGTTCTTCAATCGGAGAGAGCCAAGCGCCTAGCTCAGCCTTTGCCTGTTCTTCCGAGAGGGAGGCAGGCCAAGTCTTCTTTTCTTCGCGCTTTCTGTATGCGGTCCGTACGTCTGAGGGGATCACTTTTCGCGATGCCCAACGGCCCGACTTTGTCCTTGCCAGAGCGACCATTGCAATACCCATTTGTACCACCTCTTTGTACCTGAGGTGGCTAGAAACCCTTGGAATAACTGCAAGAACTTGAAAAGACTACGGAAAAATGGTGCTGCTAGAGAGAATTGAACTCTCGACCTCGTCATTACCAATGACGCGCTCTACCACTGAGCTACAGCAGCCGGACCATTTATATGCGCTGGTGATCACCGCCACGCAAGGCGGTTTCTACCGAACCGCGGGCCTAAGACCAAATGGTTACGATCTTGTCAAGCGGAGTTGCGTTTTTCACGGGAAAATGCATATAGGGGATATGCCAAAACCACAGCCTAAATCGGAAAAATTGCGCAAGGAAAGCGAAAAAGCCGAGCGCCTCGCTGCACAGCTCCGCGCCAATCTACGCCTCCGCAAGGCACAGGCGAAGCAGATGGTTCCCGGCGATACTAATACCAAACCTCAGCTCTAGGCGCTTGCTACCGTCCGTTCCGGCTTGATAATCTCGAAATCGCTGACCGCCTCGATGAATTTCGCAGACACCGGCGCGACCTCTTCGGTTGCCGGGTCAAACCAGACATAGGTCAGCTTGATAACATTGAGCAATTCGTCCCCGCGCAGGAGATGCACCAGCAGAGAATAGCTGGTCCGTCCGAAGCGGGTGATCCGCACCGCGATATCGAGCAGATCATCCGCCTTCGCCGACGCCCGATAATCGACATCGGCGTGGCGCACCCAGTTATCGCCGCCAAAATGGCGCGTGAAACTGCCGAGCATATCTTTATTGTCTCGCCGCCGATCCGCCGCCACCAGCGCGCGCATATATTCGGTCATGCCGATATCGGCAAAGGCAAGATAATGGGCATTAAAAACAATGCCCTGCAAATCACATTCAGCATAGCGCACGCGCAAAGGGGTGATCAGGCGAAACCCGTCGCGGGGATTTTTCTGTTCTGTCATGGCGCAGGCTCTTTCCCCAGCACCGCCTGGCTGTCAACCGGCTTTGCCGCCAACACCTTTAAAGCGGTGCGGTCTGTGCCTCCAACCATTCGCGTGCTTCGCCTTCGAGTTGCGGCGCAATCACCGCGCGGACCTTGGAGTGATAGTCATCGACCCACTGGCGCTGGCTCTGCGAAAGCATATCGACCTCGATCAGCTTGCGCTCGAGCGGCGCGAAGGTCAGCGTCTCGAAGCCGAGCATGGTTTGCTCGCCGCTTTCGATGACCCGTTCCTCAACGAGGAACAGATTCTCGATGCGAATTCCAAATTCGCCAGCCTTGTAATAACCAGGTTCGTTGGACAGAATCATACCCGGCTGCAGCGCCTCGCTAAGACCGCCACCGCCGGAAATTCGCTGCGGTCCCTCGTGGACGGACAGATAGCTGCCGACGCCATGGCCGGTACCATGGCCATAGTCGACACCATCGGCCCAGAGATACTGGCGCGCCAATATGTCCAGCTGTCCGCCGGTAGTACCCTTGGGAAACACGGCCTGATCGAGAGCAATATGGCCCTGCAACACCTGGGTATACCGCTTGCACATTTCTGCAGTCGGTTCACCGACCGCAACCACACGTGTAACATCGGTGGTACCGCCGAGATATTGCCCACCACTATCGACCAGATAAAGCGAGTTCAGCGCAATCGGCTGATTGGTTTCCTCGTTCACGCTATAGTGCGGCAGCGCGCCGTGATCGCCAGCGGCAGAAATCGTGTTGAAGGAGAGATCCTTCAGCTCGGGATTTTCCTCGCGAAATGCGCGCAGCCGGGCGGCGGCCGACAATTCGTCCAGTTCGCCCTTCGGAGCCTCGTTCGCCATCCAGTGCAGGAATTTGCTGAGCGCTGCTCCATCGCGCTTTTGCGCGGCCTTGTGGCCGGCAATTTCGGTTTCATTCTTGATCGCCTTGGCGAGAATCGTCGGGTCACGGTCCTTGACGATTGTCGCCCCGGCATTGTCGAGCGCTTCGAAAATGGCAGCTACAGACCGCTCCGGATCGACCGCAACGGTTTTGCCCGACATATCCGACAGAGCATCGGCCAACTCGTCATAATCACGGGTCTCGACATGATTGCCAAGATGCTCGCGTACCGTATCAGTCAGCTTCTCCGGCGCGACAAACAGGGTCGCGGTTTCGTCAGCACGGACGATGGCATAAGCCAAAGGCACCGGCGTATTGGCAATATCCTTGCTGCGGACATTGAAGAACCAGGCAACCGAGTCCAGCGCGGCGATGACAGTGGCATCATAGCCTTTATCCTTGAGCCATTCCGCAACGTCCGCCCGCTTGTCGTGCGCCGATTTGCCGGCATATTGATCGCTATGGACCGCCAGTTTCTCCGGCGAGCGTCGCGGCTGATCTTCCCAGATGGCGTCGACCGGATTATTTTGCACCGCAACCAGTTCTGCGCCCGGCTTTTTCAGCGCCTTTCTGGTGGTCTCAGCCCATTGGCGGGTGTGCAGCCAGCTGTCATAGCCGATTTTGGAGCCTTGCATCGCATTGGCAGCCAGCCATTCATGCGGTTTCTGATCCGCTATATTCACATATTCATAGAGTTTGCCGTCGACCTGATCACGGACCTGCACGACATAGCGGCCGTCGATAAACATGGCTGCCTTGTCTTTCAGCACGATCGCAGAGCCGGCCGATCCCCCGAAGCCGGTCAGCCAGGCCAGCCTTTGCGCATATTCGCCAACATATTCGCTCATATGCTCGTCGCAGATCGGTACGACAAAACCGTCGAGACCGTCTTTCTGCATCTGCTCCCGCAGGGCTGCGAGCCTTGCTTCATAAGTGGACATCAACACTGGCTGTGAAACTCCTTGAATTAGCTGCCTGGCAAACACATAGTTATTCAAGACGTTTTCCGCCACCCACTTCCCCGAAAAGAGGCGTCATGAAACAGTTATTCCTTTCGTTGATGGCAATCACCATATCGACCCCCACCCTTTCATCGGTTCCTGCCGATGCTCAAACTGAAACAGAAAAGACCATGACAGAAAAAATGGAAAATCCTCCGGTCGCCGAGCAGCGGCCTTATAGCTACCAACGCCATGGCTATACAGTCAGCGACCCCTATCACTGGCTGAAGGATCAGAGCTATCCAACGGTCGATGACGAGGATGTCCTCGATTATCTGAAGGCGGAGAACCGGTGGTTCGAACAGAATATGGAAGGGCAGAAAGCGCTGACCGAATCGCTGTTCGCCGAGATGAAAGCGCGGATCAAGGAAGACGACAGCTCGGTGCCGCAAAAGGATGGCGACTGGCTCTACTGGAGCAAGTTCGAAGAAGGCATGCAATATCGCCAGCACTGGCGCAAATCGGTCTCTGGTGGCGAAGACCAACTCATGCTCGACGAGAATATCCTGGCCGAGGGCAAGGAATATTTCCGTCTGGGCGCGGCGTCCGTGTCCCCCGATGGTCGCTTGCTGGCCTATTCCTATGATGACAATGGATCAGAGCGGTTTGAAGCCCGGATCAAGGACCTCTCCAGCGGCGAACTGTTGCCCGACATCATCCCCGGCACCTTGTCGAGTCTGGTCTGGTCCGCCGATTCCAAAATGCTGCTCTACGGCCTCGCCAACGAGCAATGGCGCACCGACAATGCCCGTCTCCATGTTCTGGGCAGCGATATCATCGATGATGTCGAACTATACCGCGAAGATGATGAAGGCTTTCGGGTCGGCATCGGCCTGACCCATTCGGAAAAATATATCGCGATCTCTACCGGCGATCACCAAACCAGCGAAGTGCGGCTGATACCCACCGACGATCCGCTGGCCGAACCGATATTGGTTTCCGCGCGGCAGATCGGCCGCGAATATGACGTCGAAGAGCATGACGGCATGCTCTATATCCTGACCAACGATGATCATGTAAATTTCCGGCTGGCCACCGCACCGGTCAGCGATCCGGACAATTGGACGACTTTGATTGCCGGTTCGGACGAATTTTATCTGACCGACATGACGCCGTTCAAGGATTTCTATGTCACCGAAGGCCGTGAAAATGGCCTCGATCAGGTCGAAATCCGCTCTTACGCCGATCCATCAAAGGTCGAGCGCATCGCGTTTCCCGAAGCCAGCTATAATGCCGGTCTGGACGATAATCCGGAATATGATGTGCGCAAGCTGCGGCTCAGCTATGAATCGATGGTCACGCCGGATACGGTCTATGACTATATCCTGGCCGACAAGACGCTCGAAACGCTGAAAGTACAGGAGATCCCATCCGGTTATGACGCCAGCCAGTATACCACCGAACGGTTGACCATCAAAGCCCGCGACGGCGCGATGGTGCCCGTCTCTCTGGTTTACAAAAAGGGGACCAAACTGGACGGCAGCGCGCCGCTCCATCTCTATGCCTATGGCGCCTATGGCTATGCTGTACCGCCCAGTTTCTCGACCACGCGGCTCTCGCTTGTGGATCGCGGGTTCGTCTACGCCATTGCCCATATTCGCGGTGGCGATGATCTCGGCCGCAACTGGTACCTTGATGGCAAGCTGACCAAGCGGACCAATACGTTCAATGATTTCGTCGACGTTGCCAAAGGCCTTATTGACAAGGGCTATACGAGCAAGGGCAGGATCACCGCCTCGGGCGGATCCGCTGGTGGCGAACTGATGGGCGCGATCGTCAA
>Ga0209345_10000542_pt1 | contig 47955 bp, 47 predicted proteins | sample Cruoilmetagenom7_FD_187294 | JGI IMG/M metagenome (GOLD analysis project Ga0209345, IMG submission 187294) | Oil polluted marine microbial communities from Coal Oil Point, Santa Barbara, California, USA - Sample 7 (SPAdes) (version 2) | ecosystem: Environmental > Aquatic > Marine > Oil seeps ... | reverse complement strand
TAGAAAATATACTCAAAAATTCCCTTCAATATTGAAAGTTAATTTTTAAAATACTAGAATATCAAAATAAAGAAGAATCAGCTGGCTTGTTCAGAGGGTTCAATCTTTTACTATTATATTGTGCTAATTATGTCACAAAAAAGCTTTGTAAAACAAATTTATTAGGATATACTTTCAATTCAAATTTTAAAGAAAGTGGGTGATGTGATATGCCTGGTATCGTACTACGCCATGATGATAACTTTGATGCATCTTACCGTCGTTTCAAAAAGCAGACTGACCGTAACTTAATAGTTACCGAAGCTCGTGCTCGCCGTTTCCACGAAACGGAAACTGAAAAACGTAAGAAGTTCAAAATTGCATCTCGTAAGAAAATGCTTAAACGTCTTTATATGATGAGACGTTACGAATCACGCCTGTAAGCTTAAGCCCTCGGGCTTAACTTATCCTCAAAACAACTCCAAACTCACAAACAAAATACGTTATATAGCTTACTATATAATAAACTATATAATGATTTCAAAGTCTCTATTTTCTATTATTAACAAAAGCCTCATATAGCTCTTCAAAGCCTGTCTCACTCGAGTTTTCAACAGATTTCATAATATCAATTGACTTTTTATACTCTCCATCTTTCCATAAAGAAACAGCTGATTTAATCCCTTGATGCACATTATCGTGGTGAGAGCTTACGCTGTTTATTACTTTACTCTCATTTTTTATTTTCTCTTTGTTCACATTAACCCATTCTCCAAATGCACAACTATTTTCATCAGGTATTGTAGGGTTTGCCTCATTAATAAATGCGTTATATCCAGAAAGTTTAAGTAGAATATGGTCTAACTTACCCTTTCCGATACCGCTCTCATTTGTAATATTCTCAGTAATATCAGAAATCTTGTGCGAGTTATCAATAACAGTGCCAAGCTCTTCAAAAAATATTGCAAGAGTATCTGTCATATCATTCGTATTTGTTCTAAAGAGATCTGAAATATCTTGTATCTCTGAGGTATTTTGCTTAAGTTGACCAATACTAATCTCAACCTCTTGTGTCGCTTTTTGCGTTCTCTCAGCAAGTTTACGCACCTCATCTGCAACAACAGCAAACCCACGTCCATGTTCCCCTGCACGTGCGGCCTCAATAGCTGCATTTAATGCAAGAAGGTTTGTCTGATCTGAAATGTCTTTAATAAGGTTGATTATCTCACCTATAGAAGCCACACTGTCATTAAGTGAAACTGCTCCAGAGTTTAGGTTGGCTGCCTCTTGAGCGATTTGCTCAATAGAGTTATTGATTGTTTCACCCTGATTTTGCACCGTCTCTATTCGAGTACTCGTTTTACTGTTTAAGTCACCTGCTTCTTCAAGAGAATCGACCGTGGAATACATAATGTTTTTCACAAAAGTAACACCGCTTTTATAAGATTCTAAAAGCATCTGTATAATATCTTCTCTTGCTTGCATATTTTCAGAACTATGCGTACTCTCTAGTGTTTTATTTTGCTCTTGTAGTTTCTCTTTGAGATCAGTAATCTCTAGCTCTAATAAACTCTTCTGAGACTCTAAATCTTTTAACTTTTTTTTGTCCTCATCACAATTACTAAATAGTCCCATATCTCATCCTTTTATTATATATCTTTGAACAAGATTACAATAAAATTTCTAATACAAACCTTAGATATTCTAATTAAACCTTCCAACTATTATATTGAGGTTAAAGCCTATAAACAGGGTACAACAAGCCTTAACTAAAGAGAACTATTTTAAAAATACTACTTATAATTTTCCGTATATTTCATTGTAAAATGAGAGCGCATATCTATCACTCATACTTGCGATATAATCTGCCACAATACGATGTTTTTTTCTGTAATCAAGCTGTTGATAATAAAATTCTGGAAGCATCTTTTCCTCTTCCATTAAGGCACGGTAAAGTCCTTTTATCGCCTGTTTTCCAGCATACATTTTAGTCACTATCTTTTTGTGCTGGTACATTTTTTGAAAAAGTATCTTTTTTAATTTTTTAATTTTTGTTTCTAGGAGTGGCTCAAACCCTATAGGAATTTGGCTTTTAGAGTCCAGTGTAGCACTCAAAACTTCACCAGTCTGTATATTCTGCTTTGAGTGTTCAAGAAGAGAGTAGACAAGATGGTTTATAAGATGCGAGCTAAAACGGTAACGGAACATCTCATCATTCTCTTGTCCTACTCCTTCCTCGGCTACTTTTTCGAGTATCTCTTGAATTAACTCACTCTCTTTTAAGTCCTCAAAACTAATGAGTCCAGAGTGGACGCCATCGTCAATATCATGACTCATATAGGCTATCTCATCAGCACGGTCAACTACCATTGCTTCTATAGATGGGTGTGTATCTAAGTTAAACTGTTCATGGATAGCCTCTGGTAAAAAGCTTTTTCTGTATGGAAAAGAGTGTTTTAAAATTCCCTCTAGGGTTGCAAATGTAAGGTTAAGACCATGATAGCCTTTATAGCGTTTCTCTAAAGCAGAAACAACCCTAAAACTCTGAAAATTGTGCTCAAACCCGTTCTTAAACCCATCCGCTTTGAGGCACTCATCTAAAGTATCTCCACCCACATGCCCAAAGGGAGTATGCCCTAAATCATGAGCAAGTGCTATCGCTTCAGCTAAAGACTCGTTAAGTCCAAGGTTTGATGTAATAGAACGAGCAATTTGCGATACTTCTATGGAGTGTGTGAGACGCGTACGAAAGAAATCACCCTCTTGATTTAAAAAGACCTGCGTTTTATACTCCAGTTTTCTAAAAGAGCCTGAGTGAATAATTCTATCTCTATCACGAGCATAAGGGTTTCTAAAATCTTTATCTATTTTGTGAAATCTATCACTTGCTAACATCTCTGAGTTACGCTTTTTTAATAAATTCTGTTTTTATAAAAATCTTTGTTCCGTTTACTCTTCCCTCAACATGAGTTGGATCGTTTGGAGCAAGACCAATACGAGTAACTGTTGTCCCACGCTTAGCCGTAAAACCAGCACCTTTTACCTCTAAATCTTTTAAAATTACAATACTGTCTCCAGCTTGAAGCTCAACACCATTTGAATCTTTATAAACAAGCTTATTTGCCTCTGCATTTACAGTTTGCTCAGCTAACTTTAACTCCGACTCTTCTAAGTACATCATGTCTATCATATCTTGACGTCCTAGTCTGCTAAAAAGGATGTATGACATAATCTTAACAGCTGGCGTTTCACTCCACATTGCATCACTCAGACAGTTGAAGTGGTTTTCATCTAAATCTCCACTCTCTATCTGACTTTTACAATTTGAACAGACATAGAGTGACTGCTCAACAGTTCCATCACTTATCGGTAACTCTATTGTGCTCAATCCTTCACTGTTTCCACACAATTCACATACACCATTACTTCTTGCTTCTAAACTCATTTATATTTTCCTTTTTTATTAAGAGTGCTTTATTACAGTTCCCACACCTTCACTTGTTAATATTTCAAGTAAAAGTGAGTGCTCAACTCGTCCATCGATGATATGGGCTTTTTCAACGCCACCATGTATCGCTTCAAGACATGCATCAACCTTAGGTATCATACCGCCATGAATAGTCTCATCTGCCTTATACCCTTCAATCTCTGCTTCTGTTAGAGTTGGTAGGAGGTTTTTATCTTTATCTAAAACACCAATGATGTCAGTCATAAAAACTATCTTTTTTGCACCTAGTGCAGCTGCTACTCTACTTGCACACAAATCTGCATTTACATTAAATCCAGGGTGATTTACTGCATCTCCAGAAGCTATTGGTGCTATGACAGGGATGAATTTGTCTTCAATGAGTTTGTGAATAACCTTAGAGTCTACATCTACAATCTCGCCAACCAAACCATATTTGCCATCTGCTTTGGGCTTCGCTTTTATGAAGTTTGCATCTTTTCCAGTTACTCCAAGTGCCTTTGCACCATGAACATTCAAAAGTGTCGTTATTTCATTATTAATATTTCCACTTAGAACCATCTCTACAACTTCCATAACCTGCTCATCAGTCACACGCATGCCGTCTACAAACTCACTCTGGATTTCAAGTTTATCCAGCATGGCGTTTATTTTATTACCACCACCATGAACAATTACAGGTTTAATACCTACAAGGTAGAGTAAAATAATATCTTGAGCAAACTTATCTTTTAGCTCGGGATTTATCTGCGCTGAACCACCATACTTAATTACAAATGTTTCATTTGCAAACTTTTTTATATAGGGAAGTGCCTCAAGAAGGGTTTTAGCTGTCTCAATCTTCTTTATCATTTTTATCCTTACTAAACTTGATTATATTCTCTTTACTCTCTTGCTTATCTTTTGTTTTATTAAAGGCCTTTTCTGCCTCTGCTTCACTATAGTTTCTACACTCCTGAGGGACTGTAGCATGTGGATCAGAAGCTATTTGGTCACACATAGTTGCATTAAAGGTCACGCTAGAGCATCCCGCTAACGCAAAAACTGTTATCAAGTATATTTTCAACATAAAAGCTCCTTTATGATTTGCTTTTTATTATTAGGTCTAAATATTTTTTCGGTGTAACGCTCATCATCTCTTGAGCCAACCAACGAATTTGAAAAAATGCAGCGCCACTATCTCTAAGAGTAAAGTAGTTTTTCAGACTTCTTAGGTTAAAAGTGACAACCATATCTACTTTTACATTATCAGAGATAATATGCTTAAATGCATCCCCAACATTGCGTTTTTTCTTACCGGATTGGAGTGCATCGAAAAGCTTTTGTGCATCTCCCTCCAACTCTTGTATGAAAGGGATAGAACTTTTTGCAACCGCAATAGAGTGAAAATCTTCTACAACTTTTGATTGGTACTCTAGTTTGTCATAAATTGCACCAATTTCAAGTCTATTGTAGTCTTTATCTGTAGTTACAAACATATCAAAACTCATAACTGTATCTATGAAAAAATCTTTTGTCCCACCATGTCTTGAAGCGACAAAAGCATTAATTACGGAACTCATAGTATAGCGCGTACTTCTCACAGAGATAGCTTGAATACGGTGACGAGCATGCTCTTGTAAAACGCCACGAGAAGTGCCACGTACCAAAAAGCTAAGATTTGCATGCTCTAAGATAGAGTGGTGAAAGTATGTCCAAGCCAAATCATCTAAAAGGTTAGAGTCTTCAATATTATTTAACTCATCACACATTGCTGCGTCTGGAAGATTGTGTTCAATATTTTGAATAACTTGGTTTTCACTATTTTCAAATGAGTCATAACAGGTTCTTGCAGCTGCTTCTGCGACTCCAATACCTGTATCTTGAAGTAAAACGACCTCTGGTTTGCTATATTTAATACCGTACATATCTTCCATAATCACACCCTAAATTTAGTTAATACTATTTTACTCTTTTATTTCTGTACACCATCTAAAACAGGAACAAAGTCACACTCATCTAACTCTTCTTCCTCTATTGATGTGCCATTTTTAATAAAACGAGTTATCACCTGCTTGTTCCCTTTTTGCATCGGAGCGAGCAGTATGCCACCATCTGCCAACTGTTCAAAAAGTTTTTGAGGTATCTCTTTTGCCGTAGCTGAGAATAGGATTCTATCATATGGCGCATACTGAATCCAGCCATTTTGCCCATCATCTGTTCTTGTGTGAATATTGTTAATATTTAATTTTCTAAATCTCGCTTTTGCTTCAAGCATTAATGGCTCAATACGCTCAATAGAAAAAACACCACGAAATAGATGAGATAAAACCGCTGCCTGATACCCACTACCACAGCCGACTTCTAAGACTCTATCTGCTCCTCTTGGAACGAGATACTCAGTCATCATGGCCACCGTAAGAGGTGAACTTATCCACTGCGCTGAGCTCAGTGGAAGTGCATCTAACTTATAGGCATTATGTCTAAAGCCTGTTGGGACAAAGGCTTCTCTGTTTGTCTTTGCTATCGCCTCTTGTATCTCTTGTGAAAGGGGGAAAACTCTGTTGCACTCTTGTGCCATATTTGCTGTTTTTGTTGCTGTTATTCTATCCAATTATTCTATCCCTACATCCATATATCTTCTCATTAAACTTATCCCCTTTTTACTATACTCAAGCTCTAAGCAAGGCTTATTCCCGTTTCTTTGTACTTCACCCTGCGGTGTAATAATTCCACTCATTTTGGTACACTCTGTATCTTCTGAGTCACTTGCCACTACATAACACTGATTCATAATAGCAAGAGACTGTGTGAGTGATTTAAAATGCTCCCCTCTTAAAACTCCCCAGTATGATGGAATGGCTATAACATCTGCTCCTTCTGATTTTTGCCACAACTCTTTAAAGCGCAGCTCAAAACAGATAAGTATCGCTATTTTCACTCCATCTACTTCGATGATTTTAATATCATCATCACTCCCTTCACTCATGAACTTATGCTCATCACCAAAACGAAAAAGTCTTGCTTTAGCGCGTTCATACACAACTTCACCATTATGAAAGACCTTAGCAAAGTTAAAAATTTCTCCATCTCTTTTTTCTATAACTGTTACTATAACTGTTTTATGCAAAGAGGCTTTTTCTAACGCCTCTGTAGCAATTGATGCGAACTCGGTTACTGCATCAAAATTCTCATAATCAAAAGCTGTTAAACAGACTTCAGGAGCAACAATTATAGAGTTGTTTGGTCGCTCATTTATAAGTGTTAGAAGTGTTTGTAGATTGTTGTTATAGTTTGGGGTTGTTTTAAAAAGAAGTGAGCAGAGCGTACACTCGCTCTCTCTACCAGTCATCATCAAAGCTGATGCTACCTTTTGAGTAGTTTGATACTGTACCCTCAAAGAAGTTTGTTTTTTGGTCATTAAATTTTGCAAAGTCATCTACCCACTTAATAGGGTTTTCGACATTATAAATTTTCTCAAAACCAACAGAAGTAAGTCTATCATCTGCTAAATATTGTATATACTGCTCAACTATCTCATCAGTAAGACCTAAAATCTGTCCTTGAGTAATATATTTACCCCACTGAGTTTCTAGTTTTACTGCCTCTTTAAACATCTCAATCACTTCAGCTCTTAACTTCTCACTAAAGAGATCAGGTCTCTCTTTTCTCAATGTGTTAATAAGGTTTTGAAAGAGAACAAGGTGTGTAACCTCATCTCTTTGAATAAATCGAATCATCTGTGCAGAACCTAACATTTTCCCTGAACGAGCAAGTGTGTAGATGTAAGTAAACCCGCTATAAAAGTAGATGCCCTCTAAAATTTGATTTGCAAAACATGCTTTTACAAAGTTATACTCTGATGGATCTTCGGCTAGTTCTTGATAGACAGCTGCGATTGCATCATTTTTACCTTTTAGCATCATATCGCGACGCCATAACTCATAAATCTCCGCTGAGTTTGTTGAGATGCTATCAACCATAACAGCATATGACTGTGAATGAAGTGCCTCTTCAAATGACTGACGCACTAAAATCAAATTAATCTCTGGAGAAGTCACATAAGGATTCACATTGTCAATAAGGTTGTTTGTTTGAAGAGAATCCATAAAAATAAGTTGTGAAAGCGCCTTATCATAAGCCGTCTTTTCAGCATCTGTAAGATTTTTATAATCATTAACATCCCGAGTCATATCTACTTCTTTGGGAAACCATGTGTTATTTAACATTACTTCCCAAAGATTGTATGCCCACTGATACTTAATATTGTTGAGCTCAAAAATACCCGTTGGATTACCACCAAAAATTTTTCTATCGTTTACGTTTTCTGTCGAATCCGGGTTGTATATCTGTTTTCTTTTCATTATGATAGCTCCGATTATTTTTATTAAAGTATATGATTATATCCATCTATATATAAAAATTGGATAAGATTTTAAGAACTAATAGGATTACACAATGAGTGAAAAATTTAAACCTGCTTTTGGACTTCAAAACAGACATATTCAAACTCTTTACCCCTCTTTTTTTAGAAAGTCTCTAGATATAAAAATGGAAATAGAGAGGTTTGAACTTGAGGATGGTGATTTTCTTGATTGCTACTGGCACGAAAAACCAAAACAAGGCTCTAACAAAGCAATTGTTATCCTTTTTCACGGTTTAACTGGTTCGTATAAATCTCCCTATATTCAAGGTACTATGCAAAGATTAGCTCAAAATGGTTTTGCCTCTGTACTTATGCACTTTAGGGGTTGCTCAGGGGTTGCTAACAGACTTCCACGCTCTTATCATAGTGGTGAAACTGCCGATGCACATACTTTTCTTCAGAGTGTACACACTGATTTCCCTAATTCAAAAATATTTACAGTAGGCTATTCACTTGGCGGAAATGTGCTCTTAAAACTTCTAGGAGAGCTTGGTGAAAACTCTCTTATTAGTGCAGCTATTTCCGTCTCTGCTCCTATGCAACTAGATATCTGTGCTACACATATGAACAAGGGGTTTTCAAAATTTTACCAACATATCTTACTCAAAGAGTTAAACGCAACACTAAAGAAAAAATATGATACCTTAGATATGTATTCACACTTAAATCTACAAAAAAAAGATATTAAAAATTTAAAAACATTTTGGGAGTTTGATGATGCTTATACAGCACCTATTCATGGGTTTATTTCAGCAAAAGATTACTATACACGATGCAGCTCTAAACAGTATCTCAAAGAGATAAAAACACCAACGCTTATTATTAACTCACTGGATGACCCATTTATGACGAGTGAAGTTCTACCAAATTCTCAGGAACTCTCTGAATATATTACATTTGAAATTTCAAAAAGTGGAGGGCATGTTGGTTTTGTTGGGGGAAGTTTTTTCAAACCAGAGTATTGGCTTGAAAAAAGAGTGATTGATTACTTTACTGCCTCTTGAGCATTCACTTCATTATACCCTTCATTGCCATGCTCTTTAGCCCATTCACTCGCTGACTCATCTAAAGACTTCACTGTCTCATTTTTAAAATCAGTTGCGGTGTAACCTGTTTCATGTGAATAGACAATATAGATACCAAGAGCTAACATAAGAAGCGCTAGCTTAGAGTTATGGTTTTGAAAAAACATAAAAGCCATTACAGCAACAACAACTAAAGAGACCGGGTATAACCATCCATCCATTATATATCCTTGATTATTTATCACGTAGTATAACATATATGTGATTATTTATAGAAAAAAGAGAAGAGGGGACTACATGCCAAAAGACATGTAGAAGTTAAAAGCTATTACTTACGAGAGTTACGTTTTCTCTCATTTTCAGTTAAGAATTTTTTACGGATACGAATAGACTTAGGAGTCACTTCAAGAAGCTCATCATCTTCAATCCACTCTAGAGCACGCTCTAGTGACATATCTTTATATGGTACAAGCTTAACAGCTTCATCAGCTCCACTTGAGCGTACATTTGATTGTGCTTTCCCTTTAATAGGGTTAACAACAAGGTCATTAGTACGTGAATGCTCACCAATAATCATACCCTCATAAACTTCCGTCTGAACACCGATGAAAAGAACACCACGGTCTTGAATACTAAATAGTGAAAATGCAAGTGTTGACCCTGGAGTCATAGAGATTAGTGCACCGTAAGAACGTGAATCAACACTACCAGTAAATGGACGGAACTCTAAGAAAGAGTGATTCATAACACCCTCACCTTTTGTATCTGTTAAGAACTGTCCACGGAATCCAATGAGTGCACGAGCTGGGATTTCAAACTCAATACGCTGGAAACCTTGACCCATTGGAAGCATAGATTTCATCTCAGCCTTACGTTTACCAAGACGCTCAATAACACCACCAGACAAATCTTCAGGAACATCAATAACTAAATGCTCAAATGGCTCACACTTCACACCTTCAATCTCTTTAACAATAACTTCTGGACGAGAGATTGAAAATTCAAAATCTTCACGACGCATGTTTTCAGCAAGTACTGTAATTTGAAGTTCGCCACGGCCTGATACTTTAAATTTACCCTCGCCAACAACTTCAAGTTTCATCGCAACGTTAGTGTTCATCTCAAACTCTAAACGCTCACGAAGTTTATTTGAAGTTACGTGTTTACCCTCTTTACCAGCTAAAGGAGAGTCATTTACAGCAAATACAACTGTAAGAGTAGGCTCTTCAACGTGCATAGGGTCAAGTGCTACAGGGTTCACAGGATCACAAACAGTATCCCCAACATCAACCGTCTCCATACCAGCAAATGCAACGATGTCACCAGCTTCTGCTTGATCAATCTCCATACGGTTTAGACCATGGAAACCGATAAGTTTAGAAATTTTACCCTTTACAAGTTCACCGTCTGCTTTTGCAAGCATAATGTTGTCACCTTTGTTTACCGTACCATTAAAAATTCTTGATATTCCGATTTTTCCAACATAGTTATCATAATCAAGTGTAAATACTTGTGATTGAAGTGGATTTTCTGCGTCACCCTCTGGCTCTGGAACGTGACTTAAAATAGTTTCAAAAATACACTCGAAGTTTCCATCAGGATCATCCATATCCATTTTTGCTATACCATCACGTGCCGCTGCATAGATGATTGGGAAGTCTTGCTGCTCATCTGTTGCATCCATATCTGCAAAAAGATCAAACATCTCATCTGCAACTCTATCACAATCAGCAGAAGGTTTGTCAATTTTATTGATTACAACAATTGGCATCTTTCCAAGTGCTAACATCTTTTTACAAACAAACTTTGTTTGTGGCATAACACCTTCATAAGCATCAACAAGTACTAAAACACCATCAACCATCTTAAGAACACGTTCAACTTCTCCACCAAAGTCAGCGTGACCCGGAGTATCAATGATATTAATTTTGTAGTCTTTATAACGAATAGCTGTATTTTTAGAAAGAATCGTAATACCACGCTCTTTTTCTAAGTCATTGCTATCCATAGCTCTTTCATCATGTTGTTCATGAGAGCCAAATGTTCCAGATTGCTCTAGTAGCCCATCAACCAATGTCGTTTTACCGTGGTCAACGTGAGCGATAACGGCAATATTTCTAATTTTTTGCATAAGTTTCCTTGTTTTGCTTCTCTACTCTTAGGTAAGTGAAATACCTAATGAAAGCTTTAGGGTAAAAATTTTCGCGATTATACCCAAATAAACATTATATATGTGTGAAAGATACAACATACTTATAGTATTAACCTTTTTATTACCAAAAGAGCCTTAATAAAGAACTATTCGTATTAATATGTTATGATATTTTATTACTCAGATAAGTAGGGAAGAACTTTTTCAGATTAAAAAGTAAAAACCAAATAAAGAATTAACAAATGATTGACTATTCAGATAAACTAGATACTATATTTGATAAACTTCTTACTCTCTCTATTAAGCCTGTTATTGTTGGTGGTTTTGTAAGAGATTTTTTACTACAAGAGGCGTCTAAAGATATAGATATTGAGCTCTATGGCATAGAGTCATATTCTGAGTTAGAAAAAATCTTAGAAGAGTTTGGAAGTGTGAATAGTGTTGGTAAAAGCTTTGGTGTGTGCAAGTTAACTCTAGATGATTTAGATTTAGATTTTTCACTTCCAAGAGTCGACTCTAAGGTATCAAAAGGGCATACAGGGTTCGCGGTAAAAATTGATACATCACTTGATTTCAAAGAGGCTACTAGTAGACGAGATTTTACTATAAACGCTATTGGGTTTGATGTTGAGACTCATCAGATTTTAGACCCATTTCATGGTGTTGATGATTTGAAAAATAGAATTTTAAGAGCTGTTGATTTAAATAAATTTGGTGATGACCCTCTTCGGGTACTTAGAGCTGTACAGTTTAGTTCAAGGCTCCACTTCGCTCTTGATGATACTCTTTTTACTCTCTGTAAAGATATGATTGATAGCAATCTTTTAGATGAGCTTCCTAGGGAGAGAATATTTTTAGAGATAGAGAAACTTCTCCTCAAATCATCTTCACCCTCTGCTGGCATTGAACTACTCAAAAGACTCGGTGCTTTTAATCTCTTTACACAGCTCAAAGAGTTGACACAAGAGGATTATAAGAGTACCTTGTGCGCTCTTGATAAAATGAGCTCTTTAAGAGGCACCCATGAGCTAAGAAACACTCCACTCATGTTATCTCTCTTATGTTATAAGCTAAAGAGTAAGAGTTATGAAACATTTTTAGCCAAACTCACCACAAATAGGAGTTTAATAAAGAGTGTGTTAGCTATTGTTGGTAATCAAAATAGTTTAGATTATAGTAAATTTATTGATTATGACATTTATCTACTTGCCACGAAAGTTAACATTGAAGAGTTTACTCTTTTTTCTCAAGCGATAACGGACTCCAAGAGTATGCTCGATAATATTTCAAGACTCACAACTAGGGCTAAAGAGCTAGGGGTATTCAATGCAGAAGCTAAAGCCTTGCTTCAAGGAAGAGATATATTGTATTTGGGCATAAAACCATCAAAAGAGTTTTCAACTATTTTAGATAGAGCATATTTAGCCCAAATCAGTGGCCAATTTAAAACTAAAGAAGAGGGCTTAGTCTGGTTAAAGGAGCTCCTATCCACCTAAAACATCTGTTTTTCTACTTAAGGCTGATTGCTTATTAACATTCTCTATAGCAAGGCCTATAGCATCTTTAAATCTTGAAGCGTATATATCCTTATGCTCTTTGTCATATGCGTCTATAAGCTCTTCATAGACAACTATAAACTCCTGTAGAAGTTCTACTATCTCTACACTCATATGTATGTTCTTGCAGATAAGAAGAACTAAATCAAAACCTTTTTTCTTTTTGGAATCCATATCATCGGCTTGAAGATAAAGTTGAGAACTCTTTTCATCGATTTTTGTAAGTCTTTTCATAACCTCTTCGATGCCATCTTTAGATACAGCCAAAGATGTCACCTTGTTATTCACATAGCTTCTCATCTCACTTAAGTTCATTTTAGAAACTTTAGTAGCTAATTCGGAACTTTTCTCTTCCCCTTTTTTGTTTTTACCTAAAAGTTTTTCAAACATATCTTATCCTTAGCTTATCTTAGAGCTATCTATCTCTATTACAGTGTGTACATTCCCTCTTGGATTATAGTCTGCAACTACTTTCATATATTTTGGTTTTAACTTTCTATCTAAAATCTCATATATCTCATTTGCAGAGTTTTCATGAGATACATGTTTATCACGAAACGAGTTTATATATAGCTTTATTGCTTTAAGCTCAACTACCCACTCATCTGGTGTATATTCTAAGTATATGGTCGCATAGTCTGGATAACCACTTCTGGGGCATAGACATGAAAACTCAGGAAGCGTCATTTTTATAAGGTAATCGCGCTTATGCTCATTAGGCCATATCTCTAAATCTTTCTCTATATCAAACTCATTAACTATTTTTTCACCATATTTCATTCTAATTTCCTCTCTAAATTCTTTCTTTTAAATCGGCTAAATACTTGCCTTGTATAAAGTCTATATTCATTTTTTTAGCAATCTCTAAAGACGCTTCATCCTCAATGTTTTTTATCCAGGTCTTTATTCCCTTCTCTTGCGCCATAGTATTAAACCCACTCATTATGCTATTGTTTTTTTTATCTTTTATCCCTTTGGAGTAATAGGAGTCAAACCTTACAGCATCAATATCTAACTCTCTTAAGTATAAAAAGCTAGTTTGTGTAGAGCCTAATCTATCAATAGTGATAAGAACACCAAGAGATCTGAGTGCGTTTAATATAGAGTTGAACCTACTTGTGTGTGAATAGTACTCTTGCTCGCTCAGAATAAACATTATATTTTTTCTAACACCACTGTTATCTTTTAAAAGCTCTTTTGCGTGGGATAAAAAGATTTCATTTCTTATGGATGCAGGCGATACATTAATCGCATAGATATTATCATTGTCTGCATAGTTTTTCACAGCATGCTCTAAAACAATTAAGTCAAATGCCACAGATAAGCCCAGTTTGTTTATAACTTTCATATATCGCTTAGGATATAGCACTTTAGCATCTGAGGTTTTTAATTTTACAAAACACTCTTTATAGATTGCCTCTTTATCTTCAAAAACATCTTGCGTTGCGACCATAATACTTTTATCATTAATTGCATTTATAATATATGATTCCAATTCACTTGGATCTATCTTTTCTTCGCCATATTGTGTTTTTATTTTTTTATTTTTTTCTTGAAGTTCAAAAAGGTTTTCCACCATATAGTTGAGTTCACTAGAGTAGCTTGTATCAGTAATGGCAGCAGATATTTTTACCTCTATGTCGTTTACTTTAAACTCGCCTGATTTAAGAGATAACAGTTCTACCATAGTGTTGTACTTCTCTTTCTCTCCCTCTAAGCCAATTATGAAATCTCCACCTTTTATGTGCCCTAATGGAAAATTATTTATATTTTCATTTTTAAAATATTTTCCTACCCACTTGGCGACTTCATACAGTGTTTTATCACCATTTTTAAGACCATATTGTGTATTAATATCATGAAGATTTTCTATAGTTATGAGTACCAAAGAGTACTCTTTTTTATCTTTTATCTCTTTTTTTAAATAGCTATAGAGATACTCTCGAGTAAATGTTTTACTCACATCTTCAGTAATTTTTACATCAAAACCACTATATATTAAGTATAAAATAAAATAGATGCTAAATGCAACAAGAAGGATAAGTTCAATGTAAAAAGAGAAGTGTAAGTTCTTATAGTTTGTTATCAAGGAGCTTGATATGAGTGCAACAACAAGAGCAAAGATAGGAAGTCCTATTCTAAGTGCTAACCTAAAACGGTACTCTCTCTCTTTGGTCTGCGGGAGTAACATTAGAACCCTTAAACGTCTAAGTGTTTAACGTCTTTAGCGTGAGTCTCGATATAGTTACGACGAGGCTCAACTTCATCACCCATAAACAGAGTGAAGGCATCAGAAGCAACTTCTGCATCTTCAATAGTCACTTGAAGAAGTACGCGGTTTTCAGGAGTCATTGTAGTCTCCCAAAGTTGCTCAGGATTCATCTCACCAAGACCTTTATAACGTTGGATATAAGCACCTTTTTTAGCATAATCTTTAATAGCCTCAAGCTCTTCGATTATATCATTATCAAAACTCAAATCCCACTCTTGAATCTTTTTGAAAACATAATTAGCTTCTGTGAAATGTGGTGCAGAAAAGAGGTCATCATTTATTAGTAGCTCTTCCATCCCCCCTTGTGTTTGAACAAAAAGGTGAATCTCATTTGTCTCTTTATCTATCGTTTTAGTAAGTATGTTGTTCTCTATTGAAGTTAAAAACTCTTCAACTTTTACAAACATCTCATCTGCACCAAGTGAAATAAGGTCTGGGTTTTCAATAAAGTGACGGATTAAATCAACAAGTGCATATCTTCTATCGAGTGCCTCAAGAGAACCTGCGTAGTGATCTACCATCTTAAAAAATGCAACTAAGTCATTGTGTCCTACACTCTCCATCTCTAAAGACTCTACGCCATTGTCTATTAAGAAATCGTTCATCTGACGGTCATCTTTAAAGTATATCTCTTTTTTTCCTTTTTTATAACGATAGAGTGGTGGCTGTGCTAGGTATAAATACCCTTTTTCAACTACACTACGGAAGTGTCTAAAAAAGAATGTCAACAGAAGTGTCTGAATGTGAGAACCATCAACATCAGCATCGGTCATAATAACGATTTTATGATAACGAAGTTTCTCTTCATTATACTCTTCACCAATACCACAACCCATTGCTGTAATCATGTTTGTAATTTCATCAGATTTTAGAATTTTTTCTAATCTTGCTTTTTCAACATTTAAAATCTTACCCTTAAGTGGTAAAATCGCTTGAAAAACACGATCTCTACCCATTTTAGCTGAACCGCCTGCAGAATCCCCTTCCACCAGATAGAGTTCACAGATAGAGGCATCTTTACTTTGACAATCAGCCAATTTACCTGGAAGTGTACCAACACTCATAGAATCTTTACGACGTGTAAGTTCTCTTGCTTTTTTAGCGGCTTCACGACCACGTGCAGCCATAAGAGCTTTTGAAACTATAGCTTTTGCTTGAATTGGGTTTTCTTCAAAATATTTAGATAACTCTTCACCTGTTGCTTTTTGAACAAGTGGTCTTACGTAAGTATTTCCAAGTTTCCCTTTTGTCTGACCTTCAAATTGAGGTTCAGGAACACGCGCTGAAACGATTGCAATTAGTCCCTCTTTTACATCATCTCCAGAGATTTTTACATCTTTCTCTTTAGCTGCACCATTTTTGGCATTATAATTAGATATTACACGTGTAAGAGCTGCACGAAAACCTGCTTCGTGAGTACCACCATTTGGTGTACGGATATTATTTACAAAAGATGAGAGTTTTTCATCATAAGCATCATTGTACATTAAAGCTATATCAAACTCTATATCTTCAATTTTTGCAGAGAATGAATAGACATCAGCTATCATAGTTTTTTTATTCATGTCAGCAACATATTGTGCTATACCACCCTCAAAGTGATATTCTTCTTTTGTATCTGTTCTCTCATCAACAAATTTGATTGTAATAAATGGATTTAAATATGCTAGCTCTTTAAATCTTCTAGATAAGTATTCATACTCAAAAGTTATCGTCTCTGTAAAAATTGATGGATCTGCTGCAAACTCAATAGTAGTACCCGTTTTACGAGTCTTCCCAGTAACAGTTAAAGCTTCTTGAGGAATACCCTCTTTAAAGTTTTGCTCATGAATCTCTCCACCTCTGTGAATAGTCATTTTTAAATCACCCGAGAGTGCATTTACAACAGATACACCAACACCGTGAAGACCACCAGATACTTTATAAGTATCTTTATCAAATTTACCACCAGCATGAAGCACAGTCAAAACAACTGTCGCTGCAGACATCCCTTCAGTAGGGTGCATATCAGTAGGAATACCACGTCCATTATCAGAAACTTTACATGTTCCCTCTTTTGTAAGTATAACAGTGATAGTATCACAATGACCTGCCATTGCTTCATCAATAGAGTTATCAATAACCTCGTAAACTAAGTGGTGAAGACCACGATGTCCTGTATCACCAATATACATACCAGGACGCTTTCTAACAGCTTCTAATCCCTTAAGGACTTTAATATTACTAGCACCGTAATTTTGTTCCATTTATAATACTCCGTTAGCCATTTTAGGCATAATTATGTATATTCTATCCAAAATAACCTAATAAAAAGTTTTAGTTAACTCTTTTTTTTATGCTCTATTTAAAACTGTATGAAAGTATTAAAAATCCATACCCTTTATAATCCTTATATTTGCCTCTTTGTTCATAATCTTTTGAATAATAATTGTGTTGATAATCTATAGAAAAATTTTTATATCTAGCTGTAATACCAACGCTCAAATAGAGATTAAAATAGTTTCTATCAACTTCATACCAATCATCTAAAAAGATATCTTTTGCTACTAAGTTTGTTCCCGTTGCAAAATTCAAACATAGAGTCCATTTTGACAGATCATCAACTATAGTTTTAGTCTCCATAGGAAGTGATGAAAAACTTCCCTCATTCATAGAGTTTGTTCCAAAATCTTTAGGAATATTAAAACCTACTCTATATTGAGCTCCGGCTGATGCTTTCATAGAGGCATTTCCAAAATTAATACCAGAATATGGAATTAAAATACTCTCTACATTAGAAATATTTGGTAAAACATAACGCCATTTATGCATATAGTTTAACTGAAGTATAAAGCTGTTTTCGAGTTGATTATCCCATCCGGAGGCATCATGTGCATCGATGTGCTTATGAAAATAGTTTTGTAAATCTTCCATTCCAGATGATGGCCCTACTACTCCTGTTTGCAGTGTAAGTGAATCGGTATCTTCCTTTGTAGTTTGATGCAACCCTATCTCCATGTAGGAGTAACCAGCATAGGGTCTATCATCTTTAATGAGCTGTGTCTGTTTTAAATCATAAGGAGTAAACATCTGATTTGCATAGGCAAAAGATATGAAATTGTTAGTTTTATTTGAAGAGGTAAAAGGGATATTTAACAGGCTCTCTTGTGTATCTCCTCTGTAAAAGAGTAGAGAGATTCTAGCACCATGAGTATATCCAAAATCAGTATCTACATTAGCATCATTTTCCATACTAAAACTGAATTTTTCTAACTCAAAAAGTTCTTCACTAGCATTTAGAAAATTTACAAGAAATAAAAATAATACTATTTTTTTCATAAATATTTTTCCTTTTTAAAACTCCAGATTAACAATAACTCCGTAATTATAGTTAGTGAATTGATAGGGTTTATTTAACGTGACATTGTAGTACTCTTGTCTTCTGTTTGTTCCCTCTTGATATGTTTCAAATCTCATTGTCACTTCAATATTTAGCCAACTACTTAAACTTTCTGCCATTCTTCCCATAGGATTTAAGAAAAAATAACTTACATTACCTAAAGATCTTGAACCCCAAATCATGCCACTATTTTTATCTAATTCCTGTTCAAGATAGTACATATATTCACCCATTAATGCACCTACAACTGGAGTAGATATTAAATCTTGAATTGAAGGTATCTCTGCAAAAGCTTCATAGCCACACTCCCAAATAAATGATGACATAACTAAGGAGAACATAAAAGACTCAAAAGGGTCAAAACCATCATTTCTAGCCATTGCATAATATATAGCACCTGAGACTGGATGTCCTATGTAATTTATGGTAAATTCATCCTCATCAATTACAGGACCATCTGAAATATTATCTTTCCACTTTTGACCTAAATTATCACCATTTGCTTGTTCAGGGTCCCATTTTGTTACCGATTCAGGAAGTAAATAGAGTAATCCTATTGTACTTATCATAAAGCCTTGGAGATAGAGAGTATCTTCTAATATTTTTTTTTCTGATTGAGTTAGATTCTCATTTACATTAATATTACTTGGAATATAGTCTCTGTATAAATTACTGTCTAAGGATATGTATTGCTGTTTTAAAAGCTTATTCATCTTATATTGATGAATTTTTTTAGAGAGTGAATCTTCATAATTTAAGTAATAAGGACTATTATCACTTAAACTTGCGAAAATTACTGTTTTTAAAACAATTAAAAGAAGAAAGTATTTAATAATTTTTCTCTTTATATAACGATTGGCATAACAACTGTTTTAAAATTTTCATCACCTAATATAAAAGGTAAATTACCCTCATTAAGCCCTATATTAAACTCTGAACTATTAATAGAATTTAAAAAGTCTAATAAGTATCTTGAATTTATTGCTATAGAAAATGGTTCACTAAAACCTGTTGTATGTGATATCTCTGTTTTTGCTTCAATATTATCATCACTTAGTGATTCAAAAGTAATAATCTCATTTAAAAATGTAATTTTAACATCTGTTGAGATTGTAGTTATTTGTTTAATAGAGTCAATCATAATCGCTTTTGGTAAAAGTAGATTATTTGCTATCTCTTTTGGAATAATACGTGAGTACTCTGGAAATTTCCCATTTATCAATTTTGTAAAGAAAGTATACTGCTCAGAGTGAATAATAAGATTTGTTTCATCATAATATAACTCTATATCATTAAAGAAGAGTTTTTGAATCTCTATAATCGCTTTTTTAGGGATAATGATTGATAACTCATTTGCACTTTCATTATTTATATTTACAATAGCTAAACGTCTTGTATCTGTTGATGCAAAGTTAATATGGTTTTGCTGTATATCTATAAGAGCACCATTTAACTCAAATTTAGGATTATTAGTATCAATAGCAGGTGTAATCTTTTTTAGTGACTCTATTAATGTATGAGACTCTATAGATATACGAGCTTTTCCTTCATATGATGGAAAAGCTGGAAATTCATTATGTGAAAAAGTTGGTAATTTAAAGTTTGAATGAGCTTGTGATATATGAAGAGTATCATTTTTAACCTCAAGGTTAATATCACCATCTTTTAAAATTTTAACAATATCTAAAAGTTTTTTTCCATTTGCTGTAATGCTACCATCTTGCGTTATATTTACATTTTGAGTTGTTACTAAAAAACCTATTTCATAATCAGTTGCTTTAACTGTTAATGTAGAGTTAGTAGCATTTAAATATACATGAGAAGTAATCTGCGATGTATCTTTTTTTTCTAAAAATGGTCCAGCATGTATCAGTATGTTTTCTATTATTGACTTTGATATTGTTATTATCATACGAACTTCCTATATATTTTATATAATTTTAGTATGTAGTAGTAGGGGGTAGTGAATATGTGAATATCACTTAAATCACCCTATACCATGAGTTTTAGAGATGTGACCAACCCATAGAACTTCTTTCACATCTATTCACTTTTATAATTATATCTTTTTTTTTACAAAATGAGAGAGATAATTTATTATGAGGATGTTATTTTATTGGTTAACTCTTCAATTTTTACCTTAAAGTCCTCATCATCTATTATTAAATTGTTTATCTTTTTAATAGTATGACTAATAGCTGTGTGGTCTTTCATGCCAAAATATTGTGCTAGTTGAGGCATAGTATTTTGAGTGAGTTCACGGCATATATATATAGATATTCTTCTTGCATATACTATATTTTTACTTCTTCCTTTTGAGCGTATTTCACTCGGTTTTATATTGAGATCTTTTGCTACAAATTCATTAATTAAATCCATATTAATATTTGCACGATTTTCATTCATTTGATCTTTTAAAACTGTTTTTGTAAATTTTAAATCTATATCAACATGCATGAGTTGTGAATAAGCATGGAGTTTAGAGAGAATACCCTCTATTTCACGCACATTAGAATCTATTACTGTAGCAATATAATTGATAATATCTTTTGATAATTTTACTTTATTTATTTCACATTTTTTTTCAATAATTGCTATTTTTGTCTCAAGCTCTGGCGGTTGAATGTCAGCCACTAATCCCCATTCAAAACGACTCTGTAGACGTTTTTCTAAACCACCTATTTTTTTAGGATGCTTATCAGCAGTGAGTATTATCTGTTTTCCGGAACCTTTTAGAGCTTCAAAAGTGTGAAAAAACTCCTCTTGTATTCCCTCTTTGTTAGATAAAAACTGAATATCATCTATCAGTAAAACATCACACTTGCGATATTTTTCTTGAAAACGCTCCATAGTTTTGTTTCTTACATGACGTATAAAATCATTTAAAAACTGCTCAACAGTAGTATAGATAACAACTTTACCCTCATTTTGAAAAACATTACCTGCTGCTTGCATTAGGTGTGTTTTTCCAAGACCAACACCACCATAAATAAAAAGAGGATTATATACGTTACCTGCGTTTTCACTAACACTCTTTACAGCTGCATAAGCAAACTGGTTAGACCCACCAACCATAAAGTTATCAAATGTGTGTGAAGGGTTTAAAAGAGAGTTACTTGTTTTCTGTTCGACTACTTTTTTTGTTTTTCTTTTGTCTACACTGTTTTTAAGGGCAATTTGTACAGTAACTTTTTCTCCACTCTTTATCTCAAAGAGATGTGCTATCTTTTCGCTATATTTGTTTTTAATCCAGTTAATAACAAGAGCATTTTGTGGGTAGAATATCGCTAAATCGCTAGTAGATTTTTTTACATCATAGATAAGATGTTTTATATATCTATTATATTCAACTTCTGTTATCTCTTCTTTTAATGCTTCTAATACTTCTTGACCTATATTCACATAAAACCCTATTTTTAATTCTTAATGTGAATAGTACTCTTAATATCCATAAAATTGGGTTAAATTAATGTGAATAACTTATTTTTTATTATGTGAATGTTTAGTGTTAACTATTGTATAATCTGTTTAATAAAAATATTTAGGAAAAAAATGACTATACTTGGCATAGACCCTGGAACAAGAAATATGGGTTACGCTCTAATCTCTTTAGTAAATGGAAAAATTTTTCTGCTTGAAGCTGGTCTAATAAAAATGAAAGCAGAAAATTTACAGTTTCAAATTCCTCAAATGGTAGAGGGTCTGGATATGATATTTCAAAAACATACGATTGATGAAGTTGCTATGGAAGATATCTTTTATGCACACAACCCTGCAACAACTATAAAACTAGCGCAGTTTCGTGGAGCAATAATGCTAAAACTACTTCAAGAACATGGCCAGTTTCATGAATACACAGCACTACAGGTCAAAAAAGCATTAACTGGTAAAGCTAAAGCAAACAAAGAGCAGGTTGCGTTTATGGTTAAGAGACTGTTAAATATCAAAAAAGAGATAAAACCGCTTGATATATCAGATGCTATGGCTGTGGCTATTACACATTCTCAACGTGTTAAATTAAGTACAAGTAAATAACACTTAGATATAATTTTTAAAATTAATTGATTAGGAAAAAGTATGGCAAAAATAGAGAACGCAACTATTGTTAAAGCTGCAAATATTTATTATGATGGAAAAGTTACAAGTAGAACAGTTGAGTTAGCTAATGGCTCTACACAGTCTCTAGGAATTATGCTTCCGGGTGAGTATACTTTTGGAACGAATGAGGCTGAGATTATGGAGATGTTGAGCGGTGAGCTTGATATTAAACTTCCAGGTGAAGATTGGAAGAGTCTTAATACTCCTGAGACATTTAATGTTCCAGCAAACTCATCGTTTGATCTCAAGATTAAAACAGTTACAGATTACTGCTGTTCTTATATCATGGGCTAAAGCCCAGCTCAGAAAAAAACTAAATTTTTTTCTGTAAAATAGTTTATAAAAATTGAGTTACAAGTCTATTTAGATTTGTTTCATCAAGAGCACCTGAGACACGGTGCACTTCTTTTCCATTTTTAAACACCATGAGAGTTGGAATACTTCTTATCCCAAACCTAGTACCTAAGTTTTGCTCATTTTCAGTATTTACTTTAACAAAGAGGGTTTTTAAAGGAAATTGTGAGGCTGTTTTTTCAAATACTGGTCCCATCATCTTACAAGGACCACACCAAGGCGCCCAAAAGTCAATAATAACTGGAATATCACTATTTACTACTACTTCATCAAAATTAGCTTCAGAGAGCTCTATAGGCTTTGTCTCTAGTAGTGACTTTTTACATTTTCCACAGTTGGCTTTTTTATAGCTATCTTTTTTTGGAACATTGTTTACGCTCAAACAGTGCGGACATACTACTCTCATAATTTTATCCTTTAAATTAGAAGTTACCCTCTTGGTACTTTACATCCGTAGAGATAATATAACATGTAGAATTTTTTATATTAGAAAGATTGTTATACTCTCCAACACCAAATGCAAAGAGTTCATTGTGAATAAGATTTACTCCATCATTCATATCTATTAGAGAGAGTTTAGAGTTTTCTAAGAGTCTGGCATCACTCACGCCATTAAACTCAAGCTCTAAACTTATCCAGTCAAAAGCTCTTGCCTCATCTTGTCCTGCAAGTGTGATTTTCATAGTAGTTGGGGAGATAACTTCAAGAGAGCGGAACTCTCCATCTTTGAAGTTGTTAAAACGCTGCATAAATGCTGCTAAATCTTTTTCTAAAAGTGGCTTCATAGTCTACATCCTATTGGCAACCAACACACTCCATAGATCTATCTTCTACATCATTTGCAACTTCAGGAGATTGTGAACGTAGATAGTAAGTAGATTTAAGACCTAGTTTCCATGCGAGCATATATATCTCATTGAGGTACTTACCGCTCGCCTTATCTAGAGTGATAAATATATTTAGTGATTGACCTTGGTCTATCCATTTTTGTCTAATTGCTGCTGCTTTGATTAAAACTGTTTGGTTTAAATCATAGGCTGGTGTATAGTAAGCCCAAGTATCTGGTGATAGATTAGGAACAACAACAGGAATAAGACCTGAAAGATTTTCCTCAAACCACTTACGTTTAAATACTGGCTCAATTGCTTGAGTTGTTCCTGTAAGGATAGATATAGAAGATGTTGGAGCAACAGCCATGAGATAGCCATTTCTCATACCTTGTGTTTTTACTTTTGTACGAAGCTCATCCCACTCATATGTTGAGGCAAAAAGCCCACCACGATCAACAAGGTTTATAACTTCTGCGTTTGCATGATCTTGAGGCATAATTCCTCTGCTCCACTTAGAACCTTCAAACTCTGGATATTTACCTTTTTCTAAAGCTAGATCAGATGAAGCAGAGACAGTGTTATAACAAACAGATTCCATAATCTCATCGATTTTATCAAAGTGCTCTTGACCACCCCATGTTATACCAGCTTCAGCTAACATCTGAGCCTCACCCATTACACCTAAACCGATAGAGCGAGATTTCATGTTAGTACGTTTTACTTTTTCTATAGGATAGAAGTTAAGGTCTATAACATTATCCAAACATCTAACAGCGGTTGGCACTACTCTTTCTATCTCTTCTTTAGTGTTGATACGAGAGAGGTTTATAGATGCAAGGTTACATACAGCAGTTGAACCATCCACTTTTTCTTTTTCAACTACATAGACTGGAAGACCACCAAGAGAGTCTAAGGCTGTAACTTTTTTAGCTGGTTTTGTTATGCCACTATCAACTGTTACCATCTCCTCTTCTTCATAACTAACACTATCACCATTTTCAAAAATAAACTTTATTTTATAGTGATTTGGTTGCGTGTTTTGAAAGATTTCAGTACAAAGGTTTGAACTTCTAATAATTCCAAAATGGTCGTTTGGATTTGCTCTGTTAGCATTATCTTTAAAACATAAAAATGGAGAACCAGTTTCAAAATAAGAAGTTAAAATTTTCTTCCATAAATCTTTTGCTTTAACTCTCTCTCTTATTATTGATTCATCCTGTTCAAACTCTAGGTATCTTTTGTTAAAGTCATCACCAAAAAGCTCAGTCAGTTCTCTAACATCATAAGGATCAAAAAGTGTCCAGATAGCATCCTCTTGAACTCTCTGCATGAAAAGATCATTGAGCCACATTGAAGGGAAAAGATCATGGGCACGACGACGCTCTTCACCAGAGTTTTTCTTCAGGTCTAAAAAGTCGTTGATATCTATGTGCCATGGTTCCATATAAACTGCAATAGCACCTTTTCTAGTTCCTAACTGATCAACTGCAATAGCGATGTCATTAGTGATTTTTAGAAAAGGCACAGTTCCGCCAGCTGCGTTTTTGTGTCCATCTATAAATGAACCCATTGAACGGATACCTGTCCAGTCCCATCCGATTCCACCACCAAACTTAGAGAGCATAGCCATCTCTTGGTAAGCATCAAAGATACCTTCTATATTATCAGGAGTTGAACCGATGTAGCATGAGCTTAACTGGTGTCTAGTTGTTCTTGCATTACTTAGCGTTGGTGTTGCAAGCATAACTTGAAACTGAGATATCATGTCATAGAACTTTATAGCCCACTCTTCTCTATTCTCTTCTCGTTGAGCTAAGAACATAGCAATAGCCATAAACATATGTTGAGGCAGTTCTATAGGGTTAGATGTTCTATCTTTTATTAAGTATCTATCATAAAGAGTTTTAACACCAAGGTAATTAAAAAGCATATCGCGTTCAGGAACTATGTGCTTGTCTAACTTTTCTAAATCATACATATCACTAAGACCAAGAAGAAGACGTCCCTCTTTTTCACCGCGAGTAAAATACTTCTCAAGTGAGCAGTAACCAGTAAAACCATTTACCTGATGATAAAGGTTAAACATGAAAAGGCGTGAAGCAACAAATGTCCAGTTAGGAGCATCTATATCTATCTTATCAACAGCAGTTTTAATGAGAGTCTCTTGAATCTCTTTAGACGTGATACCATCACGAAATAGAATCTGAGCATCAACCTCTAGTTCACTCTGTGATACATTGGCTAAATCTTTAACTGCTGCAGAAGTATACTTTTGAATTTTGCTGATATCTAATGGTTCTGTTCTACCATTACGTTTTATAATTGTTATCATTTATTGTTTCCTAAAAGAGAAATATTTATAATTTCTCACATAATTATTAGTTTAATAATTACATAAAAAATTGTCTAGAAAGTAAATTGATTTTATCGAAATTAAAGTTCAAAAAACTTTAAATAGGTATAAATAATCAATTACTTTTTTTGTGTTTTAAAAGATATAATTAGAGTTAATATTTAGCATAACAAATGAAGGTTATGCTGGTGTTATTTGTGATGTTATTTAAAAACACGTTTAAAAATATTATCAACATTTTTAGTGTAGTAATCATAGTTAAAACACTCACGAATCTGCTCTTCGCTTAATGAGTTTCTTAACTCTTCATCTGCTAAAAGGTGACCAAGATATAGAGACTCACCATTCTCATTTGTAGTAGCTTTGCCTTGTTGAATCTCTTCCCAAACTTTCATTGCATTGCGTTGAACGATTCTATATGCATCTTCACGACTAACACCTTGAAGTGGAAGCTCAAGTAAAACACGCTGTGAGAAAACCAAGCCACCTGTTAGGTTTAGATTTTTCATCATGTTCTCTGGCATTACAGTAAGATTAGCTATAACGTTATTCATACGGTGGAGCATAAAGTTAGTTGTAATAAAAGCATCTGGTAACCAGAATCTCTCAGTTGAACTATGTGAGATATCTCTCTCATGCCATAGAGCTACATTTTCCATTGCAGGCATAGCATATGCTCTAATCATACGTGCAAGACCAGTGATGTTTTCTGTAAGGATAGGATTACGTTTATGTGGCATTGCAGATGAACCTTTTTGCCCTTTTGCAAAATACTCTTCAGCTTCATATACTTCTGTTCTTTGAAGGTGTCTAACCTGAACAGCAAACTTTTCTATAGAAGATGCCATAGTGGCTAGTGCTGTTGCTAGTCTTGCATATCTATCACGATGTACTACTTGGTTTGAGCAAGGTTCAGGTTTTAATCCTAACTCAGCCATTGCATACTCTTCAAGCTCTAGAGGGGCGTGTGCAAAGTTACCCATAGCACCAGAGATTTGACCAACAGCTATAACATCCATAGTCTGTTCTAAATTTAGCAAATGTCTTGCCATCTCATCATACCAAACTGCTAACGTTAGACCAAATGTGATAGGCTCACCATGTATACCGTGTGAACGACCAACCATTAGAGTAAGTTTATGTTCCTCTGCACGTTTTTTGATAGACTCCATAAGCATTTTAACATCAGCAATGATAATCTCTAATGAAGCTTTCATTTGAAGAGCTACACCAGTATCGACTGCATCAGAAGATGTCATACCGTAATGGAACCATCTAGACTCTTCACCGAGTGATTCTGATACACTTGTATTGAATGCAATAAGGTCATGTTTAGTAATAGCTTCAATCTCTTCTATTCTCTCTACAGAGAATGTCGCATTCTTTACTATCTTATCTGCATCATCTTGAGGAATTTTCCCAAGTTTTGCCCAAGCCTTTACAGCTGCTTTTTCAACTTCAAGCCATGCTGCATATCTTGCATGTTGTGTCCACTTCTCTTCCATCTCTGGTCTTGAATATCTCTCTACCATCTATACTGTCCTTCTATTTTATGCTAAAATTCCGCAAATATTATAATTATTATTCTACAGAATTTATAGTAAAGAACTAATTAAAAAGGAATTAAATTTTGCCATTTGTAAAGAAGAAATTAATAGTTCCATTAAAGCAGAAAGCAGTCTTTTTTTTGATGAATGAGCTGGGCTATGCACAACGAGACGCACAAAGGTTTATCTCTAAGGGCAGAGTGCTTGTCAATGGTGAGAAGATGCTTAAAACTGCAGGAGAGATTGAAGGAGAGATTGAGTTTATCTATTTTGAACCAATTACTAAAGGGCTTCAACCTACATACGAAGAGAAAGAGTTTGTTGTATTTGATAAGCCAAGTGGTGTTCTAATCCATCCTCAGACGAAAGCAACACCATACTCCTTAATAGATGAACTGAAGTATCAATTTGGAATGGATGCTAACATTGCACATAGAATTGACCAAGAGACAAGCGGACTAGTTCTATGTGCAAAAAACAAAGTAAGTGAACGAGATATCAAGATGATGTTTCAAGAGCGTGAGATGAAGAAAAAATATCTTGCTCTGGTTCATGGAGAGTTTAAAGAGGAGCTATCTGTTGAAGCTCCACTTCTTCGTTCTCAAGCAAAGAGTGCTCTTGTGAGAATGGAGGTCAAAGTTCATGAAACAGGTAAAGCATCTAAAACAGAGTTTAAGCCACTTAAATATTTTTCTGACAGAGATATGACACTTGTAGAGTGTTCACCCTATACCGGAAGGCAACATCAGATTCGTGTTCATTTGTTCCACGTGAAACATCCAATTGTAGGTGATCCGGTTTATGGAGAAAATGAAGAGAACATGATTAAGTTTTTAGATAAGGTGCTTACTCGAGAAGAGAGAATAAGTAATGGTGGAGCGAGTAGATTGTTGTTGCATGCTTCAGAATTAGAATTTAAACTTTACAGTGAAAGCTATCATATTAAAAGTCTTGTAAACTTTGAAAAGATTTGTTTTGAGAGTATGGATATCTACAATTAGAATAGAGTACCTTACAATATTAAATGTTTCACATGAAACATTGAAATTAGTAACTATTGGTATTTTATTCTGTTTTCTGTAGCCTTAAGTTCCTTAATTAGGGAGTCTAAATTAAAACAATGTGAATAACTATTTCAATAAAGAATAATTTTTTTCTTTTGAGATATCAATTTTTTGCAAAAATCCTTTAAGGCCCTATTTATAGGGGTTTAAGCTATATGAAAGTTTCTATTTCAGGTAATATTTATATAAAATAATTCTTAAAAAAAGAGTATATTTTAGAATTTGTTTTAAGATAATATGTAATATTATTCACACTTTACAACAATGTGTGAATAATACACATAATAAAAGAATTTTCATATTTTATTTTCTATTATAATTTATTTTAAGTACTAAATGAAATTTTTTGATTATTTATTGAAGAGAATTTGTTATATTGCTATAAGAATAGTAAGGTATTATTACATGCATAAACGACCTCCCTGGTGTGTTGGTCGTTTTACTCTTGGAGTCTAAACTCCGTTGTATCTTTTGATAATCTTTTTAATACGATTTCGTAAACTTCTTAGAGCATCACTACTTGTTTTACCATCAGCTGTTAAGTTACCAACTTCTTCACTATTGAATTGTGCTTTTGCAATCCAACCAATATGACTATGATACTTAAGTCCTACAAATCTAACATCACCAAAGTGACCTTTACATAATTTATATACTTCTCTTATTCTGTCCGCATCTGTCTTTTCTGCCATTGTATTCTCCTTTTATATTTTACAAAAGTATATCATATCTTGATTACCTTGATGTCATTAAAGTGATAATTTTTTAATCTATTTAATCATCATCACTAGTAGCAGCTCGTATAAATCCAATTACACCAACTGCAAAAACTACTATTAAAAAAACTACTTGAAATATCTCTACTGCAGGCATTAAATTTCTCCTTCTGTTTTCTCTTTTAATTGACCACAAGCGGCACTTATATCTATGCCTTTTGAGTCACGTATCGTACATAGAAGTCCATGTTTAATCAAATAATCAGCAAACGCAACCATATCAGCTTTTGCTGGTCTTTCATAATCAGTTCCTTGATAAGGATTAAAGTATATAAGGTTGACTTTGGCTTTTATGTCTGTGAGAAGCTTTACAAGCTTCTTAGCAGAGCCTAAGTCATCATTCTTACCCTTTATTACCAAGTACTCAAACATAACACGTTTACGAGTATCTATAGGGAAGCGTTTAACTGCTTCTATTATAGAGTCTATATTATGTGCTTTATTCATAGGTATGAGCTCACTTCTAAGCTCATCATCAACAGCATGAAGAGATATAGCTATATGGACACCTAAATCCATCTCTCCAAGTCTGTCTATCTTTGTGCTAAGTCCACTAGTAGAAACTGTTTGGCGTTTACCACCAATTGCTAAGCCCTCTTCTTCTTTAAAGACTTCTATCGCTTTTGCTAAGTTTGTTAGGTTATCTAGTGGCTCACCCATTCCCATATAGACTATATTGATCTTACGGTTATGTTTGTGGTTGTTATCACGTTTAAGAGTGACTACTTGAGCTACAATCTCTCCAGCAGTTAAATCTCTTGTAAAACCACCTTTGGCTGTTAAACAAAAAGAGCACCCCACTTTACATCCAACCTGTGTTGAAACACAGATAGTGTATCTTGCTTCTTGAATGACTTCACCGTTACTGTCAAGCTGCGTATCTTTCATCTTAAGCCAGACAGCTTCCATCGTTTTACCGTCTTGCATCTGTAAAAGGTATTTTATAGTTCCATCACTTGACTCTTCTTTGTTAGCGATAGTAAGTGGGTTAACAACGTAGTTTACTGCTAACTCCTCTTTTAATGTTTTAGGAATGTTTTTCATATCATCAAAGTTTTGAGCATATTGATGATAGAGCCAGCCATAAATTTGTTTCGCTCTAAAGGCAGGTTTTATTTGTCCTGCTAACTCTTTGAGTGTAAAGTCGTATAAGGAGGGTTTCATTTCACTCATTTTGATGTTAGTTCCTTTATGCGTTTTTTCACATGTAGACTCAAAAGTTCTTTGGCTTTTTCATGGTTTTTTAAAAAATCTTCGTGAGCATTTTCGTTAGTAAAGTTTGTTACACAAAATACTCCACCAGCGGGAATTTTAAATTCTTCTGCAATTTTTAAGACAGAAAAAAATTCCATATTCTCAATACCTACACCAAATTTTAGAAAGTTTTTTGCTAACACATCGTTAGTAGATATATAGTTAGAAGAGTTTACAACAATATCTTTTTGGTTAGTAGTGTTAGTTGAAATTACATTATCGATTGGAGTATATGCATCGTTAGAAAGAAAAGCGAGTTCAATATTTGAAGCAGTTTTTGACTCTATAATATCAAATATCTTCGCATCTCCATAGCTCCCTGCACTTCCAACAAAGAGTAAAAATTCGGGTTTGTCAAATAGACAAAGGCGTGTTAAGTTCATCGCTGTTTCTATGAGCCCAACTCCCATAGGTTGAGCAAAATCAAAAGTTTCATTGTTCCCGGCGCAGATTATCATCTTAGAGTCTTACCGGTATATTGTTGTCATGAAGGTAATGTTTTAAATCCATTATATCAATCTCTTTATAATGAAAGATACTAGCAGCGAGTGCAGCATCAGCACCAGAGTTGAACGCATCTTTAATATGCTCCATCGTGCCTGCTCCACCACTTGCTATAACTGGAACATTGACAGCTTTAGATATCTGTTCAGTTATGTTGAGCTCAAATCCTGCTTTTGTTCCATCTGCATCCATAGAAGTGAGGAGTATCTCTCCGCTGCCACGCCCAACAACTTCCTTAGCCCACTCTATAGAATCGATACCAGTATCAACACGACCACCATTTAAAAAGACGTTGTATCTATCTCCTGTACGTTTTACATCTATTGCGGTAACAATACACTGAGAACCAAAACGTTTAGCACCTTCATCAATGAGTTCAGGTCTTTTAATAGCAGCAGAGTTTACACTTACTTTATCACAACCAACATTGAGTAGTTTATAGATGTCATCGAGTTTTCTAATACCTCCACCAACAGTAAGAGGTATAAAAATTTCACGAGCAACTTGTGCTACTATATCTACGATTGTGTCACGGTTATCACTCGAAGCTGTAATATCTAAAAATGTAAGTTCATCAGCACCTTCTTCATTATAGCGACGTGCTACTTCAACAGGATCGCCTGCATCTTTGAGTCCTACAAAGTTGACACCCTTTACAACACGTCCATCTTTAACATCAAGACAAGGGATAATTCTTTTAGCAAAATAGTTCATAAACGGATACCTTCTATAATATATTGCAATTATACATTGTTAGACTTATGATAAGGTATAAGCAAAATGTTTCATGTGAAACATTAAGAAAATAGAGAGTAAGTACTTTTTATAGGTTAAAAAGTAGCAAATATACATTTTTTTTATATATGTTACCTATATATAAGCAAAATTGTTATACACTCACCTTTATGAATAAAGAAAACGTTGTAGCAAAGAAAAAGTTCGGACAGAACTTTCTAAAAGATGAGAGCGTTTTGAGAAAAATCGTCGAAGCGATGCCCAAAAACGATAATAAGATTGTCGAGATTGGACCTGGCTTAGGTGATTTAACTAAATTTTTAGTTGATGTCAAAAGTGTAGAAGCTTTTGAGGTAGATACCGATTTGTGTAAACTATTACAAAGTGAATTTAAAGAAGAGATTGCTACCAAGCGCCTCCACATAAATTGTGGGGATGTTTTACAAGCTTGGCAGACTGCTTTAGTTGATGAGCCGTATGATTTAGTGGCAAACTTGCCCTATTACATTGCGACAAATATCATCCTAAAAGCACTCGCAGATCCGATGTGTAAAAATATACTTGTAATGGTACAGCTTGAAGTTGCAGAGAAGTTTTGTGCAGTAGCTGGAGAAAAAGTGTTTGGCTCTTTGGGTATTATTACTCAAAGTGTAGGTGATGCTCACATTGTTGTGAAAGTCCCGCCAACTGCGTTTGACCCTCAGCCCAAAATTGACTCTGCAGTTTTTTCAATTGCTAAGAAGAAAGACAGAAGTGACAAAGATTTCGAGGACATGCTTAGAGTTGCATTTACGCAACCTCGAAAAACTCTCATGAAAAATTTATCTTCAAAGTATGAAAAAACTGTTCTTCAAAAGACTTTTGACTCTTTAGAGTTTGCACATACCGTTCGTCCTCATCAAGTTTCCACTAGCGACTTTCACCAACTCTATAAAAAAATAATATAAATTAAAAAGGAGTTTGGATGGCAGAAGAAATACAGGGGACAATGCAAAAAGCACCCCAAACAGACACTAAACCAAATACAGAGAAAAAAAACGAAAATAGAAGACCAAATAACGGTCGTAAACCTAACCCAAATAGAAACGCTAAGCCAGGTGAAAAACCTTCAGGTAACAAGCCAAATAACAACAGAAATAAAAACCGTAATCGTCACCGTAGACAATCTACTCCAGTTGATGAAAATTTAAAGACATTTGTTGGTAAAAATCAAGAGGCACATAAGCAGAGATTAAACCCTCACTATAAACTTGACTTAAACTCAAAATCAAAAATCAGAATTACGCCACTTGGTGGACTTGGTGAAATTGGTGGAAACATCATGATTGTTGAGACTGAAAAAGAGGCTATTTTAGTTGATGTTGGGATGAGTTTTCCAGATGAGACAATGCACGGAGTGGATATTTTAATCCCAGATTTTTCATACCTTCGTGAGATTAAAAATAAGATTGTTGGTGTTGTTATAACACACGCTCACGAAGATCATATTGGTGCAATGCCATACCTTTATAAAGAGATGCAGTTTCCTATATATGGAACACCACTTCCTTTAGCAATGATTGGTAATAAATTTGATGAACACCATATCAAAGAGCATAGAAAGCATTTTAATCCTATTGTAAAACGTGAAATATATAAAATAGGGAATGATTTTGAAGTAGAGTGGATGCATATGACTCACTCGATTTTAGACTCTTCATCTGTAGCGATTACTACTGATGCAGGTACAATTGTGCATACGGGTGACTTCAAGATTGATTATACTCCAGTTGATGGATACACTACAGATTTACATAGACTTGCACACTATGGTGAAAAAGGTGTTCTTTGTCTTTTAAGTGATTCAACAAACTCACACAATCCAATACCAACAGGTTCAGAGCTGAGTGTTGCTCCAGCACTTGACCGTATCTTTTCTAAAGCTGAAGGTAGAATTCTCCTCTCAACATTTAGCTCAAACATTCATCGTGTACAACAAGCTATACAGTATGGTATAAAATATGGTCGTAAAGTATGTGTAATAGGGCGTTCAATGGAGCGTAATATCGAAATTGCAATGCAGTATGATTATGTTAAATTCAACAAAAATATCTTTATAGACGCAGATGAAGTTACACGTCTAGAGGATAAAGAAGTTCTGATAGTTACAACTGGTTCTCAGGGTGAAGCAAATTCAGCACTATTTAGAATGTCAATCGGTGAGCATAGACATATTAAAATCAAACCGAATGACTTAATCGTTCTTTCATCTCGTGCTATCCCTGGTAATGAGGGAAGTATTTCTGGAATGTTAAATCACCTTCAACGTGCTGGTGCAAGTGTGGCGATGAGTAAAGATATTCACGTTTCAGGTCACGCTTCAATGGAAGAGCAGAAACTTATGCTGCGTTTAGTTAATCCTAAATTCTTCTTACCAATTCACGGTGAGTATAACCACGTAATGAAACACAGAGAGACTGGTATGATGTGTGGTGTTCCTGAGAGAAATATCCTCCTTATGACAGATGGTGAGCAGATAGAAATTGCACCTAAATATATGAGAAAAGTTAAAACAGTAAAAACTGGTAAAACTTATATAGATAACCAAAATAACCACCAAATTGAAGATGATATTGTTCTTGACCGTCAAAAACTTGCAACTGATGGTGTTGTGATGATGGTTGTTGAAGTAAGTGAGCAGAACTCTAAAATGCTAGATAAGCCAAAGGTGACTACTTTTGGTATCGTTCCAGACAAGCAAGATAAAGCGTTTGCTAAAGAGATGGAAGATGTAGTAGAAATCTATCTTACAAACATCAAACCGGGCCTTATAGAGAACTCTAAAGCCTTAGAGAATGATATCCGTCAAGTTGTTAGAAAACATATCTTCCGTAAAATGAAAAAATACCCACTTATTGTACCTCACGTTCTAGTACATTAATCACTTAAGAGAGAGCTTCTTCTCTCTTAAAAAATAGTTTCTCCTTCCATTCCCATAAGTACTACTAGATATAGACTAAGAGAGTATTAAAATCTTCATCACATCATTTTTTCAGCAAATTATTGCTACTCTTACAGTAATAAAACTTTAAAGGGTTACTTGTGTCACAAAGCAGAGATGAAGAATTTGAAAATGCAGTAAAGCTTATGATGGCTCATGTTGGAGAAGATCCTACAAGAGAAGGTCTTTTAGACACTCCTAAGAGAGTAAGAAAAGCGTATGAGTTTATCTATGGTGGCTACAAAGAAGACCCCAAAGAGATTCTCTCAAAAGCTCTTTTTACAAGCTCTAATGATGAGATGGTGCTTATAAAAGATATAGAGTTTTACTCTACCTGTGAACACCACCTTCTTCCTATTATTGGCCGTGTGCATGTTGCTTACATTCCAGATGGCAAAGTGGTTGGTCTCTCAAAAATACCTCGCGTTGTAAATGTTTTTGCCCGCCGTATGCAGATTCAAGAGCAGTTGACTGAGCAGATTGCAGATGCCATAATGGATACTATAGCGCCTAAAGGTGTAGCCGTTGTGATTGCTGCTCGCCATATGTGTATGGAGATGCGAGGTGTTGAGAAGATAAACTCGACTACGACATCTTCAGCACTTCGTGGACTCTTTAAAAAAGATGAAAAGACAAGAAGTGAATTTTTCTCTTTAATTAACTCTACTAGCGGTACACGTTACTAAAAATGCCTCTCTCTTCTTTAAAAGACAAATTATCCTCTAGAAGTTACTCGGTAGCATTTGGAGAAGTTGTCAAAATAAATGCAACTATTATTACAGCTCATGGTCTTAAAGTGAGTATTAGTGATATGGTTAAAATCGTTTCAAACAGCTCTTCTCAGGAGACTGTTGGCATGGTTACCGAGATTGATGGTCCTACTTTTTTTATAACTCCATTTAGTTTTGTAGAAGGATTTTGTTCTGGTGATAAAGTGTTTTTAGACTCTACGGGTTTGAATATTCCTGTTGACGAGTCTCTTTTAGGGCGTGTGGTTGATCCTTTTATGAGACCCATAGATGGTAAGGGACATATTCATAACACAACAGTAGCTCCAATCATAAAAGCTCCTATAGAGGCTATGAAACGTGGCATGATAGATGAAATCTTTAGCGTTGGTGTAAAGAGTATAGATGGATTGTTAACCTGCGGAAAAGGGCAAAAATTGGGTATTTTTGCAGGAAGTGGAGTAGGGAAATCAACGCTTATGGGGATGATAGTCCGCGGCGCAGATGCACCAATAAAAGTAGTAGCACTTATAGGTGAACGTGGACGTGAAGTACCTGAGTTTATTCAGAAAAACTTGGGTGGAAACTTGGAAAATACTGTCATTATCGTTGCAACATCTGATGATTCCCCTTTAATGAGAAAGTATGGAGCTTTCGCTGCAATGAGTGTAGCTGAACACTTTAAAGACAAGGGCTTAGATGTTCTTTTTATAATGGACTCAGTTACTAGATTTGCAATGGCTCAGCGCGAAATCGGACTTGCACTTGGAGAACCGCCTACATCAAAAGGGTATCCACCATCTTCTTTGACGCTTTTACCACAGCTTATGGAAAGAGCTGGAAAAGAGGTCGGAAAAGGCTCTATAACTGCTTTTTTTACCGTTTTGATAGAGGGGGATGATATGAGTGACCCTATTGCTGATCAGTCTCGCTCTATCTTAGATGGTCATATTGTACTTTCACGAGAGATGACAGACTTTGGTATATACCCTCCTGTTCACATTTTAAATTCTGCTTCAAGGATAATGAATGATATTATCTCTCAAGAGCACTTTAGAGCTGTAAGAAAGTTTAGACGGCTTTATACTCTTTTAAAGGAGAATGAGACTCTTATTCGTATCGGTGCGTATACAAAAGGGAGTGATAGTGAACTTGACGAGGCTATAGATAAAAAAGATGCTATGAAAAATTTTATCTCTCAAGGGGCAACTTTTCAGGTTGCTTTTGAGGAGACTCATAATGAACTTATTGAACTCATGAAAGAGTCTAATACTCCACTATAAGCTCTGAGTTTAACCAGTAGTTTCTAGACTCTCTGTTGGCTTTATTTTGGGTTATAGCAAGCTTTTCTGAGCTATTATTTTCAAATTCTCTCATTATAGCTTTCATCTCAAGATCTTCGCCAAAAATATCTATGTATGAGTAGATAATATTCTGTGCAGAGTTAAAGTTTTTCTCTTTAAGCAGAGCCTCTATTTTTGCATAAAATGCAACTCTTAGTATGTCACCTACTTTATCAACTCTTGTCTGAGTGCTAATGAGCTCACCAAGGGATTTTTTAATCTCTTTGATGTTTCCGCTCAGGGCGAACTCTTCACATTGAAGCATAAGCTTTATCCAGTGTTTCTCAAGCAGTGTAACAAGTTCTAAATCTTTTATGGAAGACTCATCTATGAGCTCATAACACTCTTTAAAACTGTTTTTTTCATATAGTAGCAGTAGCTTTGCTCTGTCTCTCTCTATTTTACTTTGTGTGAGGGTCTCATCAAGAAGATTTTTTATTGTATCTCTTTTTGAGAGCACTGTAAGATAGTCTGAGAGTGTCTGCTTAGCTGCATCTTTTTGATTGAGTTGCATTTGAGATTGAGCGAGTTGGAATGATTGTTGATAAATTGCTTCCATCTTCTCATACACTTGAGTAAGAAGTAAGGAGGTGTGTTTAGAGCAAATCGCATATGCAATGGCATACTTTTTTTCTTCTATGTGATGTTTAAATCTATCATACTGTTTAAAATCTTGAAAAAGCGCACTGATTTGCATTTTTTTTGACTCAGAGTTTTCAAATTTTTCTAAGAATAGATGTGCTTTTTCAGGGTTCTCTTTCTCTAAAGCCTCTACAGCTTTACTCAATGCAAATTGATATATATAATCAAGTTTATCATAGCCTAAGCTCTCCTTTAAGAGAGGATTATTTAAAACGAGGTCAAATGCTTGCCCAAATAATTTATTGGCTACAAGAGGCTCTAAAACAGTTTTATCGAGGAGTTCTAAAGTTGGTGCCTGTCTGTTTTGTAAAAACTCTAAGATTGATTTTGAATGGATATCTTTGGAGCGTAGCGTATTGAGATTATGAGTACAGGCAGAGCTGTTAGTAGTGCTTAGGAGCCAGTTTTTGTTTAAAAAAGAGATGGATTGAATATGGCGTAAACCTGAGTGAATAACTTGTTTTCTTCTGCTAAATATATCTACTACTACTATTGTTCCATCATAGTTTGCAGATGCTACTAGAGTATTAAAAGTTGCTATTGGAGTTTGAGTGCTGTTTTTCGATTTTGCAAAAGAGTGAATTCTCGATATGAGTACATTGTGTTTATACTGTAGAAGGCGACCTTTATTTACTCTAAAGGTATAGGAATATTTATGAGCCACAAGAGTGACTCATAAAGGGCTTAGCAAGAAGGAACGTTTCCGCTATCACTTCCATACTCGTTGAAAAAATCATAATAGTGATCAAGATATTTTGCTTTAAGCGCTTTATCTCCAACTGTAGGACAAATAGCTTTAATTTCATCAGCAATTTTACCAGCTTCTTTAATCTCAGTCCATTCACCTTGAGTATGCTTACCAGCCATAACTGCACCAGAGATGCCACAAGCAGACTTTAGTTTTTTAGTAAAAAGCTTCTGCCCCTTAGCAACATCTGCACTAGCAGTTGTAGAACCTAAAGCTAAAAGTAGTGTAGCTCCAAGTGCGATTTTAACGATTTTATTCATTCGATCTCCTTAATATTTCCCACTATTCTAGCCTACCCAAAGTTAAAGTTTTATTTATTATAAAATTAATGGGTTATATTTATAATAAGTGTAACAAATGGAATTGCTATTTATTAAACTTTTCAAACATATATTTTGCCATATCTTCTGCACTATATTCCATACCCATTTTGAGTATTTGTTCTCTATTGTGCTCCATGATAACGTGTCCATCATCATTTTCAACTTCAAGAAGAGCCTCTTGCATCTCTTTTTGGCTTAAATCTGCCATGGAAGGTGTAAGTTTTTCCACATTTCCCGAGCCATCAGAACTATGGCACTCTACACACATAGAGTTATATATCTCATCTAAAGTATAAACTTTTTTAGGAGCAACAACTGCTTTTTTAACAACCTTTGCCTCTTGAGGTGTAACTTCTGTAGCTTTTGCTACTGGAGTCTGTTGTGTTTCTTGTGTTTTTGAATCGCTACATCCAACCGCGATAAGGGCTAGTGTGAAAAGTAAAATTGTAGTTTTTTGTTGCATGAGGTGTTCTCCATTATTTTATAAAATAATAGCGAAAATTCCCCTGATAAAAAATATCAGAGGATAGAGGGGTTAGTGATGAGCTTCCTCATCAAGGTTAAAGAGTTTAGTACCTACGTAGTACATCAGTATACAAAGACCTAGTCCACCAGCAGAGATTAACATCTCAGTTGAGGATGGAAAGTACTCAATCCAAGTAGGAGGAAGTTGATACTCAGTTTTTTTAAGCATTTGAAGCGGTTTTAATTGTGTATCGTGTACAAGATTGAATCTCATAAAGAAAATACCAACCATACCTATCATAGATGCCCAAAACATGAGTACAGGCTTTTTACCCATTGTAGTTAAAACAACCAATAGAGGTATAAACATAGCCAAAACAACCTCGGCTTGAAATGTAAATGAGCCAAGAATGTGAAGTGAAACTTCAGCACGATTTGGCATACCACCATAGATATCAGTTAACATTTTCCAAGCTACAAAGAAGATTAATATTGAAATCAAAAGACCCTGTATCTTTGCTAAACCTTCTAGCATCTTTTTAGCATTTTCTGGAAAGTTAAGTTTGTATCTAAATCCCATTACGATAAATGCTAAGAAAACACCTGTGATAAATGCAGTCAAGATAAAGTATGTTGGATAAAAGACACCATTTGATATAGGACGTGCATTTAAAAATCCAAATACACCACCTAAGTTTGAGTGTGCAGCAAGACCAACTAAAAGACCCGTAAGACCAAATACTTTAGCTTTTTTCATGTCATTGTTGAGTAAAAAGTAAAACTCAATGATCATAAACGCAAGATAGAGACCGTATAGAGTTCCCATCCACCAGATTGCAGAAGTTAATCCCGGACTTAATACATTGTAGATAATCATAGTAATAGGGTGTCCAATCTCAAAAAGGATAACCGCAAAACCAGCTAAGATAGTAACAATAGAGCCAAATATAGCACGTTTACTTATCATCATGTAATCTTTAAATCCAAAAACATCACCAAGAGAACCGATGATACATAGACCAGTGGAACTTACAACAAAGAATATATATACTGCTAGTAAAAGACCCCATGGATGTTCTCTTGTTACATTATACGCATGATGACCATGTGATAAAAACATTGCTATACCTACAACAAAGGCAGCAAGAAGTGCAAATGTAAGCACTGCAACAAGCATGTTTGTTGGAGTTTTTTCAAAACTAAAGAGAGATTTGATAGAAAAATCTTCTCTTAATGGAATATTTATAAAACCTATTTTCATTATGCGCTCCTTATGTTAGATAGAACAGTTTTGGATTTGTGCCAAGATGCGGTTTAAGCGTGTAATGCTCCCTCGTTCTTAGCAGTTCACTTATTTCACTATTTGGATCATCAAGGTCACCAAAAATTCTTACTTTTGTTGGACAAGTATTTTGACAAGCGGTAGTAGTCTCACCTCTTGCTAATCTTGTCTCTGTACAGAAGTTACACTTATCAACGGTCATAGTTCTGTCATCAACATATCTTGCATCATAAGGACAAGCTGTTATACAGTAAGTACATAAAATACACTTCTCAACATCTACTCTAACTATGCCATTGTCGTCAGTGTAAGTTGCTTGTGTTGGACATACGTCCTGACAAGGAGCATCTTCACAATGTTGACACTGACTAGGATGAAAAACATTTGAAGTAAGATCAAGAAGGGGATACTGACCCTCTATCTCACCAACTCCAACCCAAATTCTATGTTTATCTGCACCCATCAAGATGCCGTTCTCTTCTTTACATGCTACTTCACAAGCCTTGCAGTTGATACAATTTTTGTAATCTAGCGCTATTCCATATCTAGCCATTATTTACACCTTTCTTATTTCAACATTAGTTTCATGCATAGCAGCCGCACCATATACAGGTTCAATAGTATCTTCAATGATTTTGTTATCATTTCCACCATTTTTATATGCCCATGTAAGTGCTTCACTCTCTTCGCCAAATCCGTGAACAAAGAAGACTTGATCTGGAGCTACTTTTTCTGTTGGATATGCTTTAAGACGAGTGCTTCCAATACTTGAACTCACTTCAACCATATCAGCAAACTTAATCCCTTTCTCTGCTGCAACTCGTTTGTTAATCCAAACAAAGTTTTCTGGCATAAGGTCTCGTAGCATCGCATTATTGGCTGTTCCACTTTGTGTAAACTGAGCATGGCGACCAGTTAAAAGCTTGAACTTACCCTTAGGTACGCTAAACGCATATTCATCTCTCCAAATTGGAAAAGAATCTATACCCTTAGCAGTAAAAGAGGCTATTACACACTCTACTTTTCCAGATGCAGTTTTTGGTTTGCCACCTTTAGTGCTGTAGTATTTCTTTTTCTCAGGGTAGTATTGAAACTTATTTGCAGCAAGTTTTTTATAGTACTTCTCTTGTTTAGGATAAAAAACGCCATCTTTATGAAGTTTCTCTGCTGCACCTATATACATAGCAACGGCATGATGATTAAGCTCTTCTTGAGTATGAACAAAAGGAAGAGTTAAATCAAACTCAGCATAAGCCTCTTCTTCTCCATCTTCTTCAATTAAATCTTGAAGCTCTTCATCATGTTTTTTACTCACTTCAAAAAGAGGTTTAGATATCTTAGTTGTTAAACCTTTGAGTATCTCAATGACTGGCTTAGTTTCATACATAGGCTCAATTACTTTGTTTCTAACAGCAAAAGAGGGCTCAACGCCACCAAATGTCTTGACAGGGTCAGTTCTCTCTAGGTAAGTACACTCTGGAAGAACAACATCTGCGTACATTACAGTATCACTTGGCATTGTATCGATAGTAACAACAAGCTCCATCTTTCTAAGCATTTCAGCAGTTTTTGCACTGTTTGGCATATTCATCATTGGATTGTGCTTGTAACAGAACATTCCTCTAACCTTATATGGCATTTTCTTTTCTAAGAAACGGTTTCTCCAACCAATCCAAGAACCACCACCAGAAACGACAGCACAATCATCATATCCTAGATGACCCTCTTTATCTTTTCTTTTTATAATAGCTCTTGCTTGTGCTCTATCATAGAGGGGCATGAGGCCTTCATGCTCTTTTAGTGCTAGTTTTGAACCAAAGATTAAGCCACCTTTGTTATCAATAGCGCCATGCATTGCTTGAAAGATTGCCATGGCACGACGAAGCTGGAAGTCATTTTTAGCAAATGTAGATCTTCTACCAGGGTAGTAGATAGCTTTAGGAGCAGCCGCCGCAAACTCTCTTGCAATTTTGTATATATCTTTAGCAGCTATTCCAGTAATAGGCTCTGCCCACTCTGGAGTGTATTTATTTTCAAGTACACTTGTTGAGTACTCTTCATAGCCGTTAAAATTAGCTTCAATATACTCTCTGTTCTCTAGCTCTTCAGTAATAGTAACATAGGTAAGTGCTAAAACAAATGCTAAGTCAGTACCAGGCTTGATAGCTAGCCATTTATCAGCTTTTGCAGCAGTATTTGTAAATCTTGGGTCAATACAGACTAGTTTCGCACCACGACCTTTAGTGCGTTTGAACACGTCCATAGTGTCAGGAGTAACAATAGCTTCAGCTCTGTTTGCCCCCGCCATGATGATATATTCAGCATTATCAAGATCAGATTGTGGATAAGCGCCAATTGTTACACCATATCCAGATGCAACTGTTTGAAGACAAACCGAAGCATGGTTTAACCAGTTTGAAGAACCAAAGGCTTGATAAAATTGTTTAAATGTATGTTCAGCCATCCCTTCACCAGCACAAAATAGCATTGATGAACGGTTATCTTCCTCTTCATCAAGTATTTTACTTAGACCTGGAAATTTATCTGTACCGTTAAGAATAGCTTCATAAGCTTCATCCCACGTAACACGTTTAAATTTACCCTCTCCCTTTTCACCAATTCTTATCATTGGATACTTTAATCTGTCTGGGTCATAGAGGGCTTGCATACCTGCATTTCCTCTAGCACATAACATATTTTTAGATTTTGGGAATAGTGGATTTGGATTGAGTTTTGTAACTACACCATCTTCTACACGAGCCAAAGCGGCACATTTGTTAACACACATTTCGCATAGTGTGGCAACTTCATGCGCTTTGTCTGCACTTGTCTTAGTGTTGTGAAATGATACTGGACCTGTTGCTTTTGCAGGTGTTTCATGTTCATTTGATAAAAGACTTGTAGCTGCTGTTGCACCAACAACACTCATTGCTACTGTGCCTTGTAGAAACTTTCTTCTCGAAATTGCTACTTCCATAAGCTTTACCTCTCAGAATATTTTTCTAAATAATTCACTTCTTAATATATACTTAAAAATCAACTATAGATATAAACATTGTATTCAAATTAATCTTATAGATTACTTTAGCTTAATTTATTTATAAAATAATTTTAAGTTATAGTGTTACAAAAAAGAGTAGAGTTATTTTGGTATTTTTATATCGATATCTTCTAGCATTCCTTTTTCAAAGTTTTTATGACAGGCAAAACAGTTAGCTCTTCTTTTGACTTTTTCTGACTTAAATAGACTATTTGGAATATCTGCATGCGTCTCTTTCCAGTATTTAATTTTTGTTATAGATTTTCGTCCACGAGCACCATCTAAAGATTTCATAACTTTAACAGAAATTTCTCTTGTACTTTTGTCGGCACTATTACGCTTTAAAAAATTAAATACTACTGTTTGATCATTGAGGGAGATTCTATTTTCCCCTTTTTTCATAGTTGGAGAAATCTCTTCACCAAAGTGATTTTTGAGTCCACCTCTGATTCTCTCCCATGAACTATCTGGTAAGATAAAAGGAGGGTAAGGGGCATGACAGGCTCCACATTCGCTATAGTAAACATAAGACTCATGCTTATAATCATGCTGTGTATATTTGCTCACAACAAAGGGGTTGTTTCTCCCATCTGTTGAGACAAAAAATACCATGGCTGATATAATTAAAAATATCCAAGTTAAACCACTTTTATATCTTCCTGGAGCGGAGTCTTCCCCTTTAGCTTTTTTGTAGCCCGTAATCATGGCAAAAACCATATCGGTTTTATGATAAAACTGTTCTACTAATACACCAGAGATGTGAATAATAACCCAAACAAGAAGAGTATAAGAAGCATATATATGAATGTCTGATAGTAAAAACATATGCATATAATATTCATCATTTAAAAATCCTAAATATCCTTTACCCTCTTGAATCCCATAGAGTAAAAGACCAGTGATTGAAATTGTAGATCCTAAAAAGAGAACAATTAAAGTAAACCAACTTGAAGCTGGGTTATGTCCGGCTGGAATCTCTCTCCAGCGGTTTTGTATTTTTTCAACAAAATAGTATTTTAGCTTAGGAAGGGAGAGTTTAAAAGTATTAAAAGTTGCATATTGCGGACCTATAAACCCCCATAGTATACGATATACAAGCATTAAGCCAAAAATAATACCAACAGCCACATGTAAATTAAGTAAGTTTTCTTTGAGTGAAAATATAAAAGAGAGAGTGAAAGATGAAGCAATTAACCAGTGTATAATCCTTGTATATATCGGCCATACATAAACATGATCTTTTACTTTGTTCAAATTAGATTTCCTAATGTTTTATATAAGCTCATTGTATCACATAAAACTTTAGAAAATAAAAAAGCAGAGATACAAATCTCTACTTTTTAAGAGGGTGTTTACTTAGTGCTTTTTACTAAGTAAGATAAAAACTCTGCCATAGAGTTAATGTCGTAGTCATAGCCTTTGTCAACAAGTTTTTGCATGTTGTGTTCCATGATTTCGTGATCAGTACCAGATGACTGATTTGTTCCAGAGTTTTTCACATCATATAAATCTTGTGCCATTTCACCAGCAGTTCTATCATTAAGAGCAGGTGTTTTCTTAGCAGGGTTACCTTCACCATGCTTACCGTGACACTTCACACAAGTTTGCTCATATACTTCTACAGTTGAGTATTTGTATGTTTTTGCTTCAGCAGGTTTCTCACCACTACAAGCACTTAGTGCTAAAAACGCTATTGATGCTAGTGTAATTGTACTTATTTTTTTTATCATTTTAAATCTCCTAAATATTTATTTGTTTATTTGTTAAGCTCTACCGCTAAGCATACCCATAACCGTCATCGGCTTAAGAGCGTAAACTTTAAGTAACCACCAAATCCATCTCTCTTGAGTTGGGTCAAGCGGAACCATAGGTGTCGGTTTCTTAGTCCAGTTGAACTCAGCAAGCATAACTGTACCGATACTTGTAATAAGTGGACAAACAGTATAACCAGCATATTTTACATTAGTATCATCAATAGCTTTTTGGTTTCCTTCTAAAGCAGAGATAACGTTGTTTACAACAACTTTGTACTGTTTACGAGCAGATCCACCAGTTTTACCCATTGGAACAGCAACAACATCACCTAAACAGAATACATTAGAGTATTTAACATGTTGTAGAGTCTCTTTCTTAACTGGAACCCATCCTTTAGATGAACCAACTTTAGATTGTGCAACAACATCTGGAGCTTTCATAGGAGGTGTAACATGGATAAAGTCATATTTAACTTCTACAGGTTTACTCTTAAGTTCAACACCATACTCTTCTAAATCTTCATCCCATGCACCTTTTTCTTTCCAGTGGTGGTTGAATGTAGCTACTTTAGATTCTGTATCTAATTTGATTAAGTTATGCGCGTAGTTCCATTTGAAACCTCTTACTTTGTACTGCTCAACAATCGCTTCATGATACTCAGGTACACCGAACATTTTTCCACCATTTGGATAGAAAGTAAGTTCAACTTCATCTCTAACACCAGCTTCTTCTAAACGAGCGTTTGTAAGATACATGATTTTCTTAGGAGCACCACCACATTTAATAGGAGTATTTGGGTGAGTAAATACTGCTTGTAGTTTTGGCTTACCTTGACCTTTTTGTTTCTTTGCTTTTTCAACTAACTCTTGAATACCAGCCCATGTATCAACTGCACCATCTTGGAAGTAGATTGAATAAACACCATCTTTACCAACTTTAGCTTTAGTTGCTGCATTATCTTTTGTAGCTGATGTAATAACACCATCTAAACCTTCAATAGCAGCATAATTTAGCATAAGACCTGTAGCTATAATCAGTTGATCATAAGCAATTTCTTGTTTGCCATCAACAGTAACTTTGTTGTTGTCAGGGTCAAAAGCAGTAACTGAACCTTTAATTAGGTTAACACCTGCTGGTAGTTTATCATCTCTGTTGTAAATAATATCACTACCTTCCCAGATACCAGCACCAACAAGTGTCTGTCCTGGTTGGTATGAACAAGAGATTGGATCTGGCTCAATTACAGTGATTTCTAAGTCACCAGCGCTGTTTTTAAGACGAGCTGCTGTACTCATACCAGCAAGACCACCACCAACGATAACAACCTTACCTTTTACAGATGATGCTTGAACTTCTGTAGCACCTGCAGTTGCGCCTGCTAAGATTGCTGCTGCCATTGGAGATACTGTTAAGTATTTCATAGCATCACGACGAGACATAATCTCTGGATGCTTATCAACTTCCGCTAGAATTTCTTCTAAAATTTCATTTTTCTTCATTCTTCTTCCCTCATAGTTTTGATAAAGTAGTCAATTCTACATCTTTAGGGCTTAATATAAGTTGTTTTTGTCAGATTTGTTTAAGAAGTGTATCTAAAGTAAACACTTGAAGAAACTATAGTAAGTAGAGGTTATATAGGTTATAAGTTGGGGTGATTTTTGTTCAAAGAGCGAAGAAGCTCCTTGAATATTTTAGTATCTATATCTGAAGTAAACGCGAATATCTTGTGCCGTTTTTACTGCATTGGCTGCCATAGGATTATCAATTGCCATAGGAGCACTATAATCTCCAAAGAAACCATTTGACCCAGTATAGTCATAGTCTAAGTATGTATACCTAACTTGCATAGAAAATACATCTGAACTCCCTTTTTTAACTAAAGGCTGAGACCAGTAAGCTTCATAAGCAGAACCGCGAACAGCTATCTTAGAACCAATCATAGTATCTTCACCATAAGTAAATGGTCTCCAGTATTTAGAACCATGGTTATACTCTAGTCCAAATTTACCACCGGTAAGGTTCGGCATTTGCGTACCAACCCAGTATGAATAACCAGTTTCACTATCTGCAGACCCTTGCATATATTTGCCATTGTCAGGATTTGATTTTGTTCCTGCAAATGATATGAATACTTTGGTTTCATCTAAAAAGTCATTAATCTCATCACCGATACCATCAGCTAACATAGAGATTGCTGCACCATCCATATTCCCTTGTGTAATCATGTAGTCATCAGCTGGATTAGCTGGAGTACCATTTACCGTCATACCCGGTAGGCTAAAACCTCTATATGCTGTTGTTTTAACAGAGTATTGACCATCATCGTATGGTACAAATATAAAGCCTATTAAATCTGCTGTGTCTAATGTAGTATCATCTTCTAGATAGTTCATACCAGTGCTGTTTGCCCAACCTGTAGCATTTGTCAAACCACGACCTAGACAAATTTTAAATGACATACCTGGAACATAATCACCAAATCCTATAGAAGCACTTGCTCCATCAAATTCCATGTTGATAACGTGAGCTAAAGGAGATTTTGGATCTTTATCATCTTCTCTCAAGTTACCTAAGAAACCATTAGTTGAAGGACGACGACCAACACTAAATGTTGTAGGGAAACCACCAATAGTTGGTCTCCATAACCAGTATGCTTCCCTTAGTTTGACTGAATCATCAGTTAGTGTCTCATTAAGAACCCAGTTAAATGAATCAAAACCGTAACCTCTTTGAGGAGTTCCAGTATTTGTAAACCCACTTGCACCAAATGCTTTATTAACAGATAGTTGACCTTTAAAGAGCATAGTATTAGTGGGCGCATAACCCATGCCTAGCCATAAACGATTTGAGAATAAGGCATTATTTCTCTCTTTTTGCCCTCCAGGAGGGCAAAAAGAGAG